>Ga0154020_10008062_pt1 | contig 12253 bp, 6 predicted proteins | sample Klosneuvirus_201_FD_109709 | JGI IMG/M metagenome (GOLD analysis project Ga0154020, IMG submission 109709) | Active sludge microbial communities from wastewater, Klosterneuburg, Austria - Klosneuvirus_20160825_MG | ecosystem: Engineered > WWTP > Aerobic digester > Activated sludge | place... | reverse complement strand
TCCGACCCTTCGAGCCTGCCCCCGGCCCCCACCCCCGCCCTTGCCGATCCCGGCCCCACCTCCTCCGCCCACCAGCGCCGCAAGGCGGAGCGGCCGCAGGAGCTGTTGGACGCTGCGCTGGAGCTTTTTGTGGAGAAGGGCTTTGCGGCCACCCGTGCCGAGGAGGTGGCCAAACGGGCCGGGGTGTCCAAGGGCACGCTCTACCTGTACTTCCAGAGCAAGGAGGAGCTGCTCAAGGCGGTGATCCGCGAGCAGCTGTCCAGCCGCATCATCGCCGGCGCGCAGTTGGCGGCGCAGCACCAGGGCAGCTGTGCCGAGCTGCTGCGCAGCGTGTTTCCGACCTGGTGGGCCGATGTGGTGCGCAGCAGCAGCTCCGGTGTGTTCAAGCTGGTGGTGGGCGAGGTGCGCAACTTCCCGGACATCGCGGAGTTCTACCAGCAGGAGGTGGTCGGCCCCGGCCTGCAGCTGGTGGGCTCCATCGTCTCGCGCGGCATCGAACGCGGCGAGTTCCGTGCGCTGCCGGTGGACATGGTGGCCCACTCCATCCTGCTGCCGCTGGTGATGCTGTGCATCCACAAACATTCGCTGGGGGTGTGCTGCCCGGCCGAATCGCTGATGGACCCGGAGGCTTTCATCCGGCTGCACATCGACCTGATCCTCCAAGGCCTCGCCCAGCCCGGCGATGGTGCGTGAACCGATGAATCCCACCCTGCGACGTGTCACCCTCGTGCTGCTGCCCGTGGCCCTGCTGATCGGCGCGGCCGCCTGGTGGAAGTCCAGCCGATCGGCCGCCCCCACCGCCGTGCCCGCTGCCACGGTGGCCACCAGCCCGGGCGCATCCGCGGCCCTGGCGTCCCCGGCCCCGCTGGAACTGCGCGACAGCGACCTGGTCGCCCTGCGCGAGTTGCCGCTGCAGCGCAGCCTGGTGTTCACCGGCAGCCTGCGGCCGCTGCAGTCCGGCTGGGTCAAGGCCAAGGTGGCCGGGGAGCTGACCCAGCTGACACCGCGCGAAGGGGATGCGCTGCGTGCGGGCGACCTGGTCGGCCGCATCGATGCCAGCGAGTTCGAGATGCGGCTGCGCCAGGCGCAGCAGCAGGCCGCAGCCGCCCGCGCCCAGCGGGAGGTGACGCGGCGGCAGCTGGAGAACAACCGGGCGCTGGTGGGCCAGGGTTTCATCTCCGCCACCGCGCTGGACACGGCGCTGGCCAACGACAACGCCGCGCAGGCCACGGCGGATGCGGCGCAGGCCGCCGTGGACCTGGCCCAGAAGGCCCTGGGAGACACCCAGCTCAAGGCGCCGCTGGCCGGACAGGTGGCCCAGCGGCTGGTGCAGCCGGGTGAACGCGTGGCGGTGGATGCCCGGGTGATGGAGATCGTGGACCTGAGCCGGCTGGAGATCGAGGCGGCGCTGCCCGCCAGCGAGGCCGCGGCGCTGAAGGTGGGTGCCATGGCCCGCCTGGAGGTGGAAGGTCAATCCGCGGCGCTGCAGGCCCGGGTGGCCCGCATCAACCCCAGCGCCCAGGCCGGCACCCGCGCAGTGCTGGCCTACCTGTCCCTGCCCGGCGGGCCGGGCCTGCGCAGCGGCCTGTTTGCGCGTGGCGAGATGGTGCTGGAAGAACGCCGTGTGCCGGCTCTGCCGCTGTCGGCGGTGCGCACGGATGCCGCGCAACCCTATGTGCTGGTGTTCGAGGGCAGCCGGCTGCAGCATCGCCGGGTGGAGCTGGGACTGAGAGGCCGGGTGGCAGGCCCCCCCAACGGCAGCCCCCACAGCGGCCCCACCGGCGCCGACGAGGAGGCGGTGGAGATCCGCAGCGGGCTGGGCGCCGGTGCGCTGGTGCTGCAGGGCCGCCTGGGCAGTGTGCGCGACGGCCAGCCGGTACGTCGGCTGGCGACGAACGCCCTGCCGGCCGCCCCCGCGGCCTCGCGCTGACCCCCGGGACCGCCCACCATGTGGTTCACCCGCATCTCGATCGCCAACCCGGTGCTGGCGACCATGCTCATGGCCGCGCTGATGGTGCTGGGGCTGTTCTCCTACCAGCGGCTCAAGGTCGATCAGTTCCCGGACATTGAATTCCCGATCGTGGTGGTCACGGTCGAGTACCCCGGCGCCTCCGCCGAGGTGGTGGAGACCGAGGTCACCCGCAAGGTGGAGGAGTCGGTCAACGCCATCGCCGGCATCAACCAGCTGTCCTCGCGCAGCTACGCCGGCACCTCGGTGGTGATCGTGCAGTTCGACCTGTCGATGGACGGCCGCCGCGCCGCCGACGACGTGCGCGAGAAGCTGGCGGTGCTGCGCCCCACCCTGCGCGAGGAGGTCAAGGAGCCGAAGGTGCAGCGCTTCGACCCGGCCTCCCGGCCGATCTGGTCGCTGGCACTGACTTCCGCCGATGGGCCAGCCGGTGGGCAGGTGGACGCGGTGCAGGCCTCCACCTGGGCCGACCAGGTGCTGCGCAAGCGCCTGGAGAACGTGCGCGGCGTCGGCTCGGTGGCGCTGGTGGGCGCACGCAAGCGCGAGATCAACATCTACCTGGACCCGGCGGCCATGGAATCGCTGGGGGTGGGCGCCGACCAGGTGATGGCCGCGGTGCGCACGGAGAACCAGGACCTGCCCGCGGGCACGCTGCGCTCGGCCGAAGGCGACCGGGTGGTGCAGATCGAGGGGCGCGTCGGCCGGCCGGAGGACTTTGCCCGGCTGGTGGTGGCACGGCGCAACGGCACGCTGATCCGCCTGGGCCAGGTGGCCCGGGTGGTGGACGGGCCGGAGGAGGTGGAGTCGCTGGCGCTGTACAACGGCCGGCGCACCCTGGCGCTGGACGTGCAGAAGGCCCAGGGCGAGAACACGCTGGACGTGGTGGACGGACTGAACGCCGCGGTCGCCCAGCTGCGTGCCAACGGCGAGCTGCCGGCCGGGCTGAGCCTGGACGTGGTGCGCGACGGCTCCCGACCGATCCGCGTGTCGGTGGCCAATGTGCGGCAGACCCTGCTGGAAGGGGCGCTGCTGACGGTGGGCATCGTCTTCCTGTTCCTGAACTCCTGGCGCTCCACCGTCATCACCGGACTGACGCTGCCGATTGCGCTGATCGGCACCTTCGGGGTGATGCAGTGGGCGGGGTTCTCGATCAACATGATCACGCTGATGGCGCTGAGCCTGTGCGTGGGCCTGTTGATCGACGATGCCATCGTCGTGCGCGAGAACATCGTGCGCCATGTGCAGATGGGCAAGGACGCGCGCCGTGCTGCGCTGGACGGCACCGCCGAGATCGGCCTGGCGGTGCTGGCCACCACGCTGTCGATCGTGGCGGTGTTCCTGCCCATCGGTTTCATGGGCGGCATCATCGGACGCTTCTTCCACCAGTTCGGCATCACCATCGTGGCGGCGGTGCTGATCTCGATGTTCGTGAGCTTCACGCTGGACCCGATGCTGAGTTCGGTCTGGCACGACCCGGCCATCCATGCGGAAGGTCAACCCTTCCAGCCCCGCAGCCTCTACGACCGCACGCTGGGGCGGCTCACCCACTGGGTGGACCGCGCCTCCCATGCGATGGGGCGGGGTTACGAACGCGCGCTGGGCTGGTCGCTGCGGCACAAGCTGGCCACGGTGCTGATCGCCGCGGGCAGCTTCATCGTCGCTGCCGGGCTGCTGAAGGTGCTGGGCACCGAATTTGTGCCCAAGGCGGACTTCTCGGAAACCTTCGTGAGCTTCCACACCCCGGTGGGCTCGTCCATCGAGGTGACCGAAGCCAAGGCCCGCGAGGTGGATGCGGTGCTGCGGGAACTGCCGGAGGTGCGCTACACCCTCACCACGATCAACACCGGGCAGTCGCAGGGCCGCATCTACGCCCAGGTCTATGTGCGCCTGGCCGACCGCAAGGAGCGCCGCCTCAGCCAGGACCAGCTCAGTGCCCCGCTGCGCGAGCGGCTGGCGCGCATTCCGGGCATCAACGTCACCCACGTGGGCCAGCTTGATCCGGTGGGCGGCCAGAAGGCCCTGCAGTTCTCCCTGCAGGGCAGCCAGCTCGACGAGCTGCAGCAGCAGGCCCGCCAGCTGCGCGAAGCCCTGGTGGGTGTGCCCGGCCTGGTGGACCTGGACACCAGCGCCAAACCCGACCAGCCCACCGTGGCGGTGCAGGTGCGCCGAGACGCAGCGGCCGACCTGGGCCTGTCGGTGGGTGCGGTGACCAACACGCTGCGGGCCCTGGTGGCGGGCCAGACCATCGGCAACTGGCGCGCCAGCGACGACCTGAACATCGACGTGAAGGTGCGCCTGGCGCCGCAGGCCCGCGATGCCGCGGCCGACCTGGGGCGCCTCACGCTGGCCCTCGCACCCGCCGCCGACGGCAGCCCGCGGCTGGTGCGGCTGGGGCAGGTGGCCGAACTGCGCGACAGCCACACCGCCAACCAGATCAACCGCCGCGACCTGTCGCGGGAGGTGGAGTTCACCGCCAACGTGCAGGGTCGCTCGCTGGGCGAGGTGTCGGCCGATGTGAAGCGCGTGCTGGAGCAGCAGAGCTTTCCGCCCGGCATGCGCTGGCGCTTCGGCGGCTCCACCAAGGACATGGCGGAGAGCTTCGCCTACGCCGTCTCCGCACTGGCGATGGGGGTGATCTTCATCTACATGATCCTGGCCTCGCAGTTCCGCAGCTTCATCCAGCCGCTGGCGCTGATGAGCTCGCTGCCGCTGACCCTGATCGGCGTGGTGCTGATGCTGCTGGCCTTCCGCTCGACGATGAACCTGTTCTCCATCATCGGCATCGTGATGCTGATGGGACTGGTGACAAAGAATGCCATCCTGCTGATCGACTTCGCCATCCGCGCCCGCGCCGGTGAGGTGCACACGCAAGCGGACGCCCCCGGCTCGCCGGGCCGGCCGATGGAGCGCGAAGCTGCGCTGCTGCTGGCCGCCCGGGTGCGGCTGCGCCCCATCCTGATGACCACGCTGGCGATGGTGTTCGGCATGGTGCCGCTGGCCTTTGCGTTGTCCGAAGGCTCCGAACAGCGCGCACCGATGGGCCAGGCGGTGATCGGCGGGGTGATCACTTCCTCCCTGCTGACCCTGGTGGTGGTGCCGGTGGTGTACTGCTGGCTGGATGATTTCACGCAATGGCTGCGTCGGAAAAGGTCCACCTCCACGGCTTGAAAGCGTTGCGCAGGGTCGCGCCTCCTAGAATTGCGGGCTTTGCTCCGCTTTGTCCAGAACTCCCGAAGGAACCGCGTCATGAACGTCGAACAGGCCCGTTTCAACATGATCGAACAGCAGATCCGCCCGTGGAACGTGCTGGATCCTGCGGTGCTGTCGCTGCTGTCGGTGGTCAAGCGCGAGGACTTCCTGCCGGCCGCGCAGCGTTCGCTGGCCTTCATGGACGTCGAGATCCCGCTGCCGGGTGGCCAGGTGATGCTCGCCCCCCGGCTGGAAGCGCGCCTGCTGCAGGACCTGGCCCTGCACCGCCACGAGAAGGTGCTGGAGATCGGCACCGGCTCCGGCTTCATGGCCGCGCTGCTGGCGCACCGCGCCCAGCAGGTGGTGAGCTGGGAGATCCGCCCCGAACTGGTGGCCATGGCCAAGGAGAACCTGCGCCAGTCCATGGTGATGAATGTGGAAGTGCGCCAGGGCGATGCCGCCGCCGGTGACGCCAGCCGCGGCCCCTGGGATGCCATCCTGCTGTCCGGCTCGGTGCACGAGGTGCCGCAGGCCCTGCTCGGCCAGCTGAAGGTCGGCGGCCGCCTGGTGGCCATCGTCGGTGACGAGCCGATGATGCGTGCCCTGCGGGTCGTGCGCCTCTCCGAGCAGGAGTTCCGCACCGACGTTCTGTTCGACACGGTGGCGCCGCGCCTGGAGGGTTTTGCGCCCGCTTCGCGCTTCCACTTCTGACGCTGCAGTCCCTTCGGGAGGTCTACCGGCCCCACCCTGCGGATGGCAGCAAAGATACCCTATCCCGTATATCATCGAGCCGTCCACCGCAGCCCCGGCTGCGCTTCATCGAACCGATCCGTTCGTGCCCGAGCCTGAAAGACCTTCCATGATTCCGACGCTGCGTTCCACCCTCCCTCCCCTGCGCCGCAGCGTGCTGGCGCTGGGGCTGCTTGCACTGGCCGCTGCAGCCCAGGCGCAGAACCTGCGGGCCCTGCACGACGCCGCCCGGGCCTACGACGCCACCTACCTGGCCGCCCGCAGCCAGGCCGAGTCGGTGCAATTCAAGGCCGAACAGGCCGAGGCCCTGAACCGGCCGTCGCTCGGCTTCCAGGCCGAAGCCAAGCAGGTGGGCGCCGACACCCCGCTGGGCGGCAGCCGCAATGGCCGGGTGATCTCCGGCGGGCTGAACGCCACCCAGTCGCTCTACAACGCGGCCAACTCCGCGACGGTCGACAAGGCCCGCCGCAGCCTGGCGGTTGCCCAGGCCGATCTGGCGATTGCGGAGCAGGACCTGATCCTGCGGGTGTCGCAGGCCTACTTCGACGTGCTGGCCGCCCAGGACGCACTGGCCACCGCAGAGGCCAACAAGAAGGGCATCAGCGAGCAGCTCGCCTCGGCCAAACGCAACTTCGAAGTCGGCACCGCCACCATCACCGACACCCGCGAGGCCCAGGCCAAGTTCGACCTGGTCTCGGCCCAGGTGCTGGCCGCTCAGAACGACCTGCAGACCAAACGCGCGGCGCTGGACCAGTTGGTCGGCCAGAAGGGCGTGACCCCGCTGCCGCTGCGCCAGGTGACGGCCCTGCGCAGCACCTCCAGCGGCTCGCTGGACGACTGGCTGGCCCAGGTGGAGAAGTCGCCCACCGTCAGCAAGGCCCAGGCCGGGCTGGACGTGGCCAAGCTCGAAACCCGCCGAACCGAGGCCGGCCACCAACCCACGCTGGACCTCAACGGCAGCCTGGGGGTGGCCAACAACCAGGGCAAGTACGCCATGAGCTCGCTGGGGGGTGAAGGCACGGCCCGCTCCCACTCGGTGGGGGTGATCCTCAAGTGGCCGCTCTACACCGGAGGCGCCATCCAGAGCCAGGTGAGCGAGGCCCTCAAGCTGGAAGACAAGGCCCGCAACGACCTGGAGAACGCCCGCAGGTCCCTGACACTGGGCACCCGGCAGGCCTACCTGGGGCTGGAATCGGGCAAGTCCCGCGTGGCGGCGCTGGAGGCGGCCGAGTCCTCCAGCAAGCTGGCGCTGGAGGCCACCCAGCTGGGCTACAAGGTGGGCGTGCGGGTCAACCTGGACGTGCTCAACGCCCAGACCCAGCTGTTCTCCACCCAGGCCGAGCTGGCCAAGGCCCGCTACGACCTGCTGGTCACCAGCCTGAAGCTGCGCCAGGCGGCCGGCTCCCTGAGCGCGGCCGACCTCGACCCGATCGACGCGCTGCTCAAGCCCTGAATGCCGGAGAAGCCCTGATCGCGCCTCAATGACGTGAGGACGACAGGGCGTCGATGGCCAGCGCCATGCGCTGCGCCGCGCCTTGATGGGCCTGCGAGAAGCGCAGACAGGCCGCTGCGCGGGTGGCCAGCACGTCGTCGTCGCTGGCCATCGAGCCGGCCAGCGCCACCGCTTCTTCCAGGCTGGACACCCGGGCGGCAGCGCCCTGTTCCAGCGCCAGCTCGGCCGCCTCCGCAAAGTTGAAGGTGTGCGGCCCCATCACCAGCGGGCAGCCACAGGCGGCGGCCTCGATCAGGTTCTGCCCACCCAGCGGCGCAAAGCTGCCTCCCAGCATCGCCACATCCGCCAGGGCGTAGTAGGCCGGCATCTCGCGCAGGCTGTCGCCCAGCCAGACGTCCGCATGCAGGGCCTCGTCGGGCGGACCGCCCTCCCCCCAGCTGCTGCGTCGCGACAGCTCCAGGCCGGTCTTGCGCACCAGCGCCGCCACCTCGTCGAAACGCTGCGGGTGGCGCGGCACGATCAGCAGCAGCGGCCACGCTGCCGTGTTGCGCTGCGGCTGGCGCAGCAGCCAGGTGCGCCAGGCGGCCAGCAGGGGCTCGTCCTCTCCCTCGCGCCAGACGGCGGCCAGCACCACCCGGCGCTGCCGCACACCGCCCTGGGTCACCGGCATGCGGTCGCGCCAGCGCCGCCCGCGGGTGAACACCGCCGGGTCGGGCTGCAAGTCGAACTTGAGGTTGCCGCAGATCTGCACCGGCCAGGCCCCTGCTGCGGCCAGGCGCTGGGCGTCGTCGGCTGTCTGTGCCAGCACCAGGGCCAGGCGCCGTGCGGCCGGGCGCAGCAGGCGGTCGAAGCGCAGCGACTTGCGCAGGCTGCGCGCCGACAGGCGGGCGTTGGTCAGCACCATCGGCACCCCGGCCTCCGCCGCGGCAAACAGCAGCGCCGGCCAGACCTCGGTTTCCATCAGCACCCCCACCGCCGGACGGTGGCGCCGGAAGAAGCGCTGGGTGGCCCCGGGCGTGTCCAGCGGCAGCCAGCGCTGAGCATCGCCCGCAGCCAGCAGGCCCTGCCCGGCCTCCCGGCCGGTGGCTGTGCCGTGGGTGAGCAGCAGCGGCACACCGGGCCGCAGTTCACGCAGCCGCAGGATCAGCGGCTCGGCCGCCCGGGTTTCACCCAGCGACACCGCATGGATCCAGATCGCCCCGGGATTACTCGCTGCACCCAAGCCCAGCCTTTCGCCCAACCAGCGGCCGTACAGCGGCTCCCGGTGGGCCCGCCACAGCAGCCGCAGCAGCAGCAGCGGCAGCAACAGGCGCATCAGCAGGCCATACGACCAGCGCGCCAGGGTTTCAGCCCAGCGGCCCATCATGCCTTCGGTCTCCCGGCCCTGCTGCCTGCCGTTGTCACCGCCATCTCCTGCTCTGGCCTGTATCTGGCCCCGTGAAAAACCCGTCAATGCGCGGAAGCCTGCACCTGCGCTTCGGGCATCACCTTGCGCAAGGCGGCCATCAGATCGTGTTCGATGCGCTGCAACGCCTCGGGGCTGTGGCCCTCGAAACGCAGCACCAGCACCGGCGTGGTGTTGGAGGCGCGGATCAGACCGAACCCGTCCGGGTAGTCGCAACGCAGACCGTCGATGGTACCGATCTGCGCGCCCGGAAAGTCCGCCTGCGCCACCAGCTGCTCGACGATCGCATGCTGGTTGCCCGCCGGCACCGGCACGTTCAGCTCCGGCGTGCTGTGGCTGGTGGGCAGGGCCTTGAGCACCGCACTCGGATCGTCGAAACGAGACAGGATCTCCAGCAGCCGCCCGGCGGTGTACATCGCATCGTCGAAACCGTACCAGCGCTCACCGAAGAAGATGTGGCCACTCATTTCCCCGGCGATCGGCGCACCGGTCTCCCTGAGCTTGGCCTTGACCAGCGAGTGACCGGTCTTCCACATCAGCGGCACGCCGCCGGCTTCACGGATGCCGGCCGACAGGCGCTGCGAACACTTGACGTCGAAAATGATGGTGCCGCCCGGATGGCGCGCCAGGATGTCGCGGGCAAACAGCAGCATCTGGCGGTCCGGGAAGATGATCTCGCCGTCGCGCGTCACCAGCCCGAGGCGGTCACCATCGCCGTCGAAGGCCAGGCCCAGTTCCGCCTCGGTGGCGTGGACCACCTTGATCAGGTCGGCCAGGTTCTCCAGCTTGGACGGATCGGGATGGTGGTTCGGGAAATCGCCGTCGACGCGGCTGTACAGGTCGATCACCTCGCAGCCCAACGCCTTCAGGATGCCGGGTGACGATGCCCCCGGAATGCCGTTGCCCGAGTCGACCACGATCTTCATCGGCCGCGCCAGTTTGCAGTCGCCGGTGATGCGGGCGCTGTACTCCGGCAGGATGTCCATGGCCGCGATGCGCCCGCCGGGTGCCTGGTGGTAGTCCTCGGCCTCCATGCGCTGGCGCAGGCGCTGGATGGCCTCGCCGTGGATGGCCACACCGGCCAGCACCATCTTGAAGCCGTTGTAATCCTTGGGGTTGTGGCTGCCGGTCACCTGGATGCCGCTGCGGCAGCCCTGGGCACCGCGGGTGGCGGCCACGTAGTACAGCATCGGGGTGGTCACCGCGCCCAGGTCCACCACGTCCAGCCCGGTGGAGGCCAGCCCGCGCATCAGCGCCTCCACCAGCATCGGGCCGGAGACCCGCCCGTCGCGCCCCACCGCCACCGCCTTCTCACCGGCAGCCACCGCCTCGCTGCCGAAGGCCCGGCCGAGGTGCTCGGCAAAATCGGCGTCGATCGCCTGACCGACGATGCCGCGGATGTCGTAGGCCTTGAAGGCCGAAGCTGTCAGATTCATGCGCTGCGCTGCCCTGGAGTTGCAAAAAAGAAACTGCGGGCATTGTAGGGAGCGGCCTGGCCCCGCCCGCCGACCGTGTGCACGGGGCGACAGCCGGATGCGAATTCCGCTCGGTTCAAAAACAAAAAGCGCACCGCGGCCTGCGCCGGGGTGCGCCAGCTCCCGCGAGGAGCCGATCAGTTCAGGATCTTGCCCAGCCTCACCAGCTGAGTCTCCCCGCTGTTGTCGTTGATGCCGTCGTTGTCGGTGACAAACATCACCTCGCCGCTGGCCAGTACCGCCAGACCTTCGATCTTTTCCAGGATCGGGCCGTGGGTGGCACGCAGATCGGCCATCAGGTCACGCACCAGGGTCTTGCGCAGCGTACCGCCATCGGCCACGCCGGTCAGGTCAATGCGGTACAGGCGCTTGACGCGCGCGTCCGGGCCCGCCTGGTTGTCGCGCTCCACCACCAGGAAGCGGTTGCTGCCCAGCGCCGTGATCTCCGACAGCCCCACCCAGCCGCCGTTGGGCGACGCGGCCGGGTCCAGCGGGTAGAAGTGGAACTGCCAGGTCTTGGCGGTGAGGTCGTAGACCGCGATGCGCGGCATCGCCTCGCCCAGCCAGGGGCGCTGCATCGCCACCACCAGCTTGCCGTCGGACTCGCTCACCCCTTCGAATCCATAGCGGGTCTGCAGGGCATTGACCGCATCGGGCAGCGTCACCACCTCCTCGATGACACCCGCGGCCGACACCCGCAGCAGCAGGTTGGCGGAGGTGATGTTGCGGCCGGTTTCGTAGGCGGTCTTGGAACCGGCCCCTTCCGAGGCGATCCAGAAACCACCGGTGCTGGCCAGGGAGATGCCCTCCGGATCCAGGTTGACCGTCTTGTCGGCGTTGATCATCGCCGTCACATCGGTCTGGTCGAAGGCCTGGTTGTCGCGGGCGGCCGGCAGCGTGGCGCCGAAGTTCTTCAGCACGTCGTTGGCATCGGTGATGCGCAGCTCGCTGCGGATCGCCGCAGGTGCCACCCCCACATCCACCGTGAAGATGCGGTTGGCGCGGTAGAAGCTGTCCTCGATGGCGTACACGGTGTTGCCGGTGGTGGCAGCCACCAGGCCAGACAGGGCGCCCCAGGGCATGGGCTTGCCGTCGGAGCGGTTGTCCGACTGCACCGTGGGGTACTTGGGCGCGGCCTTCTGGTAGCTGTAGACGTTGAGAGCGGACCGGGCGGGCAGGCTGCGGTCATCCACCTCGCTGGCGGAGATCAGCAGGCCGCGCGAGGGGATGGCGAGCAGCCCCTCCGGACTGAGGGCCCCGGGCAGGGCCTGCTTGTAGGCGGGTGCGGTGGGCTGGCTCATGTCGTACACGGCCACCACGCTGGAGCGCTCGGACGCCACGAACAGGTAGTCGGTGCTGCCGAAGCGGCCGAAGGCGACGTTCTCCGGCTCGTTGCCCTTGGCGTCGTTGCGGCGGTCGTTCATGTGGCCGATGCTCGCGAGGCGGTACTCCAGGTCCATGCCGGCGTCCCAGGCCACGCTGCCATCGGTGTTGAACAGGGTGAAGCCGCGGCTGCCGCCGGCCAGATCCCCTTCGTTGGCGGTGGCAAAACGAGTCTTCGACACCCAGGTCACCCCATCGGGCTCACGCAGGCGGTCGGTCTGCGTCTGGGTGAACTGGACCAGGTTGGGGCGCTCGTCGGTGAGGTCCACCCCGTCCAGCGTAACGCTGCCGGCCGGGAAGTGGCCGGTCACCGCACCGGTGGCCAGGTTCACCAGGGCGATGTGGTTGTTCTCCTGCAGCGTGACGACGGCGATGTTGTCCTCGTTGATCGAGACGTACTCCGGTTCCGGATCGCTGCCGTACAGGGTGGCGATGCCGGTCAGGTCCACGTTGCGGCGTGTCCAGGCCGTCGGGGCGCCCACCAGGTCGATGATGGCGAGGCCGCCTGCAGGCAGCTGGGGAATGGCGCCGCCGTTGACGCTTTCGTCGCGTTCGTTCTCGATCACCACCGCGGCGTAGCGGCCGTCCTTGCTGACCGCCACCGAATCCGGCTGGCCCCCCAGGTCCAG
>Ga0154020_10008061_pt1 | contig 12253 bp, 27 predicted proteins | sample Klosneuvirus_201_FD_109709 | JGI IMG/M metagenome (GOLD analysis project Ga0154020, IMG submission 109709) | Active sludge microbial communities from wastewater, Klosterneuburg, Austria - Klosneuvirus_20160825_MG | ecosystem: Engineered > WWTP > Aerobic digester > Activated sludge | place... | reverse complement strand
GGCGAATTCGCCAAAAATAAATAATTGAGAGCTATTATGAACCCAAAAATAACCTACGCCCCCGAATGGATCGAAAAAATCCTAAACGGGCAAAAGACGATGACCATCCGCCGAACGCAATACCCCTGCGGGATTTACGATGTGGTGAGCGAAGCCGAACCGGATAAGGCGGTGTGTCGGATTGAGGTAGTGCGGGTGGAGAAGTGGGAAACGGAAAAATGGATTTGCGCAATGGAAAATGACTTGAAATATAATTGGTCAAACATTGTTGACAACGCCCCTGTAATGGATACTGGCGGTTGGGATGGATGGGGTCATGCACCCTCTTTTGAGGCATTTCCCTGTTTAGCCCTTTCATCAGGCTTCGTATCCATCCCCGACTTCATCCAATACCACCGTGAGAACTACTCTGCGGTAAAATATGCGCACACGTTTCAACTTGTGAAAGGAGATAACCATGTTTCCTAAACTATCAAAAAAAGGCGTTAGACGAAATACGTAGAATAACACCTAAGTATGATTTCCCTCTCAATTACTTTGATAGTGTCATGCTTACGGATATTCCCGATGTAATTAATGCCTACAATTCCCTATTCGATCTCGAAAAGTATCCTATAACAAAGCATATGATCTTTGAGTATCTAAGAGATGACCTAAAATTACCCGACGAACGCCAAGCGAAATTGTCGGGAAGTAATGAGTCGACACCTGATTATTATGTTTTTGATTTGAGTTTTAACAAATACCCTGATCTTATAGATCACACAGGATCAGTAATGGATCAAATCACGCAGATTGCGACCATGCGCGACACAGACAAAATCATCATCATCGGCGAAATACACGGGTGGTGGGAGAAAGGAGAAACGCAATGACCGGAATCGAATGGACAGACGAAACGTGGAATCCGGTAACGGGTTGCACGAAGGTTTCACAAGGGTGCAAATTCTGTTATGCGGAAACCATGCACAAACGACTCATGAAAATGTGTCCGCAAAAATACGGCACCCCGTTTGGGGTTGTGCGATGCCATGAATCCGAATTAGATAAACCATTCAAATGGACGAAACCGACGATGTGTTTTGTTAATTCGATGAGCGATTTGTTTCATAAAGATATACCTATTGATTTCATCTGTAAAGTGTTCGTGGTAATGAATCAATGTAATCCCAAGCATATCTTTCAAGTGCTGACGAAGCGACCTGAAACGTTATTCCGTAATTATTCCGTTGGTTATATTGAGAACTTAAATGCAGTTTTGAATTGGACACAAAACATTTGGCTTGGTGTATCAATCGAAAATCGGGACGTTATGGAACGGTTGGAATTGCTTAAAGCCACATCGGCGAAAGTCAGATTCCTTTCTCTTGAACCCCTTTTAGAGGACTTAGGCGAATTGAATTTGTCGGGCATCGATTGGGTCATTGTCGGCGGGGAATCGGGACGCACACCGCGCCCCATCAAAGCCGAATGGGTAGGAAACATCAGGGATCAATGTATCGCTCAATCAGTCCCATTCTTTTTTAAGCAGTGGGGCGGTACGAACAAAAAGAAAGCCGGGCGCGAATTGGACGGACGCGAATGGTTGGAAATGCCTAAACGTGAATTACCTTTTTAATCATGCCTAAAAAAAACTTCACTATCCCCGCAATGTACCCACTTTTGGAGCGGGGCGAAAAGACGGTAACGATTCGACCGCCAAGGGATTCGACAAAAGTCGGCGATACGCTGCACGTGTGGGTAGGCAATCGTTTTAAGAAACCTCCGCACCCTAACGCGCAACGCAAATTGGGTACGGCACAGGTCGAATGTGTGTATGAAATGATCTTTCAGCACGTACCGGTCGGTTACGGAATTGACTGCAAGGTGCTGATTAAGACGGGTGATGATTTCCACGAATGCGACGAATCAGAACTTTTAGACATCTCAAAAAGAGACGGTTTCGACACTATTCGGGATTTCATTATGTACCATACGAAAAACTTAGATGAATTTGGACGTAAAACCTATATTCAATTCGGAGCGCAATCATGGCTAAAATAACAGAAGAATGGGTAAAGTATCTATTAATTTCAAAAGCAATAAATGAGACCAAAACAAAAACGCAAAAGATGCACTACGTTGATGCACACTAAGCAAAAAATGTGGCATCGGAAAGCGGACAGAGCGGGTGAGTGGGCTTCTGCTTTTACTACAGGAAAGAAGTGTAGATGGGAAACAATCATTCGGGGACAGTACAATAAGTCGGATATTGTTTGCTTAAAGGGTGGTAATGGTGTTGATGTATCTGTTGTTACCGCAAAGATCAGATTAACATATTACACAGACGGGTCTTTTCGCGTTCACTTCGACATCCATATGCTTGATTATTTTTTATCGTTCAGGGAGGGCGGTTATATCGAAAGCCAAATTGCAAAGGCAGTCGAAAAAGGGCATACACTTTCTGAAACATTATTGCTTTGTCAAATACTAAATACAGATCCTTATCATGGTTAACATCATCCGCGACGGCGACCTATTCACCGTACCCGCAGACATATTAATCAACCCCGTTAACCGCATGGGAATAAGCGGGGCGGGGTTGGCAAAGGAGTTTAAGAGGCGGTTTCCTAAGCATGAGGAGCGGTGGCGGGAAAATACACAGTTCCCAATGGGAGAATATTCCCCCAATTGCGAAACATTCCAATCTGTACATAAATCGGAAATATTTTTAACGGGTAAGATTGACGGCGTAATGGTTTTGTATTTACCTACAAAACACAATCCGAAAGACGCGCTTTCGGATGTTGATTTAATAGCCATTTGCCTGCGTATGTTTCGCAATCTATGCAAAAGGAATCCTGAGTATGTGCAAACAGTTGGGGCTGTCAATATGCCCGCCCTTGGTTGCGGTCTCGGCGGATTGGACTTTGAGGGTCTTATTAAACCTTTAATCCTTGATATGTTCCAAAACGAACCTTACACGATTAACCTTTTTGAACCGAAATGAAAGACCAAAAAACATACGACGTACTATTTACGTTCACGGAAGACGGAAGGTCGGGGATGACCTACGTTGCAACGGCTGAGGCTACGGATGAGCATAATGCTGTTTACCTTGCGACATTTATGCTCTTAAATGAGTATGACTCCGAAAATGATTATACTTATTTAAGTATTAATAATGTCGTCGTTGATTCCGTAACCTTAATTGAAGAACCGAAATGAGTAACGACAAAACACCCAATTACCCGTGCCTTACCGATTCCAGTATTTACGATTTTATACATGGGAAGGTAGATAGTTATAGAAAGACCGCCTTTGAGATTTACATGGAAGGCGTGCCAACGGATCAGTTGACGGTAGAGCAAAAGCGGGTTATCGAAATAATGACTCCTTTTATCTCTAAGTCTTTTGATCGCATCCCAACGGTTGTGATGATGAAATCATACTATCTTTTGTGTGTAAGAAAAAAGGGCAACAGTGTTGTTATCGTTGCAGTGCTACCTGACGGAGACGTTATATTTTCATTCTTGGATAATTTCGAATCGGAAAAGAACAATTTGTTTTTGAAGGGTGCATACCTATTCTCCGAAACAATATCCGACCCCGCGCACTTTATCGAACACGTTGAATTTTTATTTGATCTGTTAAACAAATGAAATCCAAACGAACACCACAACGCCCCTCTCCGACTACCGTTAAAACCCACTTCAAAGACTTTAGGGGTATTGATATATTCCTGTCCTGCGTAACCGTGAGGGAGGACGGCATAAGGTCGGTAAGATATGAAGGTGGTATATTGGATTATATCAGACCACACCAATTTGCTGACATCGGCAAAATGCTTTTGCACACGGGTGTTTTTATGGAAACATCCGACGACGAAAAGCGGGTTAATAAATTGGAATTTATCTTTCGGAATAACGACGACGGTATTCACGCATCAACCTCCGTTATCCAAGCGGTGTTAATGATCTCCGCCGTCATCGTTTTGGATATGCACAAGCAACCGAAACTACCAGCAGACTACGTTAAGCACTTAAAGAAAATTGACGCATGGAAACCCTAAAACAAAACCCGTTCGCGGATGAACGATTGAAGGATTTGATAGTTGAAAGGTTTTTAGATTCAAAGCCGAGCGGTGAACTTAATCTTTTCGCATTGAAAGAGGCTTTACAGATTATTCAATCCCTTGATCCCTACGATAACCCCGTTACGAAACATGAATTTCGGGCGTGGCTTTTGGACAATGGGTTTGATGAACGGGAAACAGATGATCGAATAATTAAATCATATGAAAATAAAACGACACGCGAAAAGTTGGCTATCGTTTTCTATGAAGGCGAACCGTTCGACTGGCACTATTCCGAAACTATGACCGAAATCGAAATCCGAGCATCCAAACGCAACATCCACCCTTTCACCCTTTATGCTGAAATTAAATTGAAGTATGGCAAAGGGAGCGGATAAGGCAACACAGGAGGCACGGATTGCGTTTATAAAAGCTAATCCTGATATGAAAACATCGGAGATGGCTAAGGCTTTGGGCGTAACGGACGGGACGGTTGTCTATTATAAGCGTAAACTTGGTATTCCATTGCGACGATTGGTTTTCTTTAGTATGAAGGAAAGAGCGGAGATCATGGAATCTTATCTGAATGGAGAGCCGGTTGTATTTATCGCAAAAAGATTCGCAAGGGATCGACACACCATTAATTCAGTTATCAGGCAAATTAAAAATGAAGCACAAGATAATCCTAATCCTTAAAATCATCGCTTACTCTGCCCTCAAAATTACGGGGGTATGGTTGGCGGTAAAACTTTATAACTTATGAAGGAAGGCGTGCAAGATATATGGGTTAGTTTGATCTATCTAAAAGATCAAAAGTTACCGATTAATCCCGAATCGTTCAACTTGGCTATGAAACTAAAGACTGGTCAAATACACCCCGAAGGGTTGCCTCCCGTCAAAGTTTCGTATCGGTGCGATGGTCGTCTTCATCTGGATGACGGCAGGCATCGAGTAGTGGCTTTTAAGTTGCTTGGAATTTCAAGGATAAAGGCAGATATTAGAATTATGAGAGGGGGTAACTTATGACGAACAAAAATCAAGTCGGAGAGACGGTGTGGTTTTACTCGTATTCGCACGGGAAAGTTATGGACGCCGAAATTGTGCGCATTGGTGGTGCAAAGTTTTGGGAAACAGAAACGGTTATACGTATTAGCTGGATTCCACTTCAAATATCAATTTCACCCCACGACCTATACGACACCGAAGCCGAAGCCGTCGAAGCGACGCGGGCGTGGGCGGAAAACAGGATTAAGAACTTACAAACCATTTTAGATAATCTAAATAAACATGAAAAGCAATAAACCCGACACCGTAAACGAACTGCAAACCTTAGCGTATCGCACCAGACAGGCGCGGGTTTTCCGGCAAAAAACGCTTCGGGAGGCATCGGAATTAACCGGTTTTTGTCAATCGTTCATACATGGACTTGAATCGTACAAAAACCGGCATTTTACGCACAAAAAGATAAAGGACATTGCCCTTACCTTTGCAAATGCCTATAATTTGCCGGTCGATTATTTTCTTGCTCCGCCAAAAGACGGCAAATTCATCAACAATCCCTACCTTTCGGTGTGGGAATATATGGCAGATATTGACCTTGAAACCGCATTAAAGTTAGACCAACAGAATTATGAAAAAAAGAACTAAGCACTTACTTTTTGTGATTGCCGTAATTTGGCTAATCGGGACAATCTTGTTATTGTCCTCCTGTGCTACCCGCAAACGATGCGAATCAAAATTTGGGGTATGTGGAGATATATTGCCAATGGAAATTAATCCAACCAAATATGACACGTGCTATATTACTAATGAACGCACGGCAACGTTTACCGTACCGTTACCGGTATTTTTTGGGCAGGAAACAGAGCCAACTGTTCGGGAAATCCGAACAGTTCCCCGTGTATTTTCATCAAACGGCGTTCGCTTGGAATGGGTAAATGATTCGACGTTTAAGGCGACGTGTCAGGCGGAAACGGTACAAGTGAAGGGCAAAGACCGGATCGTTCCTGTGCCTCAGTACAAAATTAAGACGGTGGAGGTGAAACCCGCATGGCACTACGGTTGGCAATGGTGGCTTTTGGCTGGGGTAATAGGGTTTTTCTTATGCTTAATTTTGGTAAGGAGATAGGCAATGACAAAAGACAATTACGAACAGGCATCATCAACTTTAGACAATGACCATAATGCCTTTTTATTGTTCTATATTTCAGACCTTCAAATGAATGGCGAAAAAGCAACCGCAAGACATAGAACAAAGGCGAATTGCGAAACCCGCAAAGAGGCAATTCTACTAATCCGTGAGGCACTGCAAAAGGTAAGTGAAATGAAAGAGTTTTTCGACCTTTCGGATGCAGACATTAACGATACTTACATTAAACCGATACTCCCATGACCAAAGACCACATCCGCCTGATGGCGACAGCATATTTTCAAATCTTATTTGTTGCGATCAATACAACATTTATTGCAAAGGGTTTGCCTCTTGGGGTCGCATTCGCAACGTATTCAATACAGTACCTTTGGACTATTAACGTTAAAAAGGTTGTTTTTGCAAAGGAATTTGACAGGCACTTGTATTCCATTTCGGGAACGGCGGGCGCGTTGACGGGGTACTACTTGGGAAACTTATTGTTATCTGTGATATGACACTCGAACTAAACAAAATACATTACGGCAACTGCTTTGACCTTCTTCCGTTGATCCCAGACGCGTCGGTGGATGCGATTATTACTGATCCGCCGTATGGAGTCTTGAAAGGTCATAAGATCGAAACGAACGTGGACATTCCGAGATTCTTTGCCGAATGTAAACGGGTTATGAAACCGAATGCGTTTATGTGTTTCTTTGGGCAAATGCCGACGTTTACATATTGGATGCTGGGAGCTATGGAAAGCGGACTAAAATATAAAGATCATGTCATTTGGGTGAAACGTAATGTATCGTTTTGGGGGGGACTTCAAAATAAATCGCACGCATGAAGACATAGCTATTTTTTTCAATCAAAGGGGTGAATATTTTAAGTCAAAAGGATATTATGAGGACATCGCTATACCTAAAACAATGGATGGGCTTTATAGTGTAATGCAGGTTGAAAGTCATTTCAAGGAACAAAGAAAAAGTCTTTCAGGTTACAATACGGCGGGGACATGGAAACATAATACTGTTGATTCGGTACATAAGCGAAGCAGTAGTTTAGCGCATTTAATAAAAGACATAGGCAGGATTGAATCCGACTTTACAAATGTTTGGTCTTTTTTACCTGCAAATAAAACATCGTTAAACAGAGGCATCGCCCACCCCACCGTTAAACCGATTCTCCTATTGGAGCGATTGATTGAACTGTTGACACCCGAACCGACGGCGGACTATGTGCCGACGGTCTTAGACCCCTTCGCTGGCAGTGGCACTACGGCGGTGGCGTGTCAAAACTTGAACCGTAACTTTATAGGTATGGAACTGCACGAGGAGTACGTAATGATCGCCCGCAAACGACTTAAGGAATCATTTAACCTTTTCACCGATGACGCGTTTAGAACAGAATAAGATACACTTAGGCAACTGCTTTAATTTGTTACCCCTCATCCCCGACGGGAGCGTGGACGCGGTGATTACTGATCCGCCTTATGAAACAACGGGCTTACACTTCGACAAAGCGGGGCGGATTGATTGGGACTTGTTTTATTCCGAGACGAAACGGGTGCTAAAGCCGACGGGGTGGTTCTTTCTATTTGGCACGCTACAAATGTACAAGAAAGCATCCGACTACTTTAGGGATAAGTTTGAGTATGTATGGTTAAAAAATAGACCCATTTTCCAGACTGCCGACGCAATAAAGCCATTTAGTAGGCATGAAAAAATTTTCGCTTTCGTTCACTTTGACGTAAAAGCATCACTGTTAACGTTTAATAAAAAAGAATTGCGGACGGAGGGGAAGGCTTATAAAAAAGGTAAATATCCAAAAAGTTCCCCCTTTAAGAATCAAACAACGGGTTACAAAGATAATGACAAGTATAATAGTGATTTTTGGGCTGATAATGACGGATACCGTGAAGGAACAACCATTTTAGAATTTAACACTGTTGCTAACATAGCACACTGTACCGTTAAGCCATTGGGATTAATTGAATTATTGGTAAGGGGCTACACAAACGAAGGCGATATAGTTTTAGACCCCTTCGCTGGCAGTGGCACTACGGCGGTGGCGTGCCAAAACTTGAATCGTAACTTTATCGCAATGGAGTTGCACGAGGAGTATGTAAACATAGCCCGCAAACGACTTAAGGAATCATTTAACCTCTTTACCGATGACGCGTTTAGAACCGAATAGTATTTACAACGGCAACTGCTTTAATTTGTTACCCCTCATTCCAGACGGTTCAATCGACTGCATCATCACGGACCCGCCGTATAACACCACCAATTGCAAATGGGACGTAGCAATAGACCTTGAAACGTTGTTCCGTGAATTTGAGCGGATTGTAAAACCGAACGGTGCGGTCGTGGTGTTCTGCTCTTTCAAATTCGGGGTGGATTGCGTGAACGCGTGCAAGGGAAAGCTGAAGTTTCGGTATGATTTGGTGTGGGAGAAAAGTAAACCTGTGGGTTACTTTGATGCAAATAATAGACAATTGCGAAACCATGAAAATGTAATTATTTTTTCTGTTAACGAAATGCGAGAAATTATTTTCAATCCTCAAATGACTTATGGTAAACCTTACTTTAGCAAAGGACAAAACAAACCAAATGCAGAATCATATTTTAATACAAAGAGAATTGATACAATAAATGCCGGGCTTTATTACCCCGTGTCAATTTTGCATGGGCAAAATGGATTGAGCAACTCCGTCCACCCCACCCAGAAACCCGTGTCCCTTTTGGAGTATCTTATTGCTACGTATTCAAATGAAGGTGATCTAATCTTAGACCCCTTTCTCGGATCAGGCACGACCGCTGTCGCTTGTCGGAATCTTAAACGGAAGTACATAGGTTTTGAACTCCACGAGGACTATTACGATATTTGCGTGAAACGATTAAATGAACCATTACAGGAAAGGATGTTTTGAGATGGCATACTTAATTGATGGTGAAAAATTCAACCTTAGCGCGTGGGCGGATTGCGGGGCGATGGCGGTAGAAGCGTACGGATTGGAAAACCTCCCGCATTGGAAGCAAGAAGGCGGAAGGATAGAAGCGCAAAGGCTTTTTGATGCAAAAGAGTTTGTTAAGGGCATTGAAATAGATGATGAAATATTAAAGGAGCATATCTATTTACTTGATAATAAAAACTTGGGCAAGAGCGAATACAATTGCTTACGAACGTTGCGCAAGCAATACCGTCAAGCAATTGAAAATGAATACATTCAGTCGCGTGATCGTGTGTTGAATCAATTTTACAGTTATTCAGTGAACTTATGAAAGTCATATTTTTAGACATTGACGGCATTTTGAACGTCATGGCAACAAATAGGGATCAATACGGCGACATATTCCGTACCGAATTTGTTAGCAACCTTGCCCGAATCGTTCGGGAAACGGGTGCAAAGATTGTCATATCTTCGGCGTGGCGGATGTCGGGACTGGAGGTGATGCGTGAAATGTGGTTAAAGCGTGGGTTGGCGGGTGAGGTGATTGATGTAACACCGGTCATTCCGCCAATTGAAGAAGGTAAATGCGTGTTCAAAAAGGTTCGGGGCATGGAAATAATGAAGTGGGTTTTAGACGAGGTTACGCCTGCCATGAAGCCTTTTAGTTATGTTATCCTTGACGATGATACAGATATGTTAGATTCCCAACTGCCGTACTTTTTGCAGTGTTCGGAATTGAAAGATGAGGACGCGGTGCATGGATACGGGTTAACGAAACGAATAACGGAAAGAGCGATTGAGATATTAAATAGTTAACTTATGACAGCACAAGAAGCAACAAAAGTAATTGAATTGCACCATAAAGCAATGGATTTAAGTATGTCGGCGGACATGGAAACGGGGCAAGATGCGCTGAAGTGGGAGGCTTTAGAACTTGAAATAGAAGCGGTTGCGATTCTTTTAGAGCATTATAATTTACTGAAACAAGGAAGTCCCGCTATTTCATATATTCGTTCTGCATCCGCCTTAGCTATGCAAGTTGGTTTATATCAACTTTCTGCGTGGTTTGCGATGTTGGTGTTGCAAAAAGCGAATGATTACGAAATTGATCGTATAGGGGAAATATTTGATATGTTTCCTGATAAGTATTTACGTTTGGCGCATGAAAGTTTTAAGGAAATTAGGGACGCTTTTGACTTAGACACATGAAACGGAATATCCCCAACTTTTCGGGCATCGCATCGTTTGGTACATGGATAGCGGTTGTATTAAACAGCATGCAGGCAAAGGGCAAGTACGGAGAAATTGAATGCTTATCCGTGTCAAAGGATAAAAAGACAAAGACGCTTTTGTATAAAGGCAATCGGATAAGGGTTGCCCGTTATGCAGGTAAGTTTAAGTATGATTGCTTTCTATTAAAACGCAAAGGCAACAACAAAGCGCAAGGGATGTTGGATTACATAGAGGGACAATTGTCCCTTGACTTTACACAGTTCGACAATCCCTTTTATGAATTGTCCGTATTCTACCGACTTATTTATATGAACTTACACCATTATCCAGAGATAGATATATGATACACTTAATAACAGGTTGCATGGGTTTGGGGAAGACCGAACGATTGATCGAACTTACGGATCAAGTTCCTGACGGTAGGAAATTGATATTGGGCTTGGGGAAAGTGGGAAGCAATCATAATGTTTTTACAAAAACCATATCATCCAGAAACGGTAGAACGATTTTATGTTCAAACGTTTCACTTGCGCAAAAGATGCTGGCGGAAATACCCAATACCCTAACGGATGTTTTTATTGATGAGGGGCAGTGGGCTTATCCGCAACGGATTAGAAACGCGAAACGGTTGTCAGATCGCGGGCTTAACTTTTACATATCCCTCTTAGACCGCACCTATACGGGTGAACACTACAATACGTTCCTTGCGTGGAAAGCGGTGGCGGATTCGGTCGAAGTGTGTACGGCGGTTTGTGCCGTTACCGGTGGCGTGGCTGAATACTCGGAACTGTTAACGGACACCGAAAGCGTGCGGAAAGAGGATTACCGTGCGGTGTGTTGGGAGGTATTTAAGCAGTCGAAACATTGTAGGATATAACTATGGCAAGACCTTTTCCGAAGCCTGTCGAAATCAAAGATGAGGCAATGAAGCAAGAAATACTCACCTTGACTTTTAAGAATAAGAAGATACTTAAAATCGTTCGGGTGCGATCAATTGAGGAATGGTGGGCGAAAAATCCCAAATCTTTGATATTATGTATCAACCCAAGATATGAAGAATGGTACGACATCCACAAAAACGGTAAAATATTTCGACTTCAGTAAATAATGAAAAAGACAAAGAACGTAAAAAAGCTAAATAAAGAAGTGAACCACGTGTCGAATGTACTTATATCCGACTCCGGGATGACGGTTTATTTCTTGCTTGAATTGCCAATTTACGACCAAGATATTCCGATATTTATCATAGATGATAACATCACTAAGGATCAATTACACAAAGACCTTTCGGAATTTCTGCGTTTTGATGACAAAAAGAATGAGTTTTCTTTTTATAGCGACTTGCTTGAAGTAGTCGACGACATGAATATGTGCGTAAGTTTTGTAGGTCATTTTATGTCGCTTACAGCAAAGCGTTCACAGATAGCCAACAAATCGACAATCGTGCATGAATGTACGCATATAAAAAGCCTTTTATTCCGAAACAAAGGCATTAAGTCAGACCCAAGTAACGACGAACCGGAAGCCTACCTGATGGGCTTTCTTTTCCGTGAAATCGAAAAAATATTCAACCAAGTTATTGAACTAAAGCTACTAAAATAAATCCCCGACACATACCCCCGTACAAACATAGACATAAAGCTAAATTCTTAACCAAATTTTAACGGTTGGCACATCAAAAGCCGACCGTTTTCTTTTTTATAAAAAAGTATTATTTTTATATAAATATATTAACAATATTTATAAATTTTATAATTTGTGATTCTTTTTTAATGCTATATTTTTGTAAATAATAACCCTAATCATTATGGCAACTTGTAGTTCTCTTTGCGCCCCCAATATTCCACCTTCCGCGTTTGGCGGGTGTAAGTTGAAAACCAAG
>Ga0154020_10008059_pt1 | contig 12254 bp, 7 predicted proteins | sample Klosneuvirus_201_FD_109709 | JGI IMG/M metagenome (GOLD analysis project Ga0154020, IMG submission 109709) | Active sludge microbial communities from wastewater, Klosterneuburg, Austria - Klosneuvirus_20160825_MG | ecosystem: Engineered > WWTP > Aerobic digester > Activated sludge | place... | reverse complement strand
GTTGAATTATTTACTTGGGAAAAACTGGATATGGTAAAACCTATAAAAAAACTATTTAAAATCAAATAAAATTTTACAAATCGCTATTTGTTGACCGACTTTGACTATTCGTTAAAGTCGGTTTTTTTTTATCATAAAACATTCTTTATCTTTACATATAACAACATGAACCATTGAGACTTATTCATCATGGCCAGAAAAAGAATAAGGGATACTATTTGTAAAAATTGTGACGCCAAAATAAATATAGGTGATCATTTCTGCCATGAATGTGGTCAGGAGAATCATGCACCCAACCAACCCATTAGGCATTTATTCTTTGAATTGATTGAATCCATTTTTCATTTTGACACTAAAATTTTATTTACTTACAAAACATTTTTCAGTACCCCTGGTAAGATAACAAAGGAATATAATGAAAACAAAAGAATGCGGTATGTACCTCCTTTGCGAATGTATATATTCACTAGTGCTATCTTTTTCTTTTTTCTTCAAATGAACACAGAAAACCATACTCCAACAATAAAAACAGATGCCATTCAACAGGAAAGATTTGATTCTATTATTGAAAATAATACTATTATTAACAAAAATGATACAAGTTCTATAAAACCTGATTCAACATTAAATATAAACTTTAGTATATTTGATCAACACTTTTCATTAACACCTTCTATACTAGACGATATTAGTAGAAATCCTGAACATGTAATTGATTCATTAATCATTTTGAAAGGATTAACACCAAACTTTTTTTATAGAAAGTTTTTCAAACAAATGATTAAAACTATTAATGCTGATGACCATTATACAAAAAACATCTTACGACTATTTATCAAAAATACATCTATATCCATTTTTGTGTTAATGCCTATTTTTGGGTTATTGCTATTTTTAATATATTATAAGTTTAAAAAAAATTATTATGAATATCTCATTTTATCTATTCATTATCATACAATATTTTTTACCGTTTTAGGGGTTATTCTAGCCATTGACTATTGGTTTAAATGGAATTCAATCATTCAGTATGGAGTTCTCATTATGTGGATATATTTATTGTTCACATTAAAATATTTATTCCAACAAGGATGGATAAAAACCATTGCTAAAACTATTCTTTGTAGTATAATGTATATTATAATAGTATTTATAGGTCTTTCCATTAGTTTACTTTTGGGTTGGATTTACATTTAAGAATCAATTTATTTTCTGTATCAAGTAGGAAAACTGAATGATTGAAATACATTAAATAAAAAATTTTCCTGTTTTATGTTTTACAGATCGAAGGATTTATTTGATATTCCACAATATTAATATAAAAATGCGCAATCCGGCATTTCAGTTTATAGTTGGTATTTTGATATGGAATTAGATACTCAGTAATAATATTTAATAATAAGATATTGGTGAAAATGAGTGGATCTTATTATCAGTTGTAAATGAGGTAAATTAAAAAGTCCATTTATTTCACAATAAATGGACTTTTTAAAAAAAAGACTTTTATTAATTACTTTTTCTTAGACAATTCGTAAAGTTTAGAAACGTCTGGGCTAATAATAAATTCAATTCTTCTATCCATAGCAGTTTTATCCCTTCCTTCAGCAACAACACCTGTAGGTTCAAAACTACTTCTACCAGATGCCGTTAATTGTTCTGGTGCAACTTTTTGCTTCAATAAATATCGAACCACATTATTTGCTCTTAAAGTAGATAAATCTAAGTTGTCTTTAAATGGCGCGTCTGACTTAACAGGAGTTTTATCAGCATGGCCTTCCACAACAACTTTCATTCCACTGTTTTTAGTGAATACCGTAGATAAACTCTTTAAAATGGTTTCTCCATTCTTGTTTAATACCCCTGAACCCTTTTTATATAATATACGGTTCGGTAGAGAAACATATAACTTATCACCCATTTGTTTAACGGATAGGTCTGCTCCATCGACCATTGAGAAAGCTTTGTGGATTTCATCTTTAATTCTTTGAATTTCAGCTTCCTTTTGCTTATTCATTTTTTCTAATTCAGACACTTGATTTTGAAATTTTGTCAATTCGCCTTTTGAATTTCCTACTTCACTATTCAGTTTAGCGATTGATTTTTCCAAGTCCATTTTGCTTGATTCACAGTCTGTCAACTTACCCTTTTGAGCGTCTAACATTTTTTGTAAATTGGCATTATCTTCTTGTAATGATTTAAATTTCTTTGAAGATACACAGGAAGTAACGGAAATAATTCCTAATAGTAATAATGAGAACAATTTGATTTTCATGGTTTTATAAATTTTAAATTTTAAATATGATGATTTTTTTATATATTTAATTTATGTAACAAACTCTATTCCAACTTTTTATGAATTCCACCTAAAAGTATCAATATTCAGTCCAACCAAATCTAACACCCTATCTGATACTGTTGCTACAAGTTCTTCTATTGAACTTGGATTTGAATAAAAGGATGGAATGGCTGGACATACAATACCTCCAGCTAATGTAATCATTTTCATGTTTTCTAAATGAATTAAACTGAAAGGTGTCTCTCTAAACAGGAAAACGATTTTTCTTCTCTCTTTCAACATCACATCAGCCGCTCTACTCATCAGATCTGAAGAAATTCCATGTGCAACCCTAGCTAAAAATCCTGCAGAACAAGGGCAGATTATCATTGCATCAAATTTAGTTGATCCAGAAGCAAATGGTGCGTTAAAGTCGTCATTAGAATACAATTGGAAGCCTAAATTTTCAATGTTAAAATTTGGATTCTCAAGTTTCCAATTCACTAAAGCATTTTTACTTAATACTATTGATACATGGCAATCCGATATTGTTTTAAGCTTTTGCAAAAGTACTCTTGCATAAACTGAACCACTAGATCCTGAAATACCTACTACGATTTTCATCTTATTGTACTAAATCACCTCTGCCACCACAAAGATACTTCCAGTGACAACAATTATATCATTTTTACCAGCCTTTTTCTTTGCAGCTAAGAATCCATTTTTAACCGATTTATAGGCTTTGCCTCTTAAATTATATAACGCTGCTTTTTCTTTCAATTCTGATGCTTTTAACGCTCTTGGAAGTTGAGCATTGACAAAATAATAATGGGCATTTCTGGGTAATAAATTCAGCACTTCATCTAATGGTTTGTCATTGACAAATCCAATAACAATATGTTGTTCATCATAATGCTGTTGCATTAACCAATTCATCAAAAATTGAATACCATCTTGATTGTGTGCAGACTCTAGTAATATTTTTGAAATTCCTTCCTTCCATTGCCATCGACCCATTATTTTTGAATAGTCAGTGGTATTCTGAAAGGCACTTTTAATTTTGTCAATTTTTAATTCAATCCGGTTTTCCTGATTTAAAATTTTGCAGGCAGCAAAAACTGTTCGGTAATTTTCCAATTGAAACGGTCCTTTTAAATCAGGACTAAATTCAATTTCATCATTAAAACGTATTCTTGAAATACCTTCATTATTTGTATTGAATTCACTGACTATATTATCTTCAGCATAATATAAATTCGCATGTTCCAATAATGCCTTTTGTTTAAAAACTCCTTCCGTTTCAATTTGCCTTCTTCCAATAATTACTGGAGTATGTGATTTGATTATTCCAGCTTTTTCTGTAGCAATTTTCTCCAAGGTATCTCCTAAAATATCAGCATGATCTAAGCTTATGTTAGTTATAATACTCATTATTGGGGAAATGATATTCGTTGCATCCAAGCGTCCACCTAGTCCAGTTTCAATAATTGAATAATCAACTTTTTGATCTTTAAAATAACAAAAAGCCAAGGCAACGGTCATTTCAAAAAAAGACGGTTTAATTTGATCAAACAATGTCCTATTTTCTTCAAGAAAGCGAACTACAAATTTCTTGGTGATATATTCGCCATTTACTTTTATTCGTTCTCTATAATCCTTGTAGTGCGGTGATATATAAAGCCCTGTTTTATATCCATGCGCTTGTAATACTGCAGATAAAAGGTGTGATACTGATCCTTTTCCATTGGTGCCTGCGATGTGAATGCATTTCAAATCGTTTTGTGGATTCCCAAGAGATTCACATAAAGTCAAAACATTGGTAAGATCAATTCGATATGCACTTTTACCTACTCTTTGAAACATGGGAAGTTGGCTATACATGTATTCGATTGCTTCTTTGTAAGTCATTATATCCTATTAATAAATTGAAAAACAAACTTCAATGTTGTTCTAATGCTTCAACCCAATGAATGGATTTCTTTTGTGAAAAATGTTCAATTTGATGTCTGCAACTAAAACCATTTGCAATAATTGTTGTATCTTCCGAAGCACTTTTAATCGCAGGAATTAATGTTGTATTTGCTATTACTTCAGATATATCATAATGTTTTTTTTCATATCCAAAAGACCCTGCCATTCCACAACACCCAGAAGGTATTTCATTTATCATAACTTCAGTATCCAGGTTAAATAATTTATGCAATGAAGACGTTGTAAAAATTGCTTTTTGATGACAATGTCCATGCAATAAATAATTTCCTTTTTTTATTTTTAATTTTACTTTAATATCCTCTTCAGATATGTTTTTTACAATAAAATCTTCTAATTGATAAATTAGATTTCCATAATGCTTCCATTTAATATCATCTAGCAAATCCGGTATATCGTCTTTTAACGAGGTCGCACATGATGGTTCACACATTATAATTGGAATGTTATTTTTCAAATACGGTTCCAATAATTCAAAAGTTTTTTTTCCTTCCACTCTGGCTTGATCCAACAAGCCATGAGATAATGAAGGTCTCTGACAACAACCTTCTGAAAAAACAATCACCTCATATCCAAATTGTTCCAAAATAAGTTTAGCTGATATGCCGATATTGGAATCATGGAATTTCATATAGGTATCAGCAAATAAAACAACTTGGTTTTTTGTATCAGTTGTTCGTTTAGTTTTATGATTAAATGGTTTTTTAGTATAAAGTGGAAGTATCCGTCTTCGGTCTAATCCGGTCAATAGTTCAATAAAATATCTCACAATGGAATTACTTAAAACGGTATTAACCAAGGGTGCAAAAAATCCAGATGAAATTCTTGAAATAGCTGTTTGATTAATAATTAATCTATCTGCAAATGAAAGTCCATGTTTTTGATGATGATTATGCAATACTTCTGCTTTGAATTTTGACATATCCACATTACTTGGACATTCTGATTTACATGCTTTACATGATAAGCATAAATCCATAACTTCCTTTAAAAATGGACTATTCATGTTATAGTCATCTAATTGACCGCTCAAAGCTAGTCTGAGGGCGTTTGCACGTCCCCGGGTGCTATCTTTTTCATCCCTAGTTGCTCTAAAACTTGGACACATGGTACCACCTTCTAATTTTCGACATTCGCCGACGCCATTGCACAAATGTACAGCATCATTAAATCCTCCTTCATCCCGAAAATGAAACATTGATTTGTAGGCTAGGTCTTTGTATTGTGGTCCATATCTTAAATTATTATTTACTGGTGGGGCATCGACAATTTTGCCTGGATTTAATATATGATCTGGATCGAACAAATATTTTACTTGCTTAAATATCTGATACAATTTCTTACCAAAAAAAGATTCATTGTATGGACTTCTAGCTAATCCATCACCATGTTCCCCACTCCAGGATCCTTTATATTTTTTAACCAGTTCAAGCGTTTCCAAAGATATTTGTTCCATACGCTTGATATCCATTTCATCCCTTAAGTCCAATAAAGGTTTAACATGCAAGAGTCCAACACTTGCATGAGCATAGGCCACAACATGGGTATCATATTTTTTACAAACTTGAAATACTTCTTTAATATAATCAGCAAGGTGCTCCAGTGGAACTGCCGAATCTTCAATGAAAGCAATGGGTTTACGATTGCCTTTAACACCTAATAGTAATCCTAATCCCTTTTTTCTAACTGTAAAAATATCATTTATACGTTTTCTATCACTAAAAATTGGATGTGCATACCCGATTTTTTGATTTGACAGAAATAGGACGAGTTGCTCAGCTTTATTTATTGCATTATTTAGTGAATCTCCGTAAAATTCTACAACTAATGCGCCTTTAGGATTTCCTTCTATAAAGTCACAATAACGTTTCGTTTCAATATTCTCACGACTCAATTGAATTAACATTTCGTCAAGTAATTCCACAGATGCTGGTCCGAATTGAGTTATTTCTGAAATATGAGATATGGATTCGTAAAAATCATCAAAATGAACAATACAAAGACATTGAAATTTTGGCGTCGGTTCTAACTTAATTTTAGCTTCCAGAATAATACCCAATGTCCCTTCACTACCAACAATTAAATTACAAAGATTCCATTTGGTAGTCAAAAACTCATCTAAATTATAGCCTCCAACACGGCGCATAACTTTTGGGAAACGATCTATTATTTCTGTCCTGTTATTTTGAACTAGAGCAAATAATTCACGATATAAATGTCCTTCTCGTGTCTTTAATTCTAATTTTTCTTCCAATTCCAGACTGGATAATTCCTTACAATGAATGATCTGACCATCATCTAATAAAACTTTCAATTCCAAAACATGATCCAGTGTCTTTCCATATAAAATGCTTCTGGTTCCCGAAGAATTATTGGCTATCATTCCACCAATGGTTGCTCTGCTTGAAGTAGCTGGATCCGGAGCAAAATGCAAATGGTACTTGGTCAATTGATTATTTAAATAATCTCTAACTATACCCGGCTGAACAATTGCCCATTTATCTTCTACATTAATGTCAATAATACCATCCAAATATTTAGTAAAATCTATAATTATAGCTTCAGCGACCGTCTGACCGACTAAACTTGTGCCGCCTCCACGAGCCATTATGGGTATTTTATGCTCCTTTGCGAATGTTACTATCTTAATAATATCCTGCTCATTTCTGGGTGCCGCAATGGCCAAGGGTTTAATTTGGTAATTACTAGCATCCGTTGCATAAATCCCTAAATACAGGTCATCGATGTAGAAATCACCCGATATAGATGTGGCTAACTGATCAAAATTTAGCTTATTTTTGGCTATTAAACTATTCACGTGGCAAAATTAAAACATTCCCGAATGATTTCATTAAAGATATTCACTCATATGATCTATTATATATATAAATTATAAATTAATATGAATCCTTCTCGGCTTAACTTTATCATAATTTCAATTCTTAAATAAATTTACATTTTAATTATTTTGCATCCAAACTCTTCAAAATGATTTCAAATTCATTAAGCATACGGATTTTTAAATTTTTGGAAAATGCCTATTTTTCTGAACACAAAAAAATGATAGAATCCCTAGGCACCATTTTAAATTTACAAAAATCAACTATTTATAAAAAAGTCCAGGGTGAAAGTTCATTGACATTAGAAGAAGTCCATAAAATTTGTTTGCATTTTGTCATCAGTTTAGATGAAATATTAGGGTTAAATGATAATAAAATATATTTTGATTTTCCAGCATTAAAAGGAATTGGAACAAATGCTGTAGATTACTTAAAACCAATTGCCGTAGATTTAGAAAAGGTACACAGCTTAATGCCGCATGTATTTTATGCTACTAGGGAACTACCCATTTTTTATTACTTCTCATCAGTTTATTTGGCTTCATTTAAATTCTTTGTATTCCACAATATCATTTGGCGAGAAGATAAATATGCTATAATAAAATTTGACATTAATCAATACCAACATGATACTGAATATACAAAATTGCTGAGCCAAATAACGGATTCTTATATGAATTTAAAGAGCACAGAAATCTGGAATGTACAATTAATTGATAATACCTTGAACCAAATAAAGTATTTTCTTGAAAGTGGATTATTTCAAAGTCCTCAAGATGCTATTAAATTATGTCATGAAATTCATCATTTGGTAGACCGAATTGCAAAAATGATGTCTACAGGTAATAAATCAGTTTTTAAACTAAATCAAAGCCAAGCTGGACAAGTTAATATCGTTAACAATGAAATCACACATACCAACAATGTCATCTTCGTCAATAGTGAAACGCTTCGTGCTGTATACAATACCTACGACAATCCGAATTTCATGAAAAGCTACAATTCAAAGCTCTGTGATTATACAGAACAATGGATTAATCGATTAATAATAAATGCAGCTCCATTAACCCATGGGAGTATAAAAGATCAAAACAATTTCATAAATAAATTTAAAGAACGAATTGATAAAACAATCATTTTTATTGAAGCCTACATTCAAAATAATTCATGAGTTCTTTAAACCATCAACCTGATGTATTTTGAAATATAGAATTACCAATATTGATTCTTAAGAAAGTAAATAATCAATTATCTATCTGTTTTCTCTTTAACTCTCATTTCAGGAAATAATTTCTTCATTAATTTCTACTATTTCTATAATAGAATTAAAATATTTCAAAAAATCACAGATTGAATTATTCCTTAATAATTTGGCGATATTCTATTGCATTCCCCAAATTAACTTTCATCAAATATATACCAGATTTAAGTTCTTTCAACTGGCAATGCTGTTTGTTTTGATTTCCAACCAATTTATAGACTTGTTGAAAACAAAGCTTACCTGTAATGTCCAATAATTCCATTTCAATTATCTGATTATTATAACCATGAAATTCCATAGTCAATTCATCATTGACTGGATTAGGATACATACTAAATAATTTGTATGTTTCTGAAGGTGTTACATCTGTAATTTTGCCATAAACAAAATCAAATTGAACACCACCTCCCATATCCGCATTAAAACCCTGAAATGCAACTTGAGTATTTGGATTTAAAACTCGTTCCAATCTTAATGATCCACTGCCATTATTTGGAAAAAACCAGAAATTTAAACCATCATTACTACTATCTTCAAACTTCAATGTGTAACAACCCGGTGTAATTTCAAGACGATCAACATAAGTGGTATTATTATCTAAATTGTCTCTTGACAAAACTACATTCCCAAGTTGATCTGTAATGGAATAATAATTATCAGAACCAATATTATTTGTTTTTAAACGCAATTGTAATGGGTCTGAAACAATATATTCTTTGGCAGGTGTAAAACTACTAGTGGCTACATTATTTTCCGAATTATCATCAGAACTATTATTAACAGATATTATTTGAACCTGAAATACTTTTTCAACATTAGAAGTCAACCAAAAACTACTTGATGCTAAAGGAAAAACAACATCTATAGTTTCCAATGGTTTTATTGTACCAGTCCAATTGTAGGTTAGTGCATTACCTCCTAACACTTGATATTTAAATTCAAGATTTGTAATAGTGGTGGCTCCCGTATTTCTAAGTGCAATGGTAGGTGTATTGCAAGCTGGATTCAATCTAGCGTATTCTACTGATTTATTATTAGGTCTCTTTATTGATTCAATGGATGCATCTAAATTAAAACTCATTTTATCGTAAGTAATCAATTGATTTGAAACTAAATAATTTGCATCAGATAAATACTCTCCATTTACACCATAATCAATTTCAATTTCTTGTCCAGGAGTAACATATGGAATCATTTCAAATTCATGAACATCACTAGCCATGCCTGGGCACCAACCAGCTCTGTCAAAAACCCAAGTACCGCCTTGTGGATATATTGGATTTTTCCCACAATATTTCCACACATCATATTTGAATTCTTGATTTCCACCATTAATATTAATAAAATGTTCCCGTGGAACAAACTCGCCATTTTGACCATGACCAGTTATAGCAGAACGCAATTTGTATGAAGATGCAGTAGGGTTGAGGCTAAATTTACGAGATTCAAAAACTGCATCAGATTGTATATCGCCAAACCAGCCTCGATTCGGAGCCCAAACATTTTGGATATCCAAAACCTTTCTTGGTGGAGTACCTTTAATAAATAAAAACTTTATATCTAGTTCCTCTTGATTTTCACCACCATATTCAACAGACAAAAATTTTCTTCCTTTTAAAATTGGAGCAAAATCTGTTACATCAAAAGTGAAAAGTTTGCCCTCTACGCCTAAATTCAATCCATTTCCGTAAGGAGTTACTAAAGACAATAATTCGAATTTTGCTGGTTGTTTTTTATAATAGTTTAATTGCTTAATTGAAAAAGTTCCTTCAGGCATAACTTTACTAGAATCAATTTTTTCCCCATTCTCATTAAAGATATAATTAAAATCTGCTTTAAAAACATATTGCGTATCAATGATTACAAGATCTGTTCCATTAACTTTATAACTAATAACTTGATTTTGTGAATTTATAATAGAATCATATACTACATTCCATTTGTCAGTAACTAAATAATTACCAGTATTAAAAACAATATTTGGTCTAAGTTTATTTAGAGCAAAATTTTTAAATAAATCAACACTTCGCAGTGATCTCCATGTTGGAATAAAAATATTATTTATTGTACCATTTGGGGCAGTTGAAGATGTAAGTGTTCCAACTCCCTCACTGAAATTATAATTTGCTAATAAGGAGCTATAAGTAGGATGATTTTTTAGTTCACTATGGTACATCCAATCCCTTATGGTTTGTTGATCTAGCGCCTTATTCCAAATTTGAAAATCATCAATACTGCCGTAATAATTTAAAGATGGTAGCCCAGATGCAGCGATTACAAAAGACTTGATATCAATTGTCCGCTTCATTCCAGTCCCTGAATGCCATAAATTACCGTTCAAAAATATTTTCATTTCTCCTGTAATTGCATTTTTAGTAAACGCCCAATGATTCCATTTTACAGAGTACTCATTGATATTGGATGCCTTTGAAATTCGATCGTAATTTCCTGAAGCGTCAGCTCCACAATCAAAATAAACATTTCCATCACTCCAAGGTAGATGTACATTAATTTGTCGTCTCAATTTAGCATCTAAACCTTCAAACAAGACCGTATTAGCAGGTAAATTAGGAGCACCATAACACCAAAGTGCAACAGTTACTTCATTTGAAATTGAAGAAAACTGAATTCCATTAGTACTAACACTTCCTATGCCTTGAAAGTACAGATGATTATCAGCTTGGTTATTAAATAGGCTTGCATCAAAGTCTGCTTCATGTGCTTTCAATGTAAATGGTAATAATATTGGATTACTTGCAAAGCTAAATTCAACAAGTATATTTGAAATTCCATCCCACTTAAATGGTTGATAAAAATGAAGATCATTTATCCCTGCGTTAAATTTCGTATCTTTATAATAAACCTCTGTGAAACCTTCTAATTCAGGTGACTTCTCCTCTAGAAGATTAGAACTTACCTGTTTCATTCGAATTCTAAAAAATGTCAAATCAGAATTAGAATTACCAATATCAAGTTTAATATTAAAAATATTTCCAGAATTTAATCCTGCAGCCAGCAATTCACTTGCCTTGTACAAGTATTGTGCTTTACTAATGCTAGGTGTTCGACCACCTAATTCAATAATCTTATTATCATTTCCTATAGAACCTTCTGATAACATATTACCAGTTAATGTTGCATTATGTTGGGTTGTTTTAAATATTTGATATGTAGGTTTTCTTGTATAATTGAAATCAGTTCCATTAAAATTGGAAATCACATAATCAGGATGACTAGATTTTGCTGAATCGGTTCTGCTTGGATCAGTAATAAAAGTATTACAACTGTAATCCCATTCATAACATCCTACATTTCCATTACCAACTGCTGCATTATGACATCTCATATTATAAAGCATCAGAATTTTTCGATATGAAGTATTGTCATTTGGAAAATCAAATGAATCTCGCCTAATTGTGGATTTCCAATCAAAAGTTTGAACTTTAATGGTGTCCTGCGAGTGACTCAAGAATCCAAGCAAAAGCAACATTTGTGTAATAAAAATGCGTTTCATATAAGGCTATTTAAAATTAAAAATTAGCATCACGATAAAAAAATGGTTAAATTTTATGATTTAGATTTCAATTAATTGAGGCACTATCAAAATATATATACATAATATTGTTTAATCATTGAGGCACCATAAAAAATATCTTAATACAATTCCAAAGATAAATTAATTAGGGTTTACATGGTATATAATTAAAATAAAAATGCCCTTCAACTTTCGTTGAAGGGCATTATAATAAACTAAATGTCTAAGATCAATCGATTACTCGATTACGACCATTCTCTTTGTTGCTGTATGATCAGCTGCATCTAATTGATAGTACAATACTCCTGATACGCTTAACTCACTCTTCGTGATCTTATAGCTATTCAAGCCTTT
>Ga0154020_10008057_pt1 | contig 12254 bp, 10 predicted proteins | sample Klosneuvirus_201_FD_109709 | JGI IMG/M metagenome (GOLD analysis project Ga0154020, IMG submission 109709) | Active sludge microbial communities from wastewater, Klosterneuburg, Austria - Klosneuvirus_20160825_MG | ecosystem: Engineered > WWTP > Aerobic digester > Activated sludge | place... | reverse complement strand
TAACTCGTGTTATCTTAGGAGTGTGAAATACCATTTCTTAATCTTTGTTGTCCTTTTGGGAATGCTTCATTCCTGCAGTACATATAAGCTTAATAAATCCAAAGAACTGAATAGAAAAGGCAATGATGTACTCAACTTAGAAGCTGGAGTTTCAGAAGCAGATGCCAAAAAAGCGCTTGACTACTACTCTAAGGCTTACCGAAAAAATCCAAAGAGCGATGTGGCCTGCGTAGGCAAAGGACTTTCCTATTATTATCTCGGCAAATATGAAAAAGCCTTAAACGAATACAGCAAAGCCATCGCCCTCAATCCAAACTCTTCCACGCCTTATAATAACAGGGGTTTAACCTACGCCCAACTGGAACAGTACGACAATGCCTTAAAGGATTATAAAGAAGCCATCCGGCTTAATCCTCTCGACGCAATCGTTTACTACAATGCCGGGCACCTTTACATGAGTAAGGACGACACCCTCAATTCTATTGTTTACTACACCAAAGCAATTGATCGCGACCCTTACCACGTGTCCTCCTTTTACAACAGAGGGCTCATGTTCATGAAGGTAAACAAATACGATTCGGCAATTGTTGATTTTGAGCGGGCAGCCGAACTCCGGCCCGGCTATACAGATGCCTATAACGAATGGGGTTTGTGTTATTACTACAGCAAACGCTACGCCCTGGGTATTCCATTGTTTTACCGTGCCTTAAAAACCGACTCCACTTACTGGTACGCCTACACCAACCTTGGCATCTCTAAAAAAGCGCTGGGCCAACTCAGAGAAGCGGAGGCAGATTACAAAAAAGCTCTGCGCTTTGACCCCAATGATTTGAACACCAACAACAATTTGGGCAACCTGTATTTTGATGAGAGCAATTATGATTCGGCCCTTGTATATTACGGCAAGGCGGTTAGGATTGACAGTATGTTCAGCGCAGGGTATTACAACCGGGGACGCATTTATTATAATCAGGAGAAATATGATAAGGCGCTGCAGGAACTGAACAAAGCCATTGCGCTTGACTCAACTTACAGCTCTGCATACAATGAAAGAGGTCGTATTTACTTTCAGTATAAAGAGTATGACAAAGCCCTTGAAAATTACAACGCTGCCATCCAGGCCTGGCCTGAAAATGCGGTAGCCATTAACAACAGGGGTTTGGTTTACGAAAAACAAGAAAAGTTTGCCCTGGCCAAAACCGATTACCTGCACTCCATCCGACTTGATAGTATAGACGCTATGACCTGGGACAACCTGGCCGGAATTTACGATGAGTTAGGAAATAAAGATTCGGCTTACGCATGTTATGCCTATTCGATAAAACTTGATACCAACAATTCCTCGGCCTATCATAACCGAGGGCGCCTGTACTATTTTGATGGAAAACACAGAGAAGCCCTGTTGGACTACGATAAGGCCATTGCTCTCGACAGCCTAAATTCAAACGCCATTAATTCCCGAGGTATGTTGCATTCAGAACTGGGTAATTATGAAAAAGCGGAGCGTGATTTGCTTTGGTGTATTCGAATAAAACCGGGCTACCTATACCCCTATAACAACCTGGCCAACTGTTACTTTAAAATGAACAGAAAAGATGAAGCCTGTAACTACTGGAAGATCGCTCTTGAAAAAGGATACAAATACCAGCCGGAGTGGAAACAAGAATACGGCATTGATGACCCGTTAGAGCTGGTGAAATTGCATTGCACGCCCTAGACTTAATTTTTTTAAAACCAACAGTTTACCCCCCAAGGAGCTACGTTTCTATTACTCCTTAAACACCTTAAAGATGCGAATCTTGCCCCTTTGTTCAACCTTCAAATAATACAAACCCTTTTCAAGGTTGGAAAGGTCAAGTTTTGCTTTTGTGTCAGATGTGTAGATCACCTGTCCTTGGGAAGAGTAGACTAAAATACTAAATCGTTCATTTGTAAAAGGCAAAACCACATGCAGGATTTCACTTACAGGATTTGGAAAAACCCTAATATTTTGAGTTAAATCAAATTCTTCACTGCCGGTCACACTTGTTCTATAGCGCAAAAAAACCCTAAAAAAACCTGAACTCCCTTTTTCGTGGTAATACAATTTTTGCTTATCCAAACTCGGACTTGCCGCTTCAGGAACAAATCCCAAATTGCTGTGTATCACATTTGGTAAGCTAAACTTACCAGTGTTGGTATTCCTCACCGAAACGCAGATCTCGGAATTTACGGTTGATTTTAAGATCCTGGTGAAATACAACTCCAAACCATCTTCAGTCACCTGAGGAGCGTAAACGATGTAATTGGTATCGTTTACATTTGAAAAGATGGTGTCGGTTAAACTGAGTTTATTGAAGGTGCTGTCGTTCACTTGCTGTGCCACACCCAAACGGGCCTTGCAGGGCATACCAAATGCACAACTGTTAAAAAAAGCATTGCAGTAGTAAAGTTTATCGCCTTGATGATTGATGGCCGCATCCATAATAAGCCAACCCGGCGAAGCAATATTAAAATCTCCATAAACCCTTTTAATTGTACTTACATTTCCTGAGGAATAAACGCCTTTGTGCAAATTTTCAATTTGCGTAGGATAATTTCGCAGTGAGACCCAGTAGAACGTATTAGAAGAATCAAGTGAAGCCACTCCGTCCAAATGATTGGGCGTAGGGTCGTAACACCCATTTACCAGGCCCACATAATTAAACAAAGTATCGTTTACACGGGTAGCATAATACAAATTGGTATTTCCTCCGGAATTAAGAGAATTAAAAAACAGAGTTTGCCCATCCTTTGAAATAAAGGGCTCCATGGCGTCAAAAGATAAACCGTTGATGTTCACTTTTTTCTCTGGACCAAAAACAGGATAATTTTGAGAAAACAGGATATGCCCCAACACCAGGAACAAAACAAAAAATGTTCTACTTAAGCCCATTGTATAACAGCTATAGTTTCCCATCCTTAATGACATCCACCAATGATGGGTCCAACAAAGTGCTTGTGTCGCCCAAATTGCCGGTATCGCCTTCGGCTATTTTTCGTAAGATGCGCCGCATGATTTTTCCACTGCGTGTTTTAGGCAATCCGGGAACAAACTGGATCTTGTCAGGTTTAGCAATCGGACCAATGATGCGTGAAACAGTTTGAAGAATGTCTTGTTTTGTCAGATTTGGGTCTCCGTGGCTTCCGTCATGAATAACATAAGCGTAAATGCCCTGGCCTTTTATGTCGTGAGGGTATCCTACCACAGCACTTTCAATAACCCCGGCGTGCATATTGATGGCATTTTCGACTTCGGCTGTTCCAATTCTATGCCCGCTCACGTTCAGCACATCATCCACCCTACCCGTGATGCGGTAATTGCCTTCCTCATCACGTAAACACCCATCGCCGGTGAAGTACTTATTTTCATAAGCAGAAAAATAGGTTTGTTTGCAGCGCTCGTGGTCACCGTAGGTTGTTCGTATCATGCCGGGCCAGGGAGCCTTGATACACAAATTTCCGCTCACGCCATTGCCTTCTATTTCCTTTCCGTTCTCATCCATTAAACAGGGCTGAATCCCCGGTAAGGGAAGTGTAGCGAAGGAAGGTTTTGCAGGCGTAACATTTGCCATATTGGAAATCAAGATGCCACCCGTTTCGGTTTGCCACCAGGTATCAACAATCGGACACCTGCCTTTGCCAATGTTTTGGTGAAACCAATTCCAGGCTTCTTCGTTTATAGGTTCTCCAACCGAGCCCAGCACTTTTAAGGAGCCAAGATCTTTTACCTTTACATAATCAAGTCCAAAACCCATTAAACTACGTATAGCAGTGGGCGCTGTGTACAAAATATCCACTTTGTATTTATCCACAATTTCCCAGAAACGACCGGCGTCAGGCCAGGTCGGCACGCCTTCAAACATCAGGGTAGTGGCCCCGGCGCTTAATGGTCCGTATAAAATGTAGGAGTGACCTGTAATCCAACCGATGTCAGCCGTACAAAAATGCACCTGCCCGGGCTGATATTGAAACACATTTACAAAGGTGTAGTTTGTCCAAACCATGTATCCTGCCGTGCTGTGTACAACACCTTTTGGTTTTCCTGTTGAACCGGATGTGTAAAGTATAAACAATACATCCTCGGCGTCCATGAGCTCAGCGGGACAATCGGGATTGCCATGTGTTTCCACCTTTTTAATTTCGTCCTCCCACCAAACGTCTCTGCCTTTGATCATACTCACGGGGGTGCGGGTACGGGTACAAACAATCACGCGTTTCACAGTTTTGTTTCCAACCAGCGCATCGTCGATCACGCCTTTTAACGGGATGTCCTTTGCGCCCCGATAAGCGCCATCACAGGTGATAATAAATTCAGCCGAAGCATCCAGCAAACGGTCGGCAATGGCCTGAGCCGAAAATCCTCCAAAAATTACGGAGTGGATGGCGCCTATCCTTGCACAAGCCAGTGTGGCAATAGCCAATTCAGGAATCATGCCCATATAAATGCAAACCCGGTCTCCCTTTTTTACGCCATTGTTCTTTAACACATTGGCAAATTGAATCACTTTAAAATGGAGTTCTTTATAAGTTAGTACCCTGTGATGTTCCTCGGGGTCGTTGGATTCCCAAATAATGGCCGGGGTATTGGCGTTCTTTTGAAGATGGCGGTCCAGACAGTTTTCCGTGATGTTTAATTTTGCACCACTAAACCATTTTACCAAAGGGTCCTTAAAATTCCACTCCAACACCTTCTCCCACTTTTTTTTCCAGGTAAAGTGTTCAGCAATTGAGGCCCAGAAACGCTCCGGGTTGTTTACACTTTCAGTATAGTTTTTCAGGTACTCCTGATGCGATTTGATTTGATAAGGATAATTCATACAATTCATACGAATTTATGCAATTCTGATTGATTTCAGGAACCGGTCCTGGAATTTTGACTTAGAAAAAATTTCAACTTAAAAAACACAGGCCTCAAACAAGGAGGTTTGTTCAAGCTCTGTCCTCAATGGTTTGTTTGAACGGGCTGCGATTTCTTTCAATTCAAGAATCAATTCTTCTGCTTTCAATTCATCCCTTAGCGGCATTGCGTATAAGGTGTCGAACGGGGACGATTTTTTTAATTTGTGTTCGCAGTTGGTAACATGAAGGTATTGCATGGTGGTGAACAGCTTTTCGTGTCCTAACATTTCTTTTATCGACAAGAGGTCTGCACCATCTTCAAGCAAATGGGACGCAAAACTATGCCTTAAGGTATGTAAACAAACGCCCGGCTTAATAATTCCTGAACGTCTCACGGCTCTGCGCATGATTTGGCCCACGCAGGATGTGCTCAAGGCCTTTCCGGCACTTCCGTTAAAAACATATACCAAAGGTTTGTATTCATCAAAATAGGCTTTGATCAGGGGTAATAGCTGTACAGACAAAGCCACGTAACGGTCCTTGTTTCCTTTCGATTGCCGGATGTGAATCAGTTTCCGGTCCCATTGAATATCGCTTATTCTTAAATTGCACACTTCGCTAAGCCTTAAACCGGCAGAATACATAAACTTTAATAGAAACCGTTCCTTCATCCTTGGCACTGATTCAAACAAGCTTAAGCACTCTGACTTACTGAGCACCGCCGGAAGAACTTTTTTAGATTTCCGTTTTGGCAAATGGTATTTTACCATTAATTCACCCCTGGCCGCGCTGTACATTCTTAATGCGCTGATGGTTTGTTTCAGGTGATTTTCAGAATGTGGTTGCCCGTTCGATCGCCATTCAACAAGAAAAGCATTCACTTCCTGTATACTGCAATCTTCGGGCAACTTACCGTACTTAAAACTCAGTTCAGCGAGCTTACGCAAATAACACCTGAACGTGCGTTCGCTCAGGCCTCTAACCTTGTGACTTTGAAACATCAGTTCGGCGCAGGTTTGAAATTCGGGCAATTTTCTTATCACGAGTTCAACCATAGGGTTAATAAAAGATTTCATATTGGATTAGAGTTTTTGGATTTAAATAAGCGGCGATATTAAGACTTCATGATGTCCCACTTGTTGAAATCCAATAAACTTTTACCGGTCTGATTTTTAATAATTGAAGTCTTTGCCTACTTTTGAAAGAATGGAAAGTACTATTGAATTCAATTTTAAGGACGATGGCAAAAAAGGCCGTTTTACAGCACATGAGGGATCTAAGATCGCGGGCGACATGAATTTTACCTGGGCCGGCCCCAGCAAACTCATCATCGATCACACGGAAGTCAGTCCTGATTTTGCAGGACGCGGAATAGGCAAACTCCTTTTGATGGAAGTGGTGAAAATGGCCAGGGAGAAAAAAATAAAAATTTTGCCCCTTTGCCCATTCGCCAAATCTGTTTTTGAAAAAACCCCGGAAATAAACGACACTCTATTTTAATTCTATGCTGAATTTACTCATTAGAAAGGCCACACAGTTTTTACGATACCGACTGAACATCCGCGAAGACAAAGCCGACAATCATGAAATCATTCAAACCATTTTAAAAGGGGTGGTTTTTAAGGGTGTGAATTTATGGACCCTCATTTTTGCGATTATCATAGCTTCCATTGGCCTGGATGTAAATTCAACCGCAGTGATTATTGGGGCTATGTTAATTTCACCCCTCATGGGTCCCATTATGGGAATTGGTTTGGGTGCCGGCATTGGAAACTTAGCCTTGGTTAAAAAGGCCGGAAAAAATTTATTACTTGCCAGTGGCATTGCCCTACTTACATCAACCACTTATTTTGTACTCTCACCACTTCATTTGGCTCAATCAGAATTGCTGGCCCGCACCAGCCCCACCATTTGGGATGTCTTAATTGCTTTTGTTGGTGGCACAGCGGGCATTGTTGCCAGCACCCGAAAACAATTCAACAACATCATACCCGGTGTAGCCATAGCTACCGCCTTAATGCCCCCGTTGTGTACTGCCGGTTTCGGATTGGCCAATTTAGAATGGCCTTACTTTTTTGGGGCCTTGTATTTGTACCTTATCAATTCGGTTTTTATTAGTATAGCTACCTTTTTAGCGGTACGAATTATGAATATTAATCCAAGTGATGGCTTAAAAGGAGCGGCTGAAAAAAAAATACGCAACTGGGTAGGAATTATAGCTGTGTTAACCATTGTTCCGAGTATTTTTTTGGCGTATCGCTTTGTTACAAAAGAATATTTTACACGAAACGCCACCCGCATGATTGATGAAGAACTGGTAAACAAAGGCACCGTTGTACTGAGCAGCAAAGTGTTGGCAGAAAAAAGGGAAATACAACTGTATTTACTAAAGGAAAAAAATCAGGATTCCATTGTACAGCTGCTAAACTCAAAAATTAAGCACTATAAAATTTCAGAAGCTAACATCATCCTAAAACACAAAGATTTATCAACCCTTGGATTAAATAAGGAAGAAGTTATGAGAAAAAATGCCATTGAAAAACTACTTCAAACTCAGGAAGACAAGTTGGAGGTGGTTTATCAGGAAATCACAGACTTAAAAAAGGGTGTTCAAGTTGATTCTCAATTTAAGCATGAAAAAGAGCTTGTCATTCGGGAGTATTCCACTTTATTTGGTCCCTTTAAAGAAATTGGCATTGAAAGAACGCTGTCCTACACGCCTGATGGACCGCAAGACACTGTTATTGCAGCCTTTATAAAGCCGGTAAAACCCCTTTCAACTAAGGAAAAAAAGAATTTGAACGATTGGCTAAATTTAAAATTCAAACCTTATCAGGTAAAATTAAGTTTAAACTAACCCGGATTCATACTGCATGACATGTCAGGACACAGCCTGCTCATTACATCCATAGAAAAACACCTCCCACTGAACGCTCAGGAGCAACATCGTATTTTACTGGCCTTCACGACGCAACACATTAAAAAGAAAGACTTTTTTCTTCGGGCCGGCGAGGTGTGTAAACAAGTGGCCTTTGTTTTGCAGGGTTGCCTGCGTTCATATGCGGTGGACGAAGAGGGGTTTGAACACAATTTGCAGTTCGCGCCAGAAGGCTGGTGGATCACCGACATGAACAGTATCATTCATGGCGCGGTGGCTCGCTTAAACATTGATGCCATAGAAGACACGCAGGCGCTTCTGCTTAGCCGCGACCAGCAAGAACGTTTATTAAAAGAGGTACCTAAAATGGAACGGTTTTTTCGCATCATCAGTGAAAAATCCATGGCCGGCAGTCACAAACGTTTAATCGACCAGGTCAGCGTGAATGCACAAACACGTTACCTTAATTTTTGCGAACAATACCCCGGCCTGATCCAAAGGCTGCCTCAAAAACAAATTGCCTCCTACATTGGGGTGACCCCTGAGTTTTTGAGTAAAATCAAAGCAGATTTGTTGAGGAGGAAGGCTTAGGCAAGAGCGTGCTTAAAGTTATAGGGCGCAGGGATTGCAATTCGATAGCCATCGGATCCGCGACACGGGCGATAGATTTAGTTACAAAAGATTAGTCAGCAGATACAGAACTTTCAAAATTTCTAAACCTTCACCCACATTCGTGAAATAGCGTCCCTGTTAGTGTAATTAGTGTAATTAGTGTAATTAGTGTAATTAGTGTAATTAGTGTAATTAGTGTAATTAGTGTAATTAGTGTAATTAGTGTAATTAGTGGCTAAGAACTCACCTTCTTTTCTTAATCTAGATTAATGGAAAAGGCCTCTTCTCCACCCTAACTTTGCCCTATCAAAATCAATCTAAATGGATAGAAAAGATTTTCTTAAAAAGGGTTTGCTGGGAACAGGCATGTTTGTTGCCGGCTCCGCAGTTCCGGGAGTTCTACAGAATAATATTGACGAACTGAAGGAACTGGAGATTATTGGTTTTAACCATTTACCCACCACCAATTCAAAACTTATGGAAAACAGCATTTTACACAAGGCCGATACCAGAGGTAAGGCCGACCACGGCTGGCTGATGAGTTACCACACCTTCAGTTTTGCCAATTATTATAACCCCGATCGCATGCACTTTGGTGCACTCAGGGTATTGAACGACGATCGCGTTAACCCCGGAATGGGCTTTGGCATCCACCCACACGATAACATGGAGATCATCTCGATTCCCCTCGAAGGCGATTTGGAACACAAAGACAGCATGGGCAATGTGGCAGTAATCAAAAATGGCGATGTGCAGGTGATGAGTGCGGGAACCGGCATTACCCACAGCGAATACAATAAAAATAAGGATACCCTGGTGAAGTTTTTACAAATTTGGGTGTTTCCGAACAAACGCAATGTAACACCGCGTTACGACCAAATCACTTTAAAAGCCGAGGACCGGCACAACAAACTGCAACAGATTGTGTCTCCAAACGCAAACGATGCGGGCGCCTGGATTCATCAGGATGCCTGGTTTCACCTTGGCAAATTGGATGCCGGTAAAAAACTGAACTACACCTTAAAGAAAAAAGGTAACGGTTTGTATGCTTTTGTACTGAGCGGCGATTTGAAACTAAACGGGCAATTGCTGAACACCCGCGATGGTTTTGGTATCTGGAACACGGAAACATTTGAACTGGAAGCCGTTTCAGGAACCGAAGTACTGTTGATGGAAGTGCCGATGATGGTGCAGTGATGAGTAGGCAGTAACCAGTCAGCAGTGGCAGTCAGCAGTAAGCAGAACACAACAAGGAAATTAAACCACTAAGACACTAAGAGCACTAAGTTGGCACTAAGGAAATTTACTCCGTGAAACTCTTTGAACACCTCTGTGAACATTGTGGTTAAATAAAAAAGTCAAAAAAACAATAAACAATTCATCAAACAACAATCAAACCAAAAACAAAATGAGCAAATTAAACTGGAACTTAGACGCTGCCCACAGCGAAGTGAACTTCAAGGTAAAACACATGATGATTACCAATGTAAACGGGAAGTTTACCAATTTTGATGTGAAAGCCACCTCAGAAAATGAGAACTTTGAAAACCCTGAAATTGAATTTACGGCTAACACCGCATCCATTGACACCGGCTCAGAGCAACGCGATCAACACTTAAAATCAGCTGATTTTTTTGATGCTGAAAAATTTCCAAATCTGCATTTTAAGTCGAACTCTTTCAAAAAGGCTGCCGATGGAAATTATGTTCTGGAAGGGGATATGAGAATTAAAGACGTGGTAAAACCTGTGAGTTTTAAAATTGAACACAGTGGTTTACAAAAAGACCCCTGGGGAAACATGAAAGCCGGCTTCAGTATTGAAGGTAAAATCAACCGCAAAGACTTTGGCTTGACCTGGAATGCAGCCCTGGAAAGTGGTGGGGTACTTGTAAGTGAGGATGTAAAACTCAATGCCGAAATTCAATTGGCAAAAGCCTAATTCAGCCTATACAAAATCTAACCTCTCTTTCAAAAAAGAGGGGTTTTTTTATGCCCGGAAGCGCTCAATAATCATATTAACCACCTTTTTATCAATCACAAGAGTCACATCAAGGTCCTTTAATTGAGCAAGCGGTATCCAGCGAAAGGTTTGTTTTTTATCCCCATGTGAATGGAGGTCCTTAAGTTTTTCGGGATTAACAGGGTTAACTAAATAATACACGGAGATAACCTGAATGTTGGGATCAAAAGCAGAGGGCACATAAAAATCAGTCGTGTAAAAATGTCCGGTAATGTCAACTTTTAGAGTAAGTTCTTCAAAAAACTCCCGTTGCACACATTCTATGGTACCTTCCCCAAACTCCAATCCCCCGCCGGGAAATTTGGTAATTGGTTTTCCCATCACTACTTCATCTGAAACTAAAACAGCACCTTCATGCAGAAGTACGCCGTATACCCGTATAATGAATTTATTTGCCATGCCTAAAGATAAACAATAACAACACAAAAGTCAATACCATTCAACCCAAGCAAACTACTTGTAGATTCAGCGTATTTAAAATACATTTGGGTATGCTCAATAAACTGTTTGCAGCATTTCTTTTTCTTTTGCTCCTGTGTTTTAGTGCCAGGCATTTAATGTTTAAACACTATTTGAGTTTTCAAAAAAACAGGTTCAGGCTAGAGCTATTCAAAAGCAATCAGGCTGACATTTTCACAATTCAACTACCGGGAGAAAAATTATTTCTCAATGAAAATGGATTAGAGTGGGAAGACGAAAACAAGGAACTGGTTATGAATGGGCTTTACCATGAGGTTTTGCACATTCAGATAAAAGAAGGAAAAGCAATCATCAGCCTGATAGAAGACAGATTTGAAAACAATCTTATTGCCAAATACTACAAGTCATTATCCAAACAAGACACCGCTTACAATTTGTACGCAGAATTCCTTCAACTCCAATTTATTCCTTCAACAACAGATTTTGATTTTAGCACTTACACCCAAAATATAAATCACCTGACAGCTTATACTGCCAGCACAACTCCAAGTCATTTCTTAAAGGTGTTTATTCCCCCAAAAACCTGAGTTTACAGGTCTTTAAACAATAAAATTCTACATTATTTTCAATCCGATTGATATGAACGGTAAATTACTATTCATGGTATTGGCTTTTACCTCCATACTTAAAGCTCAGAACATTACTGTGATAGACAAAATATCACGGGAAGGGATTCCGGGCGTGCTGGTGTACCATCCAAAAAGCGGCAGCACAGAAACAAGCAACACAAAAGGCCAGGTAAAAATACCCAACAAAGGGGATTATGACAGTTTAATTTTCAGACTCACGGGTTACAACAGCCTCCACCTGAGCAAATCAAAAATTGAATCTCTAAACTTCATCATAGAATTAAGCGAATCCAGACTTACTTTGGAAGAGGTTGTGGTATCAGCAAACCGCTGGGAAGAAAACAAAAGCGAAATCCCACAAAAAGTTGAGGTTATTGGTAAAAAACAAATGGCCTTTTACAACCCCCAAACGACAGCCGATCTTCTTGAAATCAGTGGTTATGCCTACATTCAAAAAAGCCAAATGGCCGGTGGTTCTCCCATGCTGAGAGGTTTCGCAAGCAACCGCGTGTTGCTGGTGGTAGACGGGGTAAGGATGAACAACGCCATTTTCAGATCAGGCAATTTGCAAAATGTGATTTCAATTGATGCCAATTCTTTGGAGAGCAGTGAGGTTCTTTTTGGCCCTGGAGCTGTAATGTACGGCAGTGACGCCATTGGCGGGGTGATGGACTTTCATTCCTTAAAAACCCGGTTCAGCGATACAAGTGGCAAATTACTTCTTAAAACCAATGCTTTCGCCAGATACTCCAGTGCCAATACTGAAAAAACAGCTCACCTTGATTTTACAATTGCAGGTAAAAAATGGTCTTCATTAAGCAGTTTAAGTTTTTCT
>Ga0154020_10008056_pt1 | contig 12256 bp, 12 predicted proteins | sample Klosneuvirus_201_FD_109709 | JGI IMG/M metagenome (GOLD analysis project Ga0154020, IMG submission 109709) | Active sludge microbial communities from wastewater, Klosterneuburg, Austria - Klosneuvirus_20160825_MG | ecosystem: Engineered > WWTP > Aerobic digester > Activated sludge | place... | reverse complement strand
GTATGACTTCACCTTCGACAACCCGCGCAATCCGGACGTGCGCGGGGTGACGGTGGCGCGCGCGCGCCAGCTCTTCCCGCAGGCGCAACTTCTGCACAGCCGGCGGGTCACACTGGCGCCCCCGCTGGCCCGCTTGGCCTGCCGCTGGCATGCGGGCCTGTACCCGCTGCTGAACGCCCTGCCGCTGCTGCGTACGCACCGGCTGCTGTGGCTGGGCAAGGCAGCCTGAGCGGCCTGTGTGAGGCGGGCCGGCAGGGCCCGGGAGCGCCACCCCGTCCGGGGCGCAGGATTGGAGGTGTGAGATGTCGTTGAAGCCGCTGCAACTTGGGTTCTCTGCTGTGCGCCGTGCCACCGGCTGGCTCGGGTTGATTGCCCTGGTCACCCTGACCGGCTGCGCCGGTTACTCGCCGGCCGCATTGCAGCCGGGGCAGACGGCCGAGCAGGTGCGTGCCCTGATGGGGCCGCCCACCGGCGAACATGGATTGCCGGGGGGCGGCATCCGGCTGGAGTACGCGCGTGGCCCGGCCGGCCTGCAAACCTTCATGGTGGACCTGGACGCCCAGGGACGCATGACCGGCTGGACCCAGGTGCTCAACGACGCGGCCTTCGCCCGCATCCAGCCCGGCTGGAGCCGCGAACAACTGCAGCGCGAGTTCGGCCGGCCGGCCCAGGAGCAGGTGTTCGACCGGCTCGGCCAACGGGTGTGGAGCTACCGCTACGACAGTTGGGACTGCAACTGGCTGCAGGTCAGCCTTGACCTGCGCAGCGACGCCGTGGTCGACGTCAGCCGCGGTCCGGACCCGCGCTGCCAGGCCAACGACAATCACTGGGATTGACGGGGCGCTGCGATCGGGCTGGATGATCGGGCTGGTTTAGCATCCACGCCCGGCCGCGCCGTCTGCGGCCGTGTTCCTTTCGACCCGACGATTGCGCCATGTCCGACACCTCTTCGCTGCCCTTCCTGCCCTTTGCGCTGCCGGAGATCGGCGAGGAGGAAATCGCCGAGGTGGTGGACGCGCTGCGCTCCGGCTGGGTCACCACAGGGCCGAAGACCAGGCGCTTCGAGGCCGACTTCAGCGCTTTCCTGGCGGGTGAAAGCGGCCATGCGCAGGAGTTCCACAGCATCGCCATCAACTCCGCCACCGCCGGTCTGCACCTGGCGCTGGAGGCGCTGGGCATCGGCCCCGGTGATGAGGTGATCACCACCACCCACACCTTCACCGCCAGTGCGGAGGTGGCGCGTTACTTGGGGGCGGATGTGAAGCTGGTGGACATTGACCCCGCCACCCTGTGCATCGACCCTGCCGCCTTCGAGGCGGCCATCACCCCGCGCACCAAGGCGGTGGTGCCGGTGCACTACGCCGGCCTGGCGGCGGACATGCCGCGCATCGGCGCCATCGCCCGCCGCCACGGCATTCGCGTGGTGGAGGACGCCGCGCACGCCCTGCCCACCACCTGCGGCGGTCGGCTGGTGGGCACGCTCGACAGCGACGTCACGGTGTTCAGCTTCTACGCCAACAAGACCATGACCACCGGTGAGGGCGGCATGCTGGTGACGCGCGATGCGGCGATTGCTGCCCGTGCGCAGGTGATGCGGCTGCACGGCATCAACCGCGATGCCTTCGATCGCTTCACCGCCAAGGTGCCGAGCTGGTACTACGAGATCGTGGCGCCGGGCTTCAAGTACAACCTCACCGACATTGCCGCCGCGCTGGGCATCCATCAGTTGCGGCGCGTGCGCGATTTCCAGGTGCGCCGCCAGCAGCTGGCGGACCTGTACGACCGCCTGCTGGCCGACCTGCCGGTGATCTGCCCGCCGCGGCCGGCCGGGGGCGATCTGCACGCCTGGCACCTGTACGTGATCCGGCTGACCGACGATGCGGCGATCGGCCGGGATGCCTTGATCGAGGCGCTCTACGCCGCCGGCATCGGCTGCAGCGTGCACTACATCCCGCTGCACCTGCACCCGTACTGGCGCGAGCGCTATGGCCTGCGCAGCGAGGACTTCCCGCACAGCCAGCGCGCCTACGAGCGCATGCTCAGCCTGCCGCTGTACACCCGAATGACCGACGCCGACGTGTTTCGGGTGGCCGACAGCCTGCGCGCGGCGTTGCGCGGCTGATGCGATGCGGCGGCGGGCCTGCGACACTGTGGCCTGATCGAACCCCGTCTGCGGAGACCGGCATGTCCACCGAAATTCTTTTCACTGTCGAAGAGGCTCCCGAAGGGGGTTTCCTTGCCCGGGCCCTGGGCCAGGGGATCTTCGTCCAGGCGGAGTCTGTGGAGGACCTGCACCTGCAGGTTCGCGATGCCGTGCACTGCCACTTCGACGAGGCAGACAAGCCGCGCCTCATCCGGCTGCACTATGTGCGCGACGAAGTGCTGGCGGCGTGAAGCTGCCGCGTGACCTGTCCGGAATGGATCTGGCTCGTGCGCTGGGTCGCGTCGGCTATGTCGTTACACGCCAGACGGGCAGCCATGTCCGGCTCACGCTGGCGACCGAGCCTCAGCACCACATCACCATTCCTGCGCATCAGCCATTGAAGGTGGGCACGCTGGCCGCCATCCTGGGGGCGGTGGCCGTTCGGATGGGGCTGGATCGTGTCGAGCTGCTCTCGCGCTTGAAACTGTGATGGCCAAACGCGCCTTCGACCTGCTGGCCGCCGGGCTGGGGCTGCTGCTGCTGGCGCCGCTGCTGCTGGCGGTGGCGGTGGCGATCCAGCTGGATTCGCCCGGGCCGGTGTTCTACCGCCAGGAGCGCGTCGGCCGCGGCGGGCGGGTGTTTCGCATCCACAAGTTCCGCAGCATGACGCACAACCCGGTGGACCGCGGGCCGCAGCTGACGGTGGGCGACGATGCCCGCATCACTCGGGTGGGGGCCTGGCTGCGGCGCAGCAAGGTGGATGAGCTGGCGCAGCTGATCGACGTGCTGCGGGGCGACATGAGCCTGGTCGGCCCGCGGCCGGAGGTGCCGCGCTACGTGGCGATGTACCCTCAGGCGCTGCGCGACAAGGTGTTGTCGGTGCGGCCGGGCATCACCGACTTCGCCTCCATCGAGTTCCGCCACGAGAACGCCCTGCTGGCGCGCAGCGACGACCCGGAGCGCAGCTACCGCGAGGAGGTGCTGCCGGTGAAGCTGGCGCTGCAGGCCCGTTATGTGGACGAGGCCGGGCTGCTCACCGACCTGCGACTGATCCTGCGCACCCTGCGGGCGATTGCCTAAAATGCATGCATTGCATTCAACTTATGGGAGCTCCCATGGGCATGCTGACCATTCGCAACGTCGATGACGAGCTGAAGGCGGGGCTGCGGCTGCGCGCGGCGCAGGCCGGCTGCTCGATGGAAGAGGCCGCGCGGCGCATCCTGCGCGAAGCGGTCCAGCCGGACGACGTGCGTCGCGCCGAAGCCGCCGAACGGCTGTTGGCGCGCCTGGCGACCCAGCCGGCGCTCGGTGAGCGCAACTGGACGCGCGACGATCTGTATGACTGAGGGGAAACCCCTTTCAGTCGTGGCTCGGGTCGCTGCGCCGTTGCGCATCGCGGTCGATACCAATGTGCTGGCCTATGCGGAAGGTGCTGGAGATGCGGTTCGTGTCGCCCGGGCGCGGCAATTGCTGCGTGAGTTGACCGCGGTGGGCGGCGTCGAGCGGTTGAGGTTGCCCACGCAGGTCTGCGGTGAGTTGTACAACGTGCTCAGGCGGCGGATGGGCTGGCCCGGTGAGCAGGCCGCGCGGGCCGTGCTCAGTTGGACGGATGCCCTGGAAGTCGCCGAGGCCCCTTGGCCCGTCTTCCAGGCGGCCCTGGAGCTGAGTTCAGCACACGGGCTGCAGGTCTGGGATGCGCTGATCGTCAGCACGGCGGTGCAGCAGCGCTGCCACATGCTGCTGAGCGAGGACCTGCAGGACGGTTTCACCTGGCGCGGGGTGACGGTGGTCAATCCCTTCGCCGCACAGCCTCATCCGCTGCTGCGCGCTGCGCTGCTGCAGCTCTGATGGCTGCCGATACGACATGAACTGGCAATCCCTCGACAGCCTGCTGACCCGCGTGCGCCCGCACCGGGAGCTGCTGGCGCTGCTGATCGACGCGGGGGTGATCGCCGCCTGCTGGCACATCACCTACCTGTTTCGCCTGGGCTTCGAGCGCTGGCACAGCGCGCGGCCGGACTACGACGGCTGGGTGCTGCTGGGCCTGGTGCTGCTGTACCTGGTGGTGTTCGTCCTGCTGCGTGTGCCCAAGGGCATGTGGCGCTTCTCCGGCTTTGGCGAGGTGCAGCGCCTGACCGCGGCCTGCGCCATCGCCGGGCTGCTCGGTGCGGTGGCGGTACTGATGGCGCAGCTCAGCCAGGTGCCGCGCGCGGTGCTGGCGCTGCACCCGGTGGTCAGCCTGATGGGGCTGGCGATGGTGCGCATCGGCTACCGCATGCTCTACGAGCACATGCGCGGGCGCATCTCCGGCAGTTCGGTGGAGACGCGTCGCGCGCTGGTGATGGGCGCGGGCGACGCGGCCAAGCTGCTGATCGCCGGTATCCAGCACCACGGCTGGGTGGTGGTGGGCCTGCTGGACGACAACCGACGCAAGCACGGTCAACGTGTCGGTGACGTGCCGGTGCTGGGTCCGCTGGACAGCGCGCCGCGCTGGTCTGCGTTGCACGGCATCACCCACATCATTGTGGCGCTGCCTTCGGCCACACCGGCGGAACGTCGCCGTGCGCTGGACCTGGCCGCGGCCACCCACCTGCCGGTGGTGACGGTGCCCACCGCGGCCGAGCTGCGCGAGGGTCAGGCGCTGGCGAACGTGCGCGACATCGAGCCGGAGGACCTGCTGGGCCGCGAGCCGGTGCAGCTCGACGAAGGCGGCATCAGCGAATGCCTGTCCGGCAAGGTGGTCCTGATCACCGGGGCGGGCGGCTCGATCGGCTCCGAGCTGTGCCGCCAGGTGGCACGCTACGGGCCGCTCAAGCTGGTGCTCTACGAGCTCAGCGAGTTCGCGCTCTACCGCATCGAGCAGGAGCTCAGCGAGCACTTCCCCCACATCCCGCTGGTGCGGCTGGTGGGCGACGTGCGCGAAATGGCCCATCTGCAGGCCACGTTCCGCCAGTTGCGACCGCAGGTCGTGTTCCACGCCGCGGCGTACAAGCATGTGCCGCTGATGGAGGAGGACAACGCCTTCTCCGCGCTGCGCAACAACACCCTGGGCACCGCCAACGCGGCGCGGGCCGCGGCCGAGGCGGGGGCCGAGCGCTTCGTGCTGATCTCGACCGACAAGGCGGTCAACCCCACCAATGTGATGGGCGCCACCAAGCGGTCCGCGGAGATGGTGATTTCGCGCCTGGCGGCGCAGGCGGCGTCAGCGGGTTGGCGCACCCGGTTCATGGCGGTGCGCTTCGGCAACGTGCTCGGTTCGTCCGGCAGCGTGATCCCGAAGTTCAAGGAGCAGATCGCCCGCGGCGGCCCGGTCACGGTGACGCACCCGGAGATCACGCGCTACTTCATGACGATTCCGGAGGCGGCGCGGCTGGTGGTGCAGGCCGGCGCCATCGGCGAGGGCGGTCAGGTGTTTGTGCTGGACATGGGCGAGCCGGTGAAGATCGTCGACCTGGCGCGCGACCTGATCCGCATGACCGGCCACACGCCCGAGGAGATCCCGATCACCTTCAGCGGCCTGCGCCCGGGCGAGAAGCTCTACGAGGAGCTGCTGGCCGACGCCGATGCCACGCTGCCCACCCGCTTCGAGCGGCTGCGCATCGCGCGGCTGGACGAGCGTGGCGCGGACCTGCAGGCCCTGTTGGACTGGGTGGCCGGGCGCAGCCACGCCAATGATGCCGAGGTGCGCCAGCGGCTGGCCGCGGTTGTGCACGAGTACCGCTCGCCGGAACAAGGCAGGGGCTGAGCCGTCGGGGACAATCGCGTGTTTTCCCTGAGTCTGCGTTCAGTGCGCTCAGCGCTTCCACTGCTTTTCTGGATGGGTTCGTGATGCAACGTCGTTCGCTGTTCCTCGCCGCCGGCCTGTCGCTGCCGTTGTCCGCCCTGCTGGGGGCCTGTGCCACTGCGCCCCAGGGCCCCAAGCCGCAGCCGAAGATCGGGCTGGCGCTGGGCGGTGGAGCAGCCAAGGGTTTTGCCCATGTGGGCGTGATCAAGGTGCTGGAGGCCTCCGGTTTCACGCCGGCGGTGGTCTCCGGCACCAGCGCCGGCAGCGTGGTGGGGGCACTCTACGCCTCCGGCCTGAACGGTTTTGCGCTGCAGGAGCAGTCCTTCGCGCTGGACGAGGACCGCATCAAGGACCTGACGCTGTTCGGCGTGGGCGGCGTCATCAAGGGCGACAAGCTGCAGGCCTACGTCAACGAACTGGTCAAGAACCGTCCGCTGGAGCAGATGGCCAAGCCCTTTGCCGCGGTGGCGGCCGACCTGGACAGCGGCGAGCGCATCATCTTCAACCGCGGCAACACCGGCCAGGCGGTGCGCGCCTCCTGCAGCATCCCGGGCGTGTTTCAGCCGGCGGTGATCGCGGGCAAGCGCTACGTCGACGGCGGCCTGGTCAGTCCGGTGCCGGTGGATGCGGCCCGGCAGCTGGGTGCGGACATCGTCATTGCGGTGGACATCTCCTCCAAGGCGAAGGACGGCAAGGCGGCAGGCATCCTCAGCAACCTGAACCAGACCATCACCATCATGGGTCAGAAGCTGGGCGAGCAGGAGATGACCCGCGCCGATGTGATCATCCGCCCGCGGGTCGGGCAGATCGGCGCGGCCGACCTGGACCAGAAGCACGTGGCCCTGCTGGAGGGTGAGAAGGCCGCCCAGGACGCGCTGCCGGCCCTCCGTGCGGCGATCGAGCGCTGGCAACTGGCTCGCGAAGCCAAGCGCTGAGGGTGCGATTTGCGCGCTTGGACACCCCTGAAATGGGTGGGGTGGGCGCGAAGATCTCGGCAGCTGCCAAGACTGACCGCTGAACGGACTGAGGGTTGGACCTAGCATCCCGATAAGCATCAACCATCAAAGCTCTGTTGCAGTTTGGGTGCTTCAAGATGGGGTGGTGTTGAAACAGGGGTGTGTTGCTCACCCGCGGCCGCAGAACGCCGCGTCGTGGACGTTGTTGGGATCCTTCCTGTGAAGTTTGAGCACAGCATCGAGCGCAGTGCCGAGCACCTGCGCATGGCGCTGCCGCTGATGTCGCGCCAGCTGAGTGCCTTGCATCCGGTGAGCTATGCCGTCTGGTACTGCTATGTCTCGGGTGAATCACCCGAGCTGCGCCAGGCGGTGGACCAGCATCTCGCGCGACATGGTCAGCTGGACGAATCGGCCACCCAGGCTCTGTTCTGCCGCCATGTGGCCGAGGTGGACCCGCAGACCGCCCAGCGGGTGGCCGACGGCTTCCAGAAGGTGCTCAGCGGCATGGCCGAGTCGGCTGCGCTGGCGGGGGACCAGACCGAGCGCTTCGGTCACTCCCTGTCGCGGCTGAGCGAGCAGCTCGAAGACAGCAGGCAGCCACCGGACCTGCAGGAGATGCAGTCCACCACCCGCGAGATGCAGCGCGCCGCGGCCCGCCTGCAGCAGCGCCTGGACGACAGCCGCCGTGAGATTGCGATGTTGCGCGACGAGGTGCGCCGCGCGCGCCACGAGTCCCTGGTGGATGGGCTGACCGGGCTGGCCAACCGTCGCGCCTTCGATCAGCGGCTGGCCGTGCTGCTGGCCGAGCAGCAGGCGGGAGGGCCGTCCCAGCCTGCGGCACCCTGCCTGCTGCTGACCGACATCGACCACTTCAAGCGCATCAACGACAGCTACGGCCATGCTTTCGGGGATCAGGTGATCCGCGCGGTGGCGCAGGTGCTGCAGCGCCACGTACCCGCCGCCGGGATGGCGGCACGCATCGGCGGCGAGGAGTTTGCTCTGCTGCTGCCGCCGGTGACGCTGGACGAGGCCGGTGGCCTGGCCGAGAAGGTGCGCGCCACCATTGCCGCCAGCCGCATCCGACGCCAGGGTGATGCCGACGCGCTGGCGCGCGTCACCGTCTCGCTGGGCGTCGCGCCCCATCGCCGCGGCGAAAGCGCCCGCGAGTTCCTCGATCGCGCCGACCAGGCCCTGTACGCATCCAAGGAGGCGGGCCGGGACCGGGTCACGGTGCTGGCGGCCTGATTCGGTCGGCCGATGGGATGACTTTGGGAACTCGCCCTGGGATCAAGGTGACAGGAGGGGCGCGAGGAATCGCCCGGTGTGGCTGTCCGCGCAGGCCGCCACGTCCTCCGGCGTGCCGGCCACCAGCAGCCGGCCGCCGCCGGCGCCGCCCTCCGGGCCCATGTCGATGAGCCAGTCGGCGGTCTTGATGACGTCCAGGTTGTGCTCGATCACGACGATGGTGTTGCCTGCGTCGCGCAGCTGGTGCAGCACCTTCAGCAGCAGGCCGATGTCGTGGAAGTGCAGGCCGGTGGTGGGTTCGTCCAGGATGTAGAGAGTGCGGCCAGTGTCGCGCTTGGAGAGTTCGAGCGCGAGCTTGACCCGCTGGGCTTCGCCGCCGGACAGCGTCGTGGCGCTCTGGCCCAGGGTGATATAGCCCAGGCCCACATCCATCAGCGTCTGCAGCTTGCGGTGGAGGGCCGGCACCGCGCTGAAGAAGCTGTGGGCGTCTTCCACGGTGAGGCCCAGCACCTCCGAAATGTTGCGGCCCTTGTAGAGAATCTCCAGCGTCTCGCGGTTGTAGCGCTTCCCGTGGCAGACGTCGCAGGGCACGTAGACGTCGGGCAGGAAGTGCATCTCCACTTTGAGCACGCCGTCGCCCTGGCAGGATTCGCAGCGCCCGCCGGCGACGTTGAATGAGAAGCGGCCCGGCCCGTAGCCGCGTTCGCGCGCAGCCGGCACCTCGGCAAACAGCTCGCGGATCGGCGTGAACAGCCCGGTGTAGGTGGCCGGGTTGCTGCGCGGGGTCCGGCCGATGGGGCTCTGGTCGACGTTGATGACCTTGTCGAAGGCGTCCAGGCCCTCGACGTCGTCGTGCGGCGCCGGCTCCAGGTGGCTCTGGTACAGCTTCTTGGCCACCGCGGCGTAGAGCGTGTCGTTGACCAGCGTGCTCTTGCCGGAGCCGGACACGCCGGTGACGCAGGTGAACAGGCCCACCGGGATCTCCGCCGTCACGCCCTGGAGGTTGTTGCCACGGGCGTTGACGATGCGCAGCAGCCGCGGGTCGGTCTGGTCGTCCAGCCGGCTGCGCCGCTGGGGCACCGCAATCTTGAGCACATGGGCCAAGTAGCGCCCGGTGACGGAGTCGGGGTGTGCGGCCACCTCCGCCGGCGTGCCCTGGGCCAGCACCCGCCCGCCATGCGTGCCGGCGCCCGGGCCCATGTCCACGACATGGTCGGCGGCGCGGATCATGTCCTCGTCATGCTCGACCACCAGCACCGAGTTGCCCAGGTCGCGCAGGTGTTGCAGCGTGCCGATCAGCCGCTCGTTGTCGCGCTGGTGCAGGCCGATGCTGGGCTCGTCCAGCACGTACATCACCCCCGACAGGCCGGAGCCGATCTGGCTGGCCAGACGGATGCGCTGGGCTTCGCCGCCGGAGAGCGTATCGGCGCTGCGGTCCAGGCTCAGGTAGTTCAGGCCGACGTCGTTGAGAAACTTCAGCCGCGAACGGATCTCGCGCACCACCTTGTCGGCGATCTCCGCCTTGGCGCCACGCAGCCGCAGGCGCTCGAAATAGTCCAGGCAACCGGCCAGGGTGATGTGCTCCACCTCGTAGATGGCCCGGGATGGCTGGCCGGCGATGTCCACCAGATGCACGTGGCGGGCCTCGCGCCGCAGTCGGGCGCCGCCACAGTCGGGACAGGGCTTGTGGCTCTGGTAGCGCGCGAGATCCTCCCGCACGGTGGCGGAGTCGGTCTCGCGGAAGCGCCGCTCCAGATTGGGCAGGATGCCCTCGAAGGGGTGCCAGCGTTTGACGCTGCGCTTGCGCCCCGCGCTGCCGTCGGCGTGATAGACGAAGGCGATGTCCTCGCTGCCCGATCCGTACAGAAGCACCTGCCGCTGTGCCGGCGCCAGTTGCTCGAAGGGGGTGTCCAGCTCGAACTGGTAATGCGCCGCGACGCTCTCCAACAGCGAGTGGGTGTAGGGGTTGCGGCGGTCCCAGCCCTTCACCGCGCCGCTGGACAGGCTCAGTCCCGGGAAGGCCACCACCCGTTCCGGGTCGAACACCGTCACCTGACCGAGGCCGTCGCAGCTGGGGCAGGCGCCGATCGGTGAGTTGAACGAGAACAGCCGGGGTTCCAGCTCACTCAGGCCGTAGCTGCACACCGGGCAGGCGAACTTGCTGGAGAAAAGGTGCTCCTGGCCGCCTTCGCCGGCATCCAGCTCCAGCGCGATGGCTCGGCCGTCGGCGATGCGCAACGCGGCCTCGAAGCTCTCCGCCAGCCGCTGCTTCATGTCCGCGCGCACCCGCAGGCGGTCGATCACCACGTCGATGTCGTGCCTCTCGTTTTTCTTCAGCGGCTGCAGGTCGGAGGCGTCCACCACCCGGCCATCGACGCGAAAGCGCACATAGCCCTGCGCCTGCATCTGTTCGAACAGCTCGGCGAACTCGCCCTTTCGATCGCGCACCACCGGCGCCAGCACCAGCAGTCGCGCGTCGGCCGGCAGCGCCAGGGCGGCATCGACCATCTGGCCGACGCTCATCGCCTCCAGCGGCTGGCCATGTTCGGGGCAGTGCGGCGTGCCGGCGCGGGCGTAGAGCAGGCGCAGGTAGTCATGGATCTCGGTGATGGTGCCCACCGTGGAGCGCGGGTTGTGACTGGTGGCCTTCTGCTCGATCGAGATGGCGGGGGACAGGCCCTCGATCACATCCACATCCGGCTTGTCCATCAACTGCAGGAACTGGCGGGCGTAGGCGGACAGGCTTTCCACATAGCGGCGCTGGCCTTCGGCATACAGGGTGTCGAAGGCCAGGCTCGACTTGCCGGAGCCGCTCAGCCCGGTGATCACCACCAGCGCCTGCTTCGGCAGGTCCAGGTCGATGTTCTTCAGGTTGTGGGTGCGGGCACCCCGGACCCGAATGGCAGGCGCCGCGAACTCGGGCAAGACAGGGGCAGCGCTGTGGCGTTTGGAGGGCATGGTGGCCGAGCAGAAGTCAGCCGGCGATGATAGGTGGCGCACCCGACCACGGGCATTCTTCGGATCAATCCCCCGGTCCATCAGCCAGCAGCGATACTTGAGTTCGCCGCGGCATCTCCCGCGTTCTGCCGTACATCGATCCGATGGCCCAACTCGCCCGCATCTACCCGTTGCACTCCACCCTGGAGGGGTTCACGCCATATCACCCGCAGGCCCAAGTCTGCCTGGCTTGCGGTGTTCGCCAGTTCGCCCTTTTCGGGGTGCTGGACGAGGAGGCACTGCAGTCCATCCACCTGCGCATCGCCGACCTGACCCTGCAGCCCGGGGATCACCTCTACGATGGAGAGGAGCCGGGCGGTGCGGTCTACACCCTGCGCAGCGGAGTGATCCGCCTGGAACGCAGCAGCGAGGCCGGCGAACGTCGCATCCTGCGCCTGGCCGGCCGCACAGACCTGATCGGGCTGGAGTCGCTGCTGGGACAGACCTATGCCAGCGACGCTGTTGCCTGCACGCCGGTGCAGGCCTGTCGCATCCCGCGGGCATTGATCGAGGAACTCTGGGCTGACCACCCGGAACTGGCGCGCGACCTGATGAAGCGCTGGCAGCGCGCCCTGGACGACGCGGAGGAGTGGCTCACCGAGCTGGCACGCGGCAGCGCCCGGCACCGCATGTTGCGGCTGCTGCTCAAGCTCAGTGAGTTCAGCGATCCAGCCGGCGGGGTCTGGCTCCCCACCCGGCAGGAGATGGGGGCCATGCTGGACCTGACCTTTGAGACCGCAAGCCGGGTACTCTCGGCTCTGCGTCGGGACGGCGTGGTCGAGGTGCTGGACAGCCGCAGCGCCAGTCTGTCGATGCCCCATCTACTGGCGGCGCTGAATGAAGAGGGTCGGGGGCGCTGACCCCGAGTCCGCCCTCGCCTCCTTAAAACCACTGAGATTAGTCGGAATACATCTTGCTGTTCTCGGTGGAGTTGGGCACAATAGCTGGCTCCGCTGATGAATGACCTGCGACTGAGTTGTAGGTTAATTGAGGCGGGCTGCTGGGTGGTTCGAGTGGGGTGTGGTTTGCCTGATTTGGATGCCGGTGGGATTGGAAGAGATTCCAGTCGCATCGAAAGACCTGGTAGTTGACAGGGAAATGTCGAACAGACAATAATCTCTGTCTTCGCTG
>Ga0154020_10008055_pt1 | contig 12257 bp, 17 predicted proteins | sample Klosneuvirus_201_FD_109709 | JGI IMG/M metagenome (GOLD analysis project Ga0154020, IMG submission 109709) | Active sludge microbial communities from wastewater, Klosterneuburg, Austria - Klosneuvirus_20160825_MG | ecosystem: Engineered > WWTP > Aerobic digester > Activated sludge | place... | reverse complement strand
ATGGGAAGTCGCATGATCGTTGAAAGTGAAGACTCTCACAATGCCTGGTTAGACAAGAAATTAAAGGAACGTGCAGGCTAGACGAGACGAGTTGAAAAGAATTTGTTTTTAAAGCTGAAGCAGAAGATTTTTTTGAGTTGAAAGGTATAAGACATCCATGACAGCAGCGACTCACGCAGATCACGGGCATCATCACCAAAGTTTTTGGTCCAAATACGTATTCTCCGTTGATCATAAAGTCATCGGTATGCAGTACATGTTCACGGGGATGTTCATGGGACTCATCGGAGTTCTGTCATCCTACGTATTCCGGATGCAGCTTGCCTTTCCAGGCAAGGAAGTTCCGGGCTTTGGACTCGTTACACCCGACCTATACAACTCGTTAGTTACCAATCACGGCACCATCATGATTTTCTGGCTCGCGATGCCGGTGTTGATAGCTGCGTTCGGAAACTTTCTTATTCCGCTCATGATCGGCTGTGACGACATGGTGTTTCCGCGGATTAATCGGTTGTCCTACCAAATCTTCCTGTTGAGCGCGATTGTGCTTATCGCCTCGTGGTTTGTACCCCAAGGCGGTTTTGGTGGCGCCTGGACGGCTTATCCACCGTTATCCGCAAAATCGACCTTTAGTTTGACGCCATGGGGGTCGACGCTTTGGCTTTTGGCTGTCGCTCTGGAATTCGTCGCGTTTCTTCTGGGTGGCATTAATTTCATCGTTACGTTGATGAATTCACGAGCGCCTGGAATGAAGTGGCACGATATTCCGATGGTCTGCTGGATGATTGTAATCGCGAGCATCCTGTTTATGGCATCCGTTGGTCCTTTGATCGCTGGTGCAGCGATGCTGATGTTCGATCAAAATTTTGGGACGGGATTCTTCGACCCAGGACGAGGCGGAGACCCGGTTCTCTGGCAGCATTTGTTCTGGTTCTTTGGTCATCCTGAGGTTTACGTCGTGTTACTTCCAGCCATGGGTATTGTTGCCGACGTGATTTCAACGTTTTCGCGGAAAAAACTATTCGCCTACAAAACAGTGTTGGGTACCGCTATTGCCACTGGGATTTTGAGCTTCTTTGTTTGGGCTCACCATCAATTTGTGGCTGGTATTGACCCAAGGATGGCCAACATTTTTTCCGTCACGACGCTTTTAATCTCGATTCCCATCGCTGAAATGCTATTCGTGTATATCGCGACCCTGTATGGCGGTTCGATTCAGTTCACGAGTGCGATGTTGTTTGCAATTTCGTTCTTGGTCGCGTTTTTAGTCGGCGGTGTCACTGGAATCTTCTTGGGCGCATCTGGTTCTGACATTTATCTACACGATACTTACTTCGTTCTCGCGCACTTCCATTACACATTCGTACCCATAGCCATCCTGGCGGTATTTGCGGGTATCTATTATTGGTATCCAAAAATGTTCGGTCGAATGATGAGTGAATTTTGGGGCAAGGTTCACTTTTGGGGCACCATGATCCCGTTCAATGGCATCTTTATTCCACTTTTCATTGCCGGTATGGGCGGTGATCATCGTCGTATTTACAGCTACAAAAACTTCCCCGACCAAACGACTCCGTTCCTGGAAGGGTTGCGGACATTTGCAACGGTGTCTTTAATTGTGATGATTGTGTTCCAGATTCCATTTTTCGTGAACTTCTTCATGAGCCTTAAGCGCGGCAAGAAAGCTGGCAACAATCCTTGGAACGCCAATACCCTCGAATGGGTGGCGCCTTCACCGCCTCCGCACGGGAATTTTGCCGAAATGCCGACGGTTTATCGTGGGCCCTATGAATATAGTGTCCCGGGTCGCGATAAAGATTATTGGCCTCAAAACGAACCGTCATAAGGAGATTCTATCGTGGCAATGGTACAACCCATCGCAACCCGACGTAGCGTGACGGGAGTTCCCACCGGCCGACTTGCTGTTTGGTGGGTTATTGGCTCCGAAATCGTCATCTTCGGTGGCCTTCTCATGTCTTATCTGATGCTGCGCTTGCTGCATGACTATTGGGCTGAGAGTGCTGCGGTTACTAACATCGTCGCTGGTGGTATCAACACCTTCGTCCTTTTGACATCGTCGCTGTTTGTCGTGTTAGCGCATAATGCCGCTGAGAAAAAAGAAAAGGTTAAAGCCTTTGGTTATTTATGGGCCACAATTGCTGGTGGTTTGGTGTTCTTAGTCATCAAGTCCATCGAATGGACGGGTGAAATCACCCACGGGTACACGCTCACCTCGAGCTTGTTCTGGTCCTTCTATTACGTAGCGGCAGGATTACACGGCCTCCACGTGATCGCCGGTATGGTGATCATGGGGATCATTTCCTTTGACGTTCTTAAAGGTAAGAATCTTCAACGAGTAGAGAATATAGGTCTTTATTGGCACTTCGTGGATATCGTTTGGATATTCTTGTTCCCATTGCTGTACATCGCGAAGTAACGGATTAAAGGAGCACATATCACATGGCACACGCTGGATCACATACGGCTGGAGATGGTCACCATCAAGGGGTACATTCCCCGAAATTTTACGTAAAAATCTGGGCATGGCTACTCTTGCTTCTCGTGCTCAGCGTTTTAGGACCTGAGCTAGGCGTACGTTGGATTACGATTCTGACTGCATTTGGTATCGCGATTGTGAAAGCGTATATGGTCGCTGTTAATTTTATGCATTTGAATGTTGAAAAACGATTCGTGACCTGGGTGCTGCTCTCTATGATCATTGTAGTAGGATTGTTCTTTGTCGCAGTTGCGCCCGATGTTATGAAACCATCGGGAAATAATTGGATCAACCAGTCGGCAACTGATTTGATCGATTTTCATAAAAAAAATCCAGGTGCAGGTCAACCCTCACATCACCCATAGAAGGTCTTCATGACAACGGCAGAGATAAAGGCAAGACCAGCCCCCATTCGCAAACGGCCTATTGTTTCCAACGTGGTGTTTGGCACTTCGCTTTTTGTTTTTACCGAGATCATGCTGTTTGTTGCTCTCATTAGTTCATTTATTATAATCAAACGAAGCACTCCAGAGTGGGCTGCACCTGCAGCGGTCACGTTGCCCATTGTAGCATCGGCCGCAAACACCTTTATTTTGTCTCTCAGCGGGGCGCTTATGATCTGGGCAGGGCGTTTGTTCGCTCATGAAAAAACCAAATCAAAAGCGCCAACAATGTTTTTGTACGCACTCGTTCTTGGACTCATGTTTGTGAGTTTTCAAGGATACGAGTGGGTAAAGCTAATTCGCTACGGCATGACAATGACGTCTGGACCGTTTGGTGCGACCTTTTATCTATTGGTTGGCGCCCACGCTATTCACGTAGCTCTTGCCGTGATTATTATGGCGGTGATGTATACTTGGTTCCGCAAAGGGCGTATGCGTTCCGAACATTTAACTGCCATGCAAGTGTATTGGCTCTTTGTAGTGGGCCTGTGGCCGGTGCTATATGGACTCGTTTATTTCTAAATCGACGTTTCGTTTGTTCTTGGTGTTGTGCCTAACGAGCATGCCAGCACGCGCTTGGGCTTGCGCTGTATGCGGTGCGGGACAAGCACAAGATAGTTCCTCATTTTTGCTCACCACGGCTTTGATGTCGGGTGTTCCAATTCTCGCCATCGTAGGTGTGGGTTACTTCATCTATCGACGTAGTAAAATCGAATCAAATGACGCTCCCAAGTAACTCCAAAATTTTAGGTTTTCTCCTACCCGCGGTTTTAGGGGGGACCTATCTTTATATGAGTCAAAGCGACAGCCGACGATCGGAAGAACATCGCAGCTTATCTACGGAGATTCCTGCGATAAACCGGCCAGAAGAATTGCCCCTACTGGTGAAGGCTGATTTTAATCCGCCGAACCAACTAGATGAACTCATTCTTCAACCGAGTATGTTTCATACCAAACCCCTGGTGATGCACTTTTGGGCAACATGGTGTGGAATCTGTAGAGAGGAAAAGCCTCTTTTGCAACGACTTGCTGGTGAGCGTGGACATCGCGACTTTTTACTCGTCGGAGTTCCGGTCGAGGATGAAACCAGTGCGATTTTAGACTATGAACAACGATCACCGCATGGTTATCCCATCGTTGACGATCGCAAGGGTCTAATCGCTCGGCAATTTGATATCCAAAGTGTTCCCAGAACAATGATTTTTAAACCTTCTGGAGAGCTATGTAAGCGCTTAGATCGTCCACTCCGCGCGGCTGAAATGGATGCCCTGATACAGGCTATCGAGAGCTGTAGATCCTAAAAAACAGCTGGGCAAGCCTAGGCGCGATCGCGTATGTCTGTCGTAGACCTCAATGAATCGCAATCAAGGTAAGAACAAATGGCGAAGCTGTATTTCCGTTATGGTGCAATGGGAAGTGCGAAGACTCTTAATCTGCTAGCGGTAGCTCATAGCTACGAGCAACAGCAGAAACGGGTTTTGATCATGAAGCCGGCATTGGATGATCGATTTGGTGCCGATGCAGTGAAATCTCGAGCCGGATTAGAACGACCAGCCGATCTCCTATTAAGACCTGAAACCAAGATCGATCATCAGCGCCTCGAAGGCATTGATTGCGTATTAGTTGATGAGGCGCAATTTCTTTCGCCCGAGGTCGTCGACCAACTTCGATATATTGCATCCGCACTTAAAATTCCGGTCCTATGCTATGGACTCAGGACTGATTTTCGAAGGGAACTGTTCCTAGGTACAAAAAGGTTGTTTGAAGTAGCGGATGCCATCGACGAAATCAAAACGACCTGCGCCTTTTGCAATAAGAAAGCGATTTTTAATCTAAAACTTCTCAACGGTCGGGCAACCCTTCAGGGGCCAACGATTGATCTGGGAAGTGAAGAGAAATATCTGCCAGCTTGCCCACAGTGTTATGAGAACAAAATTGCAGCGAGCTCGGCTGTGACTGAAGACACCGAAACAGAGTTTCAGACGTTATAATCCACACATCATCGATTAGAAAAACAAGCGACTCACTTGATAGGTTATGAAAGCCGCCACGTAAGCGAGTGCTAGCATGTAACCAAACATCACCGCCGTCCACTTGCGACTATTGGTTTCACGTCGTGCTACCGCAAAAGTAGCTAAGCATTGAGGTGAAAAAATATACCAGACAAGCAATGCAAGTCCCGTGGGTACTCCCCAGGTAGCTTTGATGCGATCTTGTAGTTGTGTCAGACCTTCGTCTTCAGCATTTTCGACTGCGAATACGGTACCAAGAGCTCCCACCATGACTTCTCTGGCTGCAAATCCCGGAATCAATCCGGTAGCGATGCGCCAATCAAATCCAAGTGGTCTCACGAGAGGTTCAATGGCGTTTCCAACGCGACCGGCAATGCTGTAGTTGATCGCCGCGTCTGTCGCGCCTTCGGGTGGTTTTGGGTAGCTAGATAGAAACCATAAACCAATGGAGATAAACAAAATTACGGTTCCCGCTCGTTTCAAAAAAGCTTTTGCGCGCTGCCAGAGATTGAATGCCACATAACGGGGGTTGGGAAGTTTGTAAGTGGGTAGGTCCATCAGAAAGGGTGATTTCGATCCAGGAAGCGCGACGGACTTAAGGACGAAAGCGACGACCATCGCGGAAACAATTCCTGTCGCAAATAGGCCGAACATCACCAACCCCTGAAGTTCGAGAGGTCCGAAGATAGGAGTGCTTGGTATAAACGCACCAATTAACAGAACATAAACCGGCAGGCGGGCCGAACAAGTCATCAATGGTGAAATCATAATGGTTAGAAGTCGATCTCTTGGACTTCGAATCGTACGAGCAGCCATGATTCCTGGAATCGCGCAGGCAAATGAAGAGAGTAGGGGGACAAATGAACGACCTTGAAGGCCGACGGCACTCATGAGCCGATCCATGATAAATGCTGCTCGTGCCATGTATCCTGAAGCTTCCAAGATGAGTATAAAGAAAAACAGAATCAGAATTTGGGGTAAAAAAACGATCACTGATCCAACGCCGGCAATCACACCATCGACAATAAAGTTTTGTATCGGTCCATCGGGAAGAGTTGTGCGAATACCATCGCCGAGAGCTGCAATACCATCCTCAATCCAAGTCATGGGTGCTTCCGCCCAGGTAAACACACCCTGAAAAAGCGTTAGCAAAATCACGGCAAGTAAGATGCTACCGAATACGGGATGAAGCAGCACTTGATCAATGCGGCGAGTCCACTGATCAGCAGATGTTGGGGTTATCATGGCTTTGGCCAGAATTTGATCGACGCGTTTTTGTCTGTCCAGCAAACTATTGATATCGACCAATGGAATTTTGATCGAGGTGTGATCTGTTTTAGTTGCAAGTTTCTCGACTCGTTCCATGCTGCGATCGAGAACTTGTAGAAGGGGCTGAGTTCCTCCGCGTTTTACGGCGACGGTGGGTACGACCAGCGCATTGAGTTCTTTTTCTAGAATTTTCACATCGAGCTTTAAACCGCGCTTGGTGGCGAGGTCATACATATTGAGCGCAACAACTACGGGAAGTCCTATTGCAGAAAGATCGGTGACCAAACCCAATGTCCGCTCGAGGTTGGTGGCATCCGCGACGGCTAAAATGATACTTGGGTGCTCAGGTATCTCAACTCGTCGAAATAATACGTTTGTTGTTACTTGTTCATCGGGGCTATGCGGATCGAGGCTGTATGTACCTGGAAGGTCGATAATCGTTACGTCACGTCCGGCAGGAGTTCGCAGTGTTCCTAGCTTTTTTTCGACGGTGACCCCTGGATAGTTGCCAACTTTTTGGTGAGAGCCGGTGAGGGCATTGAACAAAGATGATTTGCCAGTATTGGGACTACCAACAAGTGCTAGGACATGGGAACTCATGCCCGTACCTCTTCAACGAGAATCAATTCTGCTTCTCGCTTCCCAATTCCAATCAAGGCGCCCCGGCAGCTCACGGCAAGAGGATCACGGCCAACGGGACCAGTATGTTCAATGATAATGTTCGCACCAGGAGTTAAACCCATTTCCATCATGGTTCGGATGAGTCCTTTTTGGATGTCATCCTTGGGAGCTGCAAAGGCAGTGATGCGAGCGGGTTTTGCAATCGCGAGTTCATTGAGTTTCAATGAAGTTGTCCTCAAATCAAAGGCCCAGGATAGCAGGTAGCAATTCACTCACAAGAGCATACTAACCTAATTGAGAATCATTCTCAATACAGTTCAGAGCTATCAGCACACAAAGAGAATAATAAGATGCTACTTAATTCATTGAAAGCATAACCAATCCTGCTAAAAGAGGCTCACCCGGCGATGTTGCTGGATTTAAACAACAAGGACCTACCAATGAAATTTTTGAATTTTATGCTAACCCTCACTCTTGCGGTTGCAGGAAGTGCAATGGCCGACGACGTTCGTTATGGTTCGGAATGCGGGCTCACGGATTTGAATGGCGATGAATCTTGGGTTGATATTGAAGAGCGAAAGACGATCACCCTTTGGGAAGAAACCACGGACGAGCAAATTCACGCTCTCCCATTGTTAGCCAAACAGCAGCTTATTATTGGAGCGAACCAGCTTCAAGACCATCGATTTGGTTCGACTGTTGAAGCGGTTAGATCTTTGATGGCAGCCAGTTCAGGCGCCGAAGTTCATGTCAGCTCGTTTAAGGTTAATGGTCGCAAGTTTACCATCGTAAATCATTACCCAGGTGACAACCCCTACGGTGCAATTTTTAAGTTTGGAACTCGCAAGCTTGTTGCTGTCACCAGTGATTCTGACGTTATTTGCCTTTAAAACGCTGGTTCCCCCAAAAAAAAGGAAGCCCTTTGCGATTTACATCCAAAGGGCTTCCTTAATTTAATTCTTCTGGAATAATTTAAAGCCGGTAAAAATCAAAAGATTTGCTACCAAAAGTTCTCCAGCAACACTGAGTGCAGCAAGAGTTCGACTCATATAGGTTAGAAAAAAGAAATAGCTCGAAGCCGTGAGCATCGTCACGATCCCAATACCCAAGAAAACAGTGACGCCCTTCAATATGATATTGAATTCAATCTTGTTGATCTTTTTTTGGATAACCCCTGCGCCCAGCGTTGACTCGATAATTGACAGTAAAGCTGGACTTGTCACTAGACTGCTTAGTCGCGAGAGCGAGGGGCTAGGAACTTTCCCAATAGTAACCCTAGTCCCAATGAACCCAAGATGTAGAGATACGGATTAGCGTGGACATGTTTGTTGGTTGATTTTGCAAGTTCAGTGACTTTTTCGCTGATACCTTCAAGACGTTCCTTTAGCGACTCAATTTCTTTCGAGTATTTATCGCCCAAAGCGGTCTTCAATTCATCAGTCTTGTGTTCGCCAACCTCCGCTAGTGCCTCCGCTAAGTGAGCTAGATCCTCCATCATTTTAGATGCTTCATGGCGCAACACGTTGACATCGTTTTTTGTCTTTGTTTTCGAGGTCATAATGATCCTTTCAAATAGGTGCCTGGCTTAGTCCTGTAAGACTTGCAAATAACATACCGTCATGACCTATTTCTATAGTATTTTATAGAATTAGTATCAATTATTTTAGGATTTATAACGTTCCTAAATTTTTAAGATTTGTTCTTGTGAATATCGGGGGTTAGGGTAGTACTGTCGGCTCATCTCTGAGGTAAACGCATGATTAAGAACCGAGGATCGCTGATAACATTCATGATCATAATGGGCCTTTTCCTCGGATTGGGTCTTTATATGATTGCCCCATTCATGCAGGCATTTGTTATAGGAGCCATATTAGCTCTTGTGGTTCGCCCGTTATACGCGCTACTTCGGCGACGTCGATTAGGTGTTCACTTGTCTGCGACCGTTTCAACGTTAACGCTCCTTCTGTTAATCATCGGGCCATTCTTATTTTTAACCGTGGTTGGAATCCGGCAAGCTGTGGAGATCGTCCAAGTTCTATCTAAGGCGGACTATCTTTCGTTCAAGGAAGCACTTTTAAAAGTTAGCCTTTGGGGCCCAATCCAAAGGCTCTCCATCAATCCAGAAGAGCTCACAGCATATCTCACTGAAATTTTCGAGTATATCGGCAGTGTCGGGACAAAATTCATTTTAGGTTTAGGTAGCAGTATCCCCTCAGGGATTTTGCAACTCATTCTTGCCTGTATGACTTGTTACTGTCTTTTGACCGATGGGCGTAAATTCTCGCAATGGGTATTCTCTAAAATTCCGATGGATGTGGAGATCCGCGATCACGTTTCGAAATCGTTTAAAAACACAGCAATATCCGTTGTTATGGCAAGTATGGCAGCTGCCGGTGCCCAATCGATCATCATCATGACTGGTTTTCTCGTTTTGCAAGTTCCGAGTGCATTCTTTGCAGCGGGAGTAACATTCATTCTATCTTGGATCCCAATGGTAGGTGCGGCTCCCGTCTGGCTAACCGCAGCAGGCTATCTGTTTCTTAACGGCCACTATATTAAAGCTGTGATCATGGTCGCTTTCGGAATCCTAACGAGTACGATCGATAATTTCATTCGCCCTCTTGTTCTCAAGGGGCGAGGTGAAATGCACCCGTTAGTTAGTCTTATCGCGATTTTTGGTGGACTGCATCTGTTCGGATTTTTTGGTGTTTTCCTCGGACCGATTTTGATTGCGATTGTGATATCCCTGCTTCAACTTTGGCCGGTAATCGGACGCCCATTCGGTTTGGTGTTTGCTGCTGAAAGCACCCCAGACATCACTTTGATTGAAAAGTAATACAAGAAACGCCCCTGAAGTAAAACTTCAGGGGCACAGTTTGGTAGGTTTAGCGACTTTCTAGTCCTCGCGAGATGACCGCGACTTCAAAATCTTACTAACAATAAATCCAACTCCTAACGATCCAAGAACGTAGGGATAGGGATTCGCGTGGACACTTTTATTTGCAGTCCGCGCTACATCCGCCACGCGGGTTCCGAGTGCATCAATTCCATGCTTGATTGAAGCGATTTCGTTTGAAACTGCTCCTCTAAATAAGCTTACGGTCTCCTTGGGCTTTGATTTCGATAACATCTTGTTCTCCTTGTTTGACTTTATAAATGACACTTTTGATTGGGGCGAAAACTTAGATTCTTCCTCTTGAATGCGTACGGCCTTTCATCAGGAAAAAGACGAAACTCACTAAGAAGAGGAAAAATAATATTTTTGCGATCAGTGCAGAAGCGCCTGCCACTCCCCAGAACCCAAAATACCCGGCTAAGATTGCTAGTACGAAGAATGTCAAAGAGTAGTACAGCATTCGCTTTTCCTTTCTCGAGTAGACTCATTACACACTGCAAAAATCGTACCCATCAAAGTCGTCTGATTTTACAAACCATAGTCCATCGTTGCTTTTCTGCGAAAAAGTTCCGTTTTCATGGCGGAGAAATCGTGTCCCCACGTATGGGATTTGATCCAATCGTCATTAAAACTATACGATGAAATCAGGTTCTGCTCGTCGCCTGACCACTCTACAAGTAATTCTTTGAGAATCGACATGGCCTGCTTCCAAGATTCAGAGCCCTTATCAAGATATTGGAGGTGTTCTATAAGCGCGAGTAATCGCTTAGCTTTTAATTCTACTTCGTGCGTCCAAATTCGTTCGTATCTAATAGTAATGGCCTGTTGTCTACGGAGAATACTGTTGGCTGCCAATTGGTGGGAGTCGACTTCATCAAGAAATCTAAATATCGCGGGCTCAAGGTTTTGCGAATCAGCGTGCCTTACGTGATCAAGCAACATGTGTAGGTTCAAATAGCTCTGCTTTAATTCATCCGATAATTTCATCATAATTACCGATCAACAGAATGTACCTGTTAGTAAGTGGGAAACCTACCAAGTAAAACACCCAGATCAAATCGAGAGCGTTTTACTTGGTGAGATTTAAAGGCTCTGATTAAAGGACTGCAGAGCGCTCCGGTTTCGTTGCAGGAGCTTCAGATTTTCCAAGAGGGCGAACACCTTCTCGTCCACGATCAGCACCGGTCTTTTCTGATTTTTCTTCGGTCTTACATGCTATTTGGTTGGTGACACTACGGATGCTCGGCATACGCTCAGCTAATGCTCGTGCTCTCTGTACTTGCTCGTCGTCCTTAGCGGTTCCCTCAAGCGTCGCATGACCGTCCTGTACTCGGACACTTAGGTCGCTGATTTGTAGATCAGAAGATTTTGAAAACTCTTCACGAAGGCTTTGCTCGAGTTTAGAATCACTACCGTTTGAGTTTTTTGTGCCTGATGTTTCTTGCGGTTTCATAACAGTCTCCAAATTGAGAAATTTAAATTCAACTACACAAAGAAGTATGCAAGTCTCGTACCGCGGAGTCGTGCAGGAACTATGTTTTCGCTCAGCTACTTTCTCTTGGTGATAACAAAAGACCTTGAGGATTTTGAATTTCTCCTCAAGGTCTTTTTTACTTGTTCATGTTCAAACTACAGGTGATGCGCTATGAGTCTTTAGGTTAGTAACAATCTAGCGATACTTTATGACGATCTTATTTTCCTGTCTTGACAGAAAACTCACTCAGAAAGCCATCGAGTTCCTTTTCAGCCTCTTCTTTTTTCTTGCCATAGCGCTTCTGAAGAGTGCCAAGCATTTTGTCTTTTTTGCCGGCAATTGTCTCCAGGTCATCATCCGTGAGTTTACCCCAATGCTCCCGTACTTTGCCTTTAACTTCTTTCCATTGACCTTCAATTTGATCCCAATTCATCTTGATTCTCCTTTTGGTGCTTTAAAATAGTACTCGTAAACTCGCGCTTCCTTGTACGTAACCGTACGTAGACGGTGTTAACAGAAGGCTAGGAGCTAGCTCCGCGGCTAACTGAATAGGGGTCTTAGGTATGACAAAGTTCAACCCAAGGGGTAACCTCGCTCCGACGTAAGTCGATGAAGCCGTATCGACGCTCGCGTATCCCGGCCAGTAATTATTTTGGTCATGAAGCAGGACAATTCCCAAGGCCCAAAATGGTGTGATGGAAGGAATAGATGAAATAGCTGCGCGGTAGGCAAACGCATAGTCACCAGTGATCGCGTAAGTCCCGTAACGCCCAAAAGCAACGGTCGACTGAGCAAAATTATCATAAGAAGTATCGGCATATAGAGATAGTCCAGTCAGCCCTGTGAAGGCGACGCCCACACCGACTTTGCTTTCATTGTCTCGTTCTCCCGATTTCACAAGTTCGACGCCCGACGCCATGTAGCTGAACACTGTCAAATACGCTAAGACCAAAATTCTGATCATAAAACCACCTTTTCAAAAACCGTAAATAATAGACGCTGCTTTCGCTAACTAGTCTTAAAAGAGCGCCATGAGCCTCGCATT
>Ga0154020_10008054_pt1 | contig 12259 bp, 5 predicted proteins | sample Klosneuvirus_201_FD_109709 | JGI IMG/M metagenome (GOLD analysis project Ga0154020, IMG submission 109709) | Active sludge microbial communities from wastewater, Klosterneuburg, Austria - Klosneuvirus_20160825_MG | ecosystem: Engineered > WWTP > Aerobic digester > Activated sludge | place... | reverse complement strand
GCCCATCTCGAACCCTTCCACCTCGGGCCGCGCGAAACGGTAGGCCTGCTCGTGGAACAGCGGCAGGACCATCGCGTTCTCGTAGACGATCTCCTCGATGTCGCGATAGATGCCGTGCCGCACCTCGGGGTTCGTCTCGCTCCGGCCGCGGGCTATCAGCTCGTCGATCTCGCGGGTGCCGGCGAAGCGGCCCATCAGGCCGTCCTTGGAGTGGAGGAGGCCGTGGACGAAGGTGTCGGCGTCGGCGTAGTCGGCCACCCAGCGGTTCAGGGTGAGGTCGGTCGCGGCCGAGGAGAGGACCTCCCGATACTCGGCACGCGTCTCGTTCACGTCCACGACGTTCACCTTGAACCCCTTCTCGCGGAACGCGTCGAAGAGGTCGTGCGCCAGCGCGGCGTAGGGCCCTCCCGACGGGCTCACCGCGCCCGCGCTCCCCTCGAACAGGGAGTGGACGACCGCCGTCAGCTCGAGCTTCCCGTCGGTCGACGACGAGTAGGGGGCCGCGGGTTTGCGCGCGCTCGGCTCGTAGCCCAGCAGGCCCGGCGGGATCAGGCTGTGCGCCGGGATGGCGAGGCGCCCCAGGTGCCGGCGCACGAGGCCCTCCACGTCCACCGCTTCCATCAGCCGGCGCCGCCGCCGCACGTCGGCGAGCGCGCCCTGGTGACAGTTGAACGCGACGTAGTAGGTTGAGAGGCTCGGCGTCTCGCCAAACCGGGGATGGAGCACGCGATCGTGTCGCAGCGTCTCGACGTCGCCCGGGAGGAGGTTCCAGGCGAGCGCGTAGCGGCCCGACTTGAAGCCGGCGAGGATCTCCGAGGGCGGAACGCCGAACGTGAAGATGAGGCCGTCGCTCTTCGGCAGGCCGGGCCGCCAGTAGTCGGGGTTTCCCTCCAGCTCCAGCCGGCCCCCGGGCTCGAAGTGGACGACCCGGAAGGGACCCGTGCCGACCGAGCCCTCGCGGTAGCTGCCCGAGAAATCCTCGCTTCCCTCGGGAACGATGGAGGCCGGGTTGTGGGCCAGGAGGGCCGGGAAGAACGAGAGGGGACGCTCGAGCTCGATCGTGAACGCCGACGAGGAGAGGATCTTGAACCCTTCGAGGTGGTCGGCCTTCCCCTCGCGCAGAGCCGCCGCGCCCTTCACCGGCGACAGGAGCCAGTCGCTCTTCGAGTCCTCGTTCTGCAGGAGCCGCTCGAACGAGTAGCGGACGTCGCGCGCGGTGACGCGGCGCCCATCGTGGAACCTCACCCCGTCGCGCAGGCGGATCCGGAAGCGCCGCCCTCCGTCCTCGACCCGGAACTCCGACGCCAGCCACGGGACGATGCGGGCGCCTTCGGCCTCGGCGGTCAGCGTCTCGAAGATGGCGGGGATGACCTCGGCCTGCCAGACGAGGAACACCGTGGCCGGGTCGAGCGTCGAGATCTCCCCCGAGATCGGGATGTTCAGGACTCCGCCCTCCGCCTTCTTCACCGCGTGAGACGGCGCCCGGGAGCCCGCCTTCGCGAGCTCGCCGTAGTTGACGTAGGGCGGGCTGCTCCGGAGCGTGAGGCCCCGCACCCGCGGGCTCGCCACGCGGTAGTCGATGTCGTGGAAGAGCGGCAGGAGCCGCGACTCGTTCACGAGCGTCGTCTCGATCCTCGCGTAGACGGCTTCCCGCGCCGCGGGGACGCCCTCGGTCCGCGCCGTCTCGATGTCGCGATCGAGCTCGTCCGAGGAGAGGTAGAGCCGGAACCGGCCGACCGCCGAGTTGAAGAGTGTGTAGGTGAAGTTGTCGGGGTCGTCGTAGTCGGCGTTCCACCGGCCGATCAGGAGGTCGACCTCGGCCGGCGTGGCGAAGCGATCGAGGTACGACACCATGGTGGGCGTCACCACGTCGACGTTGACGCCGAGGTCGGCCCACACCTTGAGCAGCGCCGCCGTGAGCGACTGATAGCGATCCTGCAGGATGGGATGGACGGCGGCGGCGAGGCGTACGGGCCGGACCAGCCGGGACTTCACCAGCAGCTCCTCGGCCTTCTCGCGCGTCAGCGGCATACGCCTGCGGCCAGGGTCGTGCCCGAGGATGCCGGGTGGGTAGAGACCCTCGGCGGGCTGCGCGAAACGGCCCAGCGTGCGCCGTACGAGGTCGTGCGTCCGGACGACGCCGCACAGAGCCTTGCGGGCGTCGGGGCGGAGGCCGAGCGCTCCCGCTTTGTTGAAGAGGACGAAGTAGAGGTTCTTCCTCGGCGCCTCGACGAGCCCCGCCCGGAGCCTTCGGTCGCGGAGGATGTCGTCGAGGTCCTGGGGCAGGAGGTCGCGCGCCAGGTCGAGCTCTCCGGACCGCAAGCCCGCGGCGACCGTGGCCGACGTGACGCCGGTGCGGAACTCGAGGGCGTCCACCATCGGCGCGTGCTCGGCCGTTCGCTCGATCTGCGCGCTGCGGGCCAGGACGAGGACGCCGTCGTGGTCGCTCGCGAGCTCGAAGGGTCCCGATCCGGCGAGCTTCGTCGCACCCGCGGCATCTTCCGTCTCGCGCACCACGGCCGTCCGTTGGTGCGTCAGGAGGGTCGGATAGATGGGCAGAGGCTCCACGAGGTCGATCCGGAGGGTGTCGGCCGAGACGGCCGTGAGCCCCGTCACGCGAGGTGCGCCCGCGAGGAAGGCGTCGACGCCGCGGATGGCCGAGAAGGCCGCGGGGAGGGCGTCCTTCGAGAGCTCCATCGAGCGCTCGAACGAGCGGACGACGTCCTCGGCCGCGAGCGGGAGGCCGTCGTGCATCAGGACGCCGTGCCGGAGCTTCAGCTGGAACGAGCGCCCGCCCTCCGTGACCTCCCAGCTCTCGGCGAGGCGTGGGACGAGGTGCCCGTGGGCGTCCGTAGCCAGCAGCGTGTCGAAGATGTTCGAGAGGATCTCGACCTCCTCGTCGATCTTGATGCTGGCCGGGTGGCGCGCCTGGATGGCGGCGGGGACGGCCACCACCAGCCGCCCGCCCCGTGGGAGGACTTCCGCCGCCTCCTTGCGCTCCTGGCGCAGGGCCTCGGCCTCCTCGAGGAAGAGCCGCGCCTTCTCGTGGTCCCCGCGCAGGTTCGCCACGGTGGCGCTCAGCGACAGGAGCCTCGAGAGCCCCGCCACGTCTCCCGAGCCCCTCGCCAGGGGCAGGCCCTTCTCGAGGAAGCGCCGGGCGTCCTCCACGCGGCGGCTCTCCCACGCGGTCTCCGCGGCGAAGACGACGGCGCGGATGAGGGCCGGCGTGTCGTGGATCTTCTCGAGGATCTGGGCCGCCTGCTCGATCTCGCGAAGGGCGGCGTCGGTGCTGCCCGACATCCGGTTCGCGGTCGCCAGGAGGAACCGGACCTCGCCGGTGAGCGCCTGGTTCGGCGCCGACTCCTCGTCCAGGAAGTCGAGCACGGTCCGGGCGGCGCGGGCGGCCTCCTCGCCGCTCTGCGCCTCGAGCGCCTGGCGGACGAGCTTCAGGCCGTACTCCACCACCTTCTCGGGCACGTCGCCCTCGGTGAAGTGGTGGACGAGGTTCGGATACGCCCGTTCGAGCCGGCCGGTGAACCGGCGCTCCAGCTCCTCGGCGAACTTGCGGTGGAGGATCCGCCTTTTCCGCCGCGGGAGCGCCGCGTAGAGGACGTCGCGCAGGACGACGCTCCCGAACGAGAACCGGTCGCCGCGGGACTGCCGCTCCTCCTCGAGGAAGCCGTCGTGGACGAGCTTCTCCACGCGCTCCTCCACGTTGCCGGCGGCCGAGAGGAGGTGCTCCAGATCGCGGAACTCGAACGCCCGCCCGAGGACCGACGCGACGGCGAGGAGCTCGCGGTCCTCCTCGGGCAGCCTCTCGATGCGGCGCTCCACGGCCTGCTGGATGGTGGCGGGGAGCGCGCTCCCGGAGAGCCCGGCGGTGCCGGAGAGCCCGTAGAAGCCTCCGGCGTCCTTCGCGAGCGAGCCGGCGTCGAGGAGCGAGCGGACGAGCTCCCTCGTGAAGTAGGGGTTCCCCTCCGCCGCCTCGTAGAGCTTCTCCGAAAGGCCCACCTGGATCTTGTGGGTCCCGAGGACCGACTCCAGGAACGCGCGATGCTCGGCGGGCGTGAACGGCTGGAGGCGCAGCTGGACGAAGCGCCGATCGCCCTCGAAGCCCTCGATCATCCGGACGAGAGGGTGGCGCTTGTCGACGTCGCCCGAGCGGTAGGAGCCGACGATGAGGGTGGGCGTGGGGCCGACCCGGCGGATGATGTACTGGAGCGCCTCCAGCGACACGTCGGCCGCGTGCAGGTCTTCCAGGAGGAGGACCACCGGCTTCCCCGCCGCCACGCGCACCAGCGACCGCGCGAGGAGCTCGAAGATGTACGTCCGGTCGTACTCCTTCTTCGTGACGCTCGCGCGGATCGGTCCGGACGGGCTCGTCCACGTGGCGCGGATCGCCTCCACCTCCGAGAGCACCGGGAAGAGCGAGACGAGATCCCCCGCGAGATCGGAGACGTCGACGGCCGAGTCGTGGCGGCGGCTCAGCCGGAAGGCCTCCTGCAGCACGTCGCAGAAGCCCTGGTACGGAAACGCGCGGTCCTGCTCCACGAATCGCCCGTGCAGCACGCGGATCCTCCGGAGGCGCGCCAGCGTCTCGAGCTCCTGGAGAAGACGGCTCTTCCCCACCCCCACGTCGCCCGCCACGAGGACGAGCTGGGCCTCGTTCAGGAGCGACGCCGAGAGCCGGTGCTGCAGCTCCACGAACTCCTGGCTCCGCCCGATGAACGGGGACCGCTGCGTGAAGGTCTGGTCCGCGCGCGCGAGGTGGCCGTCGGACGAGCCGCTCTTGACGCGGAGCCCCTCCTCCACGGTGGAGCGGAACCGCATCAGCTCGCGCCCCACCTCGTCGGCGTCCTGGTACCGCCGCGCCGGGTCGCGCTCCAGGCAGCGCATCACCACGGCTTCGAGCAGCTGGTCGATCGGCGCGCCCAGGGCGCGGGGCGGGGCGGGAGAGTCGTGGACGATCCGGAACATCACCGTCGGCGCGTCGCCGGCGTAAGGGGTCTCGCCGGTGAAGCACTCGTAGAGGACGATGCCGAGCGAGTAGATGTCGGTGCGGGCGTCGGGCGGGTTTCCGGTGACCTGCTCCGGCGAGAGGTAGGCGACCGTCCCCACGACCTCCCCGGCGTTCGTGAGCCGCGTCTCCGACGACGCCACGGCCAGGCCGAAATCGGTCACGCGGATCCTCAGCGTCGACGACTTCTGCCGCGCCACGAGGATGTTCTCGGGCTTCACGTCGCGGTGGACCACGCCCTGCGCGTGGCTCGCGGCCAGCGCCTCGGCCACCTGGATGCCGATCTCCACCACCTCGGCCACCTGCAACGACCGCTCCTGGATGAGCGTCCGGAGGTTGACGCCCGGCACGAACGGCATGACGAAGAAGAACGAGCCGGCGTGCTCGCCGATGTCGTGGATGGTGACGATGGACGGGTGCTCGAGGCGGGCGAGGATGCGGGCCTCGCGCTTGAACCGCTCCTCCTTGTCGGGCGTCAGGATGCTCGGCGTGAGGAGCTTCACGGCCACCTCGCGCTCCAGGAGCGGGTCGAACGCGAGGTAGACGACACCCATTCCGCCGCGGCCCAGCTCGCGGAGGATCTCGTAGCGGTTGGCGAGTTTGCTGCCGATCATCTCTCCACGGAGGGGGCCGTCCACCTGGAGCCGAAAGTTGCGGGGCAGGATACCAAACGAGTCGGCTCTAATAGGCGCATGTGCCGTTTCGCGTTCTACCTCGGCCCCGCGCTCACGCTCGACTCGCTCACAACCGAGCCCGTCCACTCGATCATCAAGCAGAGCTACCACTCGAAGGAGAGGGTCGAGCCGCTGAACGGCGATGGCTTCGGCGTGGCCTGGTACGTTCCCGAGATCTCCCCCGCCCCCGCGGTCTTCCGCTCGATCACGCCCGCCTGGAACAACCGGAACCTGGTCCACCTCGCCCGCGTCACGAGGAGCGGCTGCATCCTGGCGCACGTGAGGGCCGCCTCGCCCGGGCTGGCCGTGACGGAGACGAACTGCCATCCGTTCGTCCACGGACGGTTCGCCTTCATGCACAACGGCCTCATCGCCTCGTTCGCGCGGGTGAAGAGGCGCCTCTCGGCGAGCCTCTCCGACGAGTCGTTCGCGGTGATCGAAGGCTCGACCGACTCCGAGCTCCTCTTCGCGCTCTTCCTCGACCGGATGCGGAGCGCGACCGCCGCCGATCCGGCCGACGCGATGGCCGACGCGGTGGACGCCACCATCGCCACCACGGTGGAAGCCCTGCGCGACGCGGGCGTCGAGGAGGCCTCGTACTTCAACATCGTCGTCGCCGACGGGACCAGCGGCGTCGCGTCACGCGTCACCACCGGCTTTCCGGACGGCGCCGCGAGCCTCTACTGGCACGAGGGGAAGCGCTACGTCTGCGAGGAGGGCTTCTGCCGGATGGTGGCACCAGACACGCCCGGCGGCGCCATCCTCGTCTGCTCGGAGCCGCTCAGCGCCGACGCGGGATGGGAGAAGGTGCCGCCGAACCACCTCGTCGTGGTCCGGGCCGACCGGTCGATCGGCATCCGGCGGAGCAGTCTCTAAATCGGGAAACCCGTCTGGCGGGGCTTCCCGGGGGGCGCTATTCGCCGCCCCCCGGACCCCCCAGGCGATCCGTTCTGCAACTGACGGTCCCCCGCGGCCGAGCTGCGCTCGCCCACGGGCGCTGGGCTCCCTTCCCCTCGGCCGCTGCTCGCGGCCTTGCGGTCCCAATCACCGCTCTTCATTCGTCGTCCTTGACGAGGCGGAGCCGCGTCCGCTCCGGCTTCGCGGGCTTCGCCACGGGATGCAGGATCTTCCGCCCCCCCGTCGGCTCGCCGAACTGGTTCACGCCGGTCTCGTCCTCCACCGCCTCCACCACCCGGCCTCGGATGTCGCTCCAGAAGAGCTCGCCTTTCTTCGGCGGGCGGTCCTCGCCGGTCCACTCGAACCCCGCCGGCGGGGGCCCGAAGTCCTCCGGCTGGGGCGGAGCCACGATCTTCAGGCCGATGGCCATCTCGTCGGGCAGGACGAGGATCAGCTCGTCCCCCTTTCGGTAGACGGTCGCCTCCACTTTTTCGAAACCCTCGGGAATCTCCAAGACGGCCTCCGTACCGCGAACCATAGCGCGGGTCAGGCGCCCCAGATCTCCTGGGCGTACTCGCGCACGGTCCGGTCGCTCGAGAAGGGCCCCATCCCGGCCACGTTGAGGATGGACATCCGCGTCCAGGCGTCGGTGCCGTGGAGCGCCTCGGCGAGGCGCTGCGCGGAGAGGTAGCTCTCGAAGTCCGCGGCGTGGAAGTAGCGGTCGGACGTGAGGAGCGTGTCGACCACGGGCCACAGGAGCTCGCTGTCGGTCGGCGAGAGCTCGCTCCCCGAGAGCGTGGTGAGGACGCGCTGGAGCCGCGGGCTCGCGGCGATGAACTCCGCCGGCACCGCGCCGCGCGCCTTCAGAGCCGCGATCCCGTCGGCCGTGTGGCCGAAGATCAGGATGTTGTCGGCGCCCACCTCGTCGCGGATCTCGACGTTTGCGCCGTCGAGCGTGCCGATGGTGATGGCGCCGTTCAGCGCGGCCTTCATGTTCCCGGTGCCCGACGCCTCCGTCCCCGCCGTGGAGATCTGCTCGGAGAGCTCACACGCGGGGAAGATCAGCTCGGCCGCCGAGACGTTGTAGTTCGGGACGAAGACCACCTTCAGGACCCGGGACACCGCCGGGTCCCGGGCCACGAGGTCGGCCACCACGTGGATCAGCTTCACGATGAGCTTCGCCATCCGGTAGCCGGGCGCGGCCTTCCCGCCGAAGAGGACGGTGCGCGGCGGCACCGTCTCCCCGTCGCGGATCCGGTCCCTCAGGGCAAGCACGTGGAGGACGTTCAGGAGCTGGCGCTTGTACTCGTGGATCCGCTTCACCTGGCCGTCGAGGAGCGCCTCGGGATCGAAGGCGAGCCCCGACGTCGCGTGAAGCCAGACAGCGAGCGCCCGCTTCGCCTGCATCTTCACCGCCACCCACCGCTCCCGGAACGCCGCGTCGCCGGCCAGCGGGGCGAGCCTTCGGAGGTCGTCGAGCTCGGTCACCCAGCGGTCCCCGATCGCCTCGGTGACGAGGGCCGCGAGCGGCGGATTGCACTTCAGGAGCCACCGCCGGGGCGTGACGCCGTTCGTCTTGTTCGTGAACCGTCCCGGGAAGAGCTCGTGGAAATCGCGGAACACGCCGGCCTTCAGGATGTCGCTGTGGATCCTCGCGACGCCGTTCACCTTGTGGCTTCCCACCACGGCGAGGTGCGCCATCCGGAGGACGCGGGGCTCGCCGTCCGAAAGGAGGGCCATCCGGCTCACGCGGTCCTCGTCTCCCGTGGCCGCCCTCACGTCGTCCCGGAAGCGGCGGTCGATCTCCTCGATGATCTCGAGGTGCCGCGGCAGGAGGCGGCCGAAGAGGTCGAGGGGCCAGGTCTCGAGCGCCTCGGGGAGCACGGTGTGATTCGTGAACCCGAACACCTGCTGGGTGATCGACCAGGAGAGGTCCCACGGCTGCCGCTCCTCGTCCATCAGGATCCGCATCAGCTCCGGGATGGCCACCGTGGGGTGGGTGTCGTTCAGCTGGATCGCCGCCTTTTCCGGAAGCTCGTGCCACCGGTGCTCCGTCCGCTTCTTGAACCGCCGGATCACGTCCTGGAGCGTGGCCGACACGAAGAAGTACTGCTGCTTCAGGCGGAGCTCTTTCCCTTCGTAATGGTCGTCGGGCGGGTAGAGCACCTTCGAGATGTTCTCGGTGCGGCTCTTCTCCTCCACGGCTTGAACGTAGTTGCCGGAGTTGAACTGCGACAGGTCGAAATCGCGCGTGCTCTTCGCGGACCAGAGCCGGAGCGAGTTGACGACGTCGTTCCCGTAGCCGGCGATCGGGGTGTCGTAGGCCATCGCGTAGATCGACGCGGTGTCCACCCAGCGGACCCGCTCGGAGCCGTCCTCGTCACGATACCTCTCCGTCCGTCCGTACAGATGGACGGGAAAGAGCGAGTCGGGGCGCGGGATCTCCCACGGGTTCCCGTAGCGAAGCCAGTTGTCGGCGGCCTCCACCTGGAAGCCGTCCTTCACGTGCTGGTGGAAGATGCCGTACTCGTACCGGATGCCGTAGCCGTAGAACGGCAGCCCCAGCGTGGCGGCCGAGTCGAGGAAGCAGGCCGCCAGGCGCCCGAGGCCGCCGTTGCCGAGTCCGGCGTCCCACTCCTGGGTTTCGATCTCCTCCAGCTTGTAGCCGACGGCCGCCATCGCGGCCTGGTGCGCGGGGCCCGCCTTCAGGTTCTCGATGTTGTTTCGCAGCGCGCGCCCCATCAGGAACTCGAGCGACAGGTAGTAGATCCGCTTGGCATCGGCCCGGTAGTAGCGGTCCTGCGTCGCGAACCAGCGCTCCATCAGCCGGTCGCGCACCGCGAAGGCGAGCCCGTGGTAGATGTTGTAGTCCGTGGCGGTGAAGGCGTCCTTCGCCACCGAGTACATCATCCGGTGGGCGAACGCCTCGCTGACGCCCTGGACGTCGAGGGAGCCCGGGGAAGGGCGTGGGATCTCGCGCGACATTTTGGCGATCATGTTAGCGCCGAGCGGCCCGTCAGATGTCGACGCGCATCCCCTCGCGTGCCGCGAAGGTCCCCGGCCACTCGGCCATGGCCTCGGCCTCGATCCTCTCCATCCGCTCGTCCTCGTGGGTCGGGTCGTGGTGGAAGAGGGCGAGCCGCTTGACGTTCGCCTTCCGGCAGAGCCTCACCCCCTCCTGCCAGGTGGAGTGGCCCCAGCCCGCGTAGCGGGGGTATTCGTCGTCGGTGTACGTGCAGTCGTACACCACGACGTCGGCCCCTTCGATGAGCCTCAGGATGTTCTCGTCGGGCTGCCCCGGCACGTGCTCCGTATCCGTCACGTAGCAGAGCGACTTCCCTTCCCACTCGATCCGGTAGCCCGTGGCCCGGTTCGGATGGCGGAGGAGGCACGTCTTCACGACGAGGCCGGGCGCCAGGTCGAGGGTCTCTCCCGCCTTGAAGTCGATGAACTCCATGTTCGCGCGCATCGTCTCGAGCGGCACCGGGAACATCGGCTGCGCCATCTGACCGGCCAGCACCGCCTTCACGCCGCCCGGCACGTCCCACAGGTGCCCGGCGAAGATCCGGAACGAACGCCCCTCGTCGAACGCCGGCGAGAAGAACGGAAAGCCGTTCATGTGGTCCCAGTGCGTGTGCGTCATCAGGACCGTGGCGGACTTCACGTCGCGCCTCACGAGGTCGAGCCCCAGCGAGCGAAGCCCCGTGCCGGCGTCGAGGATGATCTCGTGCCGGTTCGCCGAGACGTGCAGGCAGCTCGTGTTTCCGCCGAAGGCCACGTGCCGTGGCGACGGGCACGCGATGGAGCCGCGAACACCCCAGAACGTCAGGGCGAACGTCATATAGGTGCGGAGGATAACGTCACTTGGAGACGGCGGGAGCCGCTTCGGGAAAACGGAGCTCGTCCCGGCGGATCTCGTGCGTGAAGCGGAGGGCTCCCGTCTTGTCGCGCGCCTCCAGGACCAGCTTCCTCTCCTTCCCCTTCCCTTCGAGCCTCACGACGCCGAAGTTGTGCTCCTCGACGAGCGTTCCGGGCACGCGATCGATCCCCTTCGACTCGGGGCTCCCCGGCTTGACCGGGTACGGGCCCGACGTGAGCGGCGAGCTCGTGTAGTCGTGGAGCGGGTACATCCCGGGCCCCACGCGGCGCCACAGCTCGGTCCGGTGGCGGTCGCCGCTCAGGAAGAGGACGCCCTCGATCTTCCGGGCCTTGATGAAGTCGAGCAGCTCCCGGAGCTCCGTGGCGTAGAGGCCGTACGACTCGTCCCGCGTCACGTTCGGGTTCAGGACCGGGCTCCCCACCGCGATGATCTTGAACGCCGCGTTGGACGAGAGGAGCGCCGCCTCGAGCCACGCGAGCTGCTCCCTGCCGAGGAGGCTCTTCTCGGGGCCGTCCGGCCACCCGCCCGGCTTGCGGTAATACCGGCCGTCCGTGAGGAAGAGCTGCGCGTCGGCGATCCGGAACGTCTGGAAGACGCCCGGCGTGTCCGGCAGGCCGTAGTGGAACGCGGGCCAGTACCTCTTGAAGAGCCGGAGGCTCTCCCCCTTCAGCTGGTACTCCCCGCTGCTGTCGTTCGGACCGAAGTCGTGGTCGTCCCAGATGGCGTAGTGCCGCATGGCCGAGAGGAGCGGCTGGAGCGGCCCGAACGCGCGGTGGTGTCTGTAACGGTAGCGGAGGCCGCCCGGGGAGAAGAAATCGACCTCTCGCGTGTAGAGGTTGTCTCCCAGCCACACCATCGTGTCGGCCTTCTGCTTCGCCATCGACTCGAGGATCTCGAAGGCGCTGCCGTACGGCTCCCCCGGACGGTCGAACGCCGGGTCGTTGACGTAGGCGCAGGAGCCGATCAGGAACGCCACGTCCGGTGGCGGCGAGCGGAACTGCCAGAGCGCGTCGGTCTTGAAGCGGAGCGGAGCGGGGCTCTCTACGAGCGCGCCGTCGACGTAGACCTCGTAGCGATAGGTCGTACCGGGGACGAGCTCCGACAGCTCGAACGTGAGGGCGAGGTCGGCGTCGCGCGTCGCCTTCACCGGCGCGGAGAGCCGCGCCTCGCCCGGCTTCTCCTCGGGGTGGTACCGCAGCTGCACGCTCGCCTCCCGGTCGGTCTGCACCCAGATCAGCGCGTCCCGGAGCGTCGCGGGTCCGAGCATCGGCCCCGCCGCGAGGCGTGGAGCGTCTTCGGCGGGCGCGGCTGCGGGCGCGAGGAGGAGAAACGCGAGGAGAGCGATTCGGGTCATACGACTCCCGTTGAACCATGTGCTCATCTGGGATGACGGCGCGGAAACCGGCGAGAGGGCCGAGATTACAGGAACGACCGACGCTCGATGCCTGACGCAACGAAGGCCGCGCCGCCGCCGTGCGCTCCTCCGCGTAATCGGGTAGAACGGCGCCATGAACGGCGAGCGCTCCCGAGCCCGTGTCCGCCGCGGGGCGTCGATCCTCCTCGTCTCGCTCGTCGGCCTCCTGGCCTGCGTCCGGCCGAGCCCCGCCCCGCAGGAGAACCTCATCGCCGCGACGATCGCCCCGATGGCCGACCTCGCCGGAAGCGTGGCCGGGCCCGGCTGGCGCGTCGTCACCATCGTCCCCTCCGGCACGTCGGCTCACGTCTTCGAGCCGACACCCCGCGACGTCCGCCGCATCGCCCCCGCGCGCCTCATCGTCACCGTCGGCGCCG
>Ga0154020_10008052_pt1 | contig 12261 bp, 9 predicted proteins | sample Klosneuvirus_201_FD_109709 | JGI IMG/M metagenome (GOLD analysis project Ga0154020, IMG submission 109709) | Active sludge microbial communities from wastewater, Klosterneuburg, Austria - Klosneuvirus_20160825_MG | ecosystem: Engineered > WWTP > Aerobic digester > Activated sludge | place... | reverse complement strand
CGCCACGTCGTCCGTTCCCTCGGACCTGGCGCCGCGCCTGGATCGCATGGAGCAGGCGATCGAGGCGATCGCCATCGAGGTCGAGCGCGTGAGCGAAGGGCAGCGCTTCACGAACAAGCTGATGAGCGAGGCACGTGCCCTGCCCGCCCCTAACCCGCTGGAGCAGTGGCCGCAGGGCGCGCCGAAGGAAGCCGTCCCGGTCGACCGCCGCGCCGAACGGTAGGTTGCCGCTGCACAACGGAGACGGGAAGCCACCGACACCGGGCGCGCCGTCTGACTCTCCCGTCTCCCGTCTCCCGTCTCCTGTCTAGCCGATGCCCACGATCCTCATCATCGACGACGAACCGAACATCCGCCGGATGGTCGGGGCGCTGCTCGCCTCGGAGGGGTACGACGTGCGCGAAGCCGCCAGCGGCCTGGAAGGCGTGGCGCTCGCGACGGAGGGGGAGCCCGACGTCGCCCTCGTCGACCTGATGATGCCGGGCGCGATGGACGGGCTGGGGGTGCTCGCCGCTCTGCGCGAAAAGCACCCTGACCTGCCGGTCGTCATGATGAGTGGCAAGGCCGGGCTCGCCGACGCGGTGCGTGCGACCAAGCTTGGCGCCTTCAACTTCCTCGAGAAGCCGCTGACCCCCGAAGGGGTGCTCCTCTCGCTCAGCTCCGCCCTCGAGTTGCGGCTGGCGAAGCGCGAAGCGCAGGTGCTGCGCGCCGAGATGGGGCTGGCGGGCGAGATGATCGGCGAGAGTGCCGTGATGCAGGGGCTGCGGGCGCTGCTGGCACGCATTGCCCCCACCGACGCCCGGGTCCTGATCTCGGGCGAGTCCGGGACGGGGAAGGAGCTGGCCGCCGCGGCGATCCACACCGGGAGCGCACGCCGTGACCGGCCGTTCGTGCGGGTCAATTGCGCCGCCATCCCGCGCGACCTGGTCGAGAGCGAGATGTTCGGCCATGAGCGCGGCGCCTTCACCGGCGCCACCGAACGTCGCATCGGGCGCTTCGAACTCGCGCATCGCGGCACGCTCTTCCTTGACGAGGTGGGGGATCTCGGCAGCGAAGCGCAGGCCAAGCTGCTGCGCGCCATCGAAGCCCGCGAGATCGAGCGCGTGGGCGGTGGCAAGCCGATCCCGATCGATGTGCGCATGGTGGCCGCGACCAACAAGGACTTGCAGCGGGCGGTGCGCGACGGGGCCTTCCGCGAGGATCTGTTCTTCCGGCTCAACGTCATCCCGGTTTCGCTCCCTCCGCTGCGCGAACGACCCGACGACATCCCGCAGCTGGTGCGGCACTTCGCGTCGCTCACACGCCTGCGCACCGGGCACCGCCCGCCGGCATGGAGCGACGAGGCGTTGCAGCTCCTGACGCGTTATCGCTGGCCGGGGAACGTGCGCGAACTGGGGAATATCGTGGAGCGGCTGATCATCCTGCACGCCGGCCGGGAGGTGCACGCCGACGACGTGCGACGCGTCATCGCGGTGGAGGACGTCCCGGTCGCGTCGGCACACCTGGAGTCGCTCCCCGACCCGGCGGGGCTGGAGGCGCCGTTGAGCGCACTGCTCGACGACTACGAGCGCCTCCTGATCACGCGTGCGCTTGCCGCCTCGGGGGGGAACATCGCCGAAGCGGCCCGCCGGCTGCAGACGGATCGCCCGAACCTGTACCGCCGCATGAAGCGCCTGGAGGTGGGGGTGGAAGGCAATCTGACACACCCGGCCTGACCCCATTCGCGGACAACGCGCCGACGTGCCCGACATGGGCAAACCGACGACAGACGTGGAAGTCGTTGTCTCACAGCATTCGCGAGGAGATCGTTCAGGACGGTATGCGTTGTGCTTAGCGCATCTGCCGTTCGCAACGACTGGAGCCGATATGCGAAATCGATGGTGGCTGAAGGGCATCGCCCTGCTGGCCGTGACGACGTGGGCCGCGACGCCAACGCCTGCGCAGCAGGTACTCGACGAGCGAGTGCTGCCGCGCGAAGTGGCCGAGGAGGTGCTGCGCGTCTGGAACGCGCCTGGGACGCTCCGGGTGGACGGCCCGTACACCGTCGAGGCGGCGCGTGAGGTCACGAGCGACCTCAGCGTGCTGGGGGGCGAACTGATCGTCCTCGGGCACGTGCGCGGGCGCATCGTCGCCGTCAACGCCGACGTGCGCCTGACGAGCGGTGCGCGCGTCGACGGCGAGATTCTCGTTGTCGGGGGGCGCGTGACCGGGAGCGACGTGGCGAACGTCGGCGGGCAGATCCGCGTGTACCGCGCGAGGCTCGACTACGCGCGCGACGGCGATCGCCTGTCGCGCCCCCCTGAGGACGAGGACGCGACCTCACGCTGGTGGCGACGCCGCGAGCGGTGGCGCAACGGCGGATGGGGCGACCTGCGCCTCATCTCGGCGCGGACCTACAATCGGGTCGAGGGACTCCCCGTCTTCCTCGGTCCCGCCTTCGGGCGTGACTACGACTGGGGGCGGCTCGCCTTCGACGCGCTGGGCGTGTGGCGAAGCGCCGACAACTTCGAGTGGAAGCCGGAGAACATCGGGCATGCCGCCAAGGCCGAGGTGCAGGTGGGGCAGACGCAAGGCGTGCGGCTCGGCGGGCGACTGTTCGATCTCGTGGAGCCGGTGGAACCGTGGCACCTGTCGGACGAGGAAGTGGGACTCGCCTCGTTCTTCCTGCATCGCGATTTCCGCGACTACTACAACCGGCATGGCGGGAGCGTCTACGCCTCACTGTTTCGGTCCAACGCCTTCGATGCCACGGTGAGCTATTCGGACCAGCGCTGGGCCGACCGCCGCACGCGCGATCCGTGGACGCTGTTCCGCAACGGCGAGACGTGGCGCGAGAATCCGTACCTCGACGAGGGGGACATGCACCTCGTGAACGGGCGCTTGCGTTACGACACCCGCAACGACGTGGGGAACCCGTGGTCGGGGTGGTACATCCTCGCCGACTACGAGTACGGAACCGGGCGCCTTTCGCGCTACGGCATCGCCTACCCAGGGACGCGCACCGAGACCGTCGACGGCCTCACGTCGTACGACCGGCTCTTCGTGGACGTGCGACGCTACAACCGCATCAGCCCCGACGCGTCGCTGAACATGCGCCTGGTGGCTGGCGGGTGGCTCTCGGGGGACGACCTCCCGCTGCAGCGCCGCTTCTCGGTGGGTGGGCCCGGGACACTGCCGGGCTACGAGTTCCGGACCTCGACGGGCCGTACCGACGTGTTCCAGTGCGCGGGACCGGCGCTGCAGGACGCATCGCTCCCGTTAGGCTCCCCCGCGCTCTGCGAGCGATTCGCCATGGCGCAGGTGGAGTTTCGTGGGGACATGCACCTGGACCCGTTCGGCGTGCTGGACGAGGAGCGGGACCGGCGCCGGGCCGGTTGGGGGCGCGGGACGCAGTGGGTGCTCTTTGCCGACGCAGGACGCGGCTGGCTGGTGGGAGAGCCCGGCGACGGGTTGAACTACCGCAGGGGCGAGCTCCCTCGGCTGTCGACCTTCAAGACCGACGTGGGGTTGGGGGTGGTGCTCGATGACGTGGGGATCTACGTGGCCAAGTCGCTCTCGGATCGCGGTGCTCCGTTCAACGTCTTCGTGCGGCTCACGCCGCGCTTCTAGCCGGTGAGCGGCAGGTGACACGGCGGGGTGTGGTGGTGGCGCTTCTGGCGCTGGCCGCGGCGGGAGCTCCCGTCGCGGCGCAGCGGCGCCCGCAACTCGACGTGACGCTCCCGACGACCGCGTTGGGAGAGGAAGGACCGACGGTGCGCGTCCGCGACGTGCTGGGCGAGCGCTACGTCCGCGACCTCCTGGGGAACGGCTTCCCTGCCCGCCTGCACTATCGCGCGGAGCTGTGGACGACCGGCGGCTTCTTCAACGCGATGCAGCGCGCCGCCGAGTGGGACGTCCTGGTGCGCTACGATGCGATGCGCGAGCAGTACGAGGTGGTGCGCGTGCACGGTGACTCCGCGGTGTCGCTCGGGCGTTTCGGAAAGTTTGCCGACATGGTCACCGAGGTCGAGCGGCCCGCGCGCGCCCCGATCGTCCCGCTGCGCGATCGCAAGTCGCAGTACTACAACGTGACGCTGGAACTCGAGATGCTCTCGGTCTCCGACCTGGACGAGGTCGAGCGCTGGCTGCGCGGGGAGCTGAAGCCGGCAGTGCGTGGCCAGCGCAACCCGGGAACGGCCGTGGGGCGCGGGATGCGCACACTCCTGGCCCGCATGCTGGGCGGCGAGATGCGTCGCCTCGAGGCGCGCAGCAAGACGTTCAAGCCCTAACGAGCGACGGCGCGCCACGTTGAAGCACTGAAGAACGAAGGCGCGCCATGACGGCGCGCCTCCGGACCAATCCGCAACGCCGTGCCGAAGGACCGGCGCTAGCCGTGTGCCGCTCCGTGTACCGGCCCGTGCCCCTGTGCCGGCTGATGCCCCGCCGCGTGCGCCCTGTGCGCCGTGCGCGCCTCCAACTCCTCGAGTTGGTGCAGCGTGGCCTCACCGTAGAAGAAGCGGATATAGCGCGCCTGGATGGGCGTGAGGCGACGCACGGCCCAGCTGAGGTGGACGAAGTGCGGCTCCACCGGGGCATGCAGCGGATACATCCCGATCTCGCTGGGAAGGCGGTTCGACTTGCGCGTGTTGCACGACGAGCACGCCGTCACGACGTTCGTCCACTCGTTGGACCCCCCGCGCGACAGCGGGATCAGGTGGTCGCGCGTGAGCGCCTCGCGCGGCTTGAGGTCCGCGCCGGTGCGCCCGCAGTACTGGCACTTGTACTGGTCGCGGGCGAAGAGGAAGGTGTTGGTCACCTGCCGGCGGAACTTGCGCGGGACGTGGATGAACTTCGTCAGGCGGATGACCGCCGGACGCGGGACCGACAGCCGCTCGGACCGCACGAGCCGCCCGTCGTCTGCCTCCACGATCTCGGCCTTGCCGTCGATCACGAGACGGAGCGCTCGCTTCAGCGGTACCATGGTGAGCGGCTCGAACGAGGCGTTGAGTGCGAGACAACCGACAATCACGCGGCCCTCCTCACGGTGGCGGTCCCCGCCTCGCGCGCCGTCGTCGCGGGCGGCGCGCGGTGCCATGGACCGTTGGAAGTACAAACTCCCGCCCAAAGCCGGGGCGGGAGTCGCGAAGACACTACATGACGACGACGTGCGGGACGACCCGCCGCAGCTCCTGCCGCGCGACACGACAGGGCCTGCTGCTACTCGGAAAACCTAACAGTTCGGAACAAAGCATCGAACGCGCTGGTGACGACATCGTTACCGACTCAACGCCGCGGACGGGACGGGCGTCAGCCAGTCGAAGCGATCGGCGATGCGCCCCTTGGCGATGCCGAGGAACTCGGACTGGATCTTCCGGGTGATCTCGCCCGGCTTGCCGCTACCGATTTCCACCTGGTCGACCGACCGGATGGGGGTCAGCTCGGCGGCGGTGCCGGTGAAGAACAGTTCGTCCGCGATGTAGAGCATCTCGCGCGGGATCTGCTGCTCGCGCACCTCGTAGCCGAGGTCGCGGGCGATCGTCATGACCGTGTCGCGGGTGATTCCGTTCAGGATCCCGCTGCTGATGCCCGCGGTGTAGAAGACGCCGTCGCGCACCAGGAAGAGGTTCTCCCCGCTCCCTTCGGCGACGAAACCGAAGGAGTCGAGCATGATCCCTTCGGCGTAGTGGTTCTGCTTGGCTTCGAGCTTGGAGAGTTGCGAATTGAGGTAGTTCCCGCCGGCCTTGGCCATCGTCGGGAAGGTGTCGGGAGCGGCGCGCCGCCACGACGACACGCAGACGTCGACCCCCTTCTCCAGCGCCTCTGCGCCGAGGTAGGTCGGCCACTTGTAGGCGATGATGAAACACTCGACCGGGACGCCCACGGGATAGAACCCCATCTGCTGCCCCGTGCGCAGGACGAGCGGGCGCAGGTAGCACTCTCGCAAGTCGTTGGCCGCCACCGTGTCGAGCGTGGCCTGCACGAGTTCGTCGAGCGTGTAGCGGAGCGGCATGCGGTAGATGCGCGCCGAATCGAGGAGGCGGCGAATGTGCTCCCGCAGGCGGAAGACGGCGCCACCGTTCGGCGTGTCGTAGCAGCGGATCCCCTCGAAGACCGACGATCCGTAGTGCACGACGTGCGACATGACGTGAAGCGTGGCGTCTTCCCACTTCACGAGTTCGCCGTCGCGCCAGATCTTGTCGGTGCGCCCAGTCGAGGCGTCCGCCATGCCGATCTCCTCCGAGGGGTCTGACAAACAATAACCGGCGGGGGGAGGTGGGGGGAGTGTCGCCCCCCCGGGGCCGGCTACTCGGCTTGCGTCCCCTGCCACCGGGCGAGAGCCTCCCCCGCCTGATGCAGCGCGTCGAGCGCCGCCGTGGGGGGCGCGACCAGTCGCCCGTCGCGCACGCGCTCCTCGCCGTCGACGACCACCAAACACGCTTCGCGCCCCGCGACGGCCCAGACGAGGGCATCCTCGGGCGCGTAGGCCGGCGTGGCGCGCGGCGATCCTAACGAGAAGGCGGCGAGGTCGGCGCGCTTCCCCACCTCCAGCGTCCCCACCTCGGCGTCGATCCCCAACGCACGCGCCCCCTCGATCGTCGCCATCGCCAGGACCTCGGCGGCGGTGAGCGCATCGAATCGCTGCGCCGCGGCGCGCTGCATGAGGATTGCCGTGCGCGCCTCGTCGAGCAGGTCGAGGCGATTGTTCGCGGCCACCGAGTCGGTCCCGAGCCCGGTTCGCACACCGGCTGCACGCAGTTCGAGCAACGGGGCGATGCCGTGTCCGAGCTTGGCGTTGGAGGCCGGGCAGTGGGCCACGGCGCAGTCGTGGCGCGCCAGGCGCGAGACGTCGGGGGTGCTGGCGCGCACGCAATGGATCAGGAGCGGGCGCTGGGCCAGGAGGCCGAGTCGATCGAGGAGAAAGACCGGCGAGTCGGCGCGCGGCGCGACGGCGATCCCGCGCGCGCGTAGCGCGTCACCGAACATTCCGCTGCCGTCGCGCACGAGGCGCGACTCGGCCTCGCTCTCCGCCAGGTGCACGGCGACCGGCCATCCCTCGTCGCCCGCCAACCGGGCACAGGCGGAGAAGAGCGCGTCGCTGACCGAGTATGGCGCATGCGGCGAGATTCCCAGGCGCACGCGCTGCGTCGCCTGCTCACGCAGGCGTGCCAGCTTCTCGCGCAGCCCGGCCATCGCGCCGTCGCACTGGATCGGATCGGGACCGAAGACCTCCTGGTACATGATCCCGCGCACACCCATCTCGACCAGCGCCTGCAGGACCACTCCCGACTCGCAGGTGTCGGCGAAGGTGGTGACCCCGGCCATCAACCCTTCGGCAATCCCCGCCTTGGCCGACGCGAGCAGGAGCTCGGGCGAGAGGACGGCTGCGCGCGCCTTGGTGAGGCGCAGGACCCAGCGGCGAAAGGGAAGCTCCTCGAGGAAGCCGCGCATCGCGGTGAGTTCGAGGTGCGTGTGCACGTTCACCAGTCCCGGGAGCAGGACGGCATCACCCACATCGACGACGTCAGCGGCCGGGGCACCGTCGCGTGCGCCGACGTAGAGTATGCGTCCCTCGTGGACCGTCACCGCGCCGTTGGCGATGGGTGGGGCAGCGATCGGGACGATCCAGCGCGCGAGGTAGGTGCGCATGAGCGGGTCGAGGTCGTGGCGGTGACGCCGCGGTCAGCGCGCCCGGCGGCCGTGCACCGCCGGGTCGTACAGCGACGTGTCGGGGACACCGAGCGCACGGGTCATGGCGAGGGAGAAGGCGATCTCACCCACCTGCTCGGCGTGATGGCCGTCCGAGCCTAACGACAGGCGCACGCCGGCATCGACGGCGCGTCGCACCAGGCGCTCGTGCGGGCGGTAACGCGACGACACCTCGAAGGCGAGCCCCGAACCGGCGAAGGCCCGCACCATGCGCTCCTCATCCTGTTCGCGCCAGACCTCTTCCGCCGGGAGGGCGCGCAGCGGGATGGGGAGGAGCGTCGGATGGGCCACGAGGTCGACCGGCATCTCGCGGGCGAGGCGTTCGAGGTTGTCGACCTGCGCCTCGACGTAGTCGTGCGCGGTGAGCCCCTCGGGCCATTGCCGAGTGAAGACCCGCTGCAACGAACCGTTGGGGAGCCAGACGGCGTGCAGCGATCCGATCGTGTGCGTGAAGCGATCGTCGAGTGCCGGCGGAACCTCGCGCCAGAGCCCATCGTGCCAGCAGTACTCCGCGGCCCGCCCCGTCTCGCGCGTCTCGAGCGCATCGAGATACGCCTCGAGCCGTTCCGGCGAGTCGATCGCGCCGACCACGTCGCGCGAGACATGGTCGGCGACCGACGGTCGCACGCCGCGCGCGCGCACGGCGTCCAGCATCGTGTCGAGGTCCAGCTGCCCGTCCGACCACGTCGTGTGGGCGTGGCAGTCGAGCGGTGCCCAAGTCATGGTGCGTCGGGAATCTTGAACGGATTCGCCGTGTCCGCCTTGGCCTTGGTGATGGGGGCGGCCCCCGGGGTGACCTTCTTGGCGGGGTTGGCCTGGCGTCCTGCGGTGTCGCCGGGAATCTGGAAGGGGTCGGCCTCGATCCCGCCGCAGCCGTCGTCGCCCTCGGTCCCCGCCAGGAAGAACTCGGTGTAGCTGCCGTTGGGTCCGCACGCGTCCTTCGTGACCACCGACTCCGGTCGCGGCCAGTCAGGGGGGGCAGGCTTGCGGCGATAGACCTCCATCATGAGCTGCGTGTAGGCGGGGGCCGCCAGGCGCCCGCCCTGCGCATTGGCCATGATCTTCTTCGGCGTATCGAAGCCCATCCAGACGCCGGCCACCAGGTCGGCGGTGTAGCCCACGTACCAGACGTCGGCGCCGTCGTTGGTCGTCCCCGTCTTGCCGGCCGACGGGACGCGGAATCCCGCGCCCCACACACTCCCGGCAGCAGTCCCGCGGAGCACCACGTCCTTCATCATGCTCACCATCAACCACGCCTCGCCCGGCGAGAGTACTTGCGTCCGGGCGGGCTTCGGCTGCCAGATGACGTCGCCCTGCTGGTTCTCCACGCGCAGGATCGCGTTAGGTGCGGTGCGCGCGCCGAGGTTGGCGAAGGTCCCGTAGCTGGCGATGAGCTCGAGCGGGTACACGTCGGCCGACCCGATGAAGATCGACGGATACGGCGGGATCGGGGTGCTGATCCCGAAGCGCTTGGCTTCGTTGATCACCGTCTGCTCGCCGATCTCCATGCCCACACGGATGGCGACGAGGTTGCGCGACTGGGCGAGCCCGCGGCGCATCGACATCGACCCCTCGAACTTCATGTCGTAGTTCTGCGGGGTCCACAACGACCCGTCGACCTGCGGCACGGAGATCGGCACGTCCTCGACGCGCGTGGCCGGCGTGCGCCCCGACTGCACCGCCGCGGCATACACGATCGGCTTGAAGGTGGAGCCGGGCTGGCGCAGCGCCTGCGTGATGCGGTTGAACTTGGAGTCGTCGAAATCGCGCCCCCCGGTCATGGCGCGAACCGACCCGGTGCGCGGGTCGATGACGAGCGCTGCACCCTGGATGTAGGGCGACTCGCCGCTGGCGCCCTCGCCGCTGGTGCCGCCCTTGGCCTGGTACTGCTCGTACGTCTGGTGCGTCCACTTGCCGTACTTCCCGCTCTCGATGGCGCGCAGCTGGTTCTCGAGGGCGCGATCGGCGGCCGTCTGGATGTCGAGGTCGAGCGAGGTGTAGACCTTGAGCCCCTCGTCGTACAGGCGGGCGCCGAACTTCTTCTCCAGCTGCTGGCGCACCCACTCCACGAAGTACGGGGCGACGTCCCCCGACTCCACGCGTCGCGCCAGCTGCAACGGATAGGCCTTGGCGAGCGAGGCGTCGCCGTCGCTCACCGCGTCGCTGCGCCGCATCAGCTCGATGATCGTGTTGCGGCGCTGCACGGCGCGCTCGGGAAAGCGGCGCGGGTTGTAGCGGCCCGGAGCCTTGGGCATCGCCGCCAGCGTCGCCGCCTCGGCGAGGTTGAGGTCCTTGACCCGCTTGCCGAAGTAGCGCTGCGACGCGGTCTCCACGCCGTACGCGCCGCTCCCCAGGTTGATCTGGTTCAGGTACAGCTCGAGGATCTTGTCCTTCGAGTATGCTCGCTCGATGTCACGGGCGACGCGGGCTTCCTTGATCTTGCGGATGACCGACTTCTCGCGCGACAGGTGCTCGGGGAAGATGTTCCGCGCGAGCTGCATCGTGATCGTGGAGAAGCCTTCCTTGAAGTAGCCGGCGCGCACGTTGCTCAGCACCGACCCAGGAATGCGGAGCCAATCGATCCCGGAGTGCGAGTAGAAGCGCTTGTCCTCGGTGATAATGAAGGCATCGCGGACCACCTTGGGGATCTCGGTGATCCGCACCAGGGTCCGGCGTTCCAGCCCCAACTCGGCGACGAAGCGTCCGTCGATGGCGTAGAGCTTGGAGGTCTGCTTGGGCTGGTAGCTCTCGAGGACCGCGATGGACGGACAGCGGTTCCCGCGGCAGATCAGCGACCACATCCCGTACGCGCCGCCGAGGCCGGCGGCCAGGCCGAACGTGGTCCCGAGCGCGAGGACGCGCACGACCCGGGGGTACCGGGAGAACCACGACGTGCGGGAAGGGCGAGACGACGACTTCGCCATGCGGGAGGTTCGGGGGGACGGGGCGGCTTCCACCAGCCCTGATACACCCGGGCGCTCGCATCGGCCGGCGGCGTGGGCACGGCAAGCTAACCCCGCATCGGGGGGGTGGGCAATTCAGCGGCCGGGCGCTCGGCGCGTGCTCCCGGCCGAACCGGGATGGCCCGACGCGTCGTTAGGACGCCGGATTATCTTCTCCCCCATGACGCGCACATTCCTCGACGAGCTTGCCTGGCGCGGGCTCCTCTTCCAGAGCACCGAGGGCGCCCAGCGGGCGCTCGCCGGCACCGGCATCGTGGGCTACTGCGGCTTCGACCCCACCGGGTCGAGCCTCCACATCGGCAACCTCGTCCCCGTGATGGGGTTGGTCCATCTGCAGCGCACCGGGCACTTCCCCGTGGCGCTAGTGGGCGGCGGGACCGGGATGATCGGCGATCCGAGCGGCAAGAGCGCCGAGCGGAACCTGCTCACGCTCGACCAGGTGGCCGAGAACGCGGCATCGATCCGGCAGCAGCTCGAGCGTTTCCTCGACTTCGACGGGGCATTCGCCGCCCGGTTGGTCAACAACGCCGACTGGCTCATGGAGCTCAAGCTGGTCGACTTCCTTCGCGACACGGGCAAGCACTTCGGCATCAACGCGATGATGGCCAAGGACTCGGTCAAGTCGCGCCTGGAGACGGGGATCTCGTACACCGAGTTCAGCTACATGCTGCTGCAGGCGTACGACTTCCTCGAGCTGAACCGGCGCGCCGGCGTCACGTTGCAGCTGGGGGGGAGCGACCAGTGGGGGAACATCACCGCCGGCACGGAGCTGATCCGCAAGGCGGGCAGCGGCGAGGCGCACGGCGTCACGCTCCCGCTGGTGACCAACGCCGACGGGAGCAAGTTCGGGAAGACGGCGGCGGGGACGAGCGTGTGGCTCGATCCGGCGCGCACCTCGCCGTACAAGTTCTACCAGTACTGGATCAACTGCGACGACCGGGACGTGGGGCGGTACCTGCGCATGTTCACCCTGCTCGAGCGCGAGCACGTGGAGGCGCTGGATGCGCTGGTGCTGAGCGCCCCCGAGAAGCGCGAGGCGCAGTCGGCGCTGGCCGCCGACGTGACGACACGCGTGCATGGCGCGGCGGCCACCGAGGCGGCGCGCGAGGCCTCGCGCGTGATCTTCGACCGCAAGCTGGACCCGCGGTCGCTGCGGCGCCCCGTGCTGGAGATGTTGTGGGACGAACTCCCGCACGTCGTCGTCCAAGGGAGCGACGGCGCCGCGATCTCGGTCGTCGACGTGCTCGTGGAGAGCGGGCTGGTGAAGAGCAAGGGCGACGCTCGCCGTCAGCTGCAGCAAGGGGCGGTCGCGGTGAACGGCAACAAGCTCTCGGCCGACGAGGCCACCGTCGCGCAGAGCGACGCGCTGGAGGGCGGCTACTTCCTGGTGCGGAAGGGGGGACGCGACGTGGCGCTGGCGCGGCTCGGCCCGGCGTAGCGCGCGCCGGCCGCCGTTCGCGGTAACCCGCCGCGAGGATCCGAAGGGGCGCGACGCGGGGACGTCGCGCCCCTTCGTCGTGCCTAACGTTCGGCCTGTTCCAGCAACGCCAGCGCGCGCGCCACGTGCGAGGCCGGCGTGTACCAGTGCGGCGAGAGGCGAATCGCCCCCTCG
>Ga0154020_10008051_pt1 | contig 12261 bp, 19 predicted proteins | sample Klosneuvirus_201_FD_109709 | JGI IMG/M metagenome (GOLD analysis project Ga0154020, IMG submission 109709) | Active sludge microbial communities from wastewater, Klosterneuburg, Austria - Klosneuvirus_20160825_MG | ecosystem: Engineered > WWTP > Aerobic digester > Activated sludge | place... | reverse complement strand
TATTGTCTTCTCTTATGACATTGTTTCAGCCTCGACGCCCAGCTCGAGCCCTGCGACTAACCCAATCACAACGCCGGAGCCAAGCCCAACGACTGTCCCAAGCCCCACGCCCTCCATCAGTACCTCATTCCATTCATCGCCCCTCACCTTTCTTTCATCTCTCCACATTCTCCTCCTCCTCATCTTCCTTCCCTTCTGCTCCCTCTGTTTTTGCTATTTATCGATATCCTAGATTCGGCGGACTGTCTCGCAGCGCTTGCCTCGGGAGTGCTCCCTCTCCTCTTTGTCATGCTCGCCATGCTTCATTGAGTCGTAACCTGGTCGTCAACCATTTACCGTACCATATGCTTATGCATTTTGCATCTTCATTGAGATCGTTTCCCCTTCCCAATTGTTGTCTTTGAGGACAATTTTCAAGCAGTAAAACGTTTGAAACAATTGTGAGTGATGAATGGGTCAGTGTCTCGCTCGGTTCCCACAGCAAAAGAGCAACCTCAACTCCAAGTCTCCAACGCGCCCTGATCCCGATTCCCGAACTAGTTCAGTCACTGAACTTGATTTTGTTTTGGGTGAGAGGAGGAGATTTCCTTTGATTTGTCTCAAAAGAAAGGCTCACAATTTCATTTTCGCATTTTTTGGGCTGAAAGGGTCTTTATTGGGAACTATCAAGGAATCATAACAGACGGCCTCAGACTTTCCTGCCCTTCGGCAGTTTCTTAGGAGGGGGAGGGAAGACGAAGTAGTTAGCGTCTTTGGAGACCTTATTGAAGATGGACTTGGTATCACTGCCATATTTCGCGAGCAGTTTGGACGTGCGCAGACACGGTGAGCGGACGGCCGGCGTAAACGCTGGTTTCTCTTTCTTGGAAGACTTCTTCATCGGTAGATGAGTGTCCCCCTTCACCTTCTCCTTTTCCTTCTCCTTCTCCTTTTCGGTTCCCATTGTAGACGACTCAAATTTGCTCCTCACATCTACTTCGTTCTCCTCGGAACGAGCTCTCTTTATGCCGCGTTGCGCCTGAATCTCCGTGTCCACCTCCTTCTCCTTCTTCTCCACATTCTCCTTTTCAGCCGTGACAATTTTCTTCCTTCCTCGAGGATTCGAGACTTTGGGAGGGACAACAAATTCGAAGAGGTTTGCGATGGGTGCCGCAGTCGGAGGAATAATACTCTGCGATTCGATAGCTTGGCTTTCCTTCTCTTTCTCCTTATCTTTTGCTTTGCCAATTCGTTTCTGAGGGGTATCGTCTTTGTCGACCTCCATAACATCGGTTTCTGCGCCATTATCTTCGTTATTGGAGACCGATTTGGTCAAAGAGAGGCGCGGTTTCTTCTTTTTGGGAGTGGCGGCAGTAAATGAGGGCTCAACGGAGAGAGTCGTGCTGATATTCGAGGGATCTTCCTTGTCCTTCTCCAATTCCTCCGCTCCATTCTTCTTCCCCCTTTTCTCGTTCTTCTCTTCACTCATCTCAAAGGAGACATGCGCTAGACCAGACGTCTCTTGGGCGTTCTGCGGCTCCTCTTCTATATCTCAAATCTCACTCATGTGAAATATGGAGGGAAGAGTTTTCTATTACCTGAGGCGATTCGCTGGTTCATTTTGGTCTTGGAGACTTTTGGACGAGTCCTCTGAATCGCATTGCGAAGCTCATTGCTCTCTGACCCCGCGGACGGAGGGGAATGATCTTTGGGTACTAGTGAGATGATGGTAAGGCGAATGGGGATAGTAGGCATCGGTGATGGGGTACCGTCGACCGTAAGGATTGAAGATTCATCGTCGTTCAAGACTTCCTTAAGAGTCAAGTCCGAAGATCCATTCAATAACGAGTCAATCTTGGCTTTGATTCCTGCCGCCTTCTCCTTTCGTGGGACATTTCCTATAATAAGAAATTGATAAGGACACGAAGGAAGTTGTGAAAGAATGATCTCGATTTCTTCTCACCTTTCTTGCCAAGTTTCTCCTCGGAAATGCAATTCAGCGAAAGCAATTTCTTGAAGATAAGGTCAGCTCTCCTGTAATTGCACTGAAGGGCCTTCCCCAGCATCGTTTTGTTCACATAATCTGAATTTTGCACAATCACAAGGGCTCTGAAAAGGAAATATCAAAACGCAAGAAGAGAGGTGCGATAACCACAATTGCGAACCTTTCAAAGAGACTTGCAAGTTGGAGATTAGCCTCTACCGAAGACTCGGACTCCGAATTTTCTTCCAGTGGTTGAGCCTTGGCCGCCGAGTTTATGGGTTCATCATTGCTGACAGGCTTCTTGGGGTTCAATTTCTGAAAGATCTCTAAATACAATTTCAAGATTAGACTGAAGTTGACTAACTCAAGACCCGAAGGTTAGGTCCCATTGGAATCGAGGCTGGAGACATCTATCTTCGAGTTCTTCAAGATGGATTGAATATTTTTCATGGATGGAGTCCATTTTCCGGATTCTGCCATCTCTTGCATCTTGACAATGAGAGCCTCTTGAGCAGACATCTCGGTGGTCTCTTCTTCGCTGTACTCGATAACTGCGGGGCCCACTGGTGGAGTTTTCTCCGACGATCTTTCTGACGATCCTTGTGGAGATCCCTCAATTTGTTCGCCAAGAATATTTTCGTTTTCATTTTGTTCGGGATAAATTGAGTCGCGGCGTCTGACTCTGCGCAATAATCTCTTGTAAATACAGTGTCACACAGAGTTTGATTCCAACACGTACTTCATGGACAACGTGTGATAACCAGTTTTCATCTCTCCAATGTTAATCACTTCCTGGCTGCCTTCGCTCTGTTCGCTTGAAGATAGCCCTACATTTTTACTGCCTGATGAGCACTGCGTTCGGGACATGTTCCTTGTTTTTTAATTTGAGTACCACTGGAGGGTTCAAAGTAGGACGGCTCATAATCTTCTGGCGTCCCGGGGCGATAGGTAAGACGCATCACCAAAAAGCGTACTTTGGGCAGCATTGGAAGGGTTTCTGTGAGAACCAGCAATCGTTTGACCAATGTAGAGGCCTCGTATTGAATCACTGAACGAGTTTGAGTTTTGAGCAAGACGGACTGATCGGGCTTCCTGGACGACTGCACATTCATCGAATATTGCTCCTCGTTGGGGTAATCAAAGGTGACTGGCAAAATAGATCAATCAAACTGCAGTTTTTCGATGAGTGTGGAATCTACGAAGCACATGTGTAAGACTCAATCAGATTCTGCGCTTCTTCGTCTTCAAAAATGCTGAAAATGAGCTTGTCAAGCTGCAAAAAAGGTCACAATCAGACGAGCTCTTCTGCACTAACAACTTGGAAGTCGCTACGTAGCGCTTCTCGAGAGCAGCAAACACTCCTCGCTCGAACCACTTTACAAAACAAATGGCATCCTCGTCGACGGGATCGATCTTTCTCGTATTTGGGATTCCTTAATAGACACGAATTATCAGGCGAACGTCCAGCGACTTCAAGACCTAGACAGCAAGAACAGAGGACCGAGAGCTGAGTGAGTTTTGAAGTTGCGGTCGTCAAAGATGTGGCGAGTGAAGCAGATGCAGGCGAGGCCAGTCCTCAGCACATTCTTCACGACGGTAAGCGACTGCTGAACAGTCGTCGTTTCTTGGACTTGCCGCGTAATTTGCTCTTGCATGATCTGTCGAGACCTCGGAGCAACTAGAGGGAAATCAATCATCCACCAGTCCTGGTGAAGATTCTGACAAGGAAGCCCAACGCACGCGGCCACTTCAATTGATCAAGAAAATTCGTTGACCTCTGGGGTGAGGCAAACAAGATAATGAGTGGAGTCTGAGTCTCGTAGACGAGCAAAAATCGTTCTTTTGGCGCCTTGATGTTTGAAGCAACTCAGAAACGAGACGAGTAGGAAAACGGTTTCCGTTAAGTTCGACTGACGTATGCAGCTCCGATTGAGGCCGTCCTCTCGGCGCACATTAAACCTCGAGCCTTTGTCTTCAATGCCTTGCTATTTTATAGCCTTCCTTCTTTCCGGAGCTCACTTCCCCAATAGCCCGAGATGAGGAAGGAGGACGAAGACGACGAAGACGAGGTCTCGGTCATCCCCAAGGCGACCGACGAGAAGAAGAAAGGCCTCAAGAAGCTCACCCACATCTTCACCAGCTCTCCTCAGAGTGCGAAAATATTAAAATAATAATATAATATCCTTTGTTCCTTCTTCATTTCAGCATGACGGAGCTTTGGGGATTTCCAGAATTCGGATTCTTTCGGTCTTTCTTCATTTTGACCTCCCCTCACCCCTTCGCTTGCTTCGCGTCCTACATATCTAATTCGTTCTCAAATAATAATTGCATTTATATAAGTTATATTGGGAAGCATTTAGAGCTCCACGGGGTCTTTGGAGCAATTCCCCATCTCGACATCACTTCGGCATGTTCTCGATGACCTTTCCGCCTCGCCCTCCCTCCTCTTTTACGCCTCCTTGCTGCTGATTTCATAATAGATAATTGCTTTAATTTTTTTCTTTTTGTTCCTTTAATTCGGTGGCGCTGGGCGACGAGGCGCCCTCGAGATGAAGCTCGTCTCTGAGGAACTATTGCTGCCTCCTCCTTCACCCCTTGTTTCGTTCTTTATTTTGAAGAAATTTTAAAATTTGCCGTTTTTACAATGCTTTTGTTGGTTTTTTTGGAATCATTCAGTGGCTGATGAGGACGCACTTCGAACGGCTCCTTTCCCATCCTCCGCCATTTCATCCTACTTTTCTTAATTAAGGTTCAAAGAGATTGTGAATCGTCCAAATAATTATTAGGTTGGTTTCATTTTGAGAGTTCAATGTCCAAGAGCAGTTTTATGATACATATGTTGTAGGTTCAAGAGAGCGTGAATCGTCCAAGAACATCAAACCAAAAGAGCCGAGTGATTCGATCGACAAAACGAAGCACCTTCCTCTTCCCCCTTCCTCCTCGGACTCGGAACGGTTATTCTCCCTCGACGCCCTCGCCTACGCGAACCCTTATTCCTATAGCGGTACTGTCCCGACATCAAATAGTCTGAGTAATAGCCTCAGTGGAAGCGGAACAAGTTTACCTCGCAGCCAAAATATCAGTAATAACAGCAACATCAACATCACCCTTGGTAAGAGCTCTACCAAGTCCGTCACTCCTGTCGTTAACCTCGCCGCCTCAGCAAACCCCTCTTCAAGCGCTAAGGTGCATTCCTTTGGTCCCGTTACATTCAATGATAGTGATCTTATTTCATAATATTTTAGGGGAATGATTGGATGCGGACATCCCAAGGATCAACGAGCACTGGCTCGAGCTTCAAGGGCTCCAAGAAGAAACATTTCCGTCGTAGTTGGGGTAACGCTCCTTGCTCCCATTCTTCTCCTCTCCTTGTCTTCAACTTGGACGGTTTTTTGAATGTTATAATTTACAATATGTTACGTTATTCTAGGAGCGGTCACAGGAAACTCACGGGATCGCGATGAGAACCCTCCAGTTTCCGCCAATAGCCGTCGACCCTTCAATGGCAGCAAAAGCGTCGACATTGAGGGCGAACTCCGTGCCCTCTATCAACAGAAGCCTTGTACCTATTCCCCTTTTCTATTTCTCTTGATATTTTATCTTATTCTTATGGGTTACTGCGGAAGTATTTGCTCAGAGAGGAGAGAGACTATGGGGGATATGATTACATCATGAGGACCGACCGTCGACTTCTCACCTTGTCATCACCTCCTTCTCCTCCTCTTCCTCGTCTTGTTCGAGTCTTATCACTGATTTCGATAGCGCTATTGAATGAGCCCGATCACTCGCCCACCATCATCCGAAATGCCGTTCCTCCACGACTCAGCGACAAGCGGCTGAAGTGGCAATCGAGTTCGACGGGCACTGTCCTCATGAACACCACTATCAAATCACCCGATTCACACGAGATCGTTCAATGGTCCTCCATCACTTCCGCCTCCTCACCAGTTGCTCTCTCCATCACGATTTATATACTCACTGCAGAGTGTGGTCGCTTTTTATTGGTTTTATCGCTCCGTCACAATATATACACACTGCTTATCGCTTTTATCGTTCCTCCTCCTCCTCCGCATTTTCTTTATGTTTCTCTTTCTTCCAATGCCTATGCCGTTCTGATTTACTTGATTTATTTCAATTTGATTTGATTCTCTGATCCTGATCTGCGTCTGATCTGATGATTTGATGTCTGTCTTGTGTAGCATGGCTCTCTCTTTGTATTATACTCTCAAAAAATACGATGACAAATTGCACGAAACCAAAAAATACCCAATCGTCGGCGAGGTGTGGAACGAGACCCTCCACCCCGTTGTGCGATTTCTCATATTAGCAGATTCGTGATATGAAGATAGCTTCTTTGTCATTTTGTATTATATTTTGTAGGATGGCAATGTCGAAGTGGTCATTGTGCCGTCGATCGAGGTCATCACCGCTTTTCTCAATAAGATCTTCACCTCTTCCGATCTATCGGCCGAGGTAACCGTCGTTTCCACTTCATTCCCTTCCAATTCCTATTGCATATATTTCTCCACCTCGTCTCCTTGTAACATGGTTGTTGATGACGATAGTGCGGAGTGATGTCGATCTGTTACATCGATCGGTTGCTGACCCTCTCAGGGATGTACCTCCTTCCGATCAACTGGCGGCGCATCACTCTCGGCGCCATCATCCTCGCTAGCAAGAGTAAATTCCTCTCTTTGCACTTCAAATCTACATTGCTGATATATGTTGCTATTAGTTTGGGAGGAGATGGCGGTGTGGAATGTCGACTATCAGAAGGTCTTTCCCCTCCTCTCAACGGGTGACCTCGCTTTGCTCGAGAAAGAATTCCTCACTATCCTCCAATTCACTGTCACCCTCAAAGCTTCCGTGTACGCTTTTCTCCCACCTGAGTAACTCCTCGAAATATTGAAGTAAAATAGCAATGATTTCGAAGATTGAAAGGAAATCGCAGTGATGACCTTTTATGACTAGGTATGCAAAGTATTACTATGAACTGCGTGCACTCTCTGAGAAGGACCACGCTCACTTTCCCGTGAAACCATTGGACGAAGATGGCCTTAAGAAGATCGAAGATCGCTCTCGGGTTCGTTCACTCTTTGTAATCTCAATACCTTCTAATATCAGTTAGGTCTATTCTCTTTGATATCTTGGACTAGTTGCATTTTCAAATGCACCAAAATATGATACTTACACATAGGGATTGGATAAGAAGAGGCGAGGTGAGGTCGTCAAGGAGAAACCGCGACTGACGCGCACCACAAGTGCCGATAGCTATGAGATGCGCCCGCGCCGCGTCATTATCAACTAAAATGCCACCACTTGATCGATTTCCATTTCGACAAAGCACTAGCTATTTTCTTCTGAAATCGAAATCAATTGAATGATTCGTCGCTTTCCTACTATCGATTATGAAAGGAATGCAGAGTGGTCAAGCTTTGCGGTGCTTCTTCCTGCTCGGCGGGAAGCAAGTCGATGCCTTTCAGCGAAAATTGACATTAATGATATATATTATTGCTCCTTGTACTTTTATGACAATATATATTAACGTTGGGTACTGTGCTTATTCGCTTTTAACTCTGATGAATCCTTTGTAACCGACGGTTGAGCCATTCTCGGAAAAACCGCGAAAAGATAAGATGATGATCCATTGATCCATGATAGTCATTGTGCTTTGCGATCACCTCCGTTGTGTCTATCGAATCATAGAGGTCAATGAGCGGTGCCTCGGGGGCAGACTATGACTGTTTGTATCGAATCCTCTTGGCCGGCCACCCTGGTACCGACTGGACCTGCCCTCCCTGCGCCTCCGTTGCGCTTCTTTTAATCTCTGGAATGTTTACTATAAATATTTTATTATAAAATAATAAATATCCAAAATTATTTTGATAGAGGTTGGGAATCCGAAAAAAAAAGCCTCGAGCTTTATCTGAAAACTCAGTGAAAATAATGCTCGACGATCTGCGAGCGACGGCGCTCGAAGATGAATGACCTGGCTAAGATGGGCTCCGAATTTTGATGATTGTGCCATGTTGATTGGTGACAACATGATTTCGTGTGACTTAGCTGTTGGTAAGACGGCGCTCGTCATTCGCTTCGGCAACGGCACCTTCCAAGAGACCTATGCCAACATCATCGGGTACGCCTCTGTCACTGATCCTATGTCTTCGCGCTTCTTACCAGAGTTATAACATTACAAAATTTCTTAATATATTCTAATTGATGTTCATTGATATTCTCTACCATCGAAGACACTTACCGGTCGTAGAAACTTGAGTGATAGTCTTCACTCATCTCTATGTCAAATTGAGATGCAGAGAAGGCGGTTTTCCTACACATCTAGCGGACAAGCCGCTTGCATACATACCGTTTTTTATTACTCGGATATTATTAATATTATAGAGTGGAATTTATGATCAAGACCATCGAAGTGGACGGCAAGCGCGTCAAACTTCAGGTACCTTCCGAAGATTTCCTTCATATTTTGTGATGAATGTGATTTATTTAATTTATGGATATTTACTTTTATACCAGGTTTGGGATGCGCAGTCGAGCGGAGAGTTCAGGAAGTGGGGCCAGCGCTACTACAACATGTTCCACGCCTTCCTCTTCGTATATGACGTACCGACGCCCGTTCTTTCCTTCTCTCTCAATGGAGTCTTTCTGTTTCAGCAATTTTATGATTTGTTAGGTGAGTGTTCCGCAGACACTCCAGAGAATTGAGGATGAAGTGAAAACCGTTAGGGAATTTCGAGCGCTCGATTCGTTCGAGAAAGCAGTGGTGGCCAACAAGATCGACTTGAGGGACTTCAAGAACGGCACCAATAAGGCGGAAGGTGGTGAGATGGCGAGCCGAAACAATGCCCAGAAATCGATGAAGAAAGTCACCAAGGAGGAAGGTGAGGCCTTGGCGAGAGGATTCAATGCCCACTACTTCGAGACGAGCGCCAAAACGGGCCAAGGCGTCGACGAGGCCATCATCGAGTCCGCCATTTCATCCACTTGCTCTTTCTTTTTGTGTCATTCTATTTTATATTGTCATTCTATTTCTTGTTGTCATTCTTATGTGTGGTTTGATAGGATGACAAAGGCGATGCTAAGGAATGCGGCGATCGTGCCCGTGTTGCCACCACCACCAGAGACCAAGGTGGCGGTGAATCAGAGTGCATGGGGTTGTGTCCTCTTGTAAATTTTTGACGATATTTTCTTTTCGTCAGGACTTGATTATAGTATTACCTTCTAAGATAAGTCAGATTGATTGTGTGAATGTCACTTTTCCGAGAACGGACCTCATTTCGATGCAATGGAGTCGTCGACGGCCGAGTGTAATTGAAGGACCCTCAGGTCTCTCTCAGTTCACTTTGAGAGCCTCGAATGAGGACACGGTCCGACACTCCACTGATGGAACTCTGGAGCCTTTGGAGGAGTATTGTGCGCTAATATTAATACATACATATACATCGAGTATCGAATGATCCTTCTCAATGCCAAAGCAAGGGCGGCATCTTGCGGGAGAGCTTGCTCCGTCGAGCTCGCCGACTACCCTCGGCCTCGCCCCTGGGACCTTCTCTCCTTTGATAATTCTGGTTATGAATAAGTTATATTTATTGTAGATGATAATTATATTGATAATGGTAATGGATAATGTGGCGGCCGGCAGCGAGCAGGAGGTGCAGCGAATCAAGACGCGGTGGGCGGCGCTCGTCGAGGGCTTCAAGCCGCTCGGGGTCGTCGTGTCCTCCAAGATCGCCGCCTTCCCCAGCTCCTTTGGCACTGGCATTCAAGCCCTAGAAAATATCGATAAAGGTGATATTGTCGTCACCGTTCCACTTACCGCCATGGTCACCCATGAGCGTCTAAGGCGGCACTACAAGACGGCTCTCGTGCTACCACCTACTGACACGCCCAACTGGTCCCTCTTCGCCTCTTACTTTGCTCGCATTCGCTCCAAGATCGAAGTAGCGAAGTCAGTGAGCACTGAGTTCAAACAGATTGAGGTGAATAATGTCAAGTGGTTCCCTGACTGCTTGTCCGCCCTCTCCTTTGACGAGGAGCTCCTCGCCGAGCTTCCTCCATGGACCGCCTCCTATTTCCGCGCTTACCAAGATGCCGTCGAAACCGAATATAATTTTCTCGCAAAACTCGCAAAAGAGAAAACTCCTTATGGGATCTCCCTCGAAGCTTTCAAGGAGGGCGTGTGCTTGGCCTTGTCGAGGGCCTTTGCCATTGATCGTGGCGAGCTCGCCATCATCCCCGTGTGCGACATATTCAACCATAGGGCGACCAGTCCTGATCTTGATGCCAACTTCAACATAACACACTTTTGGTTTGTCGCAACGAGAAACATTTCACCCGGCGAAGAGATCTTCGACTCTTACGGGTTCGTCTCTCCTTTTATTCCCTTTCTTCGTTTGGCTCACCCGCTCTCATTCATTTGGTGGTCTCAGAAAGCGAGATGGCGTGAAGACGTTGAAGGACTATGGTTTTGTCGACCTCCCCTCTGATCGCTCATCGGCATTGAAGAGCGTGATCCAGCTTCGCCTCGACCTTCCCACTCCTGATGCGCGCTTCCCTTTCTTCCTCCTCAAAAGGTCGCTGGTGGAACGATTTGGTGGGAAAGTGGGTATTTCCGATCGAGGAGTTTCGAGAGAGAGTCTGAATGTGGTGAAGCTCGTCCTCTCTGAGGATCCGACGGTTGACTTTGCGCGCCTCGAGACGCTGATCGATAAGGAGGAGATTTTCATCTCGAAGGCGAACGACGACAGCGCTCGCAAATATCTCAGCGACCTCTGCAAACAACAGCTTAGCTTGCTTGTCAAAAACATGTCGGGTATAGAAACCGCCATCATCTCTTTCATATCGGATCTGATTTCGTCTTCATAGCATCAAAGGACTTCGAAACCAGCGCTCCATGGAAGCGCCATCTTGCAACGGAAGCTCGCAAGCTAAGGGAATACCATCGGAAGCTCCTGGAGAGCTGCGCTGAGAGCCCTTTAACGCACAGCGAGCTCTGATAACGGTTAAGGAGAGAAACGAGTGACTTAGAGAAGCTGAGATGAGACGAGAAGATTGTTCGTGGTAGTATACACGGGTGCAGTCCATCGCTATGCTATACTAACTCATTGTCGATCATCGGAAGAGTGCCGCAGAACGATGAGTCCCTCAGATGGTCTCGTCAGAGCTGCCCTCGACCCAACATGCAAAGGACATCATACGATCGACAAAGGACCGAGGACTCCGTGGCGACTTCTCTGATGGTCGAAGGCGACCGAAATCTAAGAAAGAGGTCAGATATTGATGGTGGAGAAGGTACGAATAGGGGTACGGGACATACCTAAGACTCTAAGAGCAGTGGCTCCAGTGATCAACCGCGATTGGTCAGCGGCTAACGAGAAGACGGGTTCATCGGATTCAATGACAGCGAAGGGTTTGAGGTCGCCCGAGCGGAGGTCCCATAGGCGAACTTGTTTATCGCGACTGCCGGTCAAGATCTATTATCACATGACGATGAGATTGTTACCAACGTTAAGAACACTAGTAAGAATGGGTACTCGCCAAGAGTCGAGCTGGAGAGCGTGGATCGAGTCCGTATGACCAGAGTAGACCTGCCTGAGGGAGAAAGACATACGAACGTCCCATACCCTCGCAGTTCGATCTTTCGAAACTGTCGCCATATTGTCGAGATTCAAACTAAATCAAAGACGATAAGCGATGTGAAACCGTTATCGAAACGAGGACAAACGGTATTACCGAAAATTGTGGATGAGGTGGTTGTGTCCAGTCACGGTTGCAATTCGCTTACCGCTACGGAGATCGTACGCGCGGACCTTCTTGCCCTTGTGGCTCAGCGCAACCACATTTGACTATGCAAAATTAGAAGAGATGGATAACACAAGAAAGTAGGCAAATCAGATGTACCTCAGGGAGATATTGGATGCAATTCACAGTGCCGCGGCGTTGAACGGGGAAGGAGCCGACCACCTTGACATGAACGACATTAAAGCAATCGACGCCAAAGGGCACAATGAAAGAGGATCTAAATACCTGTTTGGTGGTGAGATCCCAGGCGACGGCATTGGTACCACCAGCAATCACTATGTTCTCTTTCATGACCAGCGCATCCACGGTGCCTAGAGAGAGTCCAATCAGGCGAGAAGGGAGATGAACGCAGAGAATGTTCGATGGGCACCTTGCAAAGCAGACTCGGTGTTCCAGCTAGTGACAGATTTCTCGTTTTGCAGATCGTAGATTTGAATATCGGTCATCCTCACTCCAACAGGGTAGACAACGTTGCCGCCCTC
>Ga0154020_10008048_pt1 | contig 12262 bp, 9 predicted proteins | sample Klosneuvirus_201_FD_109709 | JGI IMG/M metagenome (GOLD analysis project Ga0154020, IMG submission 109709) | Active sludge microbial communities from wastewater, Klosterneuburg, Austria - Klosneuvirus_20160825_MG | ecosystem: Engineered > WWTP > Aerobic digester > Activated sludge | place... | reverse complement strand
CGCTTCGTCGAGCTTGCCCATCGCGATGCGGACTTCGCCGAGGCGCATCAGCATCTCGCCGGTGCTCGTGCCGCTCGCGGCGGCATCGGCGAGGACGCGCTCGGCTTGCGCGAGGCGATTCGCGCGCGCGAGGCACAGGCCGAGCTTGCGGCGCTGCTCGGTCCGCACGCGGACGTCGATGTCCTCGGCGGTCGCCTTGGCCATCGCGAGCTGCAGATCGTCGGCGCACTTCGCCCACTCGCGCAGCTCCATCTGCGCTTCGCCGCGCATCGCGTAGGCGTCCGGATCTTCGGGGACGAGCGCGATCGCGTCGGTGAGCTTCGCGACCGCGACGAGCCGCTGGTCGTCGGTGCGTTCGTTGAGCGCGGCCTTCGCCTCGGCGACGAGCCGCGCGTATGGCTTGGTCTCGGGCGCGGTCGCGTTCTCCCACAGCTCGCTGCGCGCAGCCTTCTCTTTGTCCTTGTCGACGGGCTCGACGGGATAACGCTTGCTCTGCGCGAACGCCGCGGTGGTGAGCGACGCGAGCGTGATCGTGACGAGAAGAAGGCGGTGCATCACCAAGGTTCGAACGGCTCGTAGGGTTGCCGCTTCAGCTTCTGCGGCTGGGCCTTCACCTGGGCTTGCAGTGCGTCGAGGTGCTGCTTCGCGCGGCTCTGGAACTGCGGGTGCGCGCCGCTGCGGATGAACTGACGCCAGAACTCGATCGCGCTCGGGATGCGGTCCCACGCTTCGTAGACGAGCGCGAGGTAGTAGTACTCCTCGCCCTGCGGCACGTAGAAGATCTCGCCGCGCGCGTAGCGAGAGCGGTACTGGACAAACGCTTGCTCCGATTGCGAGCGGATCACTTCGAGCGCCTCGGCCGGGCTGCCGTCGCGATCGAGCGCGACCGCGAGGCCGTACGCCGTCGACGAGTCGCCGCCGAGTCGAAGCGCGATGTGATACGCCTCGATCGCGTCCTCCATCTTGCCCAGCATCATGTACGTCTCGGCGAGGTTTCCCCAGATCTGCTCGGGGGGCGAGATGGTCAGCCCGTCGGTGCGATCGAGGAGCGCGCGGTAATCGGCGAGCGCGCCCTCGAGGAGCGGCTTGGGATCCTTCGCGGTTTGCACGAGCTTCGTGCGCAGGATCGCGCGGCTGAACAGCGAGTCGGCGAGGCGCGGATCGAGCGAGGCGCGCTTCTCGAACTGTTCCCACGCGGTGACGGTTTGATCCGCGCGCTTGAGATCGACGCGTCCGTTACCGAGACACGTCGGCGGCATGTTGATCCCGTGGATCGTGAACGTCGAGCAATCCGTGAAGTAGCTCTCGAGGACGTTCGCGATCCGATAGTAGGGCTCGCCTTCTTTCGGTCGTGCCTTCGCCGCTTGCGTGTACTGATCGATCGCTTGGTCGACGAGCTTGCTCACCGCGGTCGCGGTCAGGCCCCTCGCGTTCGCGCGCGTCGCGTAGGCATCGCCTTCCGCGAGCGACGCTTCGTAGGCGTCTTGCGCGTGCGTACCTTCGGTCGCGCTCTTCCACACGTCCGCCGACGCGGCATTCGCGAGGAGCGCGACGATCAGCAGCGCGCGCCTCACGGGTGCCTCCGATGGCGAATGATCGTCGGCGGCGGAACGGCCGCGGCAGGCTTCACGACGGGCTTGACCTCGCGGCGCTCGGCGTCGATCGCATGGACATGCTCGAGCGCACGACCACGCCACGGCGTGTCGCCGCTCGCGGCATAGGTCGCGAACTCGGCGCGCGCTTCGACGTACTGGCCTTGGATCTCGTAGAGCAGGCCGAGATAGTAGTGCTGATCCTCGGCCGGTGCGTAACGAAGCATCGCGAGGGACGTCTGGACTTGCTGGCCGAACTGCGTCGACAGCGCGGTCTTCATGCGATCGAGCACCTCGAACGCGGCGGCGCGCTGCTCGTCGCGGTCGTAGATCATGCCGAGCGTGAACGCGGTGATCGTGAGCTCGTACGAGTAATACCCGTTCGCCGCCGATGGCATCGCGTTGACGAGCACGTCGATCGCCGCGGGCACCTCGCCACGCGCGGCGAGAGCGTTCGCGAGATGCACGAGTGCGTGCGCGGTCTCGGTGCGCGTGATGCTGCCGTTCTGTGCGAGACGCAGATAGCGAATCGCCGTGTCGCGTTCGCCCATTCTCAGATAGATCGCGCCGAGCCGCCCCGCGACGTCGCCGCTCTTGTCGGGACCGAGCAAGCGCACCGCGGTCTCGAGCGCGTCGATCGCCACGCGCGTCTTGCCGACTTCATCGGCCGCGCGGCCGAGCGTCGCGAGAACGTCGGTGTTCTCGGGCGACAGCTTTCGCGCGTGGCGCATGAGGCCGTACGCGTCTTGGTAGTACCGCATGCGCTGATCGACGGCCCACTCGGCGTCGCTCTGCAGCGCGTCGTCGGCAGTCTTGATCGCGGCGCGCGCTTTCTGCACGAGTGTCGTGACCTCGTCTCCGTGCGGCTCGATCACCTCGCGCCAGAAGTCGGTGTTCACGGTCGTGACCGCGCGCGTGGGCGGACGCGGCTTCGCGAGGGCCGGCGAGACCCCGGCCAGCACCATCGCGAGGGTCGCGGCGCGCATCACGGTTCGAGTATGCAGGGGCCCGCCAGCAGGTGCCAGGTCCGCGAAACCCGTGTCAGATCGGGATAGGGACACCCCACTCCATGGACTGCAGTCCCCGGATCGGGGTTCACGGGATCGCGCGGAAACCGCACAGTTCTGCGCAGTTGCTCGCATGTGAAGGTGGCCCACCCCTTGCTGACTCTTCCTATGTGGACGGAGGAGTCATCGCCACGGCACGGGAGCTGTTCCAGTGCCGGCACTACCCGAGCGTAGTCGCGGTGATCACCGACGCCCTCGAGTCCGAACCCGAGTGTGTGGACCTGCTCGTCATTCGAGCCCGCGCTCACATCAAGCTTCGCCGCGATCTCGATGCGCAGGCGGATCTCCGCGACATCATCCGGATCGCGCCGAGCTGCGCGATCGCCTATCGCTTGCTCGGCGAGCTCGCTGCGCGCCGCGACGAGAACGAATCGGCCGGCATCTTCTTCCGCGAGGCGCTGCGCCTCGATCCCGACGATCGCGAAGCGGCGGAGTGGCTGCAGATCGTCGAGACCACAGTTCGACCAGCCGCGGTGGCTAAAAAACTCCCGGCACCCGCTGCCGCGGCTGGTCGGTTTCCCGTCACGCGTGCGCCGATCGAGCGCGCGAACACGGCGACCGGTGCGAACGCTCGCTCCGTCGTGTCGCCGGCGCGTGGCTCGGCGCCCGGTACGCAACCTCGCTTCGCACGTGGCACGTCGTCGCCGTCGCCACGCGACACCCGTGGCGACAACCGCGATAATGATGGACCGACGATGGCCCGCGGCTCTGCTCGCCGCGGCGATGTCCTGTGGACCACGCCGGTTCCCGAATTCGTTCGCGAGCCGACCGAGGACGTGGGCTACATCGATCCCGCGTTTGTCGTCGATCCCGAGGGCAAGACGCAGCCCGCGCCGATCGTCGTCGAGGGGCGCACCGTCCCGCAGCGCGAGCTCGCCGAGGGCAGCTCGCCGTCGGCGCCACCGTGGTCGGGTGACGATCGCGGCAGTGTCCCGGCGTTGCCGCCGCCGCCGAACCTCGGCCCAAACTCGGGGCCAATGCACGCGGGTGCGTATCATGTTCCGCCGGTCCTCGGACCGATGAACGCGGGCGCGTACCCGGTCTACGATCCATCCGTTCACAAGCGCCGTGGTTCGACGACGGCCGACGTTCGGATCATCGACGAGCCGAAGACCGTGCCGGCGCCGCCGCCGAAGATGGCTCCGCGCGCGGTGGTCCAGCGTGGCCCGCTCGCCGAGCTTCCCGGCTTCGCCGATTACCTCGTCGATACCGGCATCCTTACCCGCGAGCGCCTCCGCGCGGCGCAGGCGTATCAACGCTCGATGAAGGTGCAGCTCTCGACGGCGATCGTCACGCTCGGCCTCGCGTCGCCGCAGCGGATCGAGTGGGCTGCGGTCGCGCATCAATCGCAGCTCGCGCGCGATCGCCACGCGCACGGGTAACTCGACGAGGACGCCCGACGCCGCCAGCGTGCGGACTTCGTCGAGCCTGCGTGCGTGGCGAGGGCGGTGTACGCTCGCGCGCGATGCGTCTGCCCCTCGTTGCCCTCACGCTCGCGATGGCGTGCACACCGCCGCCGCCGCCGAATCAGCCGCTGCCGTCGATGCCGCCGCCGAAGCAGGAGCCGATTCCGCTCGGCGTTTCGCCCGCAGCGCCCGCGCCCGCGCCGGCTCCGGCACCGAGCGCGCCGGGCGAGAAGGTCACGCTCGCGGACGTCGGGCTCGAGAGCGCGTCGCTCGATCGCACCGTCGATCCCTGCGTGGACTTCTATCAATTCGCGTGCGGCGGCTGGCTGCGCAGTAATCCGATCCCCGCGGATCGCGCGCGGTGGGGTCGGTTCTCGGAGATCGACGAGCGCAACAAGCTCGCGCTGCGCACGCTGCTCGAAGAAGCCGCGAAGGGCATCGGCGGCGACGCGACGACGAAGAAGCTCGGCGACTTCTACGCGTCGTGCATGGACGAAGCCGCGATCGAGGCCGCGGGCCTCCGGTCGATCCAGCCGCTCCTCGACAAGACCACGAAGGTCAAGGATGCGAAGAGCTGGCTCGCCGCCGTCGCCGATCTGCATGAGGTCGGCGTCTGGGTCGTGTGGGGCGAGGTCGCGTTTGCCGATCTCAAGGACTCGCTGACCAACGTCACGTACCTCGACACCGACGGGCTCGGCCTCCCCGATCGCGACTACTACGTGAAGCCCGAGCTCCGCGAGAAGCTCGACGCGTACACGACCCACGTCGGTCGCCTGCTCGCGCTCGCGCTGCCGAACGCGAAGCCCGAAGCGCTGGCCGCCGATGTCATCGCGATCGAGACCGAGCTCGCGAAGCTGACGAAGACCGCGGTCGAGAAGCGCGACATCGACGGGTCGTACAACCCGACCGACGCGAAGAAGCTCGCGAAGCAAGTGAAGCTCGACTGGAAGGCCTACGCGAAGGCGACAGGTCACGAGTTCTCGAAGAAGATCATCCTCGGCACGCCGAAGTTCTTCGCCGCGCTCGACAAGGTGCGCGCGAAGTTCAAGTTCTCGCAGTGGGCGAACTACTTCACGTATCACGCGCTCGCGAAGAACTCGCTCGGCTTGCCCAAAGCCTACGACACCGAAGTGTTCGAGCTCGCGAAGGTCCTCACCGGCGTCGAAGCTCAGCAAGAGCGCAGCAAGCGCTGCGTCACCGCCACGCAGCAAGGCCTCGGTGAATTGCTCGGCCAGCAATACGTCGCGAAGCACTTCCCGTCGTCGTCGAAGCAGACCGCGACGATGCTCGTCGACGCGATCATGAAGTCGATGGGCGAGCAGATCGGTCGCCTCGATTGGATGAGCGATCCGACGAAGCAAATCGCGCAGGGCAAGCTCGCGAAGGTCGTCCGCATGCTCGGCTATCCCGACAAGTGGCGCATCTATGACTTCGAGGTGCGCCGCGAAGACTTCGCGGGCAATCGCCTGCGCGCCGCCGCCTACGACACGCGCCGCACGCTCGTCCGCGCGGGCAAGCCCGTCGATCGCAGCGAGTGGCAGATGAACACGTACGACGTGAACGCCTACTACGACCCCACGGCGAACAACACGGCGCTACCCGCCGGCATCCTCCAGCCGCCGTTCTTCGGCCAGGATCGCTCGGTCGCCGCGAACCTCGGCGGTATCGGCATGGTGATCGGTCACGAGCTGACGCACGGCTTCGACGATCAAGGCGCGCAGTTCGACGCCGACGGCAACCTCAAGAAGTGGTGGAGCAAGGACGACCTCCAGAAGTTCCAAGACCGCGGTACGTGCGTCGCCGATCAGTACTCGACGTTCGAAGCGCTCCCCGATCAGTTCGTGCAAGGCCGGCTCACGCTCGGCGAGAACATCGCGGACCTGGGCGGCGTGAAGATGGCGTTCCAGGCCTACCGCTCGCTCCGCAAAGACGCGGCGAAGGCGTTCGTCGCCGACGGCTTCACCGAGGATCAGCAGTTCTTCCTCGCGGTGGGGCAGGCGTGGTGCAACAAAGATCGGCCCGCCGAAGTCCAGCGTCGCCTGACCACGGATCCGCACTCGCCGCCGAAGTTCCGTGTCTACGGAGCGCTGCGCAACCTGCGCGAGTTCAGCGACGCGTTCAAGTGCGCTGCCGGCACACCGATGAATCCCGCGAAGACCTGCGCCGTCTGGTGATCAGTACGCGTAGCCAGCGTACACGCCGAGTAGCGTGATCAGATCGCTCCCGCCGTCGGCCATTCCGCCCGACGTCGACGGGCTCTCGAAGTCCCACGCGTAGCGAAGCACCGCTGCTTCCGCGCGTACGTGGACGCGGCCGACGCGCACGACAATTCCCGCCGCGCCGCGCAGCCCGTTGACCGATGTCGCATCGCCGAAGCGCGTTTGCAGCGGGCCGCCCGAGCGGACGAGCCGGCTCTCGAGATCGATGCCCGGCTCGACGGTGACCGAACCCGCCTCGATCAGCATCGAGAGTCGACCGCCGACGCGAATCGCTTCGTACTGCGCGTCGGGGACGAGCAGCTTGTCCTGCGGCGTGCCGTTGAATCGGTATTGCTCGCGCGTCCAGCCGGCTCCGACCTCGACGCCGTATTTGTCCGCGAACAGCCACTTGTGTTTGAGGCTGACCTCGAACGACTGCCAGAACGTCGACAGCTTGCTCTGGATGCCGCCGCCCGTGACGGGCTGCTCGTTGATCCGGAACTGGAACCGCCCCATCACTGACAGGCCGCGCAGCGCGCGGACGCCGAACAGCGTGCCGGGCCACAGCTCGACGAGGGGACCGAGGATGACCTGACCGCTCTCGGTCTCGTCGCGAAGCTTGTCGCGCGTCTGGTTGTTCTCGTACGTGAAGGAGCGAAAGCCGACCGACATCGCGGCGGAGACGGACGCGATCGGTGGGCGCGGCTTGGACGGCGCGGTCTTCGTGATGTCGCCGCCGTCGGTGTCGCCCGTCTCCGTGGTGACCTCCGTGCCGTCGGTCGGGACATCGGTGTCGATGGCGGGGCCGCCCTTCATGTCGAGGACGGCGACTTCTTTTTCGGCGCCCGAGCTGACGTCGACGTATTGATCGAAGACGGTCTTGCCGCCTTTGGTGATGACGACCTTGTGCGTGTCGGCGGAGACCTCGAGGCGTGCGGGCGCTTTGCCTTTGTCCTCGCCGTTGACGGTGATCGTCGCGCCGGGCGGTCCTTCGATGACGAGCGTTCCGATCGACGGGCTCAGCGTAAGTGAATCGATCTTCACCTTGCCGCGCTTGGGCACGACGACCGTCGGGAAGATCGTGTCGTAGCTCGGGAGCTCGACGATGAGCGGCGTCTCGCCGATCGGCAGCTCGATGGTGCACGGCGTGGGCTCGCAGGCCGCGCCGTTCTCCTTCGATTCGATATAGACCGCCGCACCGACCGGGTTGGTCTCGATGCGCACCTTCCGCTTGGGTCCAGCGTCGGCAACCCCGACCCAGACCACCAGCGCCAGTGCGGTGGCAGCGACCTTCATCACGGGCGGGAGCATAACGCGGCCCCGACGAGGATCCCAATGGAAGGTATGCTGCGGCCCGTGTCCGTCGGCCGCCTCGCGCTGTTCGTGGTGTGCGTCGGCTTCGCCACGAGCCGCATCGGGCTGATCGTCCACGAATTCGTGGGCCATGGCGGGGCCACGTTGGCGGTGGGTGGCGACGTGACGGACGTGCACTTGTTCGCGCTCGCCGGCGGCTGGATCCGCTATCGCGTGCCCGCGGGTGGTCACGCCGACCTGGTGATCGCGATGGGCGGCATCGTCGTCGAGAGCGTGATCGGCGCGGCGCTGTGGATCGCGTTCGCGCGCCGAGCGCCCACGCTCGGGACACGCGTCGTGCGCGCGATCGGCTGCGCGCTCGTCATTCACGCCGCGTGGTACCTCGCCACCGGCACGTGGCACGGCTACGGCGATGGCACGCGCATCTATCGCGAGCTCGGCGAGGCGCGGTGGATCGTCGCGGTGCCGGCGGGATTCGTCGCCTGCGCGATGGCGTTTCTGGGCGCGCGGCACGTGCTCGGTGCGCTCGCGGGAACGATCGAGCCCGGGCGCCGCGTCGTCGGCACCGTGATCGCGCTCGCGATCGCGGGCGGCGTACAGATCGGCGCGGCGGTCGCCGAAGTGCGGCTGCGTAGCGATCCGACGTACGCGTCGACAATGCGCCCGGAGCGCGATCGCATCGTCGCCCGCGAGCTGGCCGACTGGGAGCGCGCGCAGGGGGCCAAGGCCGATGCGGACGCGCGGACGCGAATGGCGGCAGATCTTGCGCGCAAGAACGCCGTGTTCCCCTTCATCTATGTACTGGGCGCGCTCGTGGTGCTCTCGACTATCGCGGGCGCGTGGGTCTCGCCGCGTCCCGAGGCAACTCTCCCGGGCGCCTTACTCGCGCAATGGGCGGTTGCGGCAGGCGCTTCGATCGCACTGGTGATCGCGATCGACGCGCTGTTCCATTAGTATCCGGCGCGATGACTGACCGCGGTGTGGGTTCTCTCTTCGGCGGGGCGTTGAAGCCTAACGATCCGCGTCGCTTCTTGATCGAAGCGATGATCGGCTCGATGAACGCCGACGGCATCATCGACCCGCGCGAGATCGCCGTACTCGAGCACCACATCGCGACGCATCCGCTGTTTCGCGGACTCGGCGCGGTCGCCGGCAAGACGCTGATCGATCTGTCCACCGACGCGATCAAGTTCGCGGGCGGTGCATCGGCGCGCGTGAACGCGATCGCCAAGGGGTTGCCGGCGCGCATCCACCGCCTCGCGGCGTACGGCATGGCCGCCGAGATCGCCGCTGCCGACGACGATGTCGCCCGCAGCGAAATTCTCTACCTCGAGGCGCTGCGCCTCGCGCTGCGCATCAGCCCGCAGGAATCGGGGCAGATCGTCAGCCGCGCGCAGAGCAAGCAGCTGACCGAGTACCTCGACGATCGCTACCTGCGCATCAAGAGCCTGATCCCTGTCGCCGCGGAGGTGTTCGCGCTGCGTGCGCTCGCGCGTGCGATGGCGAACGACGATCACCGCTTCAAAGTGCGCGATTTCTTCGCAGCGATTCCCGATCTACAGCTCAGCAACGACGATCTCGATGGCGAGCTGTTCCGCGCGTTCCGCCGGCAGCGTGCACCAAATGCGCAAGTGTTCGGCGAGCTATCGCGCGTCGCCGCGCAGTTGCCGGATCTCGTCGACCGCTACTGGATCCTCGTTTACGTTCTCGTCGCCGAGCTGCCCGCAACCGTACCGAGCTGGCGAGTGATTCCGTTTGTCGGCGTCATTCAAGCGGCGTTTCAGATCACAGATACGGACATGGAGCTAGCAGTTGTTGATGCGTTGCAGTTCCCCGCCGCGATGCCGCGCCCGGGTTGATGTCATGTCGATCGCTCCCGTGCATAATCGATCGAGAGTCGTATGACGTCAGAAACCATCGAGCTCGTCGAACGCGTTCGCCGCCGACTGAAGGAGCACGAGAACACGTGCGAGATCGCAGGACCGGTTCCCGAGTCTGCGATCGATGCTGCGGAGATCTCTCTCGGCGTCACCTTCCCGCCGTCGTATCGCACGTTCCTGCGAACGTTCGGCGGAATCACGATTCCTCCACACCTCGGCATCGTCCACGACTTCGTGGGTGCGAGCGAAGTCGTCGCGAAGACGCTCGCGGCGCGTGCGGAGCGCAAGCTCCCCGAGCACCTCGTAGTCGTCGGCATGGGAGCGCAGTTCCAGGAGTGGTTCTGCCTCGACGTGAGCCGTACCGATGCGAATGGCGAAGCGCCGATCCGCATGTTCGACACGCGTGACAACGCGCTCGATCAGCAGTTCTACGACGACTTCGGTCAGATGCTCGAAGAAGTGATGGGCTTCGTGGCGGACAGCCTCGAACAGCCGCTGGACTGATCTTCTGATATAGGCTTCGCCGGAATGAGCCGACCGGCGTGGGCGAGATGGGTCACCAGGATCTCCCTGGCCATCGGACTCGTCGCGCTCGGATTCACGATCTACAGCATCGGGCCGCGCAACATCGCGCGTTACTTCGAGCGCATCGGCTGGTGGTGGTTCGCGGTGATCGCACTCGAGGTCGCGATCACCACGCTCGACGCCGTCGCGATCCGCGCGTTTCTCTCGCCGGAGAGCGGGCTCGTGAAGTTGCGCAGCGCGCTCCTGTCGCAGCTCGCGGGTCGCGCCGTGAATGCGGTCACGCCGAGCGGAAACCTCGGCGAGGCGGTCAAGGTCAGCGTGCTCACCGAGTACGTCAGCCAGTCGCGCGCGGTCGCGACGATCCTGCTCTACAACGTGATCAGCTTCGCCGTCGAGCTGTGGATGGTCGCCGTCGCGGCGCTCGTGCTCGTCATCTTCGTCCCGATGGATGGCGCGTGGACCGGTGTGATGATCGCGACGTGCGTGATCTGCTCGCTGCTCGCGATCGGCATGCTCGCGCTCGCGCGGCGCGGACTCCTCGGCAGCTTGCTCGGCGCGGTCCGCCGCATTCGGTTGGTCTCGCAAGCGCGCTACGAACGCTGGCTCGCGAAGCTCGCGCCGGTCGACGACAAGATGAAGCTCGTCGAGGGGGCACGAAGGCGCGATCGCACGCTCGGCATCGGCGCCGTCGTGACCTCGCGCATGACCTCGATGACGCTGTCGTATCTCGTGTTCCACGCGGTCGGCGGGCACATCACGCTGTCGTTCGTCGCGGCGACGACGGTCGGCGGGTTCGTGATCTACATCCTATCGACCCTGGTGCCCATGGGAGTGGGCATCTCCGAGGGCGGGTACTGGGGCATGTTCCGCGCGATCGGAGAAAATCCTGCGCGGGGTGTGACGATGGTCATCGCTCGTCGCGTAACTCTGGTCGTGTACGCCACGATCGGGCTCGTGCTGATGACAGCCAGTGAGACAGTGAGGCGCGCACGCGACGCTCGCGCGACGGCGTCGTCACCGCCCTGATCCCTGCCTGCCAGCACCGTTCTTCATCGACGGAGATCGGGGGCGGCGTGCTAGGGTCCGCCCCTCGATGCGCCGTCTGGTCGTCTCCCTCCTCGTCCTGATTTCCTTTTCCACGTTCGTGACGGGGTGTAGCTGTCGCGGAGATGACGCGCCGGCGACCGACGCCGGAGACGACGCTCCACCCGACGGACCTGCGATCGAAGAAGTGACCTGCGAGATGTTGCCGCCGGTCACGAGCGGCACGTGCTCCGTCACCGGCACCGGCGCCACGAAGCTCGTCAAAGGCGAGATCCTCACGCCGACGAAGCTGTTCCACGGCGGTCAGGTCGCGATCGACGCGCAAGGCTCGATCACCTGCGTCGGTTGCGATTGCGACGACGCGGGCCAGCAGGTCATCACGTGCCCCGACGCGGCGATCTCGCCCGGTCTCATCAACACGCACGATCACATCACGTTCACGCAGAACCCGCCGTACAACGACAACAGCGGTCGCTACGACGATCGCCAGCAGTGGCGGAAGGGCCTCGACGGCAAGGCGAAGATCTCGTCGTCGGGCGGCGCGAGCGCGGATCAGATCCGGTGGGGCGAGCTGCGCTTCCTGATGAGCGGCGCGACATCGATCGTCGGCTCGGGTGGACAGCCGGGCTTGCTGCGCAACCTCGATAGCAACAACCAGGAAGGCCTGAACCAGAAGGCCGTCAACTTCGACACGTTCCCCCTCGACGATTCGGGTGGCACGCGCCGCGCGATGGACTGCAACTACGGCGGCGATCCGGCGACGGCCGCATCGATCGCGGCGTACGACTCGTACGAGCCGCACACCTCCGAAGGCGTGAACCAGACCGCGCGCAACGAGTTCTTGTGCCAGTCGTCGACGGAGTACGACAAGATGGCGCCGGGCACGTCGAACAACATCACGACGAGCAAGACGGCGATGATCCACGCGATCGGCCTGCAGCCGCAGGACTACGGCACGATGGCCGCCGCGGGCACCGCGATGATCTGGTCGCCCCGCTCGAACATCACGCTGTACGGCGACACCGCGCGCGTCACCGTGGCGGCGCGCATGGGCGTCGAGATCGCGCTCGGCACCGACTGGATGCCGACGGGCTCGATGAACTTGAACCGCGAGCTCGCGTGCGCCGACAGCTTCAACAAGAACTACTTGAACGGCTTCTTCGACGATCGCCAGTTGTGGATGATGGTCACGCTCAACGCGGCCTCGGTCACCGCGACCGACGACGCGATCGGCCT
>Ga0154020_10008047_pt1 | contig 12262 bp, 13 predicted proteins | sample Klosneuvirus_201_FD_109709 | JGI IMG/M metagenome (GOLD analysis project Ga0154020, IMG submission 109709) | Active sludge microbial communities from wastewater, Klosterneuburg, Austria - Klosneuvirus_20160825_MG | ecosystem: Engineered > WWTP > Aerobic digester > Activated sludge | place... | reverse complement strand
CCAGAAAACTACAGATTCATCTTCATTTATATATCTGGCTCCGGAACCCGAAACCGCAACATTGAGTTGATAAAACTTTCCTTCTACGCTCAAAGTTGCTGTTGATTTATTCTCTGTGGTGTATGTCAAAACTCCTGTTTTGCCATCTTTAGTAGTAAAAACATATTGATCAACATTTTCGTTATTCATCGTATTTTCATCTTTTTGAGTTGTGGAATCATTGTCACCAAATATATTAAATTTAACTATTCCGATAACTAACGCAACTGCGACTAGAAGAATTACAATTAAAATTGATTTTTTCATATTATTTTCAGATTAAACTATTAATACGCTATTAATCTTATAATATCAGGGTTTTATATAAGGTCAAGCCGGCAAAATTTGAGCTTAAAAATATTTAATAATCAAAAAATAACCTAATTATCTCTAAAAATAGTCTAGTTTTTTTATAACCAAGATAGTACACTAGGAAAATGAATAATGACGTATATAAAAAATCACTAGAATTACACAAAGAAAATCGTGGGAAAATAGAAACAACAAGTAAAATAAAACTTGATTCAAGGGAAATTCTTTCTTTGGCTTATAGTCCTGGAGTTGCAGAAGTTTCCAGAGAAATAGCTCGCGACCCATCACTTGCCCGCGAATATACGCTAAAGAGAAATACTGTGGCCGTGGTGACAGACGGGTCTTCAATACTTGGACTTGGAAACCTTGGTGCACTTGCATCTATTCCTGTAATGGAAGGCAAAGCTGCAATATTTAAAGAATTCGGAGGGGTGGATGCATTCCCTATTTGTTTAGATACTCAAGATACTGAAGAAATAATAAAAGCCGTAAAACAAATAGCACCTGTGTTTGGCGGAATAAATCTTGAAGATATTTCTGCTCCAAGATGTTTTGAAATAGAAGAAAGATTAAGAAAAGAGTTATCAATACCCGTTATGCACGATGACCAATGGGGTGCGGCGACTGTTACTCTTGCAGGTATAATAAATTCACTAAAATTATTGAACCCAAACGAAAGCTCCTCTATAAAAAAAGAAGATATAAAAGTCGTTATTAGCGGTATAGGCGCTGCGGGAGTTGCAACAGCCAGACTACTTTCAATCTATGGAATAAAGAAAATAATTTATATTGATAGCAAAGGAATAGTTCATAAAGACAGATTAGATTTAACTCCTGAAAAGAAAGAGTTGCTTGAGGCGAGCGAATTAGCACCCAAAGAAGGAACTCTTGCCGATGCGATAGTTGGCGCTAACATTTTTATCGGACTATCTAAACCAGGTGTTCTTACTTCAGAAATGGTTAGAACTATGGCAGAAAAACCAGTCATATTTGCTCTAGCAAATCCAACTCCAGAAATAATGCCGGGAGAAGCCATATCTGCGGGCGCATACGTCGTGGCAACAGGAAGAAGCGACTTTCCTAATCAGGTAAATAATTCTTTAGTATTTCCTGGCGCTTTTAAAGGAATGCTAGAAGCTAATATTTCACAATTCAAAATTGAAATGTTTAGTAAAATCGCAGAAGCTCTAGCAGAGTCTGTAGATAATTTATCTCCAAATAAAATCCTTCCGACAATGTTTGATAAAGGGATAGTCGAAATAGTTTCAAAAACAATACAAAACTATAAATAGTTTTGTATTGTTTTTATGAATTAGAAACGAATTTTCTGGTTTGTAATTTTAATATCGAAAAACCAAAACTCTAGAGGTTAACGATGAGAACAGCCAGCCCAACAACAAGGTCGGCGTTTCCCTTTTGTTAAATTCTCACTTGCTATTCTTATACGGCGAATTCTCGTTTCTTTTTGTTTAGCAGAAGTGACCCAACAAATCCATTCATTACGAGCTAGCGGAGTAATATCTTCCCAAGTAAGTTTAGCTTTGGAATTTGAATAAACAGAGCTTTTTAAATCAGCTGGGATTTTATGTGGCAGAGATTTTGATGGATTATTTGATTTTTTATCCATAGATATATCGAGTCAACCTGTAATAAATTCTAATTATCCAATATTTATTTTTTACTATCGGAAAGTTGCAGAGCCGCTATCCATTTTCAAATTGAAAACCAATTCACCTTTAGATGTAAACATAAATGAATCTATTTCTGTTAACATTTTTGCGAAATCTTGCTCTTGTGAACCTTCACAGAACATTAAAGTAGAGACTCCAGAAGTGAATGTTATTTTATTTTTATCAACTTTGTACGTTGCAGTCATTGAATTACAATCTGTTCCAATCAAAACAGAGCCGTCTTTTTTGAAAGTAAGTTTAAACGCATCTGGCTTTTGAGGTTTTAATTCGGTGTCGTTGCTGTAAGTTGTTTTTATCCATGTCCATGGTTGCATGTCGAGCTTCATAACATTTAGATCGGCTTCACCTTCAAAATCACTAGCGATTTGAATTAACTGAAAAGTTTTTGGATCAACTTTCATGTATAAACTCTTTCCAACAGATGGTTTAACCGAAAAATCTTCTTCGAAATTACGCGTAAGATAATTCACTAAAGCTTTGCCATTTTCTATAGAATAATTTTGTGGAGATATACGGTCGCCAAGCAAAATTGAGTCTGTTCCCTTGTAAACTCCATCAGTATTTACTGCAATGGTTGCATAATAAAAAGTACCACTTCCTCCTGGATTATTCATTAGTAATAAAACTGCATCGTCATCACCGTCACCGTCGATATCACCAAAAGATGGTTCTCCAAAAACAGATACTCTGCTTTTAGTTGATGAACCGGGGGCTGTTTCTTTTTCAGCGAAGCCGTCAACTAAATCGAAAGATTCTCCATCTACAGAATAATTTGTATTAGAAGGATTTGAACCCAAAGAAGATACTTTGTCTGGATTTTCAGGAACTTCTTTTTCCGTATTTTTATTAAAATAAACAAAACCTATAATAATAATGAGTGCGATTAGTACTGGAATAAGTATTTTTTTCATATAAGCCATTATAACACACCCTATAAATGTTAAAATAAGGATATAATTAATCTTTTAATAACATTTCTACTGCTGATACAATATGTGATTTTGTTGATTCATCTGTAAGAACTCCCATTTCGTCAAATTTTTGAGATGCACCGCCAACTATAAATTCTGGCTGACCAACAACTCTGACATCTAAATAAATTAGTGAATGCTTCACTTGATATAAGGCCAGCGCCCCACCAATTCCACCAGAAGATACAGATGTTACTAAAACCTTTTTTCCAGCCCATGCACTTTTTCCATAAGGTCTTGAGGCCCAATCAATAGCATTTTTAAGAACGCCTGTTGTGCCACGATTATACTCAGGAGTAGAAATAATAATAGCGTCAGATTCTATTATTTGTTGTTTTAATTTTTCAGCACTAATAGGAAATTCTGCTTCTAGTTCTTCATTGAACAATGGTAATTTGATATCAGCCCAAGATACGTCTGCCCTTCCATTTAGCTCACTTTCAAAAGCACGAAGCAAGGCTGTATTTACAGATTTTTCCCGTAATGACCCTGAAATCAAAAGTATTTTTTTCATAATTTAATTAAGTTAAATGATTAATGTATGAGTAAGTATACTATACTACTTTGCAAATATTATACTTATTTAAAAGCTCGAATATAGAGAACTAAAATGCTAAAATAACAATATTAAAAGCAAAGTAAAAGATCTATTTTAAAATAAGCATATATTAAAATTTTATGAAAAAAATAATAAACATCGTATTAAAAGTAGTACTAAGCCTTATTTTACTCTTCTCAGTTTTAGGAGCATTAGGAGTATTCCCTGCACCAACCGCAGATATGTACAACACACCGCAAGGATTTGAATTTATTATAATGCTCAGCGTTGCGGGATATATTAACTATATTATGGCGATAGTAAATATTCTCGCACTTATTGCGCTTTGGACAAGACGAGAAGCACTTGCTACAATTCTTATCCTGCCTATCACTATAAACATAATAGGTTTTCACGCTTTTCTTGATGGAGGGTTATTCACAAGCGGAGCGATGCTGGCAAATCTTCTACTTCTTCTAAACCTATACTTTATCTGGAAAAATAGAGATAAATATCAATCACTATTAAACCCATCAAGATAATTGCTAAAAATCCTAAATCAAAAAAACACACGAGCGATCGTGTGTTTTTGTTTATTTGATTTAAATAGAAGAAAAGAAACTGATGTTAGAAATTATGCAAAGTATATTTTGAAGGAAGGGTCGACGGTTGAGAAAAGAGAGACATACCAAATATTGATGTACGGGGATACGCGAAATATATCTTGAAGGAGGGGTGTGATGTGGAGAAACGAGAATTGCTTGAGTGTTTGAAAAGCAAGATCAGTTTAGCAAATAAGAAGATTAGCTTAGTTGATAAAATGGTAAGCTAAGTTTGCTATTATACCCCCTAGGGGGTATAATAGCTGAATGCATAAAGATAAACAAAAACTCATAATACGGCTTAAAAAAATAGAAGGGCAAGTTCGAGGTATTCAAAAAATGATTGAAGAGGAAAAGTACTGTATCGATATCATCACCCAGACCTCTGCCGTAAAACAGGGTCTTTCAAATATTGAAGATATTCTTCTTGAAGGTCATCTCGGTCATTGTGTTGTTGGTCAAATTAAAAGTGGCAAAGTTGATGTCGCAACTAAAGAAATCTTAAAAGTTTATCAGCTTAAACGAAAATAATTTATGAATACAAAAACTTATAGAGTAAAAGGGATGCACTGTGCTTCATGTGCGAGCATAGTTGAAAGAGCGGTAGCAAAAATTGAGGGTGTAGAAGAAATATCTGTAAACAATGGTACTGAAAATGTAAAGATCTCATTTGATGCATCGAAAACAAGTCCAGACATTTTTAATAAAAAACTAGAACCATTAGGATACTCTCTAGTAGTCCCTGCACCAATGGATAATAACTCTCACTTGATGACCGCAAGTGAGATGGGGATGAATGAGGGCGAACACGCCGAACATCTTGGACTCAATCAGTCCAAAGCCGAAAAATTAACTGAAATTAAAGACATGAGGACAAAAGTCATGTCAGCAGTCCCTCTCGCTATTTTCAGTATTTTTGTCATGGGCTGGGATATTCTAGCGCAATATCATGCAGTCCCTACTATGAGTTACACCATCAAGGAATTTTTTCATCACTTACTGCCTCTCATGGCAACCTATACTCTCTTTGTAGTCGGCAAACCATATCTTCTCGGCTTTTACCGCTTTCTTCGCTATGGCAAAGCAAACATGGACACACTTATCGGTATTGGTACGGTCGCCGCATATTTGTATAGTTTTGCGATTACAGCATTTGAGCAGTCACTCGCTCCTTTTATAAATGTAGAGCATACCTACTACGATGTGACAATTGTGGTGATTACTTTCATTGCACTTGGAAAATATCTAGAAGCACGATCAAAAGTGAAAACTGGTGATGCTATTGAAAAACTCCTAAACCTTCAAGCAAAAACCGCATTAGTTATTCGCGATGGAAAGGAAGTAGAAATATCAGTAAATGAAGTCAACCACGGCGATTTCATTATCGTGAAGCCTGGCACAAAGATTCCTGTTGATGGCACAATCACAGAAGGTTCCTCATATGTCGATGAATCAATGGTCACAGGAGAACCTATGCCTGCTCAAAAGAAAATTGGTGACAGTGTTGTTGCGGGTACTATAAATACAAGTGGATCATTTACATTTAGGGCTACTAAAGTTGGGTCGGAAACTCTACTTGCACAAATAATTAAAATGGTTGAAGAAGCGCAAGGATCCAAAGCGCCAATTCAGGCACTCGCAGATAAGATATCCGCTGTCTTTGTCCCGATCGTTTTAGTGATCGCTTTTCTCGCACTAGGTTCATGGCTTATATTTGGTACTGGAACTCTAGGATTCTCGCAGGCACTTTCCTATGGTTTAGTATCTTTTGTAGGTGTACTTGTCATTGCTTGTCCATGTGCGCTCGGTCTTGCTACACCAACAGCAATCATTGTCGGAGTAGGTAAAGGAGCTAAAGAAGGAATCCTGATCAAAGACGCGGCAACTCTCGAGAAGCTTCATAAAGTTGATACAGTCATTGTAGACAAAACTGGCACGATCACTATTGGTAAGCCAACACTTGTAGACATACAAAATCTATCAAACCAAAACGATGGCGAACTGATAGAAATTCTTGCATCACTGGAAAAGAAATCAGAGCATCCAATAGCACATGCAATCGTAAATTATGCACAAGAAAAAAACATCTCAATAAAAAATGTCTCAGACTTTGAGAGTATTCAAGGAAAAGGATTACGAGGAACTATAGATGGTACTGAATATTATGTCGGCAACACTAAACTCATCAAAGACCTTGGAGTAGTCTTTGATTCGTCAGCAATCGATCAATTCACCGAACAAGGAAAAACTCCCGTTATTCTAGGAACTAAAGAAAAAGTGCTTGGGTTTGTTATGGTCGCAGATGAATTAAAGGCTGAATCAAAACAGGCGGTCGTAGATTTGCACAAACTTGGAATTAAAGTAGTGATGCTTACTGGAGATGATGAAAGAGCTGCAAACTATATAGCTTCTCTTGTGGGGATAGATGAAGTTGTTGCTCATGTTATGCCAGAGGATAAACTCAAGAAAATTAAAGAGTTTCAGTTACATGGCAGAATAGTCGCAATGGCTGGTGATGGTGTGAATGATGCCCCAGCACTTGCACAAGCGGATGTGGGCATTGCTATGGGTACTGGTACCGATGTAGCCATCGAGTCAGCAGGTATTACACTTCTTGGTGGAGATATCTCGAAGATTGTTAAGGCGATTCATCTTTCGAAAATAACCATGAGGGGTATAAAACAAAATCTTTTCTGGGCATTCATCTACAACATTGTCGGTATTCCTCTTGCGGCTGGAGTTTTCTATCCACTCTTTGGATGGCTTCTCAACCCTGTATTTGCGGGGCTAGCGATGGCATTCTCAAGTGTATCAGTAGTGTCGAATTCATTACGAATTAAGGCGAAGAAATTATAATTATGAAAAAATATACTTTCCATGTAGCAGGTACCCATTGCCCATCTTGTAAGATCCTAATTGAGGATATATTAAGCGAGGAAAATTTTATTATAAACCCAAACGTAGATCTTAAAAAAGAAACTGTCACGATTGAAACAGAGAGCGATCAAAGTCCTGAAGCGATGGCACAAGTGTTAAATGTAAAAGTAAAGGCAAATGGTTACATACTCTCAGTTGAGAAAATCGTTCAAGAAAATAAATCCGATGACGTTATATGGAAAGCTATACCGATTGGTCTTGTGTTTTTGATCTTATTCTTCATATTACAAAAGTCGGGTATTTTAAATCTTGGCATAGGCGGGAAAACCACATCTGTAACAAGCTTTATAATTGGTCTCATTGCTTCAGTTTCTAGCTGTCTAGCAATTGTTGGTGGCTTAATACTTTCATTGTCAGCAAAAGTAGCTCAAGACGAAAGCACAAAGACAAGCAAAAGACAGTTTGTATTGTTCCATGGAGGCAGACTTGTTGGTTTTGCAATTCTTGGTGGACTACTCGGATTGCTCGGTGAAGCTATTGGTGTGAGCTTTACGTTTTCTGCAATATTGGGAATTATTGCTTCGTGCGTGATGATCTTGCTTGGATTAAATTTAACAGGAGTCATTAAGAAAAATAAAGTGACCCTACCAACAGGAATCTTTGCGTACTTTAGAAAAGTAGAACATTCTACTTTTGCACCAATGCTCGTTGGTGTAGGTACTTTTTTTCTACCGTGTGGATTCACTCAAGCAATGCAGGTCGCGGCTCTCTCAAGTGGATCGTTCCTATCAGGATTACTGATTATGCTTTCGTTCGCTCTCGGGACATTACCAATGCTTGCTCTTCTATCATTTGGATCTGTATCATTTGCTCATGGAAAGCACGCTCCTCTCTTCTTTAAATCATCAGGTGTGATTGTGATGGGTCTTGGTATATTTGCGTTACTCGCTGGGCTTGCTGGGTTAGGAATTATTAATCCGCTATTTAATATTTAATTTTGATATAATTACTTTATGAACAAAACTGCTTCAATTATTATTACTATCGCTCTAGTTATCGGTCTTGGTATCGTTTTTATTGGTGGATCAAAAACAAAGAATTCGGACACATCTTCGACACAACAAGTACAAAATGTAGAAGTTAAAGATGGAATTCAATACATAACAATTGATGCAAAAGCAGGTTACTCCCCAAAAGTCTCTACAGCTAAAGCAGATATCCCAACAAAACTGATCATTAAGACGAATGGTACATATGACTGTTCATCATCGCTTGTTATTCATTCTATTGGTTTCCAAAAGATACTTGCTCAGACAGGAGAGGAAATTATTGATATTGGAACTCCAAAAATAGGAGAACCTCTGCAAGGAGTTTGTGGTATGGGAATGTATAATTTTCTGATTAATTTTAGTTAACTGTGCGTAACAAAAAGAGCGACACAATGTGTCGCTCTTTTTGTTTATTAATGCAAAAGTTCTAGTATCTCAAATGGGTCATTTATGACTCTTTTAAAACACCTAAATCTAAAGCATCTCGTACTATCACGACTTGGCGGAGACGGGGAGATTCGAACTCCCGGGGCCGATTAAAGCCCACCTCCTTAGCAAGGAGGCACATTAGACCACTCTGACACGTCTCCGATAACCACAACAATATCATAAAATTGTGTATAATAAAACCCAATAACAATATGTTTTTATACCATCGAAAAAGAGCGGATATGCAAGGAAATATTCTATATCCATTAAACACACTGAAGGATATTCATCCTGAGCTTTTTAATGAACTCGTAAGAAAATATGGAGGACGAGAGTGGATACTTACCGGAAAAATTCCCAAACTTGATTGTCTCTGGAATGACGTGATTCATATGACAGCTGTTTCCCCTTTCGATATAAGAGATGCACTTTTAGAAGCTGGTCACGAATTGAAAAATTTTAAGTGGTTTAAAATTCCTGTTGAATCCTTAGATCCCAAAAATTTGATAGTATATCTGTATAAAGAAAAAATGGTTGGCAAGAAAACCATAGACCCTTCTGAATTTGAAGATTTTGATATGAACAAAATGGAAGAGTATGGGGAAATTGGAGACGGAACAAAAAAATATTTTAAAGAAAAAATACAAAATAATGAAGACCCAATGATGTTCCATATGATTCCACATATTTTGTATAAAGGCACTATTGATATTAGCAACATAGAATTAATCTCAACTTATCAAGAAAAGTAATTGCACACTTTCATCCAGCTTTTTCTTGCTATAATATTTTTGTGAATACAGATACTTTTTATAAAGACCTACCCATAATTAAAAAAGATTTAGAAGACGCATTGTCTGATGAATCTTTTTTTAAAAGTGTGCCAAATAATTGGTCTATCATCGTAACCGACATAGAAAACTCCACGCAAGAATTCAACAAAGGAAAATATCAAGAAATGAATATCGTTTCGGCTAGTTCTATCATTATCGCTTTAAACATCGCCGACAAATACAAAATAGATATCCCTTTTATTTACGGCGGCGATGGGGCTTCGATGATAGTTCCTAAAAAAATCCTTCAAGAGGTTTTAGAGGCTTTGGCGACTCTTCGCAACAATGCAAAATACAATTTCCAACTCCCTCTTCGCGTCGGGTCTATCTCTGTCGAGAGTTTAAAAGAATATGGATACAGACTAAAGGTCGCAAAAATAAAAGTAATAGACGACTACACTCAAGCTGTCTTTTTAGGAATTGGTCTCGGACAAGCAGAAAGAATTATAAAATCTGACAAAAGATATCTAACTAAAAAAGAAGGTGTAGAAAAGAAATTAAATCTAAGCGGACTTCAATGTCGATGGAACGAAATAGCTCCGCCAGCGCATAAAAAAGATATTTTAGTTTTGATAATAAATCCAGTAAAGAGAAGAAACCAAACAATAACTTACAAGAAAATATTGGAAGATATAGAAAGTGTCTACGGATCTTTTAGAAAACGCCATCCAATAAGCGGAAAAGAAGTCAGCCATAGTTCTGATTTCAACACTCTATCTAAAGCCTCAAAATTAAAATTTGGAAAACTAAATATTTTCTACACAGGTTTCCAAATGTTCAAATCAACTTTAAGTAATTTTTATATAAAATCTAATGTTAAACTCCCTATAAAAATCCACGAAGACTATATCCAAGGCGACATAGCCACGGCCACAGACACTTTAAAAATTGATGGATCGCTTAAAACAATAGTTGCTGGAACACGAAAACAAAGAGAAGAACTTTTACGCAAACTAGAAAGGCGAGAAAAAAGAGGTGAAATTGTTTTTGGGCATTTTGGAACAGAGTCCACGACCATAACTTGCTATGTTCACAAAAGAGACCGTGAATATATAAACTTCATAGACGGCACGGGTGGCGGATATGTAAAAGCTGCGGAAGAGTTAAAACAAAAATTAAAAATTATCCATAGGTAATGTATAATTAAATCATGCAAGATCTTCAAGAACAAAATAAAAGTTTGAAAGAAATGGTGGATTTCAAATCCGACCTTATTTCAATGATGGCGCATCAGTTACGCACATCTCTATCTGCCTCTAAGTGGGTTTTGAAAATGTTTATCGACGAAGATTTAGGTCATATAACTCACGAACAAAAAGTTTTCTTACAAAAAACATACGACAACAATGAAAAAATGATAAACCTAGTAAGCGAAATGATAGACGTAAACAAAGAAAACAACACTGAGATAGCTTACAACTTTTCTCATAGCGACGTGGTAGAAATAATGGACGAAGTGCTTTTAGAGTTTATTGGTGAGTCTAAAGAAAGAAAGGTTGCTATCCATTTTACAAAACCTGCGCCAATAATAATTGACTGTGATCCAGAAAAAATCCGCACAGCTTTCCAAGGGATTATAGAGAATTCTATAAAATACAACAAAGAAGGTGGCGAGGTTTTTGTCTCATTTGAAACTGACGACCATGAAGTAACGATAGACGTAAAAGATACAGGAATGGGAATAAAAGAAGAAGAGCAGGTTCATATTTTTAATAAATTTTTCCGAACTGCAAATGCAAAGAAAAAAGAAAGTGTCGGTTCTGGGCTTGGACTTTTTGCTGTTAAAAGCATAGTAGAGAGGCATAAAGGTAAAATATGGTTTGAAAGTACAATGGGTTCTGGTTCTACTTTTTTTATCGCTTTGCCAATAGTGAGAAGTTAGGTTAGACTAGAAGTATATAATTTAATTAATCAACACACGATATGAGTAAAAAAATCCTAATAGTTGAAGATGATACTTTCTTGCAAGGTTTGGCGGCTAATAAATTAACTGCAGCAGGTTTTGAGGCAACGACAGCATCTACTGGAGAATTAGCAAAAGCAGAACTTGCAAAAAATCAATTCGACTGTATTTTACTAGATTTAATGCTTCCTGATATTTCAGGTTTTGATATTTTAAAAAGTATTCGCGAAACTTCAAAAACTATTCCTGTTATTGTTTTTTCAAACCTCTCAGAAGACAAAGATGTAAAACAAGCAACTGATTTGGGGGCGACGGATTATTTAGTAAAATCAAACTTCACACTTGAAGAACTAGTAGAAAAAATAGAGAAGACTCTTTCGTAGGATTTCATGGAATTAAATAGTCCGCCAGCTCCGCTGGCGGACTATTTTATATTGTGCTATAAAAAAGAAAATGTACACGTCATGCTTGCAGAGTTTTACCCCAAATCTAGAGACTACTACATCTACCTAGAAAACGCAGATATCGAGGCTCTCCTTGTCGGAACAGCACTAGAATCAGATCTCGTGATTCTTCCCGAAAAAGATATTAGAAAAAGTCGCATCTGTTTAAAGATCGCTCTAATCGTCAAAGGACAGGCTTCGCGAAATGTTCAGTGGGACGTCAACCCTACAACATTTACTTTTGGAATGGAGCACTTTCGTAGCGTGATTATAAACGACGACATCTATAAGAGAACCAGCGGTTACACTGAGACTCGATATAGTGCGAGTGGTGACAAAATTCACGTCTTTCGAGGGACAGAATTCCATGCCGAACAATTCAAGGAAACGGCAACATTCCGATTAGAAAACTTTAGTCTCTACAAAAAGAGATACACGGAACTACGCGAAAGAAAAAAGAGCCGGATTAGTTCCGGCTCTTCTTTATTTTGTTATAATAACCCTATGCACTTAACAGACCCACTAGAAAAACATTTTCGCCTTACCACTCCTCAAAAATCAGCCTTGAAAAGACT
>Ga0154020_10008046_pt1 | contig 12262 bp, 18 predicted proteins | sample Klosneuvirus_201_FD_109709 | JGI IMG/M metagenome (GOLD analysis project Ga0154020, IMG submission 109709) | Active sludge microbial communities from wastewater, Klosterneuburg, Austria - Klosneuvirus_20160825_MG | ecosystem: Engineered > WWTP > Aerobic digester > Activated sludge | place... | reverse complement strand
TCATGCCACACTCTGACTCAGCCCTGATCGTACCGAACCCACCAGCCAAACTGGAATCACCAAATTCCAATCCGGCTCAACTGGTGCCGTAATTCTGGCTCACTTCCTGGCCGGAACTGACATTCGGCTCGCGTCCTCTGCAAAAGTTACATCAAGAATATAGTGTTGCCTATTTTCAATGCCCCAGTGACCTCGAATATGTGCCGCCAGACTTCGGACTTTCGGTGCCAGGCTGGTGATGAAGAAGGACGTCTCCAGTTCTTCCTTATCGCCGATTGTGCGCTGACGCACAACCATACCTACGGATTGTAACCCCGGCCACCGGTTCAGCGTTTTCCGGTCGTCGTCTGAAATGGCGATGACGTAATACTCACGACGTTCGAGGCGACCGTGAGACTTCTCGCAGGTGATGAGTCGCCGAAGCCCTTCGACGCTGTAATCCGTTTCTCCGAACTCTATGAATTTTGTTAAAAGATAATCGTACAGTGCTGGCTGATTCCCTTTCACACTGAGGATGTAATCCGCTTCCGCATCAATGATCGCCTGAGCTGTTTCAGTTTGGCAGTGCATCGCATCCAATGTCACAATCGCCCCTTCCAGTTCCAGCAGTTTTAATAGAACGGGAACGGCCGGGATCTCATTTGATTTATCATCAACAGTCATCTGCCTGAGCACGGTTCGCGTCCCCACAGCGAAGGCCGTTATGGTATGCACGGCAGATTTGCCGGACACCGTGTCAAAGGAACCTCGCAATACCTTTCCATCAATGGCAACACCTTTGTCGCGCAGGTTGCCAGCGAACTCGTCAGCCCATCCATGCATACCCGAAAGAAACTCTCCCGTATCGAGTCGCGCAAAGACTCGTCCAAACGTGTCGTGACTTGGGATGCCTTCTTCCATCGAAATGTATTTTTCAAACCAGTCGTATCTGGCGTCCACAAAGCGCTCCACATCAGCCCAACCGTTGGCCCCGCAAACGGTCGCAGTTAATGCCATGAAGATCATCTCATGAAGATTGTGAGTTGGCCCACGATACGCTCGAGGGTCTGTAACTTTTTCAAAGTGTTTGTAAATAATACTAGCGGGCCCCGTCAGCATCGCGTCGCTCCTTCGTGAAATCTCAACTGAACAAAACTCTCCTATTGACGAAGCGATTTACATTGCAATGATTGAGCCAAACACGAATCCGACGTGCGATTGCCCTGATCCTTCGAGTGTTCACGATGGTGCCCGGTTCAACTCCGAATCGGACGGTGCTTTAGTCCGATTGCCTAGCCTGTTTGTCGAGACCATGAATTAAGTTATCCACAGGCTGCTCGCTGAGTGTTAAATACTTGTGTTAATAGAGAGTTACGCTGTGGATAGCGGTCGGCAAGTCTTTGATTTTACGGGCTGATTAGAAACGGGCCGTGGGTAAACCATCGAAACTTGGTGGGTAAACCATCGAAAGAAGGTGTGTAAACCATCGAAAGATTTCGTCGGTGGGTGATATATCGAAACTGTTTTCTTGGTGGGTGAAATATCGAAGTTGTCGAGCCGGTGGGTGATATGTCGAAGTTTTGGTGCGGTGGGTGATATGTCGAAACCGACAGACCGGTGGGTGATATGTCGAAGTTGTTGAGCTGGTGGGTGATATGTCGAAAGGACTTGACTCGGTGGGTGAAATATCGAATGTTGAGGGATGTCTGAGACCTTTACTGCCACCCATCCTCTTGAGCGACATCGCTCGCCATTGTTGCCCGATCGTCATCCGACGCCGGATTTCTTTGTCTGCGATATCTTTGATGCGGTGCCGAAGGCCGATATGGCTTCGATGGAGCACCCCATTTTTTCGCTGTCTACCAAACCAGACAAGAGCGTGCGGCGTTATGAGCATGGTGACACGTATGTTGAGCTCAAACCGTCGTCGGATGGGCTGGCGACAGTGCATGACCGGGATGTTCTCATCTATTGCATCAGCAATCTGATGGCTGCGATCAATGATGGGCGCGAGGTTTCGCAGGTCGTGCGGTTCAAGGCGTTTGATTTACTCAAGGCCACCAATCGGATGACGAATGGTCAGGGGTATGATGCGTTGAAGGCGGCGTTTGAACGATTGTCGGGAACACGGATCAGCACCAACATCGTGACGGGCGGTCAGGAAGTGTTTGAGACCTTTGGCCTGATCGAACGCGCGAAGATAGTGCGTGAGACTCGCGATGGCCGAATGCAGGAGGTTGAGGTCAAGCTGTCCGACTGGGTGTTCAATGCGATTCGCCACAACGAAGTGCTGACCCTGCATCGCGACTATTTCCGGTTGCGGAAGCCGTTGGAACGGCGGATCTACGAGCTCGCTCGCAAACATTGTGGCAAAAAGGAGGAATGGAAAATTTCGCTCGAATTGTTGCAAAAGAAATGCGGTTCGGTTTCAACTCTGAAAGAGTTTCGGCGGCTGGTCACGAGCATTGTCATCGAAGATGCGGTTCATCATCACATGCCGGATTATGCCACATCACACTGGATGACAGCGACATGGTGACGTTTCGCAATCGCGGCACGATGCTGCCTGCCGAGCCTTTGCAATTGAAAGTCACAGTAGGCTCACTTGACTCTGACGCCTATAACACAGCGAAAGTTGCGGCTCCGGGCTGGGATGTGTATTACCTCGAACGAGAATGGCGGGACTGGATTACCGAGTCGCCACGCGACGCGGATGCAGCGTTCATCGGATTTTGTAAGAAAGGGATACTGGCCATCGGCAGGTTGAGTGCTGCAGCAGCGTCGCGCATATCTTGTGTGAGGCGATAGTTCTTGCCGACCATGCTCAAAACAATCACGGCTTTGGGGATACCTCCACGAATGTCCTGTGCTTGACGCAGTGCTTCCGTCGCCTTGGCCAACGCCCGTACTTCAAGCATGGAGGCCTTGCAGGGCACGATCGCTAGATTTGCCCGAAGCAATAATGCGCGGCTGGTTTCTGTCTGGCTGCCCGGGCCGTCGGCCACCACATAATCGACGTCCTGCGCCAAATTCGGCAGTTCGTTTAGGATATGGTCAGGATTGTCCAGTCGCACCGCTTTAATCCCCGGCATCGCTTCCCGGATCCATTCCGAGCTACTTTGCTGTGTGTCGCAGTCGGCCAGCGTTACTGAATGTCCCTGCTCATAGAGCCAGGCGGCGAGATGAACGGCGGTGGTCGATTTTCCGACTCCGCCTTTGCTATTGGCAACGGCAATGATGGTCATACAACCTGCCTACAGTACGACATACAATATGGCAAGCAGAATGTCGTGCTGGTTGTTCAACCTGCCATCATGCCAGCACAGATACTTGTCAGCAACAAGGTCTCCATGCTGGCTCGTTGACATGTTGCATTGAAAGAAAGTTGTAATGAAAACAAGATTGTAAGCATGTTTTCATGATTACAGGCAAGCATGCTGACATGATAGCAGACCGGTAAGCCAGCAGGTTTGCGTGAAGACATCCCGGCATGTTTGCAGATTGTCTGAAATGCAGTCTGTGAAACAGTTTTATTGTAAAACTTTTCCTTAGCAGAGCTAAGGGAAGATGTCTGACAATAAATCAAAAAGTGCTTCAGTACAAAACAGCCCCGCTCCGATCGTCCGGTCAGGGGCATTCCGGGGGCGGCGTGGCACCCAAAATTGATGTTCGTTCAGTACGTTAGTCGGATGACTTACTACGCCAACGAGCGTCAGTTGGAGCGTTGATTGAGGGGATTGATGATACGCCGGTCATTCGCCTTTGTCGGAAAGAAGCCATCGACAAAGACCACGTCATGGCGAACGCGAAAGCCGATGGCGAAAGGAAACCGATTGAGCAAGACCCGACGAAACTCCAGATACATTATTTGATGGGCATGTGGGAAGTGGGCGACGTGGTCTAACGCGGAATCGAACTCAGCAATGAAAAGGGCTTCCGAGTCCAGCGACAATTTTTTCATAGATTGATGCATACGATTGAATCTCGACACCAACTTCCGGATGCACCGCTAACCGAACGCGATTCACGAGCTGGGTTTGAGGTTGGCTGTGATTTTATTACGCAACTGCGGCCAAGGAATATATTGCTCCAATGGAGCCACTGAACGATGTTTCAGGATGGATTCCTCGGCAGCAGAGAACGTGCTGCCAGACGGATCACATTTGTCATTGGAGAGGGGCTTCGAACGGACTTCATCACGGCACAAAGTCGGGGGCCTTGCTACCCAACTCTGCCAGCCGCTGCTCTACGATGGCCATGTCTCGCCGCAGTTCTTCTTCAGCAAGTCGGTCAAGGTGCTTTTCAACGCTTGTTTCAAGCACCGAGAGTAGATGGATGCGTTCATCGATTGGAAGATTGAGCAATGCAGCTTGCAGCTCGTCGAGTTTCATCATGGCTGCGTCCTTTCTCTCAGCAGAATGTCACGTTTTGTAGCTTCTGGCAATGATTCAGTTTGGTTACGTCGCTCAGCCAGCGCTTCCCCATAGAGGCGGAACGCCCGCCTGCGGGTTTTTTCCTCGCAGGGCAGGCCTTGACAGGCGACGGCTTCTTCGACAAAGGCTGCGAAGGCACAGCCGTGAAACAGATCATCCAGAATGTCGTCGGATGGCGGCATGAGGTGATACTCCTTTGGATCACTTGGTGAATATTGCACAGACATCGTGCAGGCCAGGAATAAATGACGACCGGTACACTTTCCGGGAACTGCTGGCACCATGGCTGAACCGGATGATGTCAGTGGCAGCCTGCTTCAATCCACATTTGAAGGCAAGGTCTTTAGTGTGCCATGCAAGTGGCACGAACCCTGCTTCACGGTCGGAGTAGTCACCCATCAGCACGGCGAAGTGACCGCCGGGTTTTAAGACGCGGGTGCAATGCAGGATCGCATCAGCATAGGGTTCGAGAAATGCATCCAGCGTCGGTGCTCGTGAAAGATCACGGCTATCAGTGGCGTAAAGTTTTTGACGCCAGTATGGCGGGTGGATCCAGACGAAGTCGAAGCTCGATCGAGCGATCATTGCGTCGTTACCACAGAAGTTTGCGGGTTCGCACAGATCGAATCCGCCGTGAATATCGGACGACCAGCAGTCGATGCCAAGTTCGGTGCAGACGTCACGGCACGTGCCGCTACCGGACATTGGATCAAATACCGATGCCGGTTGGTAGAACCGCAGCAGATCGCGAATCAAATTGCCACCACAATTGCCGGGATACGAGCGATCGCCGTAATTGCCGGCCTTGTCGTCATGGTAGAGACTGGTCAGGTGAGGGACGGGGCTCGCGTTGCGGGGTGCCGCAGGCAACTTCGCAAAGACGGGTGCCGGTTCAAAGGTTCTGGAATGGAAGAATGGATTGATGGTCGATGGTTCAAACGTTTGCATGTGTAGTCTCCTTGGTTGATTGTTGTGAGGTGTGAGTGATCTGGAACGGCTTGCCGGAAAGCCGTATCAGCAGGGCGAGGCAACGCCGGTAAGCGTCGCCTTCGTCACCGTCCTGTTCGTCGTAGTCTGCGAGAACGCGGATACAGTCGCAGAGTGTTTCCAGCAGTTCCGAAGAAGTGACGGAACTTGCAGGGGGCCCCGCGTTGGCAATATTGCCACGCAGAGATTCGGAGCATTCGGCCTCGGTTTCGTCGTATTTATCCACGTCGCCGTTATGATCGGCAAAGATGACGAAGTCGTGAGCCGTGTCTTCGATGTGGCTTGCCAGTTTTCTAAGGCGGCATTCCGCCTCGGATAGGCTGCTGGATTCTAAGATCACGGTGATCTGTCCGATGAACTGGGTCATGGCTCTATCCTCCGTTCGTCCTGCTGATCGTCATTGAGTTCATTGACATAATGCCTGCAGGCCATGGCAAGGCAGAGATGAAAATCTTCACCATTTGCATCGCACCAATGCATGGCGTCGGCCAGCAAGTCGATCAGGGTTTCCTGTGACGAATCATTGTGACGGTTCAGCACCGTGATGGCATGATTGAAACGCTCGGCCCGGATGGCGTTATCGTGGAAGAGATTCATGACTGGCCTCCATCTTTGGTACTGGCATCCGTGAAGGCTTCAATCACAGAATCCCGATCCGTGATGGCGGCTCGAAGCTCCAGTTCAAACACGTCACCTCGCCAGCTATTGCTGCCGAAGGCAATATTGCCATGGGCCAATTTGGCGATGTCCAAGACCGCCACATGATGTGGCGAGTCAAAGACGATGCCGAGTTTCCGGCTGGATTCTTCGCCGTGGTCTTCAAAGACCACGACGTGAAACGGTGCTCCGCTGATACCATTGCGATGGAAATCAACAGCGATGATACGCTCTATTCTCATGGCTGGCCTCCATGACGTGTGGTGGATGACACAACATTTCGTGAAGCTCTATCGTACCTTGCTTTCACGTAGCCGTGCTGTTGGGAGATTGCTTGTGCGATCGTGTCAAAGTGTGCATCGGCATCGTCAGCTGACATCACCTTGTCGGATTCGATACTGACCGAGATCGTGGCAGAGTAAACCGGCAGCAGTGGATAGAGTGTGTCGGCCATGTTCTGGATCGAATCGAAGCTCATGCCGTACTCGGGAGCGTCAGCAACCCGATCTTCGACCGATTGCAGAACCTCCCACGCCTCGTCTTTGCTGAGATCGGGACGGAGTGAGAGCACGTTTTCGACGGTCAGGAAATGAGCAATAATGCCGTTCTCGTGAAGCAGATCGATCATATCAATTTCGACTTCGTCGAGACCGCTGTGATTAATGAACTCTTCGATATCGATGGATACTGGTACTTCGACGGTTCCTCGATCAAGTTGGCGAATCACGTAGCTGGGAATATCAAATGGAAGTTTCATGGTCGCCTCCCATCAATAGTCGGATGGGAGGAGGATCGTGGTCACCGAGAGATCCGCTTCGGTGATGATCCAGAATTTGCGACTACCCTTGCCGTAGGCTGAAAATAGTCGTCCTCCATGCTCTAAGGCTCGCTCATTGGAGAGGATATCTTCGTGCGGTAAGTCACCCCAATCGCCCTGGGCATGTCTGGCCAGTGCCGGGGTATATTCGAGGTAACTTAGTGATGCCATGGCGTTGGTTGTGATAATAATGTCGCCCAGTTCGAATTTCGTGGCAGGCATGGTTCCGATGGTCTTAAACATAGGGTGATTCCTTTCAGTTGGGTTCACTGGGCGGGATTTCGGCCCGCCCGTGATTGGTTGCGTTATTCGGCTGGAGTTGGTTTGTCGGCTGGCTGGCAAACGATTTGCCCATCGAGGGGGACACATTCCAGCTGGACCGTCAGTCCACCGTTTTTGTTGCTCCATGCGACTCCGACTCGGTTCCAGAAGCTTTTGCCATTTCCGGTTTCACGGACGTGGTAGGCGATGTGGGAGGGTTTCTTGCCAGAGCTTGTGGCTGGTGTTGCTTCATTGGTCATACGATGTTCCTTGTCTGTTGGTTGGTGAGGCCACAACCCTTGCGACCTCATGGCAGCGACCAAAAGTCGCGAAGGCGGAGTGAACACGCTCCATTCACACTGAAAATTGGGGGGATCTCTGGGGGCTCCGATTTTCTGCTTGAATGGACCGACTGCGGCTTTAAGCAGGCCAATCATCAGGTCGTCTGGTTGGTCCTCACTGCCTGCAAGGAATGTCTGGCATCAGGCCATGGCAACAGTGGCGAGCGTCTGGCATCACCCGGCTTCGGCTACGTCTGTGATTTTACGATGGCAACTGGGGATCCTGAACGAGCTGCGTGTTGGCTTAAACGGTGACCAGGAGCTGTAACTGGCCGCATCGTGGGCAGTCAATTGATTGCCAGCCATGTTTCACAACTGGACCGAATACCGCACTAACATCAGGCGGGAAGAACTGACAAGAGTGAAATTTCGGGAAGGGCTGGTGATGTTGTGAGGCTTTACCGGCTGGAACCTGCTGGCGATGGAGATAGCAGACTATGTGCATTTGCTTCGCCAATCACACCGATCTATGACCCATATGGCTGGGTAGTCGTGCCGATCTTGTGCATCGCAGTGCTCCTGTGCAGTGGTGTTGTGGTGCTCATGCAGTTGGATGTTTACTCAGGGCGGGCACCGGCAGGTGGCGTGGTGTTGGTGATGGCTGGCAGCATGCTGCTGTCATGAGTCTGGGCCGTCGCATACTCCTTCATCGCATGGCAACCGGAATATAGTTTCATCCTCAGTGATTGGATGGCAATGATCTGCGAGGCGCTACGTCCGGAGGAGTTATCGCAGGATTATCAAGCTCACATGAAGCACAAGCTGCTGCATTCGCAGGAAGCACTCATACCATCTGGGCCGTTCGTGGCACCGGGCAGCGATTTCTATGCGGATGGGCTTCGTCAGAAGAGATATCGCTCACCATGCGGGGCATTGAACTCCTGTTCGGCAGCTTGCAGATGAGCAGGACGGGATTCGCTAGCAGCATCGATCAGCCCGACAATGGTCGTATGGCCTTCCCGGTGGGCAATGGAACGAGCAGTTGCCTGACTGGCATTGCGTGGTGAGATCAGCGCATTGTGTTTGAGCAGTAGTTTCACCAGATAATGGTGACCATGTTTAGATGCCAGTAACAGTGGAGTGGACCCGTCCGATTGCTGTGAATTGACGGTCGCTCCATGTGTCAGCAGAAAGTTTGCCATTCCACATGCGTTATGCTCGGCTGACCAGTGCAACAGGGACTGGCGGCGCTTGCCGAATACCTGATTGACATCGGCACCATGCGATACCAGAAGCTCGGCCAGCGGAATATGCCCATGAATGCAGGCCAGATGCAGGCTGGATTGTCGATTGGTATCCAAGGCATGAACATTGGCTCCTTCGGCCAGAGCGTCTTGTGCAGCATGGACACTTCCCAAGCGAGAAGCCTCCAGCAGTTGGTAATCGGGCAGCATGCGTCCTCAATGGCGTTTTTAACGCAGCCGTGATGACGCAATCACGGCGTGTTGGCAAGCAGATTATCGTGGGATACCGCAAACAGGGGAACAGTGAGCTGGCCAATACAGCATCATCGCTCCCTGATCGGCCGATTCTGCCGGAACACTCGGTACCGGGCGTGTTTTTGATCCCCGCCATCACAATTCCAGAGATCCTTTCCGCATTGGCTTTCGTATCCTTCACGGTGGTCGAATTGGTTTCAGGGAAGGAGCCTTGCAATGGAATGGTTATCGGGAATGGCGTTGGGCGTTGCGGGAACTGTTGTCTCATCGTGGCTGAAGCGGAAGTTCTGGCCCGAGATCGACCGTACCAAACTGAAAATGGTAAGCCGTTTTCGCGAGCTGCTGGCAGCCCACGAGATTCCACGAGATCAAGCCTCACGGTTGCTTGGCGAACAGATTTCCGCTGTGGAGTTTGCATCGGATGCGGGCATCGCGAGGGTATTGACCCCAGAACGAATCGATTTGGTGTGCAAGCAACTGGGGATCAGCAATGACTGGCTCATTCGTGGTGAAGGCAAGCATCAATCAACGTGGTCGATTGAGCAGGGTAGCTCGTGCTGGATCGACGAGCTCGCCGAGGTCAAGCAATCCCATGATATAAAGATCGTGATCTGTCGCAGTGAGCCAGTTGAACTGGAGGATAATGCACGGCAGGCAGGTGCCATCATACTTTTGCGGCAGGTGGGCACTTGTGGTAGTGAAGCAATTCATGCCTGCTTACCGTGCATGTCACTCCAGAGTTGGGATGTGCCGCAGCAGCGGGATCTTGCGATCAGACTCATCACCGCTTGCAATGCCCTCAGGATTCGCATGGTTGGAGTTACGATTCCGGAACTGGATTGCCATCGGATTGCAGCGGGCGAGCAGCTTGCAGCGACTTATGCATTAAAGTGTCGCACGATGGTGTGGCATCCTGAGGATTACGGACATAGCCGCCGATCGGCCAGTGCCAAATGTTCGAGTTGGCATCGAGAAGCGGTCACTCGGATGGAAACTTCTGGCCAAGTTGAGCGATTGGTCGTTTGGCAGGAGGAGTTGGGAATTCGAGGTGATTGGGCCGCTGACGCAATCCTGCGACCAACAGACATGGGCAAGCCGCCTATGATGGCAGTTGGTGGCCGGTAGGTTTACGGCCCTGCGACTCATGCCTCCAAAAAGCCCGCGAGCAAAAAGCTCATGCTTTTGGCCGAGCCGGGGCAAGTTTTCAATGGACGGGGAAGGAGCGTCAAGAGAAGAATTTTTGGAGGGCACCGGCCTGCACAAACGCAGTGCGGAAGGCTGGGAGGAAGCCAACATTTCTTCTCTTGATGTTCCGTGGAGTGTCCCCACAGCACAAAGGGTTGCCTGCATCCGAATCCATTGTGTTTCGCATCAGGGAGACGGAAGGGACGTTCCTGCGATCAGCAGAACCGAAGCGGCAGCGGAGCCTGAGAACAACCCGGCCCCGGCAGGGGCGATGCCCACCAGTCTTGTTACTCAACAGCAATAAAAAATTCCACGTGACTCTCTACTCATTTCGCCTTAGAAGCATTTCCGGAATAATTCATAGACACAAGTAGTGGCTGGTATGGCATCGCAAGTGAGGCGTGGTGGTTAAGGCGAAGCATGTTCCGCGACGCCTGTTTTCTCTGGATGGGGACGAGGCATCGGACCATCCGGCGACCAGTGCATCCGACGGACATGCAACGCATGAGGAGGATAAGACGCATGAGCAATTACATCACGATGATCCACAACATGGTCGACGACATGCCGGTGCTGAAAGAGCACTGGCAACAGAAGCGAGTATTGCTGTTTCAACTGACAGAAACCGCAAAAAAATTGTCGAGCCGCCATCAGGAGTGCCTCACCGGGCTCCTGGAGCAAGACCCCGGCAGCAATCACTTGGTGGCCTCTTCGAGGGCGATGGAGATGGCCATTCAGGAGATCCGGGAAGAGTTAATGCACATGATGGATGGGCAAGCATCCACCGAGGCCCCGGCGTCGTTTCTCGATCCGCTACCACTGACGTCAAACCCGAACTTCGTCCAGCGAGTAAGCCGCAATAATCGTTCGCGGTCACTGTTCGAGGGACCGCCTGCAACATCCGTCGCATCGGGCAAGCCGCCGCCTGCGGCTATTGAGGAATTGACCACGGACATGGCTCCGGCGATACCGCCTTCAGAGCCTCGGATCAGTTCCGGTGAGATTGGCAAAGCCCGTGACATTATTGCTTCCATCCGAACACTCAAGACCATTGAAGCAGAACACAGACCTGCTACCGACGATGAAAAATCCGTGCTTCGCCGGTTTGCGGGATTTGGCCCGGTCGCCCTTTCTATCTTTCCGAATCCGGGCACGGGCAATTACAAGGATGCAGGATGGGAAGCCCTGGGTCGTGAACTGGAATCGCTACTGTCGCGTGAGGAATATGATTCCGCGGAACGCACAACGTTTAATGCCTTCTACACCTCGCCGAAAGTCATCCGGGCGATGCATACCGCCATTGGTCAACTGGGTGTGGGTGAGCAAGCGACCATCTTAGAGCCCGGTTGCGGCGTCGGCAATTTTGTAGCTCACGCAAAGCCTTCGCAACGATTCATCGGCGTTGAGATGGATGCGCTTTCCGGCTGGATTGCGAAAGCCATCCATCCGGAGCATGACATTCGTATCGAAAATTTCAGGAGTACCAAGCTGCCTGATGGCAAGATTGATGCCATCATCGGCAACGTCCCGTTTGCCGATGTGAAGCTCGAACATAAGGGAGTCAAATACTCCCTGCACGATTACTTCTTTGCAAAATCATTGGATGCCTTGCGTCCGGGCGGTGTGCTGGCACTGGTCACTTCGCATTTTACGATGGACAAGCAAAATGCTGCCATCCGTGAGTACCTGGCGGACCAGGCCGATTTCGTCGGAGCCATCCGTCTGCCGTCCGATGCGTTTAAGCGCGAAGGAACGTCGGTGGTTACCGACATTGTTTTTCTGCGGAAACGCGGGGACGCAGAACCGGCCTCGCATGTCGATCCGGACTGGCTGAAAACCGGCGACTTGGATGTGGACGGCGTCACTGTGCCGGTGAATCAATATTTCCTGAATCATCCGGAGATGGTGCTGGGCGATTGGTCCCGCAAGGACACACTCTAGCGAGGCATCGCGGCTTCGCCGCTCGCCTCAGACCGATGGATTGTAGTAGTTGCGCTTGGCGACATCCTGTCGAATCGCAGTCGCGGCGTCCTGCCGCGGAAGTTTATCGCATTCTGGCCAAAACCGGAGTGCCTTTAAAGGAGACGGACCGAGCTTTTCAACTCGGTCCGCACTCCGGTTTCGGCACCTGGAACAGCGCTCGGGACGCACTTCTGCGTTGCC
>Ga0154020_10008042_pt1 | contig 12265 bp, 9 predicted proteins | sample Klosneuvirus_201_FD_109709 | JGI IMG/M metagenome (GOLD analysis project Ga0154020, IMG submission 109709) | Active sludge microbial communities from wastewater, Klosterneuburg, Austria - Klosneuvirus_20160825_MG | ecosystem: Engineered > WWTP > Aerobic digester > Activated sludge | place... | reverse complement strand
TAAAACCAAATGAACAATATCCGAAAGATAAAATTGCAGCCATTGATAAAGCCATTGCCGATGAAGCAGCAGCAAAAGCAAAAGCAGATGCCGATGCAAAATCAAAAGCAGAATTAGAAGCTAAATATGCGGCTGCGATAAAGAAAGGGGATGAAGGTTTTGGAAAGAAAGATTGGTCGAATGCAAAAGCGGCTTACACAGAAGCAAGCGGACTAAAACCTGCAGAGCAATATCCAAAAACACAAATTGCAGCAATCGATAAATTATTGGCAGACGATGCTGCTGCCAAGGCTAAAGCAGATGCCGATGCAAAAGCTAAAGCAGAACTTGAAGCGAAATATGCAGCAGCCATTAAAAAAGGTGATGAGGCCTTCGCAAAAAAAGATTGGCCAACAGCACGTACTGGTTACAATGAAGCACTCGGATTTAAACCTACTGAACAATATCCTAAAACGCAACTCGCCGCAATTGAAAAAGCAATTGCCGATGAAAAAGCCAACATGGATGCAGCAGCTAAAGCAAAAGCCGAAGCTGAGTTGAATGCAAAATATCAGGAAGCTATTAAACGCGGAGATGATGGTTTCGCTAAAAAAGACTGGAACAATTCGAAAAGTGCATATAATCAGGCATTAGGTTTGAAGCCGGCAGAAAAATATCCAAAAGATCAAATTGCAATAATTGATAAAAATTTAGCCGATGAAGCAGCGGCTAAGGCGAAAGCAGATGGTGAAGCAAAAGCAAAAGCTGAGCTTGAAGCGAAATACAATGCCGCCATCAAAAAAGGTGATGATGGATTTAATTCTAAAAATTGGGCTGTTGCTAAAACAGGATATACCGATGCCTTAGCCATCAAGCCGGGAGAACAATATCCTAAAGATAAATTAGCAGCCATTGATAAAGCCATTGCTGATGAAAATGCGAATAAATCGAAGGCAGAAATTGATGCAAAGTACAATGCTGCAGTTAAAAAAGGCGATGATGCATTCAATACAAAAAACTGGGCTAATGCGAAAATAGGTTATAACGAAGCACTAGGCATCAAGCCTGCAGAGCAATATCCTAAAGATAAATTGGTGGCAATTGACAAAGCTATTGCTGATGAAAATGCCAATAAATCGAAAGCTGAGGTTGAAGCAAAATACGCTGCGGCGATTAAAAAAGGTGATGATGGTTTTGCGAAGAAAGATTGGACGAATGCTAAGGCAGGATACAATGATGCGCTTGGAATCAAACCGGCTGAGCAATACCCTAAAGATAAATTAGCTGCAATTGACAAAGCTATTGCTGATGATAACGCTAATAAATCAAAAGCAGAGATTGATGCGAAATACAATGCTGCAGTTAAGAAAGGTGACGACGCTTTCGCGAAAAAAGATTGGGCCAATGCTAAGACAGGATACAACGAAGCGCTTGGTGTAAAACCGGCTGAGCAATACCCAAAGGATAAATTAGCGGCGATTGACAAAGCCATTGCTGATGAAAGCGCTAATAAATCAAAAGCAGAGATTGATGCCAAATACAGTGCTGCTATTAAAATCGGAGACGATGCTTTTGCGAAAAAGGATTGGGCTAATGCAAGAATGGGATACACCGATGCTTCAGGTATCAAGCCGGGCGAACAATATCCTAAAGATAAATTAATGGCAATAGACAAAGCCATTGCTGATGAAAATGCCAATAAATCCAAAGGTGAAACAGAAGCTAAATACAGTGCTGCGATTAAGAAGGGTGATGAAGCATTCGGAAAAAAAGATTGGGCTACCGCTAAATCAGGTTACACTGAAGCAACAATTATTAAATCAGGTGAACAGTATCCAAAAGATAAGTTAGCCGCAATTGATGCTGAAATTGCAAAGCTCGAGGCTGCTAAATCTGCAGCTGAATTAAAAGCGAAATACGATGCGGCAATTAAGAAAGCAGATGGATTATTTGCAAAGAAGAGTTGGGCAGATTCTAAAGCAGCCTATTATGAAGCATTGGAATATATGCCGGATGAAAAATATCCAAAGATGCAGATTGGTGCTATTAACAAAGCCATGAGCGGCACTACACCTAATCCTAACGATCAGAAATATAAAGATGCTATTTCAAAAGCAGATAGTTATTTTGGAGGCAAGCAATACAAAGAAGCTAAACCTTATTACGAGGAAGCCCTTACTTATAAAGGCGGCGACCCTTATGCAAAATCGAAATTGCTTGAAATTGAAAAACTTTTACATTCAGATGCTTCAGTTAAAACTAATACGAACAAAGCAGCGCTTCTGGCGAAATATAAGGAAGGAGTTACAGAAGAAATTATAACAGGTACAGGTGTAACAATCATTCAACGTGTGGTGGTAAGACAAGGCGATGTTTGGGTTTATCAGAAGAAAATATTTACATGGGGTGGTATTGCTTATTTCCGTGATGGCGCAACAATTACAGAGTTGATTTTTGAGAACGAAACCAACCCTTAATTTACTATGCCTGACAAAGAAAATATTTTTGAAGACATTCGCTGTTGTGTATGCGGTAACTCAGATCAATCTGAATTCAAAGTAAAATATCAGAAAACGAATTTTGCAGTTGTTACTTGTAATAAATGCAATTTGTATTTTATCCCGCCTTATTACCGTAAAAAAATCACCTATGGTAATTACAAAGATGAGAAAGTGACCGATGCAGTTAGGCAAGGGAATAACTGGGTGAAAATCCAGCGGCATAAACTACGCTTAAAATTCATTAAAAAATATAAATCATCCGGCGATTTATTTGACCTTGGGGCAGGATGGGGGCATTTTATGTTAGCAGGAAAAGAAATGGGTTACAATGTTTCCGGTATTGAAATCTCCGAACAACCCTACTTGTACAGTAAAAACGATTTGCATTTGCCGGTTGAGCACATCGACTTTTTTGAAATGAAGGAAGAAAAAAAGTTTGATGTCGTTACGCTTTGGGATGTGTTAGAACACATCGACGAAGCCGATAAGTTCGTTGAGAAAATTGCACGCATCACTAAACCTGATGGAATATTGGTTTTACAGGTTCCTCAAATCGATAGTTATTTTGCAAAAAAGCATAAAGACAACTGGAAAATGATGGGACTAGACCATGTGAATTATTTCGGAAAAGATACGGTAACCCTGCTTCTTGAGAAATATGGTTTTAAGGTTGAAAAAATAAAATCATCCTTTGAGTTGAAGCTATTTATCATGTACACGGTTTTGCCTTTATTAAAGCGGATTAAAGGCACTTCTAAAGCAAAAACCACCCAGGAAGCCAATTACGAAATTAAAGCATCAGAAAGACAGAATTACTTCAATAAATTCACTTCAAGACCAAAGTGGCAGCTTAAATTGTTTGTGTTTATACATAATATCATTTACAACACCCTCTCATTCTTTAATATTGGGGAGGAGATGATGGTTGTGGCCAGAAAAATTAAATAATCTTTAGCCCGGGTTATGGAATTTTTAACCCAGGGCATCTAAATATTAAATAACATAAAAATGAAAAAACTAATTATTGCCTTATGTGTGGCTGGCGGACTTTCGGGTTTCGCGCAGCAAAAATCTGTAGAAGTAAAATTAAATTTACTGGATGGTAATATCATTACCGGAACTTCCCTGATGGGGGATGTAGAATTAACCACTTCTTATGGAAAACTGGTTGTGCCTGTTGCTAATGTAAGCACAATTAAAATAGGTATCGGAAAAGACAAAGCCATTGCTGATAAAGCCATTTCTTTTCTTAAAATATTGAATACTTCAACCAATGAAGATGCCCGTAAAAGCGCATATGCCGATATTTTAAAGCTGGGACCTAAAGCTATTTCTGCAGTTTCGGATTTCAACAGCGATCCTAAAAATTATGTAGAGAATCCAACTTACGTTGGCGAGTACACCATCGATAATCTGGTTGGGGAAATTCATTCTGCCAACAACCTTGAAGAAGGTGCCGAGATAGATGATGTTGTTACCATCGACGGGCAATACACCATGGGAGGTACTTTTGCTTTTCCTAAAATGGATATTAAAACAGAATATGGGAATTTAAGCGTTCCAAAAGAAAAGATCAGAAGTGTGGAAGTATCGGTTATTAATACAGGTACAGCAGGCGAATCTACTTTTAAATTAATGGCATCTAAACATATTAGTTCAAATCAAAATGGTGGTTGGTTTAAGACAGGTATTACTTTAAAGCAGGGTCAGAAATTTACCATAACAGCAACAGGTGAAGTGACAATGGCAAGTTTGAGTAATCAAAAATATAAACCTGATGGAAGTTATACTGCTACCAATGGTACTACTTACCCTGCAGCAGCGTCTGAAGAAGGTTCAGGCACATCTTATCCTGCTTACGGAAATGTTGTTTATCACATTGGCGATTCAAGTACAGAAACCTTGAAGGCAGGAGCCAAGTTCTCAGGAACAGCTAAGTCATCGGGCATGCTTTATATTTCCATTTATGAAACAGTTTATAATGCAGCGAATACTGGCTCTTATACTGTGAAGGTGATAAAGTAATCAGAACTATAAACACTTTATTGTGTAAAATATAGGGGCTTCAAGGCCCCTTTTTTTATGCTTTTAATGTTACTTAGCATAAAAAATTATGAGGGTTCATTTAATTGCAATAGGAGGGAGTGCGATGCACAATATGGCTTTAGCTTTACTTGAGAAAGATTATAAAGTGAGTGGCAGCGATGATGAAATTAATGAACCTTCAAAAAGCAGACTTGCGAAAAAAAAATTGCTTCCGGCTAACATAGGTTGGTTCCCCGAAAAAATCACAAAAGACCTTGATGCCGTTATTCTTGGCATGCATGCCCGGGCTGATAATCCTGAGTTAATAAGAGCCAAAGAACTTGGTTTGAAAATTTATTCTTATCCCGAATTCATTTATGAAGCTACCAAAGATAAAACCCGCATTGTTATAGGAGGCAGTCATGGTAAAACTACCATTACAGCCATGATACTTCATGTACTCAACTTTAATAAAATTAATACTGATTTCTTGGTTGGTGCGCAGTTGGAAGGTTTTGACACCATGGTGAAGCTGACAAAGGAAGCTGCAGTGGCTGTAATTGAAGGTGATGAATATCTGGCTTCGCCAATCGACAGACGGCCGAAATTCCATTTGTACAAACCCAATATCGCTTTACTGAGCGGCATTGCCTGGGACCACATCAATGTTTTTCCAACTTTTGATATTTACGTTGATCAGTTCAAACAATTTGTTGATTTAATAGAGCCTGACGGATCGTTAGTTTACTGTAATGAAGATGCAGAACTTGTAAAGGTGGCTGAGGCTTCTGGTAAGAAAAATAATATTAAGAAACTACCATATTCGGTGCCTCCGAATAAAATAGTGAACGGAACAACTTATCTGCTAGTAGGAAATAAGGAAATTCCCTTACAGGTTTTTGGCGATCATAATTTAATGAACCTGACAGGTGCCCGTTTAGTGTGCAATCAGGTTGGTGTTAGCGACGAGCAATTCTACAATGCTATACAAAGCTTTAAAGGTGCAGCCAAACGATTAGAGTTAGTATATAAGAAGGAGAGTTTTAATTTCTATAAAGATTTTGCGCATTCACCTTCCAAACTTAAAGCAACCACAGCAGCCGTAAAACAACAGTTTAACCAAAGGCACGTGATTGCTTGTATGGAACTGCATACATTTAGTAGTTTAACGGAAGAGTTCCTTAACGAATACAAGGGCGCAATGGATACGCCTGATGAAGCAGTGGTGTATTATAATCCGCACACAATCGCTCATAAAAAGCTTAAACCTATCAGTGAGGAGCAAGTGCTTAAAGCCTTCGGTAGGAAAGACTTAAAAGTATTTACCGATAGTAAAGTGCTAGTAGAATATCTGAAATCAAAAAACTGGAATAACAGTGTATTATTGATGATGAGCTCCGGTAATTTCGATGGGATAGACTTTAATCAGCTTGCTCAAAGCCTTAATGGTAATTAACAAAGTACAGTTTAGAAGTAATCGCTTTAGTTAAGTTTAGCCCTTTTCATATTATTTACTTTTAGTTCGTAAATGAATAGATTAATCTGTACTATGAAAAATAGGCAATTACTGATTTTGGCAGTTTGTTTGATTGCCGGTTTTTTTACCAGTGCTCAAACCCGCGATTGTTTATTGTACATCAGAAGTCATGTAGATGTAAGAACATGGACTTTAACAACCAAGCCATATATTCTGGAGCAAAAACTGCCTGAAGCATTAGTTACTTTGTATAGCGAAAAAAAAGTAATAAGCGAGACTAAAACCGATATTAACGGCGATTTTACGGTTCTGACACCATTCGGCGGCGAATATGAAATGGTTATTTCTTATCCCGGTTGTAATTCAAAAAAAATATCGGTAACAGCTACAGGTGTAACAATAGATGCTTTAAAAAATAATTTCATTTCTACATTTAGCATTGGCGGATTTGTGATGAGCAAGCCACTTCCCACAATTGATTATTCCGGTTTACAGCAAACTTTGGTTAAAATTAACTTCAAACAAAAAAGTCAGACTTTCGAAGAAGATAAATCATCTGTTACTGAAGGAGGGGAAACAGTAACAAAAATAAGGGAAGCTGAAGATGTACTGATGAAAAATTTCTGTGATTTAAATAAGGCAGGTGATGAGGCCATGCTAAAGCACGATTGTCAGTTAGCCAAGTTAATGTATGAAAAAGCAATTAGCTTAATACCTGATGAAAAATATCCGCAGGAAAAACTTCCTAAAGTGGGCGAATGCTTCAAATACAAGGAGGATATCGCGAAACAAGCAGAACAAGCAGAAGCAACAAGACTTTTAGAACAAAAGTACACTGAAACATTAGCAAAAGGAGATTTGGCATTTAACAACAGGGACTGGAATGCTGCAAAAGAAAGTTATAATACCGCAGCCAAGTTGAAGGAGAACGAACCATATCCAAAATACAGAATATCAGAAGTTGATAAAGCAATGGCAGAAGAATTGGCTTTGAAAAACAATTTAGCCAAACAAACGGAAATAAAGAACAAGTATACTGCAGCTATGAAACGCGCAGATGATTTATACGCTAAAAAACTATGGATGGATGCTGAGGATGCTTATTACGAAGCTTTAGGCTATATGCCTTCCGAAAAACTTCCGAAGACACAAATCGTAGCCATCAATAAAATTTTAAGTAAGGAAAAAGCAGGTAACGATAAGCATTCTAAAGACGCCATTGCCAGGGCAGGCAAGTTAGACCCCGAGTATCTTAATGAAATTAAACGCAATTACGAGAACGCTTTAACTTATCAAAGTGACGCTACTTATGTTAAAAAGGAAGCAACTGTTATTGATGAAACTAAAAAAAGCGAACATGTGAAGGCCATGCTGGCTAAATATCCTGCAGGTTTAACTGAAGAAATCATTACAGGTAACGGTGTTGTTATCGTAAAACGTGTTCTGGTAAAAGAAGGTGATGTTTGGGTGTACCAAAAAAAGATATTCAATTGGGGTGGAGTAACCTGTTTCCGCGACAATACTGTCATAACTGAATCAATTTTCGAGAACGAGACCAAACTTTAAATAAATTCGTAGAAAACTGAGCATCTCTTAAAATTTTATAGTTTTTTTAAGGTTACTTATATCTTTTTTAGGGGCAATGGTGTGTTTTTATTATAGGTTTGTTTGCTTAAAAATGCCCTTGGTCTACTTTTTAACGAATAGCCAAAATATTGAGTAAATTGAATAAAATAAACTAGTTTAAAAATTGATTTGATCTAGATTTCTTACGGCATTTTAACGGCAATGAAAATCTCGATTCAATAACGTCATCTTTAATTTAGAATTCGATATATGAATGTGAAAAATGTTTTAATTGTAGAGGATGATCCTATATTACTTTTCGTAAATGAAAAGTTAATTACTAACCTTGGCCACACTATTGCAGGTACTGCCAGAACTGGTCCTGAAGCCATTGATAAAGCGAAATCATGTAATCCAGACATTATATTAATAGACATACGATTATTAGGACCTATGGATGGTATCGAGGCGGTATGTGAAATCAGGAAATTTTCAAATGTTCCTATTGTATTTGTTTCAGGAAATTCTGATCCTAAAACTTTTGAGCGGGCAAAAGAAACTGAAATAAAAGCTTTCCTTACAAAACCGGTTTCACTTGAAATGTTGAAAGAAATATTAGACTAAAAAAGGCGATATTTCAGCATCATAATTGAAAAAAATCTTAATCATATCCGATACGCATAGTCATTTAGATGAGAAATTGATTAAATACATTCAAGAGGCCGATGAGGTTTGGCACGGTGGTGATATTGGAGATTTAAAACTTTGCCGTGAGATTGAAAAACTGAAGCCATTAAAAGCTGTTTGGGGCAACATCGATGGGGCTGAATTCCGCACCGAATACAAAGAACATTTAATTTTTAATTGTGAAGAGCTGAAGGTGTACATCACGCATATTGGCGGTTATCCCGGCAAATACAACCCTGACGCACGAAAAGTTATCGAAGCAGAAAAACCTGGCTTATTTATTTGCGGCCACTCCCATATTTTAAAAGTGATGTTTGATAAACAAAACAACTTATTGCACATTAATCCCGGAGCAGCAGGCATTCATGGATTCCATAAAGTGAAAACGGCGGTGAGATTGGAGATTGAAGGAAAGGAAATGAAAAATCTTGCTGTAATTGAATTAGGAAACAGAGCAGGGTAGTTACTGCTTAATCAGTTTTGCCCTGCCTTTACTGCCATCGGCCGAATGTTTCATGAGCAAATACATACCCGCAGGTAATTCAGAAATAAATAGCTTAAACGATTTCCCTTCCATCACTTCATATTCGGTTATTTTTACAAGCCGCCCTGTAAAATCGTAAATTCTGAATTGCGCGAATTCAAATCCCGCATTTTCATTCGAAACATTAATAAAATCTCCTGCTGGGTGAGGGAAAATATTAAGATTATACAGCGAATTATCGGTAATGGAACAATCCAGTTCCCACGCTTTTATTTGCTCTACTGCCCATTCTCTTTGCGTTTGAATAAACGGAAAAATACCCGGGTACCGGATGCGTAATACATATCCTGATTTTGTAATTGATACTTCATCTAAATTGTATTCAGTCAACGAATTCCTGAACGAATTGTATTGCTTGTATCGGTTGGGGTCATTCTTATAAGTTTCATCCACCAAATTATGTCTGTCAACAATGAATTGTCCCAAATGTTCCAGCGTAAAGTTATTGTGAACCAAATCACATACATTGTTCAGGTATTCTGTTTTGTAATCTTCAAATTCAAATATCCTTTTTATCAATGGCCTTTTGTCTAATTGAGGGGTTGGAATCAAATACCCATTCAGCAATGATGTACCGCTGAGCATTTTTATATCCTGAAATGTTTCATTCATGTCCCATGGAATCCATCTGTATTTTCCGTCAGGATGTTCGTACAAGTAGTAATTATTTCCCCCTCCCCAGTAACTGTCCCAACTGCTGATACATTTTTCTACAGCCAATACTTTTAAATAAGCATGTACATCAAATCTGCTTTCCAGTTGTTGTTTAAAGTCGCCGTCATAATTATGGTTAATAAAATCAATAAAGTTGATGAGTTTCGACCAATCATCGGCGGTTTCGTTAGTGTTTAGCTTTAGTCCTTTGTCTTTATATGGAGTCGATTCAGGCCCCAACCAATCTAAAAAAACGGCGGCTCCTCTGTCGGTTTTATACAAATTGCCGTCATTATTGGCACTTCCATAGTGTTTCTTAAGGAATGTTTTATCAACGTTCTCAATAATCACGTACAGACCAATATATTCGTTGTCTACCCACACTTTGGTAAAAGAAGTTCTCGAAGCATACAAGCCTGCATCGCGCATTAGTTTATTGGAAAGAACATCATGCAACAAGGAAGGGTCGTTGGTGAAATTGTTGAGATTAATTTTTTTTAATCCGTCAAAATCTTTGTCAACAAATTCATTGAAAGAAATTTTTAACGGTTTCTTACGGCTTAAATTAGTTAGCGTGTTTGAAGCATTGCCTTTTTCCCTGAAACCGCATTCGTTTATAACTGTACCGTCAAAAGTTACCTTGCATTTATGGTATATTTCCGGGTTATTCTCAGGATCTGACAAATTCAATTGAAATTCATGTTCTAAAGTTGCAAACCAGTCGGGTAAATCGCTTTCAATGTAAAGCTCGTGAATAACAGTATCGTTAAATACGGTATTTCCGCTTTGTGAAAAGGAAATGTGTCCCGACAATAAGAATATGTAGAAAAGGAATTTCCTCATCTTCTCACCAAAGTTTTTTGGGTATTGATTTTAGTATAGATCTTTTTAAAATTCTTTTTCATAAAATGTAAGCCAATAGTTGTACTTACACCATTCTCGTTGTTTTTATTAGCTAAGTTGAACTGCAATTGCAATTTAAAATGAATGCGCAAACGCTCATTCAGTTTTCTTTCATAACCTGTAAAAGGTTCAAAGGTGGTTTGGGCGCCATTGTTGTATTTCGCGTTCATTAAATTCAGTTCAGAACCCACAAAAAAGGAATTTTTCGTTAAGTAAGTGGTTTGTCCTAAATAATGCTGATAACCAAATCCGAATTTAGTGACGCCATAGGGTTGGGCAGGTGCAATAGTTAATTGCAGGTAAAAAAGTTTAGAGCCCCTTAATGCTGTTCCAACTTTAAACTGCATACCAGGCGTTTCGGCAGTGATGGGTTTATTTCTGAAAACCGAGAAATAAGGAATTTTGTAATATCCGAAATTGGTGCCCAGCCAAATGGTTTTGAATTTCTTGCCAATCACTGTGTCGATGGTATTCCAGGGGATGACACTTACCGATTCGTCAATTTTTCTCAGCTTTAATTTAGCTGTATCGCTTTCAATAATTGTTCCGGTTAACGAATTCTGGTCTTTTAAAACAACCTCTTCAGTTAGAAGTCTTCTGTAATTCATACAGCTGCTCAAAACGAGCGTGCATAGGATGAATGGAATGATATTTTTAAGGTAGGTTTTCAAAATAGTAGAGCTTAGTACATTTAGACCATTTCTGACTTCAAAGGTTTAATACGAAGCTACTATTTTATTGGCAGAGTTAAAAGTACTTGATTGAGGGGTTTATTACGAGCCGAATTGGAATTTAATGTAAATTTGTAGCATGACTGAACAGCAAAGCAAGGCGTTTTTTACAGCCGATTCCTTAAAAAGATTAATAGCATCTGAAGGCAAAGTTTTAAAGGGTGTAATTGTTTTTTTCTGGCAAAACAGTATTAATAAAAACGATGTTGTTGAACTGATTGACCATTTACAATTTGTGTTTACTGATGGTTATAAATTGACATTAGGTTGTAACGAAGACAATAGCGGGATATTGGCTGTTGATTATGATTTTGAAGTTGAGAAAAAGGCGCTGGCTGATGAATTTGGTGATAAAATAAAACTGATCCCCATCAATGCTTCACCGACTAAAATGTGGAAAGAGGTAGAGGGTTTAAAATTGGAATCGGTACAACTGACAAAAGACGGTGATTATTACCTGAGCGATTCGGTGGTATTTAATTTTGGTGCCGAACGCCGCATTGTTTCTATTAGCCCTGCTGATGGTTTGATTATTGATTTTTTTGAGGAGTAAAAGCATACACAATATTTCGGGCAACAAAAAAGCCCCCGAAATGGGAGCTTTTTTTAGTTTGTTTAAAGTTTTTTACTCACCCTTCACCATTTTCTTTGTATCAATTACTTTACCATCAACTACCAAGCTGTAAGTGTATAAACCATTACCTAAATCGTTGGCAAAAACATTCAATTGGCCACGGCCTTTTTTAGTTAAATCAACCGTTTTTAAAATGCGTCCATCAATGGTGCTGAATATTATTTGCGCATAACCGTATTTTTCTGGCACGTTATATGTAATTGTTGTTTGCTCTGCGAAAGGATTAGGTACATTTTGGTTTAGTACAATTACATCGTTATCATTTAAATTAATGTTTAATTGGTTTAATTCCTCTGCTTTAGTTGTACGAACCGCAGTACTTGAGCAGCAAGAAGAAACGGAAGAAGTTAAAGCCGCAATTTGAGATTGAACTAAGTTAATAATGGAATCCTGCTTCTCTATTTGACGTTGTTGAGTTTGCATGCCCTTTATTAAAATTGGAATTAGCTGCTGATACTCCAGTGCTTTGTAATTTACAGATGGATTAATAATATTTCCAAGTGAATCTAACTCGGCGGGGTGATTAACGTTATTGACTAATTCCGGTAAAATTAATTCAGTTTC
>Ga0154020_10008041_pt1 | contig 12266 bp, 8 predicted proteins | sample Klosneuvirus_201_FD_109709 | JGI IMG/M metagenome (GOLD analysis project Ga0154020, IMG submission 109709) | Active sludge microbial communities from wastewater, Klosterneuburg, Austria - Klosneuvirus_20160825_MG | ecosystem: Engineered > WWTP > Aerobic digester > Activated sludge | place... | reverse complement strand
CGCTGGCGTCTTGTGCGCATCCACCGGCTCGGCGCAGCGCACCGGCGCGTCCAAGAAGGCCGTTGCGTCCACGTACGATCCGATCTTTCGCAAGTACTCCAAACGCTACTTCAGCGTCGCGTTCGACTGGCGCCATTTCAAGGCACAGGCGATGGCGGAAAGCGATCTGAATCCCAAGGCACGCAGCCGCGTGGGCGCTCGTGGGCTCATGCAATTGATGCCGTCCACGTATCAGCAGATCGCCACGCATCGCCGCAACTTCACGTCGATCGATGATCCCGAGTGGAATATCGCGGCGGGCATCCTGCATGATCGCGATTTGTGGGTGCTGTGGTCGCGAACGGTGCCTGACAGTCTGCGGCATCCGTTCATGTTCGGCACCTACAACGCGGGTGAGGGTCCGATTACACGCGCCGCGGCCGCCGCGCGGGCGCGGAAACTCGATCACGCGCGCTGGCCCAGCATCGAGCAGGTGGCGCCCGATATTCCGCGTTGGCGGTATCAGGAGACGCTGGGATACGTGCGCCGGATCGGTGCCAACTACGAGTTGCTCACGCGCGACCGCTGAGCGCGTGAGGCGCGCCGCGTGACGCGCGCCGCGTGACGCGCGCCGCGCGGTCGTGCGTGGGCGAACTCGCGAGTCGGCGCGATCACGTCAATGCGCAGTCGCCCCTGCGCTAGGGAGCGGAGCCGCCAACGCGTTCGTACATGAGCGGCGCACGGTACAGGACCGATGCCGACAGCGTCAGTCCGGTTGCGGTGAACGCGCCCTGGTGATGCGGCGCGGCGATACACGACGCAAGCGGCGCTGGATCGCCGTCGGCGCAGTAGTACGCAATCTCGAGTGTGCCAGCCGACGGCGAGCTCGTGCGAAAGCGCTCCGACTGCACCCGCGTTCCGGCGACCCCGGCACGCGTGGTCACACTCACCTCCACTCCTTGGCCGCTGTCGTAGAGGTGCAGGGTATCGGCGATCATCGTGAAGTCGGTCATGCTGGCGCCGTTTCCCATTGCGGGGAGTGCGACGCCGTTGATCGACCGGAGCACGTATGTACCGGTGAGTGTTCCGAGCGGCGCCGTACTCCGTTCGGAGCGACATGCGCACAGCGCGAGACCAATCCATGCGAGTGAGATGAGACGCATGTGGAGTTTCTCCGGTCAGGGACGAACGACGTTGATGTGTGCGAGACGACCATGGCGTGGCAACGGCGCACGCAGCACGCACACACTTCTTGAGCAACACACTCGCCATTCGCGTCACTGACGCCAATGACGATGGGGTGAACCGTGAGGTCCGAGTGTCCGGCGCTACTGCGGAAGGGCACCCAGCCGTGCCTGCCAGCGCCGCTGCGATCGAAGAACAGCCAACAGCACAATCGCAGAGGCGCAGGGGACGCAGAGGCGCAGGGGACGGGGACGCAGAGGCGCAGGGGACGCGGCGGCGTGCTGTCGGCCGGTGCGAAGCAATGCCGAATTGATGTTGAGGGGACCTGCAGCCGCCTGGCCGACGCGAGCCTCTGCGTCCCCTGCGACTCTGCGACTCTGTCGTGGCTGTTGCAGTGCTCAGGTGCCTCCGCGCGCGACGGGTGCTCAACAGTCTCGGGTTCGGGCACACTCGCGAGACACTCGTGTCGAGACACTCGTGTACTGAACGCGCCATTGCGTCGCCACCAAACGCACAACAGGCCCCGCCGGGAACCGACGAGGCCTGCTGAAACGTCTGTCTGCTGCACGCGCTGTGGAAATAGCTCCCGGGGAGGGACTCGAACCCCCGACAGGGTGATTAACAGTCACCTGCTCTACCACCTGAGCTACCCGGGAATAACGCTCTGGGCAGTTGCCCCAGAGCCTCTGAATTTCACCGCGCCACTGCCCCAAGTCAAGCGAGGCTGACTGTGATTTCAACGTCTCATCGACGCTCCACCCGGCAGACTGTCACCAGTGTCGGGGCACTGCTGCTCGCGACCATGCTCTCGGCGGCCTGTGGTACGGATGCGGTTCAATCTCCGGTGGTCGAGACGCCCGCCGACTCGACCACACCGCTGGTGGATCGTACCGTCTGGCAGACGGGACTCGCCAATCCGTGGGATCTCGCGTTTCTCCCCGACAGCACCGCGTTGATCACGGAACGGGGGGGCCGTGTGCGCGCCCGACGTCCCGGCGGTGCGCTCACCACCGTCGCCACCATCGGTGATGTGCTGGCCGTGGGCGAGGGTGGGCTGCTGGGACTCGCTGTCGATCCGCTGTTCGCGACCAATCGCTTCATCTACATCTGCTTCTCGTCAGGCCTGAACGGTGCGAACGACAATCGGCTGGTGCGCTGGCGGCTTGCTGCTGATCTCACCCAACTGACAGACCGAAATGACCTCGTGACCGGATTGCCGCGCATCAGCAGCGGGCGACACTCCGGTTGTCGTCCGCGATTTGGTCCAGATGGATATCTGTGGATTGGCACCGGCGACGCGGCTACCGGCACCAACCCGCAAAATCCGGCGAATCTCGGCGGGAAGGTGCTTCGCATTACGCGCGATGGGCTTGGGGCGCCGGGTAATTCCCTGCTCGCCGGCGGCGAAACGCGCATCTACACGCTGGGGCATCGCAACGTCCAAGGCATCGCCTTTCATCCGGTCACCGGTGCTGCGTACAGCGCGGAACACGGCCCCTCGTTTGACGATGAGGTGACAAAACTCACGGCCGGCGGCAACGCGGGTTGGAATCCGGTGCCTGGATACAATGAGTCCGTGTCGATGACGGACCTCACGCGGTATCCCACCGCGATGCCGCCGCTCTGGAAGAGCGGCTCCCCTGCACGCGGCACATCGGGCGCGACGTTTCTCTCGGGTGCGCACTGGAAAGGCTGGCAGAACGCGCTGGTCATTGCGCAGCTCGTCGGCGCAAAGCTGGTGGTGATGCAGCTCGCGTCCGACGGATCGCTGGCGCGCGAGACGCCGCTGTTTGCCGATCAGGGCACCCGCCTTCGTGTTCCCGTGCAGGGACCGGACGGCGCGTTGTACGTGGCCACGGACGTGGGTGGCACCGGCGGGGCCATCTGGCGGGTGTCGCCCAGGTAGATGCTCAGCGCGCGGGCAGCACGCCGCGTAGCCACTGCCCGGTATGACTGGCGGCCACGGTGACAATCTCCTCGGGGCGTCCCATCGCCACCACGCGACCGCCACCGTCGCCGCCGTCGGGGCCCATGTCGACAATCCAGTCGGCCAGCTTGATCACATCGAGATTGTGTTCGATGAGCAGCAATGTGTGCCCCTGATCGAGCAATCGCTCGAACACGGTGGCGAGACGACGGATGTCTTCGAGATGCAAGCCCGTGGTCGGCTCGTCGAGGACGTACAGTTTGCGCGCGTTGCCTTTGGCGGAGAGCGCCAGTTCGCGCGCGATCTTCAGACGCTGTGCTTCACCACCGGACAACGTTGTCGCCGGCTGGCCGAGGCGCAGATAGCCCAGCCCCACCTGCTGCACATGCCAGAGCGCCTGCGCCAGTTTGTCTTCGCGCGGCCAGAACTTGATGGCTTCGTCGATGGTCAGTTCGAGGACGTCGGCAATACTCTTGTTCTTGAAACGCACTTCGAGCAGGTCAGGCTTGAAACGCTTGCCGCCGCACGCATCACACGGCACGAACACGTCGGCCATAAAGACCATCTCCACTTCGATGGCACCGGCCCCCTCGCACGTGTCACAGCGCCCGCCCGGTACGTTGAACGAGAAGTGCCCGGGTCCGTATCCTCGCAGGCGCGCCAACGGTGTTTCGCTGAACAAGCGTCGGATTTCGTCGTACGCCTTCACGTACGTCACCGGATTCGACCTCGGCGACTTGCCGATCGGACTCTGATCGACCAGCACCACATCGTCAAACATCTCGTCGCCCGTCAGCGACGCGAAGGTGCCGACGGTTTCGCCCAGATGCTCCTTGGCGGAGTGTTCGCCGTGCACACGCGACTCGAGCGCGTGGTAGAGGATGTCGTGCACCAGCGTACTCTTGCCCGAGCCCGACACGCCGGTGACGACGGTCATCGCGCCGACGGGAATGCGCACATCGACACCGTGCACATTGTGCGCCGTCGCGCCGCGCAGATCGATCCAGCGCGGCCCGACGGGTCGGCGTTTGGCCGGCACGTCAATGGTGCGGGCACCGGTGAGGTACTGGCCCGTCAACGGGCTCTGCGCCGCATCGGTCATGGGGCCCGCGAACACGACATGCCCACCGTGTTCACCGGCTGCCGGTCCGAGTTCGACCATGAAGTCGGCAATACGCATGGCGTCCAGATCGTGCTCGACCATGATCACCGTATTGCCGCCATCGCGGAGCGCCTTGAGCAACGTGAGCAGGCGGTCGAGGTCGCGGGGATGAAGGCCGATGCTGGGCTCGTCGAGCACATACGTCGCGTCCACCAGGGCGGCGCCGAGCGCATTGGCGAGCGTGATGCGCTGCGCCTCACCGCCCGAGAGGGTGCGGGTGGCGCGATCGAGCGTCAGGTACGTCAGTCCGACATCGGCAAGAAACCGCGTGCGTGACCGCGCTTCGCGCAGTACCGTCTCCGCAATCTGCTGATCGGTGGCGGACAGTTCGAGATCATCGAGCCAGGTGCGCAGTTCGCGAATCGGGAACTGCGTGACCTCTGCAATCGTGCGACCAGCCACGCGCACGGCGAGCGCGTCAGGTTGCAGCTTGGTACCGCCGCAATCGGCACAGGGCAGCGCCCGCTGGTATTTCCGGAGAAAAATGCGGATGTACTGCTTGTACTTCTTTTCTTCGAGCGCGTCGAGGAACGGAAAGATGCCCGTGTACGCGCGTGTCTTGGCGCGCAGCAACTGATCGCGGGCGGCCTTGGGCAGTTTGCTCCACGCGACATCGGGCGACACGCCGAGTGACCGGGCGTACTCGACGACGGTGCGTCGCTGCTTCTCGTAGCGGGGCGCGGTCCATGGATCGATGGCGCCGTCTCGCACCGACCGGTCAGGATTGGGTACGATGAGCGACTCATCGTAGGTCAGTGTCGCGCCAAAACCGTTGCACGTCGGACAGGCGCCGCGCGGATTATTGAACGAAAACAGCTGCGGTGTGGGCATCGGGGCCCGCGTCCCGTCATTCGGACACTCGAATCGATCGGTAAAACGCAACTGGGTGACTGCGGCGCCATCTCGCGACGCGCGCAGATGCGCCGGTGGCACGACCGGGTCGGGAAACAGCAGCAGCACATCCCCATCTCCTTCGCCGAACGCGGTCTGGACCGCCTCGGCGATGCGGCCGCGCTGCGCTTCACTGCTGCCGAGCCGGTCGACGACGATCGACAGGGCAGGGTCGGAGGCGAGGTCGATCTCGGCGTCGCGGAGGTCGTCGAGATGCATCAACCGCTCGCCCACCGCAATGCGCACAAAGCCGCGCGCGCGGAGATTTTCGTCGATCACCGCGTGCGTGACTTCACTGGACCGGATGAGCGGACACGCGACCGCGAAGCGCGTGCCGGCCGGCAGCGCGAGCGCGATATCAGTGACCGATTGCACCGTATCCGGACGCAGTTCGCGCCCGCAGACGCGGCAGAACGTGTGGCCCACGCGCGCCCAGAGCAGGCGGAGGTAGTCGTAGATCTCCGTGCCGGTGCCCACGGTGGAGCGCGACGTCCGCGTCGGATTGCTCTGCTCGATCGCGACCGCGGGGGACATGCCCTCGATGGAATCGACGAGCGGCTTTTCCATGCGTTCGAGAAACTGCCGGGCATAGGCCGACAGTGACTCGACATACCGACGCTGACCTTCGGCATACAACGTATCGAAGGCCAAGGACGATTTTCCTGAACCCGAGACGCCGGTGATCACGGTGATCGCACGACGGGGAATCTCGAGATCAAACCCCTTGAGGTTGTGCTGCCGGGCGCCGGTGATGCGAATGCGATCCTTCATGGGCTGAAAACTATCGGAGCGCGCGCCGGGAGCACCCTGCTAAATTCCAGATCGAATGGCCGCCGCTCCGCACACCGACGACGAGACCGCTGGCAAGGCGTACGATGCACGCCTGGTACGGCGGCTCCTGCAGTATGTGCGACCCTATCGGCAGCTGGTGGTGGCCGCGCTGGCGTTGATCGCCATCGAGTCGAGTCTGCAGCTGGTCGGACCGCTGCTCACCCGCTGGGTCATCGACAAGGCCCTGCCCGCGCGCGATTCCGCTCTCGTTGTGCAAGTGGCTGTGGCCTACGTGGTCCTGTTGCTTGCCCAATTCGGCGCCGCCTACGGGGAGACGCTCTTTACCAACTTGCTTGGACAGCGCGTGATGCGGGACTTGCGGGCGCAGCTGTTTGCCCGCTTGCAGCGCCTGCCGATTGCGTATTTCGACCGGACGCCGGTTGGACGGCTCGTCACCCGGGTCACCAGCGACGTTGAGGCACTGAACGAGCTGTTCACCGCGGGCGTGGTCGCCGGTCTTGGCGATCTGTGCACACTCGTCGCCATCAGTCTGGTCATGTTGTATGTCGACTGGCGCCTGGCGCTGGCGGCCTTTGCCGTGATTCCACTGGTGTATCTGGCGTCCCGGGTGTTTCAGTCACGCGTGCGCGCGGGCTATCGCGACATTCGGACACGCCTTGCCCAACTGAACGCGTTTTTGCAGGAGCGGTTGGCGGGTGTGCGCGTGGTCCAGCTCTTCGGTCGGGAATCCGCCGAAGTGGCGCGGTTCGACGCACTCAACCAGTCGCACCTCGACGCGCACCTCAAGTCGATCACGATCTACGCGCTGTATTTCCCCGTGATCGAGTTCCTGACCACCTTCGCCCTGGCGAGCCTGTTGGTCACCAGCACGATGCGGGTTGGCTCGGGCGCCCTGACCGTCGGAACTGTGGCCGCCTTTCTCCAATTGGTGCGCCGGTTCTTTCAGCCGCTGCAGGATCTTTCGGAGAAGTTCAACATTCTGCAGCAAGCCATGGCGGCGTCCGAACGGATCTTTGCCATGCTCGATACACCCGAAGCGCCCGGTGTTTCGCCCACCCCGGACCGCGCCGCGCAGGCCGCCGAATTCCGCGCGCGTGGCGTGACGATCACGTTCGAGTCGGTCTGGTTTCGGTACGGAGCAGAGGGTGGAGTGACCGATGACGCGATTCGCGCCGCCATTGGCGTGCCGACCGTGGCACCGGCACCCGGCAAAAAAAAAGAATCGGACCTGACGTCGGCGGAGACCACGCCTTCGCAGCCCGACGGCGATCGATGGGTGCTGCGCGATGTCAGCTTCTCGGCCCGCCCGGGGGACACCGTAGCTCTGGTGGGCCATACGGGAGCCGGCAAGACCACCATCGTCAATCTGCTGCTGCGCTTCTATGAACCGCAGCGAGGCCGGATTCTCCTGAACGGGACCGACATCCGCGAGGTGCCGGTCGATGTCCTGCGGTCACTGATTGGCTATGTCCAACAGGACATTTTTCTCTTCGCCGGCGACGTGGCCACCAACATTCGGCTCGGTGCCGAAATCGACGACGCGGCATTGGCGCGCGCGGCGCAGCGGGTGGGCGCGGATCGGGTCATTGACCGACTGCCGGGGGGATGGGGTCAGGAGCTGGCCGAACGAGGCGCCAGCGTGAGTGTGGGAGAGCGCCAGCTGCTGGCCTTTGCGCGTGCCATCGCCGCCGACCCCGCGCTGCTGGTGCTCGACGAGGCCACCAGCGCGGTCGACTCCGCCATCGAGGCAGATATTCAGACAGCCGTCGCGGAACTCATGAAAGGACGCACGACGATCGCCATCGCCCATCGCCTGAGCACCATCCTGGACGCCGATGAGATCCTGGTGCTCCACCACGGCGAAGTGGTGGAGCGGGGGACACATCGGGGGCTTCGCGCGGCCGCCGGCCTGTATGATCGGCTCTATCGGCTGCAGGTCGGAGAGGGGAATGGTGCGTCAAATGGCGTGCGAGACGGCGATTTGACGCAATCGAATGCGGCGGCGCGCTTGCGAAGCAGCGCCGCGCGCGGGTAGCTTCGACTTCCCTGTAGCATCCTTCGGGCCTAGACCACCCTATCCACGTGCAGCTTTCCGTCGCCGCCGGCACCGACGTCGGGCGCATTCGCGCAGGCAACGAAGACAGCCTTTACGCCGACGCCGATCCGGAGCGCGGGCTTTTCATTGTCGCTGACGGCATGGGAGGCCACGCGGCTGGTGAAGTGGCCAGCGAAATGGCGGTGCAGATTGTGGCGCGCGAGTTGGCGGCTTTCCGCGACATCGCGGGTCCCGCTCCGCTCGCCGGCATGGCGAGCGCCCTTCGTGAAGCCAATCGGGCCATCTACGAGAGGACCATCGTGGAGGCCGACAAGCAGGGGATGGGCACCACGGCCTCCTGTCTGCTCATGGGAAGCGGTCGCTGGATCATCGGACACATCGGTGATTCTCGCGTATACCTGCTTCGCGACGGGGTGTTCCGGCAAGTCACCAAAGACCACTCGTACGTGCAGGAGCAGGTCGACGCCGGGTTTCTGACGCCCGAGCAGGCCCGCTACCATCCCTACAGCAACGTCATCACGCGCTGCGTGGGGGCAAATGCGGCCGTGGAAGCCGACGTCCTGCAAGGCGAATTGCAGAATGGCGACCTCTACCTGATCTGCTCCGACGGGCTCACCGGGATGGTCGAGGACCCGCAGCTCCGCAAGATCCTCGAGACGCGACAGACCCCGGGCCGCATGGTCGACGCCATGATCACCGAGGCGAACCGCCGAGGCGGTCTCGACAATATCACGGCGATCGTCATTCAGGTCATGTCCGTGTACGGCATGCCAACCGGCACGACCGGCGAGTCACCTGCCGTCGCGCGTGGCTGAACCGTCGGATGCGGCCAGCGCCACCGAGGACACGGTCGGCACGGTCGCCCAGCTCTATCTGGGCAACATTCTCTTCGCGATCGAACACTGTGCGCTGCAGCTCGACCAGGAAGGGAAACCGCTGGATGCAGCGTTCTATCGCGGTATTGGCCGCAAGCTGGCCGACGCGCACGGCCGCGCCAAGCGCGCGCCCTGACCCTTTGTGAGGCGATCATGATCCGTCGCAGTGTCGGTTCCCGCACCCGCACCTCCATCACACGCGCTCGTGTGGTCACGTCGCTCCGCACGCTGCTGGCGGCCGCATTGCTCATGACGGTGCCCGAAATCGCGTCGGCGTCGCCTCGCCCGCCGTGTGCACCGGCCGTCGACAGTACCCTGCTGACCCTTCACGCCAGCGGTCAGAGCTTCACCGACTTTCTCGCGGCCGCGAAAGCGCGCCGGGAAGGGTGGCTCCGGATGGCGGACAGCGCACGGGTTGACGACGGCCTGCTGGCCCGCGCACGGGCGGTCGGTGGCACGTGGCACTTGCTGGTGGTCGCCGTCGATCGCTGTGGCGACTCGATGAACTCCGTGCCGTATCTCGCGAAGCTGGCCGAACAGGTACCCGGTCTCTCGCTGCGCATTGTGCTACCCGAGCCCGGGCGCCCCGTGCAGTTGGCGCATCGGTCGTTGGACGGGCGGGCGGCCACGCCGACGATCGTCCTGCTGGATGCCGCAGGCCGTGATGTCGGCTGCATTGTCGAACTCCCCCGCGAGATTCGCGACTGGGCTCATGGGGTGCGTGGTACGGTCACCTCGGATTCATTGCACGCGGGGATCGCCGCGTTCTACGCGCGCGACAAAGGCAAAGGCATTACCACGGAAGCGGTCGAGATGCTCGAGTCAGCGAAAGCCGGCTCGACGCTGTGTCACACGGGCAAGGCGCCCTGAGCTCGCGGCTGACGCGGGTCGTCTCGCCGCGCCAGCGCCGGATTCATCCGCCGGTACGTACGCCGGTACATCAATCCCGGTAGATCAATCGAGCAGCGCGACGCCGCGATCCAGCCGGTCGCGCACGTCATCCGCATCGCGCTGGAGAACGGCCAGGACCCGGGCAGTAGGAATCGAGGCGCGGTCGGCCGTGAACACGCGCAATCGGCGCGCGCTGCGGTAGAACTCGTCGGACAGCCGCGGCAGGTTCATGGCGCCATCCCAACCCGCAGCGGTGAGCAGCTCGACGCGGCCGTCTCGGCGTAACATCGGCAGCTCAAGTCCGAGCATCTGGGTTTTGGCCGGGTAGTCGAGCAGCAACGCCCCTTCCGTGAGACCCAGCTCATGCGACAGGGCGTCTTCGACGCGACGGGTCAGTGGGTAGTCGGAGGCGATCCACTCGCCCACGTCGTCGCCGAGCGATGCGGCCGGACACTCGTAGGCACGTTTGTGCAGGTGACGCACGCGCAGACCCTGAAGCTGCGCCCGTGCGTCGGCGGGGAGGGCGGGCGTATCGAGGTGCGCCAGCAGCCCCTCGTCGGTGAAGCGCGCCACGTCGACGCCGGCCGCGAGCCCGGCGTCCAGACTCACCGCCACCAGACGCTTGTACATCGCCGTGGCGCTGCGCACCGCATGGTGCCAGTAGACGTTCCGATACATCTGGTACTTGGCGAACAGCAGGGACTCGAGTGCCGACAGCCCCTTCTCCCGAATCCCGATGCCATGTCCTGATCCGTCGGGGCGCTCGACCAGCACGAGGGAGTTGAGCAGACGATCGACATCGATTTCTCCATACGGAACGCCGCACATCGTGGCATCGCGCTTGAGATATTCGATCTTGTCGAGGTCGATCGAGCCCGAGATCAGCCCTTGGAGCGGATGTGTACTGCGTCCGGCAATCAACGCAAATACGTCGCCGGGAGCCTCATTGCCCAGGTGACGCGACAGCACGTCGGCAATGGTGCCCTCCGTGAGCAGTGGCCGCGCGACCTGTTCATGGTGCGTCACTCCGATCTCTTCGAGCGCATGCGAAAAGGGATAGTGCCCGACATCATGCAGCAGCGCGGCGGCGCGAATGATGGCCCGATCGCGCGCGGCGATTCCGGCCAGCGCGCCATGTTCCTCGAGCAATCGAAGGGCGACGCCGGCCAGATGAAAGGCGCCGAGGGCGTGCTCGAAGCGCGAATGGGTGGCGCCGGGATAGACCAGAAAGGCCAGGCCTAGCTGCCGCACATAGCGGAGCCGTTGCATGACCGGCGTATCGAGCAGGTCGAGCGCCAGTGGATCCAGGCGCACGTTATTCCAGATCGGGTCGCGAAGAATCTCCATGCGCCAAGATACCGCAGCCGGCTGGCAACGGCAGATGCCTTTCGTGCGTACCTGTATCACCGGAGTGCACGCAGGTCTGCACGCTGGAGGAAATTGGGCGGCCCGCTCGCTGCTGAGGGACCGAATGCCATTGGGCATCGTCATGACGCACGGAGGGGGGATGAGCAGGATGGCTGCTCGACGGTCATTAGTGGCCGATTCCGACCGTCCAACGAAAACCGATGCTTCCGTGTAAAGGACACAACGCGGTGTGGCGTAACGCCCCGTCAGCGCTCTGCTGAATGCCGCTTAACGAAACGATTGGCCCCTCGTCTACGTCTTACGTGACTCCTAGCCTATTTCTGCGCCGCACTGCGGCGGTACTCGGATTGATCCTGGCCACAGCGGCAACCGCCGCTGCGCAGTCAGTCGATATCATCCGCGGCCGAGTGCTTGGCCCCGATACCCTTGCTGTCCAGAACGTGCTGGTGACGGCCACGACCCTGACGGGCAACGTGAGCCGCAGCGCCCGAACGGACAAGAACGGTCGCTACACCATCTCGTTTCCCGGCGGTGAAGGGAACTACTGGGTCTCGTTCAACGCGCTCGGCTTTACGCCGCGGCGTTATCAGGTGCTGCGCACCGCGGACCAGGAGATTCTCATCGCTGACGCGCGGCTCAGTGCGGCCACGGTGACGCTCGATGCGATTCAAGTGACGGAGCGGGCGGCTGCATCGCGCAGTGACACCGTCTCCGATGTGAGCGGAACCGAAAAGGCCGTCACGGCCGATCCCGGATTCCTCTCCGCCGATCAGATGGGCGATCTCGCCGCGATGGCCGCCTCGATTCCTGGCGTGCAGTTGCTGCTCGGCGCCGACGGTGCCGCGGACGCCTTCTCGGTATTCGGCCTTGGCGGCGACCAGAACAACACGCAGCTCAACGGCCTCAACTTCGGCGACGCCAGCGTGCCGCGTGACGCCAATGTGCAGACCTCGTTGTCCACGTCGCCGTACGATGTGTCGCGCGGTGGGTTCTCCGGGGGACAGTTGCAGGTGCGCACGCGTGCCGGTTCCAACTTCCGGAACCGTGCGCTGAGCTCCAACCTGATTGCGCCGCCGATGCAGTGGACCGATCAGGCGGGCGTGGCGACGTCGCAGCAGTACACGCGCCTGTCGCTCGGTG
>Ga0154020_10008040_pt1 | contig 12266 bp, 8 predicted proteins | sample Klosneuvirus_201_FD_109709 | JGI IMG/M metagenome (GOLD analysis project Ga0154020, IMG submission 109709) | Active sludge microbial communities from wastewater, Klosterneuburg, Austria - Klosneuvirus_20160825_MG | ecosystem: Engineered > WWTP > Aerobic digester > Activated sludge | place... | reverse complement strand
TCTTGGTCCAAATGACTTTCTCCCACATCAGTTGGCGCGCGTCTCCACCATATTTCGTCTCCGCAGCGAGTTTAGAAAAAACATCTTCTGTAATGTGCGTTGGGTAAGTGGCATCCCCCAAGGCACAAAGCTTCGCTGCGTAGTTTGCAGCCCGGCCAACCCAGACGAGGTCGTTGAATTTACGTAGGCCTGTGCGCGCCACGAAAAGCTTGCTGGTGTCAATGCCCACAGTTTGCCGCAGAGTGTAGGCGGTGTTTGGGTAAACATTCTTCACCGCCTGGTTCAGCTCAGTGACAAACGCGTTAATGCGAAGAGCAGTCTTCGCGGCGGATGTGTTTTTGCGGTCCCCGATGAAAACCGCCATGACACGGTCGCCGTCAAAGGCCGTGATCTCGCCACCATTGTCCCGAATTATCCTGGATGTCCCGGCAAGGTAGGTCTTGTAAATCTTTGCCGCGAACAATGGTTTAAAGTCATCCACCAGTCCCGTAGAATCAGCCATGTCGGCATACAAGACTGTGCCATCAAGGGTGACCGCGTCGTTCCCGAGGGCGACATCCTCTGCTTGCGGAACTTTGCGTCCCTCACGGGTTTCCCACTTGGCTTTGAGTGTGGTAGTGGCTTCGGTAATAAGTTCTTTGAGATTCATGGTTCGTTTCGTCCTTTCAAAGCGGGCCGAGTTTGTTGATCAATGTGCGGAGTTGACGCGACGCATTCTGGAGGTTGCGTGCGGCCGTGCATCCACGTTTCTGGTGGAACAGGAGACAATTGATTCCCAACAGGTCGGTTGGAATTTTGAGATTCACGCCTTTCGGGGCAACGATGTAGGTCCGCTCCCGGCCAAGAGATCCCATGAACAGCCCCAATTCAAATATGACGTTGTCTCTCGGCGAGGGTTTAGACATTCCTCGGCTCTTAGTGACGTCGTCAGCGGTCAGAACAAGAATGGCAAAATCTGCTTCCTTGGTTACATGCACCAAGTCTTCGATCGTTGTTTGAGAGCATTCGAAAACGCCTCGCATCCAAGGTTTCAACACATACGGGTGGCGACGCAAGGAACTGGTGATGCCCTCGACAAGTTTAAGTCCCTCACTAGACGAGCCGATGAAGACGACGGGTTGGCTTCGCGGCGGAGAATGAAATTTGTTCCGTTCCTGAAGCCGCGCAGCCAAGATTACGGCGGTCCTGCGCCAAAGTTCGGGATTAGCGTTAGCAATCTTTGTAAATTTAGTCTCGGCCACTTTTGCGACCACGGTTGGCTCGTTGGTCGAAATGGTGGCGCTTCGCTTGGCGGTGGTGTCCAACAGTGCCATCTCGCCAATGTGAGTTTGAGCCGCCCTGGTGGCCACCACCCGGCCGTTTGCTTTGATAGACACCGAACCCGAAAGAATGAAGTAGATGTCGGTATCTAAACCGCCCTGGGTCATCAGTTCATGGTTGGCTGGAAATTCGCGACGAGTCGCAACGGCGGCCAACGCTGCGGCAATGTGCTGGTGTCCGGCTACTAGTTCCTGCATTCGCAGCGCCTCAATAAAGCGGAGTTTTCCAGCAGGGCCAGAGAACCGCTTGATCAAGCTTGGACTGCTCTTAGATGACATGGGTCGTTCAGATGGTTGTCACGGCACAAAGTCGGCGGGATAATCCGCCGTGCCAGGATAAATGAGTACGAGTGTCATTCTTCTTCGTTCTCGGTGCTGCGTCCGAGGCGGTATTTGATGTCGTAGTTCAGGATGAAATCCAACTCCTCCGCCGTGAACCCGTAGTGACCCGCCAACACCGTGTCGATTTCGTCGAGGATGGGTTTCATTTGCGTTTAGCGCTTGGAAGTCCCCAAAACTGTGGGCCGCTAATCGGTCGCATCTCGTCGCGCAAAACGTGTCGAGCGGCTGCCGTCAAAGAATCGAATACATTCTCGTCGAGTTGGAATTGCAATCCCTCCTTGCTCTTGACGACGGCGAGCTTGTAAACGCGACCGTAAAATGTCCGCTCGATTACCATTCCCGCTCGCAAACCGTAATCGTGTTTCACTTTCTTAATCACTTGATAACGCCTTTCTGCACGAGGCGGAAGGCTTCGAGCGTTGCGTCCTTCACGCCTTCGGCAACGAGCGGGAAGGTGGTGAGGATGTGGGTGAATTCGTTTTCCGTCAGACCGTAGAGTTGGGCGACCAGACCGTCCAACTCCGCGCGCAACCGGGCGCGGGCGGTGGGAGCACTCACGCCTTGCTTGTGACTGCCCAAACCGACTTCGTTGGCCAGATCATCGAACTCAGGCGTCGTGCAAATCAACTTGGCCGCGCGCGAGGCTATCGCTCTAAACGCCGCGTCATTCTCCGTCAGACGCGGAAAGGGGAGTTGGTAAATATAGAACATGTTCACGTTAGCTGAAATCATTTGCCGAATATAATAATCCAACGTGAAACTATTCAGCATGGCTTGGACTACAACAACTTCGTTGTCGGTGAAGTCGCGACTCTTTTGCGCGTCTCTGTCCAACACAAGTATGGAATTTCCACAGAACACTTTCTGGGGAATTGGGCCGACGATTAAAGTTCGACTGTCTGTCGTTCTGCCGATCGCCCTGATTCCAAATCTGTATTTCTCGTAACCAAGCGTTTGCTTTGTATCGGCTGCACTGCGTCCAAGAATTGCTTTTCTTGCGTCTTGTTCGTTAATCCAGAATCGAAGCGAAGTATCCCACTGGTGTGTGAACTGATGGATCATCTTGCCTTCATACAACGGCAATCTTCCGTTGGTTTTCTGGTTTTTGAAAAGATAGCTATCGCTGGTCATGTGAAATTCCGCAGTGAGTCGCAAATTCCACACACCCAAGATTTCTTCGCCGAGCATCGGGAACTTCAGCATTTTTTCGGCGATGACGACATCGAGCGGACACTTAAATTCCATGACTGAAAGTGAATCGGGCGAAAGTCGGCGCACGAGCTCGATTGAAATGGGGATTGCGCCTTCTTGCGGGAAGCGTTCGAGTTCGGCTACTTCGAGGCGCATGAAAGCCGCCGGGAAACTTTTGGTGACACCTCCTTTTTCAAATGTGAGCACAAGGAATTTGAAACTGCGATGAACACCTTCAAAAACTTCCTTGCGGTTTTCAAAGCAGAACAAGCCGGTCACTTCGCTTCGAGTGAACAGCATTTCACGGAGTTGTTTCGTGCCGAGGTCGGTGTAGATGCCGCTGGGAATGACAATGCCGCAATAACCACCGCTGCGCAGAAGGTTGAAACATTGTTCGGTGAAAAGTTTGTAGAGATTTGTGTCCGAGCCGGCTTTTTTCCCGTCCACGATGCTGATTTGATTTTTGTATTGCGGCGTGGAGCGGTAAAACGCGCTGACGTGCGGAAAGTCACTCAGATACTCCAGCCATGCCTTTTTGATTTCAGCATCTTTTAGCAGTATTGCCTGAGTCTTCTCAAAGTCTTGAATCGACATCTTCTTCTTCGAGACAAGTGCGGAGTGATCCTCAAAGAACTCCTTGGCGTTCGGCTTGAAGATTTCCCACGGTGGATTGGTGATGATGGCATCGAAGCCACCGCGCTGGAGCAGCACCTGGTCGAACTCATAGCCCCAATGGAACGGGTTCAGGGCTTCGATGTCCGCGAGCTTAAGCGGGCGCTTGTTGGGCTTGCCTTCCTCGCTCTTTTTCTCGTCCCAGGTTGCTTCCTGATACACGATACCGAGCGACTGAAACTCTCTGAGCAGCATCTCATTCATGCGCGTGTAGGCCTCCTGCCGGGCGTTCTCGATGTCAGCCCGAAGATTCAGGAGACGCTCCTCCTGTTTCAGTCCTTCGACTTCCCCGAGGGCGAAAGCGTGCCTCTTGTAGAGATCAATGGACTTGTTTTTCCGTTCCAGCAGGGAGGCGAATTTCTCCGCGTTCAGGCCAGCCAGATAGGCGGCGGTGACTTCCTTTTGCTTGGGTGCGGTCTTGGTCTCGACGGTGAAGCCGAGATCACTGCCGTGCTGGAGGGTGAGGCGGCCCTGAAGGCCAGGGACCTTATCCTTTCCGGCGTCAAAGGCAGCCGGGTCCACGTTGAGGAGCCCGATGAGTGAGTTGCCCGCGAGGATGTTGAAATCAATGTTCGGCAGCGGCTCGAGCTGCTCCACACTCTCTGCTGAGGCGACGAGTGCGAGGAAGAGGCGCAGACGGGCGATTTCCGTTGCCTCCTCCATGATGTCCACGCCGTAGAGGTTGTCCGTGATGATGCGCTTCTTGATGTAATAGGCGGGAGAGGGATGGTCCCGCCGGATATCGCTGAACCACTTGTTGAGGGAGGCGTCATTGATAAATGAGATTTTACCGATGACGGCGGAGTAGAGATTGATGAGCGTCTTCATCGCCGCGACGAGGAACGCGCCGGACCCGCAGGCGGGGTCTAGCAACGAAAGTTGCGGGAGGATGTCCTGAAGGAGGCGGCGGCAGAGCGGCGCGTCCAGATTCAGCAGGAGATCGGCGATTGTGGGGAACTTCGTCGAGTGGGTGGCATTGATCCTGTCCAGAACTAGCTTGTAGATGGTCTGCTCACAGAGGTATTCCGTGATCTCTGGCCGGGTGTAGTAAGCACCGAACTGCTTCTGGTTAATGTATTTCTCAAAGATGTAGCCGAGCACGTCGGGGTTGATCTCGTCGGCCTTGCCCGCAGGGGTGTCGTTGAGGTTCCAGGAGTAGCGTTCGAAGAGCTTCAGGATGTTCTCAAAGGCCGCGTCCGGAATGTGTATATCCTTGTTCGCGACCTCGATTCTGTGCGGCAGGAAGAGGCCGCCGTTGAGGTATTTGATCTGCCCGAGGAGCTTCTTTGCGGGTTCACTGCGCTGCGATTCGGGTTTGGCGAAACCTTCAAAGAAGAGGGCCTTGAGGAAGATCGCGTAGTAGCGGTCTTTGCCGGATTTTCGGCTCTGGTCGAGCTTGTTCTGGAGGTAGTGCTCGTCGCCGTCATTTAGGAAGAACTTCCTCTGAAGGAAGTAGATGAACATGAGGCGGTTCAGGAGCACCGAGGCATACCAGTGGCGCTGGCGCTCGTCGTCGATACCTTCGATGAGTTCGAGGAAGGCGAGGTGTTCCACGGAGAACTCGGTGTAGAACTTCTTCGTGACGCGCTCGACATCGAGGGCTTTTTTCAGACGGCTGGCGACTTCGGTGATGCTGATGTTTCCCTGGCCATCGAGTTCGCTGATGTCCACTACCATGGAGGCGAGCTTACTGATAAAGAGGTCGCCGGGCTGGCCCTTGACATAAAGATGATCACGAGCATGAGACTTGCCGGCCTCTCGTTTGACCCAATACCAGAGGCTCTGAGTGCGGCCGGCGTCCAGGAAGATGAGAAGGTTCTCAAAGCAGTGCTCGGAAACCTGCTTGTGGATGGCGGCGCGGCCCTTGGCATCGGGGATGGTTCCATCCGAGTTGATTTCGAACACAGTGACACCGGCTAGAGTGGCTACAGATTTGCGAGTGTAAGAGACACCTTCGACCTGGAACTGAATCGGCTTCCGATTCGAAGGCTGGGACCATCCAAGTTCGTCGATGAAGAGGTTGGCGAAGTCCAGAGACTGGAGGAGGTCGCGGGTGCGGTTGAGTTCAAGTGGCATGGTTAAAATCAATTAGGGATGAGCGGCGCTGAGTCCAAGCGAGCAGATGATCTGAGGTTCGTGGCTTTGCTCTTCCTCGTGGATGATGCAGAGGCGGTCGTCATCGCGAAGGGCGATGGTGAGTTCGGCCAGTTTTTCGTCGGAGATGCCGGAGCGTAGCTGGCGGTTAAGAGCATCAGTGGCGGACTGCCGGAGCGGGTAGCGGTAGATTTCCTCGATGGTTTTGGCGAGTTGGGGAGACTCGAAGAGAGTGCCCTTCACCTGCTCGGCGTGGCGCTTGAGGCGTTCGTAAGCGCGGAAACGGGCACCCGAAGGGCGGCCCAACTGTCCGCCGATGGCCTTCTCTTCCGAAACAATGTGCTGCGCGCCTTTCAGAACGAGGTCGTGGTGGTCTCCCCGGCGCGAAACTGCGGGAGTGCCGGGAGCACATTCGGCGGCGCGGAGAATCTCAAACTGGGATTGGGTGACGGCGTTGCCGTCTTTGTCCATCCAGGCGAGAGCGTCGTTGCCCTCCGCAGTGCGCAGATAGACGAGCACACCGGGCGGTTTTTTTGGGGCTTGGATGTGCGCCTTGGTGGAGAAAACAACCTCGGGAAGTCCCTCGATGATGGATTTGAGAGCGGGATCGGCTTCGGTTGCGTTCTTCCAAATTTGGTAGGCGTAGGAAGCGAGATCGACTTCGCTATCGGCATCGCCGTCAAGGATGCCGGATTTTTCATTGTAGAGATCGAGCAGCTTTTGCTTCTCGCGCTCGTCCTCGAAGAAGGCTTCGTCGGTGCCGACCACTTCGGCGTTCTCCTTGAGGCGGGCGCGGACACGCGAGCGCAGTCGAATGAGCTGTTCGATGCCATCGGCGGGCAGGAAGGAGTAGCACAGGATTTTATCCGACTTCTGGCCGATACGGTCCACACGGCCCGCCCGCTGGATGAGGCGGATGATGGCCCAAGGAAGGTCATAATTGACGATCACGGCGGCATCCTGAAGGTTTTGGCCCTCACTGAGAACGTCGGTGGCGATCAGCACGCGCAACTCGTTCTCTGGAAGGAATGCGGCATTGTTCTTGTTGGATTCGTGGCGGTTGCTTTTGGGGCTGAAACGCCAAGCCTGATTGGTGGGGTCCTCAGAACCTCCAGTGACACCAGCGAGCCTCTCGATGCCTTTGCCCTGGAGATTCTCGGTCAGGTAACGAACGGTGTCGGCGAACTGAGTAAAGATGAGGACCTTTTCGTCTGGATGAGTCTTGGCGAGCAGCTTGTAGAGGGCGGCAAGTTTTGCGTCCGCCTGCGGCTGCCAGTCACCACAGCGTTTCAGCACGCTGAGTAATGCAGAGGCATCTGTTTTCAGATCGGCCGAAAGCTCATTAATAAACAAGGCGGCGCGAAGCCATTTGAAGCGAGTCTTGAACTGAGAGGCGTAGCGATGATAGGCCTCGGCTGCGCGCTTTTGGAAACCGGCCTCGCTGCTGAGGTCGAGTTTCTCGGCGGCATGGGTTTCCTCGTCCTCGCCTTCGGCAAAGAGTTCGGCTTCGGCGTTGGGATCGTCGGGGTCCTCGTCGTAGCTGCCCGAATCGAGCAGACCGTTGTCTTGGGTGCCGATGGGCAGCGGCAGGTCGTTCTCAAGGGCGTGGAGGAAGATGTAATTCCGCAGAATATGGCGCTCGATGGATTGCTGAAAGGCCTCGCCGCTGCTTTCGAGCCGCTTGAAAAGGTTCGTGCGACAGAAGCCCATGAGACGCTTACCGGCGCGGGAGAGATCGTCGAGTTGTTTACCCTCACTCTGAGAGGGTGGCTGGTGTGGTGTGGGTGCCACATAGTTCCCCAAACCATAACGCGGCAGCGTCAGGGCATTGATCGAATCGACAACGTCAGGCGCGTAGAGGCGGGCATATTGGTCGGCGGTGTCTTTGGCATTGACCTTAACTTTGACAGTTTTGGGAATGCGGTCAGGAAAGTAGGAGCGGCTGCCATCCTGAAACGTGAGAAAGCGCCGCCCTGTCTCCGGGTCGGGAGTGGCGTAGTTTGACTGGATGAAGCTACGGGTGCGCCGGACCATGAACAGGCGCATGAGTTCACGCCAGTCGTCAGCTTCTTCACTCTTTTCAAAAGCAGCGAGCGAGCGCACCGGGCACTGGTGGCGGCGGATGAACTCCGTCTCTCCAAGGGAGCGAATCAGTTGCTCTGGGCGGATGCCAAGATCTTTGTCCTCAGGGATGAAGAGCCGGAGCTGATTGGATAGATCGTGATACGTTTTGTTGTAGGGAGTGGCGGAAAGCAGAATGCAGCGGCTTTCATTTTCGAGGATGTATTCCTGAATGGCTCGGTAGCGTTTGCCAGCGCGGTTGCGAAGGTTGTGGCTTTCGTCAATGAGAACCACCTTGTAGCGGCGCAGGCTGGGGAGTTCGTTGGCTGCGCGGGTAACGGAAACTACTTTGGCTAGCAGCCGGTATTCGCTGACATAGTCTTCCCACATTTTGACGAGGTTCTTCGGACAGAGAATGAGGGTCTCTGTGAAATGGTCGTCTTGAAACACCTTGGCAAGAGCTGTGGCCATCAGCGTTTTGCCCAGACCGACCACGTCGCCAATGAGAACACCACCCCTTTTGTTGAGGTGGTGCGCGGCGATTTTTACGGCAGCCACTTGGTAGTCGAACAGACGGTTCCCAAACTCGGGCGGAATGCGGAACTGCGACAAGCCAGCGCGGGCCTCCTGGGCGAGGTGATAGGCAATCTTGACGTAAATGTGGTAGGGCGGGATGGAATCCTCACGAGCCCAGCTTTCTTCGATGACCTGGATCAGCTCCTTGGTGATGTCGATGCACCAGCGGTCGCCCCAGCGGTCTTCAAACCACTTGGCAAGTTTTTGCGTGGCGTCCTGATCGAGGACATCGACGTTGAGTTCCCCTTGCTTGGAGAGACCGGCAAACGTGAGATTGCTGGAGCCCAGAAATCCAGTGATGGGATTGTTAGGATCGGACCGGAAGCAAAGGTAAAGTTTGGCGTGGAGGGTGTGACGCAGATAGAGCTTCACGACGACTTTGCCTTCTTTGAGCTGCCGGGCGAGGCGGCGAAGTCCTGCTTCGTCTTCATTGGTTGGAGCGCCCAACGTGAGTTGATTGCGAAAGTCCTCAGCGAGCTTCTTTTTGAGCCGAAGCGCGGTTTGGTTATCCAGTGGGCTGGACTCTGTGGTGATGCTCAGAGCCTCGCGAAGTTCCTCCTGGGGGGCGGTTTGCATCCCGACGAGCAGCCTGCACTGCTGCCCCCCTCCGCCCGGCCATTTTTCAATCAGCGCATCAATGGCTTTCCAGCCGCGCAGATTGAAGTAACCAACGCAGAAGTCGGAACGCTGGGAAATATCGAGCGTTTCCCGAAGAGCAGGCAGGAGGCCGAGAGCGATGTTGTCGAAGATGCGCGGCATGTGTGCGTGCAACGTGAAGCACTTCTGAGCCGCTGTCACAATTTTTCCCTTCGTAAGGCAGCTTCCCCCGAAAAAAACCATTGCCAAAATGGGGGCGTTTCCGCTAAAACACATTTCCATGCCGCAACCGTTGACATGGAATTCTAACTTGGTGTGGAATGCACCAGGGGCCGTGTGGAATGGGTCTGTGGCTTCATCCAACCACATCATGACCAACGATAACAAAATCAGTGCGTCAATCCCGGCGCAAGACATGGCAGACATCCTGGCGGCCTTTGCCACCATCAAGGCCAAGCTGCCCTTTCTAATCAATCTGAACGCGGAGGAAAAACGCCGCATGCCGAACATCGGCACGGAGCGCGGCGGCATGGTGGAGACCTTCACCATCGAGATGGACCTGCACGCGGACCTGATCCCCACCTTTGTCGATATGCCTGAACTCGCGCTCGACGGTGCCCTTTTCTCCCAGCTCGACATCATCAAAGCCTGCGCCAATGAGCTGTGCGAAGGCATCAATGACACGCATCAAGCCGTGGGCTCTGACATGTATCTGGCCTACCTGAGCTTCTACAACAATGTGAAGCAGGCCGCGAAGCGCGCCGTCGTGGGTGCCGATGCGATCTATGCGAACCTGCGCCGCTTCTTCCAGCGCGGTGGCAGCACGCCGCCGCCCACCCCGCCGACGCCCTAAACCCTGCCCTCTGGGGTGCCGGGCCGCACAGCCCGGCTACCCGGCGGATGGGTGGCTGGGCCGGATTTCGCAGCCCTGGAGCCGTAAAACATGGATTTCACCTCAATGCGCCAATTTTACCCGCCTGTTTCACCTGGACTCCCGTGAAAGTTCGGTCTTTTGGTGGAAGTCGGCTCCTTTGAGGGCTTGGAATCGGTCAAAATTGCCGAAAATATGCCGATGCGGCCTTCATGAGCGATGATCTTCACTGAAAACATGAACGCCAACCTGCCAAATTTGACCAAAATTCAGTCAAATTTGACTGATTTCGGGTCAAATTTGACGGTTTTTCGGTCAACGATGAACCCTTTTTCGTCGTCGCCGACCGCTCAACGGTCGCCGCCGACCCGCCGCCGGTCACGGCTGACCGATCCGACCCCAACGCCGACGGATTCCCGCTCAAGCCCGACCGATGAACGGTCAACGCCGAGCACCCAACGGTGAGCGTTTCGGCCAGCCTCTCCAAGTCTCCCCATCTCCAAGTCTCCAAGCCTATGTTCGACCCCAATCTCCCCCAAGAAAACACGCCCGCCGATGCGGTGCAGATGCGCAATCAGCTCAATGGACTCAAAGCCATCATTGATGCCATCCTAACTGTGACCGCCGCGCAGGTGGACAGCACGACCACGCTGCCGCAGGGCAGCCCCGCGAACGCGAGCGTGAATGTGGTGGGCAACACGCTGCACTTCAGCTTTGAAATTCCGCAAGGGCAGGAAGGACTGCCCGGACTCGTCGGCCCCACTGGCCCGCCGTTTTCGAGTGCGGTGGTGGATAGCGTGAACACCGTGGAGCCCGGCATACCCGCCGCCGTGAATGTGAGCTTCGATGGAGCGAACGTGCGCTTCACCTTCGACATCCCACGCGGCAGTGACGGGATGAATGGCAGCAACGGCAGCGATGGCAGCCAAGGCCCACAAGGCAATGACGGCGGCCAAGGCCCACCCGGCAACGACGGAGCCCAAGGCCCACCCTTTGCCCAGGCCATCGTCGATGGCGTGACGACGCTCGATCCCGGACAGCAGGCCACGGTAGGTGTGAGCTTCGATGGCTCCAACGTGCGCTTTCAATTCGCCATCCCTCGCGGGAACGACGGCAGCAATGGCACAGACGGTTCCCAAGGCCCGCCCGGCGAGATCAGCCAAGCCCAACTCGACAACGCCATCAGCGGAACGAGTGCGAACACCAACAACGTGAGCACGCTGGGCCAGACAGCGGACAGCAACTACAACCAGCAGCAGATGCAAGACGTGCTGAACAAGCTGGATGAGTTCCTCAACGCGGCACGGCGATGAGGCTCTTGAACGTCTCTTTCCAGACGCCCGTCGGGCCTCCCGTGGCTTTTCGAGCATAGAGGTAAAGCCTGCTCTCCACGCTGCCGGGAATATCAAAATACCGCTTGTCGAGAGTCAGCACATGGAAGTCCTGAATGCTTTCAAAGAGCCATTCGGCCAGCACGACTTCAATGCCGCGGATTTCGCCTTTTTCTTCCGTGATCTCCCATTCTGAAATCCACGAGAACTGCCTGATGCGTTTGCGACTGCGCTTGCCTTGCTCCGAACGGATCGTGGTTTGAATGCTCGTCATCTTGAGGCGGTGCAGGGCATCTTTGAGCCGCTGATATTGCCCACCGCCAGGCTCGCGGTTCATCCAGGCAAGGAACTGATACGGGGTGAAGTGAATTCGGCGCGAAGGCTCAAGTCCCTTCCTTTTGGCTTCGATCCATTGCGATATGGCATAGATGAGCAAATCCTGATCGTGGATCGTGGCAATGCCGTGTTCACCGCTGCCGGTGATGCGGACCGTTTCAGTTTGGCCCGACCTCGCGTCCACATACTCGTGCTGAATGGCCTCAGTTCTTCCGGGTGTCAGGCTGAACCAGCAACGCGCCATCAGATCAATCTGGTCTTTGGGGGCGATGTCAGCCGAGGACGCTATGAACCTTTCCAAGTTCTGATGTTCTTTGATCCCACCCTCAATCATCCTGCCCATGCCCTTCGGCATACCATGATTGGTTTGAAAAAACAATATCGTCAGACTGGCGACCTTTTGACCGAACTTTGCAACCATCGTAACGCCAGCAACCCTTTGGATCGTCATGACAGCGACCGTATCGTCAAACCAACGACCAACCCACGTCAGGCCAGCGACTTTGCTATCGTCACTTCAACGACCCACCATCGTCAGAGCAGCGACCTGAACCGTCCTCAAGCCCAAACTCCCTGCGCTTCTCCGCCTCCTTAAACCTTACTTAAACAGTAAAGAATAAAACCTTTAAACCCCGTCGGCAGCCGACGCGCCTTTTTGAAAGGCTCGTCTGCCTCCGGGGGGCTGGCAGGGAAGAACCAATAAAACTAGCAAGCTAGCTAGCAAGCTGTGTTGCAAGTTTGCAACCCTCCGAAGAAAAATGCAGGCACTCATCAGTCAGGCGTTCGGGATGCTATCGGCGACAGGAGTGAATCACTATTCTGCCAAAAAGAGGCAGACATGATTTACGGACTCACAAATTCAAAAGGCGGTGTTGG
>Ga0154020_10008039_pt1 | contig 12269 bp, 12 predicted proteins | sample Klosneuvirus_201_FD_109709 | JGI IMG/M metagenome (GOLD analysis project Ga0154020, IMG submission 109709) | Active sludge microbial communities from wastewater, Klosterneuburg, Austria - Klosneuvirus_20160825_MG | ecosystem: Engineered > WWTP > Aerobic digester > Activated sludge | place... | reverse complement strand
GGGGCCTTCGTCGCGCGGCCGTTCCGGCAATACGACTACTACGTCGGCATCTACGATGGTCTGTGGTCCCTGGCCACCCGCGTCTGTGCCGTCACCCCCCAGCCGACGAACCAGCAGAAGCTGGAGTGCGTCATCGGCGAAGTCCTTCGGCTGCAGAAGGCGATCGGGCTCGAAGACGCCGACTCGGTCGCGGTGTCGGCGCACTGGGTGCTGCGGCAGCTCCTCAAGGAGGAGACGACCGCGGCCCTGCGATCCGCGGAGCAGGCAGAGAACCTCCTCGCCTCGCTGGGCGCGAGCCCCGATCACTTCGAGGCGGTCGACGACGTCACCAAGAGCCTCTTCGAGGCAAACCTCGAGATCCATCGGCGACTGCACGTGGCCAATTCGCCCCGCCGAGACCCGACCCTCGCCGAGTTCTACGAGGTCTCGCGCAAGGTCGCAGGCAAGTGGCCCGCCGACCAGAAGCAACAGCAGGCCCTGCTCGGCTACACGCTGAGCGAGGACGAGGTGACCTTCTTCGACAACCCGGAGAGTTGGGTCTTCCGCAGCGGGCGAGAGCTCTCGTTGCGCGCGCTCCAGCAAGAGCGCACCACGTCGGACGACGGCGTCGGCAAGCTCGTCTGGGCGGCAGGCGGCCTCGTCGTGCACGCCTACTCCCCGCACCGCGCGGGCGACGTGCTCGTCAACGCGCGCGCCTACCCGGACACCGAGTTCCTCAATACGCGGACCTTCAACCGCCTCCTCCTCCCCTACGAGGTCGCCTGGAGAGTGGTCGGCGCGGGGCTCGACGTCGGCCACGTGTTCGGGTTCCACCTCGGCCAGAACTGGGCGCTCGTGGCGCCGCTGCGCTGGCTCTCGAAGGTCGACGACCAGATCGGGTTCCGCCTGGGTCTGCGTCTCACCTCTCCGAGCCTGCCCGTGCTCCGGCTCCTCTCCTTCGACGCGGGAGTGAACTTCGGGAGCCCTAACTGGCGCTTCGAAGGCGACTTCCGGGGGGGGCCCGAAGTCGGGGTGAGCCTCGCTCGCTTCGTCCGCTTCTCGGTCTCGTTCGATGACGTCTTCGCCAAGGATCGCGGTGGGGCGTTCGGCCATCGGTGGTTCCACCCCGAGTTTCGCTTCGGTCTGGTGGACATCCCGAGTCTCACCTATTGGGCGGCGAAGGCCCTGTTCTGAGCGCCGTCTAGTTCGGCCCCGCCGCGCGCGGTCCCCGCACCATCCGGCGCCACCGCGCCGCCGCGCTCTCGCCCGCGACGCCGGGGCGCACGAGCTCGGCGCACAGCGCGGCCGTCAGCGCGTCGCCGTCTCCCCGCGGCCGCGGCGCGCCGCGCACCACGGGGATTTCCCCGAACGGCCCGCGCACGATCGCGCCCCCGAGGCTGTCGCTCACGACCAGCACCGCGTCCTCGCGCAGCGTCTCGCGCACGACCGCGGCGTCGAGCCCGACCACCGCGAGGTCGGCGACGCTGCACCGCGCGGCGTCCACCTCGCGCAGCACCATGCGGATCGTGCGCGGATCGCGGTCGACCCACGCGTGGAGGCCGGCGTCGAAATCGAGCAGCACGAACGTGCCCGCGCGCCGCGCCGCGCGCGCCGCCTTGCACATCACCACCGCGTGCGACACGACCGGCGAGAGCCCGGTCAAGAGGAGCACCGGCGCCTGCCAGCTCGCGGGGACCTCGACCGCCGGCGTGGCCTCGCTCTCGCGCGCGAGCGCGTGCGCCCCACCGGTCGGATCGACGAGCACGAGCGAGGGTCGCGTGAGGGTGAACGACACGCCGCCGACGTCGACGCCCGCCGCGGCGAGCTGCGCATACGTGCGACGCCCGAACGCGTCGTCGGGCAGCACCGTCGCGAGCCCCACGCGGAGGCCCACTCCGGCCAGCGTGAGCGCGACCTGCACGGCGCCGCCGCCGGGCCGGAGCGTCGAGCCGGCGAGCTTCCACCCGATCTCTCCGGCGCAGATCACGTCGAAGCTCCGCCGCCCAGCGTGCGCCTCGGGGATCAAAGGCATCGCAGGGACAGCGTACCGCACCCCGGGAGCGTGTCACGGACGCTAGACTGCGGGCCCCACCCGAAAGGCTCGCGCATGTCGATCGTCCTCTACCACCACCCGTTCTCTCGCGCCGCGAACGTCGTCTGGATGCTCGAGGAGGTCGAGGCCCCTTACGAGCTCCGTCACGTCGACATCCTGAAGGGCGAGCAGAAGTCCGCCGCGATGGTGGCGCTCAACCCGATGGGCAAGCTGCCGGTGCTCACCGACGGCGACACGGTGGTCACCGAGTCGGCCGCCATCGGCCTCTACCTCGCGGACCGCTATGCGTACGGGCGCCTCGCGCCGCGCGTCGACGACCCGGCCCGCGCCGCCTACCTGCGCTGGTCGCTGTTCGCGCCGTCGGTGATCGAGCCGGGCGCGATGGCCAAGATGGCGGGCTGGGCCTTCAAGGACTCGCAGGCCGGCTGGGGCAACTACGAGGCGATGCTCGCGTCGATGGAGAGCGCGCTCGCGGGCCACGAGTTCCTGCTCGGCAAGGAGTTCTCCATGGCCGACGTGATCTTCGGCGGCACGCTCCGCTACATGCTCATGGTCAAGTCGCTCGAGGCGCGCCCCGTGTTCACGGAGTACGTCGCGCGGCTCGGGGCGCGCCCGGCGCTGCAGCGCGCCGAGGCCCGCAACGCGGCGATCCGCAAGGAGCTCGGCCTCGATCGCTGAACCCTGCGGTCAGCCCTCGCCGCTCAGCCCGAGCTCGCGCCACTGCAGCATCCCGCCCGCGAGGTTCGCCACGCGGGTGACGCCTGCCTTGCGGAGGATGGTCGCGGCGAGCGCCGATCGCTTGCCGGTCTGACACACGACGATCACCGGCTTGTCGGTCGGCACCTCGGAGATGCGCGCGCGGAGATCGTCGAGCGGGACGAGGATGGCGCGGTGGAGGTGCCCCGCGACGAACTCCTCCACGCTCCGCACGTCGAGCACGTGCACCTCGTCGAGGTGGCTCGCGAGCCAGTCGGGGCCGATCTGCGGGACGCCCGCGTAGGTCACGACGACGGGGCCCCACTCCGGAGGCGCCGGCGCGTGACCGCCCTCGGGCTCACCCGCGCGCAGGTTGGCCGGGAGCGCGACCGCGAGCTGCCGCGGGTGGGGCAGGTTCAGGTTGCGCATGTAGCCGACGAAGTCCTCCTCGCGCGCGCCGCCGCCGATGCGCGGGTTGTGCTCGCGCTCCTCGCCGATGCTGCTCGAGGTGCGACCCTCGTAGTCGTGGCCGGGGTAGACGACGCACGCGTCGGGCAGGGTGAACAGCTGCTCGCGGATGGAGCGGAACAGCCGACACGCGTCGCCCTGCTGGAAGTCGGTGCGCCCCGCGCCGCGCACGAGGAGCGCGTCGCCGGTGAACACGCAGCTCTGGTCGTCGGTCACGAACGACAGACACCCTTCGGTGTGGCCGGGCGTCGCGCGCACGTGCAGCGCGGCCCCGCCGAACCGGACCGCGTCGCCGTGCGCGAGCGGCAGATCCACGCGCGTCGCGCCGTAGGCCGGGGAGAGTCCGATCTTGCTGCCAAATGCTGACTGCATGAGCCACGCGCCCGTGACGTGGTCGGCGTGACAGTGCGTGTCGAGCGTGGCCACCAGGGTGAGCCCAAGTTCGCGCACCAGCGCCGCGTCGCGCGAGTGCTGCTCGAAGACCGGGTCGATCAGCACGGCTTCGCCCGCGTCGGCCAGCAGGTAGCTGTACGTGCCGGAAGCCTGGTCGAAGAGCTGGCGCAGCTTCATGTCCCTTCAGGGTAGCCGACCGAGGTCATGTACGGGCGACGGCGTCGACCCTATGCGTAGCCGCGTGGGATTCCTGGACAACCGCGCCGCTGCGGCGCACAAGCGGCAGCGAGAGGCGATCGTCACCGAGGCCTCGCGCGCACGGGCCACCCTGAGCCACACGGCCGACGTCGGGCAGGCGAACGGCGCCGCGGCGCTCGCGAGCTCGGCGCGCGTGATGCTGGGTGGAACGCACACGATCGACGCGGTGCAGACGTTCGCGTTCCAGACGAACGGCTGGGAGCACCACTACGCGCAGCCGTACAGCGGGATGCAGCCGCTGCCCGGCGAGCACCACGGCCTCCTGAACGGCGCGCTGCCGGCGCCGATCGCGTTCCTGCGCCAGGGTGGAGGCGGCCGCTGGGAGAGCCCCGACCGGACGCTCGCGGCGTGGCTCTCGGGGCAGTTCGCGCTCGAGCCGGCCCTCCGCGCCCTCGCGTGGGACTGGAAGAGCGGCTTCACGCAGATCGACCTCCCGTGGACGGCGCAGGTGCGGAGCCTCGGCAACGGCCGCAGCCACCTCGTGCTGATGGCCGGCCGCTACGGCGGGTTCACCACCTACGACGTCGGGTTCGCCGCGTTCCTCGGCCTCGCCGGCGCGCTGTCGTCGGTGCTGGGCGCGCCGCAGTCCGCGCAGGCCTTCCTCGCGGAGAGCGCGTGGGGCAGCCTGCTCGCAGGCCCGCCGCCGGCGTAGCCCTTCATGGGCGACCCCACTCGACGGCGCGGATGCGCGGGTCGCCTTCGCGGCACACGACGACGGACACGCCCTCGCTCCAGTCCTCGCCGGCGACGGCCACGTAGGCCCAGCCGAGATCGTCTGGCTGTGCGCCGGGCCACTCTTCGAGCATCGTGATCACCTCGACGTGGTCGGCCGTGGCGTCCTCCAGGTAGGCCAGCATGGCGGCGTACTCCCGCTCCAGGTCGGACGGCGAGAGCTGGCCGGCGAGCGTGGTCGTCAGCAGGGCGTGCGCGTCCGCGAACGCACCGCGCGCGAGGTGGGTCGCGAACGCGCGAGCGACCTGTCGGGTGACCTCGAGTGGAGACATGGCGCTCTGGCTCATGAGGTCTCGTCGTCGTAGACGATCTCGTCGCGGCCGCACCCGACGCAGCGCGTGGCCAGCGCGAACCACGACGCATCCTCCGCGCCCGACGCGTCCGACGGCACCTCGAAACCCACGGCCAGCTCGAACATCCCACCGCCACAGCGGCGACAGGTGAGTGGCTCGTGGAAGCTCGGTGCCTCGGCCGCACCGGAGAACACGCTCGCTGGGTGCTGTCGGCTGTCGTAGAGCAGGAACGTCGATCCCTCGGCGCTCTCCGCCCGCACCACGGCTGGGCCTGCGTCGCGCGGCAGGCGAACACCGAACCGCTCGGCCTCACCGACCCCGACCTCGTAGATCCATGCGGCCGCCTCTCCGTGACCGCACCAGGCCTGGTCGACGAGCAAGTCCGACACACGCCCGGGCACGGCAGCCCGCACCCGATCGACGAGATATCGAGGGGGTCCCTGGAGGTCACCGTCATCACTGCCAGTTACTGCCACGCGGGAGAGCACGTCGCGGACCTGGCGACGCGTGACGCGCTTGCCCACGATCGACTCACGCAGGCGGAAGACGCGGGCCGCAGGCAGGTCGTAGAACCGCTCGCGCCACGGCTCCGCGCCGAGTCCGGCGAGGATCTGGGCCATGACGGCCTCGTTCAGCCGCTCGCGCTTGATGCGCTTCGCATACCCCTCGACGGGCTCGCTGGGCAGGGGCTCGCCCTGCGCGTCGAACGACCACCGGGTGTCGTTGCGCGCGCACTGTACATAGCGCGTGATCGCGCCACCGTCCGCCGCGCGGCGATAGGCGAACGTCGTCCCCGCCTGAAAGGTCGTGTCCGTGTCGGAGCTGGACCAGTGGAGCGTGTCGACCTGGTGGAGTCGACTCAGGTTGTGACAGAGCGAATCGTAGCCGTCGCACAAGAAGCTGTTGTTCCACAGCACCGTCCACTCACTGCGGGTGGGGAGGGCGAAGTACTGGGTCGGCACGTTGGTCATCACGTCGACGGAGCGAAAGAGGGCGTCGACGTCGTCCAGCGCCAACCACTCGGCCTCGCACGGCATTCCGGGAAGGATGCGCGCGATCTCTGCCCGCAACAGGTCGGCCACGCGCGCGACCGGAGCGCGCACGAGGTCGAGGGACGCGGGCAGCGGCCACCAGCGCTCGAAGACGGCGTCCTTGTGGGAGGTCATGGTCCGCAGCAGAGCTAGCCGCGGCCCGTCGGGTCGTGAACGTCCGACGCGATCCGGACTATACGGTCGGACGTCCCGCCGTTTCGGATGTGCGCAGTCTTCGACCAGGAGCCGACCAATGCCGACGATCCACGCCTTTGGAGTCCCTGCTGCGGGCAAGCCGCTCGCGCCGCTGACCATCGAGCGCCGCGAGCCGAAGCCGCACGACGTGGTGATCGAGATCCTCTACTGCGGGGTCTGTCACTCCGACATCCACCAGGCCCGCGACGAGTGGGGCGGCGGCATCTTCCCCATGGTCCCGGGCCACGAGATCGTCGGTCGCGTGGTGCGCGTGGGCAGCGCCGTGTCGAAGTTCACGGCCGGCAACCTGGTCGGCGTGGGTTGCCTCGTCGACTCGTGCCGCACGTGCGCGCCGTGCAAGGCCGGCCTCGAGCAGTTCTGCGAGAACGGCTGGTCGGGCACGTACAACGGCACCGAGATGGACCGCAAGACGCCGACCTACGGCGGCTACTCCACGCAGATCGTGGTCGACGAGGCGTTCACCCTCCGCGTGCCCGACGGCCTCGATCCGGCGGGCGCGGCGCCGCTGCTCTGCGCGGGCATCACCACCTACTCGCCGCTCCGTCAGATGGGGTGCAAGGCGGGCGACCGCGTGGGCGTCGTCGGCCTCGGTGGCCTCGGGCACATGGCGGTGAAGCTCGCCGCCTCGATGGGCGCGGAGGTCACCGTGCTCAGCAGCTCCGCGTCGAAGGAGGCCGACGCGCGTCGCCTCGGGGCGCACCACTTCGCGCTCACCACGGGCGATGGCGCGTTCGAGAAGCTGCGCGGCAAGCTCGACATGATCGTCGACACCGTGTCGGCGCCGCACGACTACAACGCCTACCTCGGCCTCCTGCGCGCGCGCGGCGCGATGACGCTGGTGGGCGCGCCGCCGAGCGCCATGCCGGTGAGCCCGTTCGCGCTCATCATGGGCGGCCGCCGCCTCGTGGGCTCGCTCATCGGCGGGCTCCCCGAGACCCAGGAGATGCTCGACCACTGCGCGAAGCACGGCATCGTCTCCGACATCGAGGTCATCAAGATCCAGCAGATCAACGAGGCCTACGAGCGCGTCCTGAAGAGCGACGTGCGCTACCGCTTCGTGATCGACGTCGCCAGTCTCCGCGCCTGACGCGCGGGCGGCGGTTCGTGCGCGAGAAAATATCCGCCTCTCGCCCGGCGCCCCGACGACCTCGAGGGCTACGCGGTCGGCGCCCGCACGGTGACGGGGACGTGCTTGTGGTACGGCGTGCGCGCGAGCGGGTCGCAGTGCTCGCTCGTGGTGAGCCGGTTGATCTGCGGCCCGACCGGCGCCGCCCCGCGGTAGCGCTGGCCGTACCCATGGGGCAGCACGACGACGCCCGGGCGGAGGCCCTCGTCGATCTCGACGACGACCTCGAGCTCACCCTGGCCCGAACCGCAGACCGCGCGCGCCCCGTCCGCGAGGCCGCGGGCCCGCGCGTCGTCGGGGTGCATGCGCAGGGCGCCGTGGGGGTCGACCTTGCGCCACGCGGGATTGCGGTAGATCTGGTTCGCGTTGTACGCGCGGCGTTCTCCGGCGCAGAGCACGAGCCCGTCGTGCGGCTCCGGCTCGTCGCGGAGCGCGCCCAGCGCGGCGAGCATCTCGGGGATCTCGAGGTGGATGCGCCGGTCGGCGTGGCGCAGGAACGACCAGGTGTCCTCGAAGAGGTGTCGGGTCATCAGCGTGCCCTCGGGCCGGTCGAGGATCGCGCGGAACAGCGCGACGCCGAGGGTGAGCCGGTTGCCGCGGTGCCCCGCGCGGCGCACCGCCTCGGGCTCGCGGCGCGCCAGATCGAGCGCGAGGGCGAGGAGTGGCGCGGCCGCTGCCGGCGAGACACGGTCCGGGTTCGCGCGCGCGGTGCGGAGCGCGCGCCCGAGCGTGCGATAGGCGATCGACGCCGCGAACGGCGCCCACTTGGGGTTGGCCGCCAGCGTCGCGCCGAGCGCAGCCAGCGACGCGAACGGCGCGGTCGCGGCCGGCTCGTTCTCGGCGACGCGCTCGAGCAGGGGGAACGCGCGCGGGATCTCGCCCATCGCCTCGAGGAGCCGCGTGTAGATCTCCGGCTCCGGCAGCGCCTCGGCGCGGGGCGGGAACAGCGGGTGGCGCAGGTGGAAGCCGTTGTCCGGGAAGTCGAGGTTGAACCCGGTGCACTCCCACTTCTCGAACTGCGAGGCCGCGGGCAGCACGTAGTGCGCGAGCCGCGCCGTCTCCGACATGGCGACGTCGATCACCACGAGCAGCTCGAGCTTCCCGAACGCGCGCTCGTAGCCGGCGGTGTCGGCGCCGGAGAGCACGGGGTTCGCGCTGTCGACGAACATCGCGCGCAGGCGGTCTTCGCCCTCGTGCTCGATCTCGCTCGGCAGGATGTTCGGCGGGTAGATGCCGCCGATCGGGTACATGCCGTGGTGCGCGGTGCGCCAGTGCCGCGGCTCGCGCTCGTCGGTGTTTCCGAGGATCGGCAGGAAGAACGAGTGGAAGTTGTTGCCGCCGCGCTTGCCGAAGTTGCCGGTGACGAGGAAGACGAGCTTCTCGAGGTACGAGTTGAGCGTGCTGTGCAGGCTCTGCTGGATCCCGAGGTCGACGCGCACGCACGCCGACCGCGCCTTCGCGAAGCCGCGGGCGACGCGCTGCACGTCGGCGAGCGGCACGTCCGCGCGCCGCACGAACTCCTCGACGGGGATGGCGAGCAGCTCGGCCTCGAGCGCGGCGAACCCGGTGCACCGCGCCGCGAGGAACGCGCGGTCGTGCAGGCCCTCGCGCACGATGATGGAGAGGATCGCCGCGAGCAAGAAGGCGTCGGTGCCAGGCCGCACCTGGAGGTGCACGTCGGCGAGGCGCGCGGTCTCGGTCTTGCGCGGGTCGACGACGACCATCGTGCGCGCCGCGTCCTTCTTCAGGTCGCGCAGGGTGTCGCGCGCGTTGGGGATGCCGTGCGCCTGGAACGGGTTGGTGCCGACGAACAGCACGAACTCGGCGTGCTCGACGTCCTCGGTGAGGTGGCAGCGCTGATCGCCGAAGAGGCGGCCGTTGACCCAGAAGTCGCCGGTCTTCTCCTGCGCGAGCGCGGTGTAGACGAAGCGGCTCTTCATCGCCTTCAGGAGCTGTCGGCTGTAGGCGCCGCCGAGGTGGTTGCCCTGGCCGCCGCCGCCGTAGAACGCGAACGCGCGCCCCCCGTGGCGCTCGCGGATGGCGAGCAGGCGCTGCGCGATGTCGCCGAGGGCCTGGCTCCAGCTCACGCGCGTGAACGAGCCGTCGGGCTCGCGGCGCAGCGGGTGCTCGAGGCGATCGGCGTGCTCCTGGTAGTAGGACAGGCGCGCGGCCTTCTGGCAGAGATACCCCTTGGAGAGAGGGTGGGCGTCGTCGCCGCGGACGCTCTTGATCTGCGCGCCCTCGGTCTCCACGCGGAGGCCACAGTTGCGCGAACAGAGGATGCAGGCGGTCTGCTCGATGGCCATGCGGACTCCTCGACGGGTTGGCGGGGCGGGTGGGCTGGACGGCTTGGGTAACGAACGTTATCTTATGAGGACCCGATGCGCTACCCGCCCGGTCACCGCGCCGAGACCCGCGCCAGGCTCGTCCGTGAAGGCGGCGCGCTCGCCAAGCGGGAGGGCTTCGCCCGGAGCGGCGTCGACGATCTCGCCCGCGTGGCGGGGATGACGAGCGGCGCGTTCTACCGCCACTTCGCCGGCAAGGACGAGCTGCTCGCGGCGATCGTCGAGGCCGAGCTCGCGACGACGCGCGCGCGGTTCGCGGCGATCGAGACGAACGAGCAGCTGCTGTTCGCGCTCGACGCCTACCTCAGCATGACCCACGTCCGGAACCCCGAGATCGGCTGCGTGCTGCCCACGCTCGCGGCCGAGGTCGGGCGGGGCTCGGCGGAAACACGCGGGGCGTTCGAGCGCGCGCTCGCCGAGGTGACCGACGTGCTGGCGGAGAAGATCGGCGATCGCGCGGTCGCTTCGGCGGTGCTCACCCAGTGCGTGGGCGCGGTCATGATCGCGCGCGGACTCGAGAGCGAGGCGGCGCGGCGGGCGGTGCTCGCGTCCGCGCGAAAGAGCGCGCGGGCGCTCCTCCTTGCAGGCAATCTGGCGTAACTTCCGCTACTTACAGAAAGATCGCCCGCCCCGGTCGATCCCCCGTCGAGCCGTCCGTCGTCTCCTCGAAGGCGCTCGGCACGTGCCGGCCCGAAGGAGCCCCCCATGCGTTTCATGATGATGCACAAGAACGACCCGCACACCGAAGCCGGCGAGGTGCCCACGAAGGAGATCATCGAGCAGATGGGCGCGTTCATCGGCGAGCACGCCAAGGCGGGCCGGCTCCTCGACGGCGCGGGCCTCCGCGGCAGCAAGTACCGCACGCGCCTCGTGTTCCGCGACGGGCGCGCCACCGTGAAGCACGGCCCCTACCGCGGGGAGCACGAGCTGCCGACCGCGACGCTGGTCCTCAAGGTGAAGACGCGCGAGGAGGCGATCGGCTGGGCGGAGCGCTACGGGAAGATCCTCGGCGACGGCGAGATCGAGCTCGGCAAGCTGAGCGAACCGTGGGACCTCGGCCTCATGCCGGAGCCGCCCGACGCGCCGCTGCAGCTGCTCCTGATCGACAAGGCGGACGCGGCGAGCGAGGCCGGCGGCCGGAGCCCCAAGGTGAAGGCGGAGCTCACGCGGCTCAGGACCGAGATGGCGAAGGCCGGCGTGCTCGGGAACACGCTCGCGCTGAAGCCGAGCGCGCAGGCCAGGCGGCTCGTCTTCCAGAACCACGATCTGCGCGTGTTCGACGGACCGTTCACGGAGTCGAAGGAGCTGCTCGGCGGGTTCTCGATCATGGAGCTCGCCAGCTTCGGCGAGGCGATCGAGCTCACGCGGCCCTACGCCAAGATCCTCGGCGGGACGCTCGAGATCGACCTCCGCCTGGTGGACCTGGACGCCGAGTGAGTCGGTCGCCCGCGGCAGCGGGGCCGCGGAGGGGTAGGGGGTCTCGCGATTCCACACGAAGGTCAGAGAATCTTTGACCTTCGTGCAACGAGCACGAGTGGCTGCCACAAAGTCTTGAATCGAGGCGCTTCACACGAAGGTCAAAGGATCTTTGACCTTCGTGCGAAATCGGAAGACCCCCTCTCGGTCGGCGCCGGGGGGCGGCGCCGTCAGCGGCGGCTCTGGATCATCTTCCAGCCGTTGCCCGAGGGATCCCGGAAGCCGGCGTCCACGTTGCCGTACCGCTCGGTCGGCTCCTGCGTGAACTCGACGCCCGCGGCGCGCATGCGCTCGTAGGCGCCGCGGCAATCGTCGACGTTCAGGACCAGCGGCGGCATGCCGCCCTTGGCCACGACCTCCCGCAGCGTCTGCGCGGTCTTGGCGTCGAGCGCCGGCGACTCCGGCTTGAACAGGCCGAGCTGGAACGACGGCTGGTCCGGGTGCTGCACCGTGAGCCAGCGGTAGTCGCCGTTGCGCACGTCGGTGTGGATCTGGAATCCGAGCTTCCCGACGTAGAACTCGACCGCTTCGTCCTGATCGCGAACATACAGACCGACCACCCCGACACCTTGGCTCATGGGACCTCCGTTGGTTGCGTCCGATCCGTATCGCCCTCGTCCTGCCGTCGCTTCTCCGAAACTGCGATCGTGAGGTCGGGCCGGTGGGCCGCGGCGACGAAGCACAGTGGGACGTGCGGGAGCGGGGAGGGGGCGACCCTCACGCGGGCGCGGAACTCCCCGGGGCTCTCGCCGGTGACGTCGCGGAACGTGCGCCCGAACGTGCCCAGGCTGCTCCACCCGGTCTGGAAGGCGACGTCCGTGATCGGGAGGTCGGTGTCGCGCAGCAGCGCCGTCGCCCGCTCGATCCGCCGCGTGAGCAGGTACCGGTGCGGCGGGATGCCGAAGGCCTCCTTGAACGACCGCGCGAAGTGGGCCTCGGAGACGCCGCTCACCCGCCCGAGGCGCCGGACCGGCCACTCCTCGTGCGAGGCGGCGTCCATGCGGTCCTTCGCCCGGAGGAGGCGCCGCAACAGCTCGGGGTCCTGGCTCACGGGCGAGGGGATCCTGGCAGAATCTCGCCCTCGCCGGAAGCGGACAGGATCGCGCCGCTGGGATATAGGATGCGCACCTCGATGAAGCGCTCCACGACCATCCCCGAAGGCGAGTCCGCGTCGCAATTGATCAGCAAGAAGATCGCCGATCT
>Ga0154020_10008038_pt1 | contig 12271 bp, 13 predicted proteins | sample Klosneuvirus_201_FD_109709 | JGI IMG/M metagenome (GOLD analysis project Ga0154020, IMG submission 109709) | Active sludge microbial communities from wastewater, Klosterneuburg, Austria - Klosneuvirus_20160825_MG | ecosystem: Engineered > WWTP > Aerobic digester > Activated sludge | place... | reverse complement strand
TAACGACGCCCGACCAGACGAAGCGGCTCCCCATCCGACCTCGCGTCGGTGGAAGCCCGGTTTGGCAACTCGGAATCGCAAGGTGTTCGAGTCACGGGCAACCGTTGCTCGAAGTTGTCAAACCCGGCGTCCACTGGCATGAAGCCAGTGGCGTGGACTTTAGGCGAACGGCAGTAAAGGAATTACCAATTCCCCAAGCAGCGGCCAGACAACCATTTGCCATCGATCGTGCTGAAGGATGCAGATCTGGGACAGATCTGCCTACGTTGTAGTCCGACTTGTCCCAAGTCGGATTCCCTCGGCGTGGCGACATCTTTTTGGTAGACCGGATTCTGCCGCTCGCCTTAGCATTCGCTGCGACCCCATCTGGCTCGTCCGGATTGGTGAGCCCAGATGGAGAGCTAGCCACCAACACAACAAACGCCCCCTCAGCCCCATCCGCCTCGTGCGGATCGGTGAACAAGATCAAGAAATAGGTTTCAAAGGAAATCATGCCCAAACCAAACGATCTTCTTCACCATCCGCGTAAAGCGGATGGGGTCATGCTGCGTCGGGTTGCGGCATATATAGCCCACCATCTTTTCCACCGATCCAGGCGAGCTGGATGGGGTGTGATCTCCCGCTTTTCGCTTAAGTCCACGCCATTGGGCATGAAGCCAGTGGAGGCCAAAGCGTCGGTTTGTTCTTTCAGTAGTTGCCAAACCTGGTGTCCACCGGCGTGAAGCCGGTTGGGTACCACGAAATTCGAAAATGCAAAGTCGCCACTTGAATTCATGTCTCAAACGACGGTGTGCCGAGGAATTCTGGCGAATCCCACTACGATCAAATCCCAGCATTGAAAATCAACTCCTTGACGCGACGCAATGCGCAATGCGGCCGGATGCGTGGCGACTGATTTGGTCAGGATTCACGATGGATGGCGCATCGACAATCAGCCGTCGAGCAGCGCGGCGCGGAATTGTTTGACCAGATTTTTACTGACGGACGCAGTGCGGCTGCCTCGCTCGCAAACCGCGCCACGCACAGCGACGATGTCCGCTTTGACGGTGAGTACGTTCGGAAGGTCAGTGAGGGTAATATGCCCAGCGACCGCCAGTTTGATTCCATGTCGCAAAGTATCGCGGCGAAGTGAATGGAGCTGATTCAATGTCAGCCAGTCAAGTAGCGATGATGAGTCCTTCTGATGCGTGTCGATCAACAGGACACCGCATCCGGTTTCCACGGCGGCGGCAAGAACATCGTCCACGCTTGGCGCGGCCGCTCGTTCGTAATCCGCATAGCCAACGGCAACCCAAACGTGCTGGCCACCAATCGATGTGCGGACGTCGTTCCAGCGTGCCACCCACGATTGATCGGGGTGGGCGGAAACGACATTCGCGAGTCCAATTTTTAGAAACTGAGGCGCGGCGTCGTGACAAACAGTCCGCAGCTCTAATTCTACTTCTGACCGGCGATCAGGACTGGATTGAATCCAGGATTGAGTCGTGGCCACGGCTGATGCGACCGGCGTGCAGGATTCCCATTCAGTCAATTCTCCGAGTGCCAGACTCAATGGCCGCAGTGGGGATAAGCAGTTGCGGACAGCAGCGTCAATCTCGCGGATCACGTCAGGCGCGGCGCATCCGAGTGATCCACGATTGGGTTCCTTGACGTCGATGATGTCTGCGTCGCCTTCGACGGCTGCGATGGCTTCAACAGCGTTTCGCACGGAGACCAGAAGTTGCGGCATTGCGGGTCTCGGACTAAGTCTGAACGGGATTCAGATTGAGTGACCGTAATCAGGCGTCACTCACTGCATCGTCGGCAACTTCTTCTTCAACAGCTTCCTCTTCTTCGTCGCCTTCGATGTCGGCGTCAATATCGATCTCATCAGCGGCTTCGACATCGACCTCGACTTTGACTTCATCGTCCAAGTCTTCATCGGGCACCGGTGTACCGGACTGGGCCACGGGAGTTCCGTCAGGATTCAGAGCTTCCTTCATTGGCTGCATGAAGTAGCGACGCTTGCCGCGACCAAGGAGAGTTGCAAGCAGTTCGTCGGCCTTGTCCTTTTCATGGTAAAGGAAGCGACCTTCTTCTCGCATCGTGCTGCTGTATACAATCCATATCAGGCGACGACGCTGCATCGCCTCTTTTGCTCGTTTTGTGCGAGGCTTCGCGGCCTTCCGTTTTTTCGGCGCTGCAGGATCTTTTTCACCTTTGGTGGCGCGTTTCTTCGTCGTGCCTTCTTTTTTCTCACCAGCAGGGCGAGTGGTTTTCTTCTTGCCCGACTCAGCTTCAGCGGCTTCGGCGGCTTCCACTTCACGACGCATTGACAGACGGCTCTTGCCCATTTTTCTACCAGACAACAAATGTGAGAATGCCGGAGCCAGCGACCGGCTGACAGACCGGAGGCCCGATCCTGCGAAAACGACGACACACCTCAGTCGCGGAAGGATAACAGGGTTGGTCGTTAGTTTCCAGCGAAAGCTCGGCAGGCAGGAATTGGGAATGGCGTTGGGCGATTGTCCCGAATCGCCTGGATCTTAAGCACCCATGCGTAAGTCCTGGGGCATGACTTGGCGAGCGGTGGGTGTCAGCCCACCGAGTTGCTGGCATTTGACTCGGAGGGCTTACGCCGCTCCGCTCGCCAGGTTTGCAACGCTATTTGGCAGTGACGCGATCAACGACGAACTGGATGGCCTCCACCATCCGCTGTCGATCGATCTCGTGAACGTTAATGGGGCGACCGATGGCTTCGAGCATCGTAAGGGTGAGGCGACCGCCGAGGTGTTGCCGGAACTCTTCGAGGCCACCGAACAGTTCGTCCGTCCGTTGAAGTGTTGGATGATCGATCAGAAGTCCCAGTCGCTGGAGGGCGAGGAGGACACGGTCGGCGTCCGATTCGGGAAGTCCGTGAACCAAACTGGAGTAGACTGTATCCACTGCCACACCAATGGCAACCGCCTCACCGTGGCGCAATTCGAACTGACTCATCGCTTCCAGTTTGTGCGCCGACCAATGGCCGTAATCCAGGGGGCGGGCTTCGAGCATCTCGAATGGATCGCCCCCCGCTGTAATGTGCTTCAGATGCCACTGCGCGGAATTTTCGATCACTGTCCAGCAGGCCGCACCTCGTTTGGCAATGGAGTCTGCGTCGCGCAGAATGCGATCAAAGAACTCGGCGTCCTTCAGGAGCGACACTTTCACTGCCTCAGAAAAGCCACAGCGAAAGTCACGATCACTGAGTGTTTCCAGAATCGTTCGGTCGTTGATCACTCCCCACGGAACTGCAAACGATCCAAGCCAGTTCTTCTTTTGAAACAGGTTGACCCCGTTCTTGACACCGATTCCGGAATCCGCCTGTGCCAGCGTTGTGGTTGGGATGCGAATCAATCGCAGGCCTCGGTGAGCGATCGCGGTGGCAAAACCGACGGCATCGAGCACTGCCCCGCCACCAATAACAACGACGTAACTCCGTCGATCCATGTCGGCTTCGTTGAACACCTTTAACATGCGTTCCAAAATGTGGATGTCATTCTTAACCGCTTCGCCACCGGGCACGACCTGGGGATAGCCGACCACCGTGAAGCGATTGCTATTCTTGCGGGCGAACGTTCGCAATCGGTGACGAAGATCAGGATTTGCCTCGGCGACGCATTCGTCCAGCCAGAACTGAACACGTGGCAGCCGTGATTCCGAGGATTCCAGGAGGTCAGCCAGCACGTCGGAATCGACTCCCAGCACATCCCTGGTGAATCGCAGACGGTGCGTAAAGTTGACCGAAAAGTCAACGTTCACAGAACTCTGCAATACGGACGCAGAGTCTTTCAGTGGTGGTGCCATGGGAAATGGGTAATCCTTAACAGATGCTGTCAGGACATCCGGTAACGGTTCACCAACCCGGAAAGATAGAATATTGGTCCGGACCATGCACGACCGTTAATGACATCAGCGAGCTTGCTTGAAGCTCAACTTAGGCAGAGTGTCCTCCGACAGTGAGATTGTCAAGAGGATAGCCCTCTGATCCGTCAGATGGCAACCGAGTCCAGCAAATTACCGGATGATGGGGCCGGTTCAGCGGGCGCGAGTTGCAGGGCCGCAAAATCGTTACGATCGTTCTGTTCGAATCTCAGACGAGAAGTAACCGGCAAACATTGCGCTTCGCCTCGACTCTTGACTGCAGTTGATCCGAAAAAACTGGCAGTGATCCCCAGCGAGTTGCAAGTCAGATCGCCAACCAAACAAGAATGCGGCGTGTGCATTCGAAGCGATCGGGACGGCAGGCTCAAAGAACGATGTTCAGGAGAATTCGAATGAAGGCGTTTTCACTCACAGCTGCTCTGGTCGTATTTTCGATCGCGGGCAGCGTACAGGCTGGCTTGTTCGGCCACCACGGCCACAGTGGTTGTTGTGTCGAGCCAAGCTGTTGTGCACCAGTTGAAGCCAGCTGCTGTGCTCCAGCAGGATGTGGCAATGGTGTCGATCCAAGCTGCTGTGCTCCAGCAGGATGTGGCAATGGTGTCGATCCAAGCTGCTGTGCTCCAGCAGGATGTGGCAATGGTGTCGGCGCAACCTGCTGTGCTCCAGCAGGATGTGGCAATGGTGTAGATCCAAGCTGCTGTGCTCCAGCAGGATGTGGCAACGGTGTCGGTGCAAGCTGCTGTGCTCCATCAGCATGTGGCAACTCATGTGCTCCAAGCTGCTGTGCTCCATCATCTTGCTGCAACACCTGCGGCGACGGTTGTGGTTGCGGAAGCAGCTGCTTCAAAATGCCACGGCTGCGTTGCCCAAAGATCCGTTGCCCAAAGTTCCATTGCCCAAAGTTCCGCCTGCCTAGGTGCAACTTCGGCTGTGGTTCAGGCTGCGGTTCATCTTGCGGCTCATCTTGTGGATCAGCTTGCGAGCCAAGCTGCTGTGCTCCAGTTCAGGCTTCATGTGCCTGCCCTTGCAACTGATATCCAATCGGCGAAAGGGTAAGGTAACTGTCCTGATTGATGACAACAGATGCTGACGGAAACAGAGAGTGGACGTCGTGATTCACTCTCTTCCCGTCTTGACATTTCAATCAGTGCGAATTGAAAAATCAGGAGACGTCCGACGGACATCCGTGTCATTAAGGATGAAGTCTGATCCTTCCGCCCAGATGTGCTGAGGTATCTGAGTTTGGCCACAGACGGTTAAACTCGAATGGGGAACACGCCGAAGGGATTCGTCCCAAGCTGTGGTTCCACCAACAAGGATCAGCAACCGGGTGGAATCGTAAGTGAGAATCAGAACGGCGATGAGTCCCGCTTTTGGGTGACTCATCGCCGTTTCTGCGTTTGCCGAGGGCGAATTCGGAGATTGTCGTTCAGTACTCGCGATTCCATCGCGGTACATTCGGTCGTGCTCGAAGACAGCAAGATTCTGACGATCGAGTCTATTCTGACGAATTTCCTTGAATTCCCGGACCTGCGACGCAAACGAATTCCCACCACTGAAGCTGGTAAGAATGTTGCCAAAGCCACCACTCGCGAGTTGCCTTACAGGAATTTTCTGCCAAAATCGTGCCGGTCGATCTTCCCCTAAGCATTGTGTAAGCTGTCTAACAACGAAGCGAGAGTCTTTATGTTGCTCATGATTTTGCGGGTGGCCTACCTGCTAATCTGCGCTGGCGCTATTCTTGCGTACATCAACTCAGACGCTGATCGAGCTGATACCACTTACACGCGGAAGGTGGTCGGTGGACAAATTGAAATGGTCCCCATTTCAAGCTCCGGGGGGGCGGTGATGCCTGCCGTTATTCGGAATAACAAGGCGACCGCATTCTTCGTGCTGTTGGGAATTTCACAGCTGTTCACGGTCGTGGACCTCTTCATTCGCAAGAAGCAGATTGATGTGATTTCCGGTGTGTATTTCGGGGTGTTGATCGGGATCCTCCTGGCGTACCTGTTCATCCAGGCGTTGACCCCCGTGCTTCCGGAAACACATCCGTACCATACGATCGTAGTTCTGATTACTCTGCTGGTGCTGCCCTATATCTGTGTGTCGCTATTGCTGCAGACCAAGGACGACTTTCGGTTTGTCATTCCTTACGTCGAATTTCAGCGTGACTTGAAAAGCGGCCGACCGCTTGTTGTGGACAGCAGTTCACTGATCGACGGCAGAATCGCGGACGTGGTCGAGACTCAAATTATTGAATCTCAACTCATCGTGCCGGATTTCATCCTTGCGGAGGTTCAGGATGTCGCCGACAGCAGCGACAAAAACCGTCGGATTCGCGGTCGTCGCGGGCTGGAAGTGCTGGCTAAAATGCAGCAAAGCGTCCATGTCGATGTCAAGGTAATGGAAACGAACCGGGCGGATTACAAGAGCATGACAGTGGACCAGAAGGTCGTGGCCCTGGCAAAACAAGTCCGTGGCGGTGTCATCACAAACGACTTTAACCTCAACAAAGTCGCCAGCGTTCAGGGTATTCCGGTCATCAATCTGAACGACGTTTCCAACTCGCTGCGTCCCCGTTACATCCCCGGCGAACGCCTGCAGATTAAGATCATCAAAGAAGGCGAAGGTCCGGGACAGGGCGTCGGTTATCTGGACGACGGCACCATGGTGGTCTGCGAGAACGCCGCACACCTGGCGGGCAAGGAAATCAGCGTTATTGTGACCAGCGTGCTGCAAAGCAGCGCGGGACGGATGATCTTCGGAAAGATGGTGTACAAGGCCGAAGGGGAAGGATAATTGCCTGCAACGTCCATTGTTCCGCAGGGTGATAAGTCATTAAACTCCCCACGGTCGGAGTCTTCGCCTGCCAACAGAGAGGCGCTGCCCACGGAGAGATGCGCTGCCCATGGAGAGATGCGTTGTCACGGGAAGAAAAGTACACAGACGCTGAACTTGCCGCGTTCGGCATCGATCGCGCAAGAATTCCACGGCATGTTGCAATCATTATGGACGGCAACGGTCGATGGGCGCAAAAACACGGGTGGCCCCGGATCGAAGGGCATCGCCGAGGCGTGACTTCCGTTCGCAGCGTCGTGGAAGAGGCATCCCGCCTTGGACTGCAGCAACTCACGCTCTACTGTTTTTCCAGCGAAAACTGGAAGCGGCCACCCAAAGAACTCTCGTTGCTCATGCTGCTGCTCAAGCAGTATCTGGTTGAGGAACGGCGTGAGATTCAGCGACAGGGGTTGCGATTTCGCGTCATCGGCAAGACCTCAGAACTCGACCCGTTGATTCAAGCAGAAATGCAGAAAACGATTGAAGCATCCCAGGATAATGACGGCATGATGCTGTGCCTGGCGATTAACTACGGGGCGCGTATGGAGATCACTGAAGCCGTACAGCAGATTGCAAGATCCGTTCGGAACGGCGATCTGTCTCCTGATGAAATCACTGAGGGCACGGTCACCGAACATCTAATGACGGCTGGCATGCCGGACCCGGATCTGCTGATTCGCACTGCGAGCGAATATCGAATCAGCAACTTCCTGCTCTGGCAGATCAGTTATTCGGAAATCTGGGTCTCCGAAAAGTACTGGCCCGAATTTCGGGACAACGACCTCCGCGACGCCATCCGCGAGTTCGCTCGCCGCGACCGAAGATTCGGCGGACTGAAGGCAGAAACTGTTAAAGAGTAGCTGAAGCGATTCATTCGCCGACGGAAGTTTCGAGAGCGTCGCATCACCGCGCAGGCCACCAATTGAACGAGGAATTCTGAATCATGCTGGGATGGCGATTGGTGATGTCGGCGTTATTGGTTCCGGCCATCATAGGGCTGTTCTGGCTGGATCAGCGATTTGGAACTTCCGCGCCGATCTTGCTTGCCGTTTGCGCTTTTGTGGCGATCCGGAACGCTTTTGAACTTGCCGATCTGCTGGCCGTTCGAAGCATCCGTCCGCATTTTCCGCTGATCGCGATCTTGAGTCTCCTTGTTGTCCTGGCTGCCTGGGGACACGTGTGGTTTTCATCAGACGCCACAAATTCCTCCGTGAATCTGCTGGTTTCCCTGGGCTGGATCGCAGCCGCTCTGACGCTGTCGTTTGTGGCGCTGCTTGCATTTGAAGCATGGCGCTACCAGAAGCCCGGCAATGCCATGGAGTCGCTGGGTGGTAATTTGTTGTCGGTGTTTTACGCAGGCGGACTGATAGCCGTTACAGCTCAAATGCGTTGGTTTCCAGATCCGCGGTTGGGATACTTCGCGATCGCATCGATGATCATCTGCGTCAAATCCGGCGACACATTCGCCTACACGTTTGGTCGACTTTGGGGCAAACGAAAACTTGCACCGATTCTCAGCCCTGGGAAAACCCGCATGGGTTTAGTCGGCGCGATCGTCGGGAGTACGGTCGGCGGCTGGACCTGGTTGACTTTTGGCCCCCTGTTATTTCAAGCCAAAATGACACCGGGTGCTGTTTGGAAGGTAGTGGCCTACTCGGCAGTGATTGGGCTCGTTGGACTGGTGGGCGATCTTTGCGAATCGCTGATCAAACGTGACGTCGAAAAGAAGGATTCCGCAATCCTGATGCCGGGCTTTGGCGGACTGCTGGACTTGCTCGATAGTCCACTTTTCGCCGGTCCGTTCGCCCTCGCATGGTGGACGCTGCTGCCGCCCGTTGTGTAGAAGTTTTTGCCGAAGATCGGCTGATCGAAGATCGCGCAATACAGCTCCTGCAGCCCCAGGCTGTATGTCCACTGGTTTTGCATCCATTCGAAACTCATCGAATGAGGAAATACGTTGTATCGGGTGTTCATCGATCTGTAGTTTTGGATGTACTGGTGCCGTCGAGATCCCCTTCGCCATTCCAGCTCACGAAGTGCGACGGCTGAAAATTGTTTACCACGCACCGAATGTTGAACGGGAAACAGCCAGCGACGGGGAAATAGACCTCGATGTTTTTTTGACCACATACGATGCCGCGAATTGAAGCTCAAGGTCAAATTCAGAGTTTTAGCTGCCGCGAAGCATAGGGTTGGATTGGTGGGTCGTTGCATTTCTTACAGCGAGCAGCGAATCCGTCCGAGTGTGACCGGACCTGAAACCGCTTCGCAAGGATGATATCGACAAGCAGTCATGCGGGGCGTTGGGATAACAGAAAGCCTGCCACTCTTTTCGTTGGTTCACCGTGTCCGACGACCCTTCAGGCAACAAAAAGCTGCTATATGGGAACGATGATTTTAGCAACAGCGCACACCGGTAGCGCGACCGATTTAGCGGTTTGAAAAAAATGGTTCGAGGAAAAGAAGGAGTGAACGCAGCTGGCTCATCTCTGACGAATAGATGAGTTGTTCTCGCCAACCTGGTTTACATAGAGCTACCTCAGCGCATATTCCGCACGCGATAAACGCAGTGCGAAGAACGCTCAGGGCTCTGAGCTGCTATATCCGACGTTCAACTCTCGACAGAACGCCATGCTTTTTGAAACGACCTTACGCATCTCACGTGGACACGAAGTCAACACGCTTACTGCTACGGCCATGGGGACGACGACGTTATCGAGCCTGCTGTCGTTCACAACTTCAGAACCCGGAGCTGTGTCGATTCTAAAGCGTCATCGTCCTTTGCGGCAATGCCAAGTCGAGCCAGCACGGCCACCAGCAAAGTCCCCAGTTCCTGAGGACCTTTTCGGCGACTTCGCTGTGCCTTGAGCGCAGCCTCCTGAAGCTTTGTACCTTCATCAATCAAGCTTGATTTCGGAAGCTGATCGGCCGCATATTTCAGGTCACGCACGATGATCGCCGGAGACGTGTTGTGCTCACGAAGAAACACTAAGAGCTTGTCCATCACATAGCCGCGATCCAGACGGCTCGGGTGCTTATAGATCTGTCGACCGGACACCATCTTGAACACGATGCGCGTCATCCGATTGGCGATGCGGCAACGGATGTCCTGTGACTTGTGGCCTTCGGATTTCCACTTCTCGGCCTTCACCATCCAGTACCTGTTACACTTGCACATGTTGTCGGCAATCATCATCCACGCGGCGCGAAGCTTTGCATTTCGAAAGCGCGTCAGCTTGCCCGTGCGATCGACTTCATCACTTTGGTAGCGTGATGGAAACAAGCCCGCGCGACCACTCACGGCTTTGGGCGAAGCGTAGTTTTCGATCGGTCCCATTTCGCTGCCGAGCTCAGCGGCTGTGACAACGTTGATGCCAGGATGCGATAGCAAAAGCACGTAAGGTGTCTTTACAAAAATCCCCGCAAGATCGCGTTCAATGGCGTCAATTTGCTGAGTTTTCTGCGTCCAGTCGTCAAGTTGCGACATCCAGACTCGCGTATGAAAGATGGCCATCGGATCCGACTCAGTGGCATTGCCGGCGCCCACACGACAACTCGTTCGATCGTCGCTTTGTGATAGCGAATCTTCGCATCGTCAAGCCATTTTGTGATGCCTTTCTGCCCCGCTTGTTTGACAACATCAACCGTGCCGCCATGCTTCGCGATCGCTTGCAGCAATGGCACTGGTGTGACTTGTTTCCAAAGGTCATCGCTGCTGAACAGTGCGTCGAATCCTGGCAGTCCGTGTCCGAGATGATGTCGAATCTGACATTGTAGTTTCGATCTCTTCTGCACTAAGTCGCGTCGATGACGCGCCAGAATCTGAAGCTGGTGATGGTTGGCATCAATGGGCTTTTCCATGAGTCCAAAACCATTCACCGCCGCGCGAAAGATGGCGTCCAGATCGTTGTCATCGATCTTGTCGCCACCATTTTCCGCTGGCGATAGAAGCTCGATGCAAACGGATGACGAGCCGCGTCTCATAGCTCGCTTTTCGGAACGCACGCATGGGTGGTTTGTGATACGTGCCGGTCATTTCTACGGCGACGATAAGGTCTTTGAGGTCATGCTTTTCAACGGCCTGTTTGAGCGTCAGCATGGCGAGCTGAAAGCTGCTGCGATCGTGCTCAACGTTCGTTGGTGGATTGAGTATGTTGCCATAGAAATCGGTGAGCATCCACTTTGATCGAGCTTTGGCACAGTCCACGGCGACGATGCCGAATTTCTCGGGCTCGACGGCTTGCACGCGTTCCTGGATGGCACCTTGCGGTCTGCCGAGTACGGCTTTTTTGAATTTCTGGGATCGACTGCGTGGTTTTTTTGTACGAGTTTTGCCGGATTTAACCATTTCAACTGTCTCCTTGGGTGAAAGTATTGAAACAACACTTCTCAATATGGCAGATGATTCGGTCCTATGTTTTTTAATTCAGTCGGGCCACGTACCAGGGGACCGCGTGTCTGGAAGCACTCCACACACGGTTTGCCCGGTTTGGCCTGAAGCTGCACAAGGACAAGACTCGACTGATTGAGTTTGGGAAGATCAAAGAGCAACTGCGGACACGTAGGCATCGTCCGATCGGCGAAACGGGTCGCTGGCTGCGGAGTGTTGTGCAGGGCTGGCTGAACGATCATGCCATTCCGAGCAACAGTCACTGCTTGAGTCGGCTCGTCGATTAGGTCACTCGGCTCTGGCTGGCGGTGATCAGTCTCGGAGTCAGCGTGGTCGCAGCAAGTGGACATGGGAACGAATGCAGCGGCTCGTCCGTCTGCACTTGCCTCGTCCCCGCATCACCCATCCTTATCCGGACAAGCGATTTCGCGCCCGACTCGAGGCAGGAGCCGTATGACATAGTTCGTCAAGTACAGATCTGTGCGGGGGGCGGCTGGCAACAGCCGTCCCTACCGTGATGCTCATTGTTTTGGCGGGTTGGGTTTTGTAGAGCGTGTTGATGCCACGACGAGCACGAAACTGCCCGGTTGGAACTTGCTTTCATGTGATCAATCGAGCGGTGGCTCGATTGACCTTGTTTGAAAAAGGGGCAACCTTATGGAAGTCACTTGTTCGTATCCCAGTCCGCCGTTCGACTTCAACTCGAACATACGCTACACTCTCCTGGAAGGCCGAACAAGAAGTGACAAATCCGCAAACAATGAGCTGCGTACCATTTTTGTTGCCCGTCCCCTTTTACTGAGCATCGCGACTTGTTCGTCCGCAGCGATGGCCGTTGTGTGTCCGTTCTGTGATGCGCCCTTTCTGGTGATGGCCGAGCAGATTCGGGAGTGTGACCATATGCTGCTCGGAAAGTGGCTTGGTGGAGACAAGCCGAAAGGTTCTCACGGCGGCACGTCGCGTTTTAAGATTATCGACGTGGCCTTTTCGACCGGCAGTCAGTTCAAGGCGGGGGACACGATCGAGATTCCTCGATACATTGCGGGAACTGAAACGGCGACGTACTCTCTGATGGGCCTGGGGGAACGATTCGAAGACTGGCATTTGCCCACCGAGGTCTCCGCAGAGGGCTGGACGTAT
>Ga0154020_10008037_pt1 | contig 12272 bp, 7 predicted proteins | sample Klosneuvirus_201_FD_109709 | JGI IMG/M metagenome (GOLD analysis project Ga0154020, IMG submission 109709) | Active sludge microbial communities from wastewater, Klosterneuburg, Austria - Klosneuvirus_20160825_MG | ecosystem: Engineered > WWTP > Aerobic digester > Activated sludge | place... | reverse complement strand
GTGTACTCCGGCCACGGTGCGACAGCCAGTTCTCGAGCCGACTGAGTTGTTCCAGCAGATATCCCAGCTGCTTGTGAATTCGGTTGCCGCCGGGACTCAGCCGGGGATCCCAACTGCGGGCCACGAGCCCCGCGGCTTGCTCCAATGCCAGTCGCGGTTTCTCCAGCACGAATGCTTTCTTCTCGCTTGTGCCGCTCGCCAGCAGCAGATCGATGACGCCTCGCAGTTCGTCGCCGTTGAGTGATTCGCGGCGCGCCACCGAAAGAGCGTCGACCTGGTTGCCCGCGGGCAACCGCACCAGTTGGCGCGCCTGAGTCGGACTCAGCAAACCCAGACTCAGATCATCCCGAGCGGCCGGACACAGGCGTTCCAGCAGAGCCAGTCGCCGGCAGACCCAGCTCTTGTGATGACTCAGCAGTTCCGCCACCTCGACCTGACTCAGGCCGTCTTCCCGAATCAGAGCCTGCACGATCCACGCTTCTTCAATCTCCTGCACGCCGCGGCCGACCCGGTTCAGATTATAAAGGGCGGCCTTCGCCGATCGCTCGTCGCATTCGATGGATCGCGCTCGCAGCGTGTCGAAGCCTTTGATCGAACGGGCGGCTGCCAGTCGTTTGAAGCCATCGATCAGCAGGAATTCTCCGTCACTCACGCAGACGACCACCGGAGCCATCTGACCATATCGCTTCAGGGAATCCACCAGCGCGCGTTCGGCTTCCGGAACCGAAAGACGGTAGCGACGGAATCGTTCGTCGAACTCCGAGAGCAGCAGGGCTCGAGTGGTCTCTTCCGGCCAGGCGGCATGCGACATGGCAATGATCTCCGAGGATTCAGTCACTGACGTCGAATAAGTCACTGACGTCGAACACCACAGCAGGCAATTGCCGGATCGAAGCCGATGGGGAGGCCGGTACGCATGGCGTCCGGAGATTCCCCATCGGGCTTCTTTTCTGGAACCCGTTGTGACCTGCGATTGCTCGCTGGTGACCGGACAGTCTATGCAGCGTTCGACTCGGCGAAATATGCGACAGACAGTCGAGCTGGCTCAGTCGATGTCATTGACCGGTGGACCGCGATGCCGGGAACTCAATCCCAGCTGGCGAAACCAATACTCCTCACGCTGACGGACGCGACGTAATGCGTTGCGGCAGGCCGAACTGCAGAAACACTGTCGCGGCGAACGAGTGGTCACAGAGTACCGGACATAACAGCCCGGTCGAAAACAACAGGATTTTTCTGAACTTTCGTCTTTGTGATGGCCCACCTTTGCCTCGTTGGACGTCGCCGCGGCGGCATCAGACAAAGCGATGTCGTTGCTGCCTGAGACGATCTCACTGTTTTCCAGATCGCAGGCTGAGCGATCGACAGATCCCGCCTGCGGCATGGCGCCCGACGTGATTTCCAGCAGGATTGCGGTCTCCGGCACAACCGCTGCGTCCCTCAGGCGACGTTCCTTCGCCCGCGCTCGAGCCCGGCTGCGTTGCTCGCATCGTCGGGCTTTGCCGTTCTCCGTCGCCCGGTACACTTGACCGGCCCGCCAGACTTCCCAGCGGCGATTCGCGTCACGGCACTCACACGAACAGAACCGCTCCAACGGGTGACGCGGATCGAAAGGAACATCCGCACCCCTTCAGCAGACAAATTCTTCGCCGGGGAGCATGTCGCCCTTGAACACTGCCGTCCGAATGATCATTCTGCAATGGGCCGATGGGAGTTGTGTCCCAAAAGGTCAAGTCTCGGAGCAGTGCTTCGAACCCTGCTCCGAGACGCTTTCATACCACACTCTGACTCAGCCCCGATCGTACCGAACCCACCAGCCAAACTGGAATCACCAAATTCCAATCCGGCTCAACTGGTGCCGTAATTCTGGCTCACTTCCTGGCCGGAACTGACAGAAGGGCGGCAGCCTGTCAGAAACATGAACTGAATCATTGCCCAAATCGGCTTGGTCACAAATGGTTTCACTGCATTGATGTGTGCCTCGGAAACCGCACCTTTTTGCATAGGCGATTTCGCGGCCGTCTTTCCGGCACGAAGTCCACGAACAGCCCGGAGTGCCTGGGCAATCTGAACCGGAATCAATTCCTCGGACACGCCCCAGCTGAAGACCTGCTGGATCCGTCCGATCCATCCGTTGATCGTCACCAGAGCCAGGCCTTCAGTCACCAGGTGCTCCTGTAACTGTTTCAGCTTTCGGGGCCCGAAATCGACAACCCGAACTCCATGAAACATGTTGTTCATCGCTCTGAGCGCGTATCGGAAGTTCGCCGCTTCGCCAGTTGGTTTGCCGTCCCGCCGATATTCCTTGTCAGCGTGCTTCAGGAACAAAAAGGCAAGCCGAGAAACCGTGAGATCCAGCCGGGCGACAGGGCACCGTCCGGCACGTGCGGCTTCCCATTCTGCAATTACCTGCGCGTACCGGACCTTCGATTCTGGTGAGCCGTGCGGCCCCAGCGAGATCCGTTTTCCGTTAACTGTGGTGCGAGCTTGACCACTGGTTTTGTGAAATCCGTAGATTGGCTTTCGAGCCATGCGACATCTCCCAAATAGCGAGTACCAAATCACCTTCCTCACCACTTCTGATCGAGAGAAGTGGTGAGAAGCTGATGATTTCCTCACTGCTAGGGAGGAGCAGGTTTTCCAAAACACTCGGAAAAGGACTGTGAAAACTACGAAAATAACCCGACCAGGGCTCGAACCTGGAACGACAGAACCAAAATCTGTTGTGTTACCATTACACCATCGGGTTACATACACATTCACGAAGGATCTTAGATGCCGCCTTCGGGCTCGGCAAGGCAAGGCTGTCATTCAGCCATGACACTCCCGGAGATCGGTCGGGTGCAGGCTTTTGATGCGAAAGATCCAAATTGCGCTTGTGGGGAATTGCCGGGTTGCACGCCTTGGGTTCTGTTAGGCGAGCGGCAGTAAAGGAATGACCAATTCCCAAATCCGCGGCCAGACAACCATTTGCCATCGATCATGCTGAAGGATGCAGATCTGGGACAGATCTGCCTACGTTGTAGTCCGACTTGTCCCAAGTCGGATTCCTTCGGTATGGCGACTTCTCTGTGGTAGACATGATTCTGCCGCGAGCCTTAGAAAACCGATAGATCAGATACTCGTCAAACACTCCGAGGTCAACTTCCTGGGTAATGCAATACCAGCCACCGGCCACGGAGTGACCGATGACCTTTTCTACACAGGCTTAATCGTTGCGGAGTCGGATGCCGACTTCGCCGAGTTTCAGCCGGATTTCGTTGAGCGATGTGACTCCGAAGTTGCGGCTCGAAAGCAGTTCATCCGGCGTGCGGGCTACCAGTTGCCCGATGGTCTGAATGTTCAGGCGGGACATGCACTTGCGCGAACGCACGGAGAGATTCAAATCAGCCACCGGCTTGTTCATCATCGCTTGCTCTTCCGGAGTCATGCTCTGATCAACAATGTGTTCACGTGAATGAATCTTGTGCAGATTCTGGCCGATCCGAAGTCCGTGCGCCTGCAGCAGCTCACGAATTTCCATCAGCGACGTTTCGCCAAAGTTCTTGCCAGCCAGCAATTCCTGCTCGCTCACTTCCGTCAGATCACCCAGAGAATTGATGTCCATCGCCTGCAAACAATTTCGGCTGCGAACGGACAGTTCAAAGTCTGTGACCGGCCGACCGAGCAGGTGTTTCATGCGGGCTTCGGTACGAGCCTGATCTTCATCGATGTACTGATCCTGAGCGGCGTCGATATCACGCAGGTACAGCTGGGCGAACTCGTTGTTGGGATCATACTCGCGCACTCGACGGAAACAGAACGCGGCGGCCTTGTAGTTTTCACGGTCTTCGTACAACAGTCCCAGATTCAGCAGAGCTCCGATGAAAAACGGCGGGCGGGACAGCGAGCGTTCATAGAGACGAATGGCTTCCTCGTCATTGCCACGCAGAGAATTTTCCGCAGCCAGCCAAAACAGAGCCCGTGAATGGTGCGGATCCATGTCCACCGCGCGTTCGAAATATTCGACCGCTGTCAACGCATCACCACGGTCGGCCCAGATGCACCCCATTTGGAACGAGTATTCCGCACGGCTGGCGGCCGCCGCCGCCACGCTCCGCAGCAGTTTCTCCGCTTCATCAACCTTGCCCGAGGCGCGAATCGCACCCGCTCGACGCAAAGCACATCCGATGGGATCGAAACCCGCCTTGCCTGCCTGGTCGAATCGTTCGGCTGCTTCCGCAGCACGATTGAGCGACGTCAGGCACTGGCCATGAATGAACATGGCGATTCCGTCGCGAGTGACTCCCGACAACATTTTGTCAGCCGTCGTTTGACGAGCCAGCAGGTAGGCACCCACGCCACCGCGAGCCATCAGGCTTTCGGATCTTTCACCGGCCTCGAAGCGGCGCGACAACTCACCAACAGTTTGCCGCACGTCGGTCAACTGAGAACCGCAAACTGCATTTTCGAGCTGGTGAAGCTGATCCGGCGTTAACAGACTATCAGCTTCAATAAGATCTTTTACATTGACCACAACTGATGAAGACACTTCGCTTGTTTCCTGACAAACCTCAAAAACGCATCGGAGCAACTTGCCGCCGACGGAATTCACATTCGCTCAAATTGGGATAGGCCTCGAGACCTGCTTCTCGATCAACAGCAGCAAATCACAGCAATCGATACACAGATTTTTCACACATTCCCACAATTTTCGAAACCGAGCAGTTTAACGCTTTTCTGACTTGACACAAACGTCAGAGATGATTTGGCCCGCGAGAGCCGAATTGCGGCGTGCGGAAACGCACAACTCATTGATATCAAGCGAGTTGCGATCATTCGAAGCGTCTCCGATTGACGCGAATTGTTTCCATCGGCCACGACTGGCAGAAGTGTTCGTCCTACGGTGGTCAGGTCAGGATCGACGAAATCACATCACCGGCGACGTCTGTCAGTCGATAGCGACGACCATTGTGGAAGTAGGTGAGTTGTTTGTGATCGATCCCCAGCAAATGCAGCATCGTCGCGTGCAGATCGTGGACTGAGACGCGATCCACGACCGCGCGGAAGCCGATGTCGTCGAGTTCCCCGTGGCTGGTGCCGCCTTTGATTCCTGCTCCGGTCATGAACATTCCGAAACCGTTTGGATTGTGATCCCGTCCTCCGTTGCCCTGCGACACCGGCATGCGTCCAAATTCGCCGCCCCAGATCACGAGCGTGCTGTTGATCAGACCACTGCGTTTCAGGTCGGTGAGCAGCGCATCAATTGGCTTGTCAGTCGCGCGGCAGTGGCCACGATGATTTCCGTTCACGTCGCTGTGGGCGTCCCATTCGCCATCGCTGTAGACCTGCACGAATCGCACGCCGCGTTCCACCAGGCGGCGAGCCATGAGACACTTGGAACCGAACGATCGAGTTTCCTTTTGATCAACGCCGTACATCTTGCGAGTGTCAGCGGTCTCGGAACTGAAGTCCACCAGGTCCGTCGCTTCCATTTGCATCCGGTAAGCGAGTTCGAAGCTGTCAATCCGGCCCTGAAGTTCAGCTTCGCCCGGATGCTTGTCAAGGTGCCGCGCGTTGAGTTGCGCGAGCAGATCGAGCTGCCGCCGCTGATCGTCCCGAGCCACATCTTTTGGGCGCGTCAGATTGATGACCGGCGTACCTTCGGGACGAAACAGTGTCCCCTGATACGTCGTCGGCAGAAATCCGGAACTCCAGTTGAGGTTGCCGCCTTTGACGCCCTGGTTGTTGCCAAGCACAACGAAGCCAGGCAGGCTGCTGTTTTCGGAGCCGAGCCCATAAGTCACCCATGCGCCTGCGCTGGGGAAGCCAGGACGCGGAATGCCCGTGTTGACCTGATACAGGGCTGGAACATGGTCGTTGGATTCACTGTAGAAGGATTTGACGAACGCGAAGTCATCAACATGCTTCGCGACGTTTTGATAGTGTTCGCAGACCCACGCACCGGAATCGCCGTATTGCTTGAACGAAAACGGCGACTTCATCAACGGGCCGGGATTGCCGTTGAAGACGTCGATTTCGATCCGCTGTCCGTCGCGTTTGGTGAGTTCCGGCTTGGGATCGAACATATCGACGGCACTGGGCGCGCCTTCCATGAAGAGCCAGATCACGGATTTGGCCTTCGGGGGGAAGTGGCCTTTGCGCGGGGCGAGCGGATTGGAGGCCACGCTTGACTCGTCACTTGCCTTAAGGGTGGTTCCGAACAGATCGGCGAGCGCCACCATGCCGAATCCTGCGCCGGCTGTGCGGAACAGGTCACGGCGACTGGAGAACGCTGGCTCACGAAAATGTAGTGGTTGCATGGGATTTGGCTTCGGCGAGTGCTGCGACTCTTCGCATTACGAAATCACGTCATGTGCCACGTTACCATGAACATCAGTCAGCCGGAAGTCACGACCAGAGTAGCGATACGTCAGTTGTTTGTGATCGATGCCCATGAGGTGCAGAATCGTGGCGTGCAGATCGTGGACGCTCATGCGGTTTTCCACGGCTTTGACACCAAGGTCATCGGTCGCTCCGTACGTCATTCCGCCGCGAATACCGCCGCCAGCCAGCCACATGCTGAAGCCGGTCGCGTGATGGTTGCGGCCCTTGTCGCCCTGAGCCGTCGGAGTACGACCGAACTCACCGCCCCAGACGATCAGTGTTTCATCGAACAGTCCCCGCGATTTGAGGTCATTGATCAGCGCTGCAATCGGTTGATCGCTCTTCAACGCATCTCGGCGATGATCCATAATGTCGCCATGCGCATCCCACGGCTGGCCGGCACCGTAGTACAACTGGATCATGCGGACACCGCGCTCGACAAGTCGCCGCGCGATCAAACATCCGTCGGCGAATTCCCCTTTGCCATACTGAGTGCGTGTCGTTTCAGTTTCACGACTGATATCGAAGGCTTCCTGAGCCTCGGATTGCATGCGATACGCAATCTCCAGTGACTGAATCCTCGCTTCCAGCTGCGCATCTTGAGGTCGCTGTTGAAAATGGCGCTCATTCAACTGCTGCATCAGGTCCAGCAACCGCCGCTGCGAGGAACTGGTGATTGATGAATTCTTGAGATGCCCAATCACTTGTGTTGGATTGATGTTGGAATTGTTGACGTGCGTGCCCTGAAATATGCCGGGCAAAAAACTGTTGGACCATAGCGCGGGGCCGACCACTGGCTTGCCGGGACACAACACGACGTAGCCAGGCAGGTTCTGATTTTCGGTGCCGAGTCCATAGGTCAGCCATGATCCCAGGCACGGACGAATCGGCTGTTGTGTGCCGGAATTCATCATGAACAAACCAGGCTCATGATTTGGCGTACTCGTGTATATCGACCGGACCACGCAAATGTCGTCGATGCATTCGCCAACGTGCGGATACAGTTCGCTGACTTCAATGCCGCTCTGGCCGTACGGCTTGAACGTAAACGGCGAAGGCATGTACTTGCCGCCTGGCCCTGGTTTGCCCGCCTGTGTTACCAATTCCGGCTTCGGATCGAATGTATCGACATGCGATGGTCCGCCATTCATGAACAGAAAAATTACATGCTTCGCCCGAGCGGCAAAGTGCGACGGCTTTGGCATCAGCGGACTGTCGGAGATTGTCGGCGCGGCCTGTTGTTCCTGTTCCGCCGCGCAGACGCCAGCCAGGCCGAGCATTCCGAAACCGGCGGCTGTGCTGGAAAGCATTCTGCGTCGGGAAAAAGGAGAGAATTGCATTGGTCCGGAGTCGTTAGTCATTAGGTTCAATCCACGTAGGCGAATTCGTTCGTGCCGAGCAGTGCCAGGCAGTATTGTTCGAGGGGCGACAAGGAGTCGCCCGATTCGGTGGTCGTTGTCGTCAGGAATTCCAGCGCGAGCTGCAGTTCCGCATCCGCAGGCTGCCGGGCAAACAGCAGCTCGAACGCGCTCGTGATTTTGGCATCGTCGGATGGAGCTTCCGTCTTGAGCCGGGCGGCAAGGGCTTTCGCCTGACTTACCATAAAGTCGCTGTTCAGGACAAACAACTGTTGCAATGGAACGGTTGTGACCGTGCGTTCTCCGGCCGTGATGTTGGGATCAGGAAAGTCGAAAAGCCGCAGCAGGTCATTGAGCCGATGCCGACTGACGTATCCGTACAGCGTTCGGCGGCGATGGTTTTCATTCAGCTCCGACGACGGGCCACCCACTTCCTTCCTTAGCTGCCCCGAAACTGACAGCACGGCATCACGCCAGGGTTCCACCTCCAGCCGACGACGATTCATCTTCCACAGCAGCCGATTCTCCGGGTCTATCTCCTGATTGGCCGAGACACTGGAACTGCTCTGCTGCCATGTCGCCGACAACATGATTTGTCGATGCAGATGCTTTAACGACCATCCGGATTCCATCAGCTCGACAGCCAGATCATCCAGTAACTCCGGATGACTTGGCCGCTCGCCAAGTTGCCCAAAATTACTCAGCGTGCGAACCAGACCAAATCCAAAATGTCCGGCCCAGACTCGATTCGCCATCACTCGCGCTGTTAGAGGATTGTTCGGAGATGCAATCGCGTCCGCCAATTCAATTCGACCGCTGCCCGGTGTATTAAACGGCTTTCGCTCTCCGGATGTCAGGATTGCCGGGAAGCCTCTCAATGCGGTGTCACCCTTTTTCTTTGGATCACCGGCGAGGTAGATTTTCAAGTCCCGCCCCGTGCCGTCCATCAGTGAATGAGCCATCGTGATCGAGATCGCTGCCGCGGACTTCCTGCGCGATTCCAGTTCTGTCTTCATGGCCGTGATCGCGGCTGCTGGTTCGCTGTCGAGGAACGGCTCAATCTGATCGGGTGCGAGCCCAAGGACGCCGCGATCATCAAACAACTCGGACAGCAGCGTCGCGTTGATTTTTCGCTGAACCTGCTCTTCCTCGGATAGATTTTCCGTGATGCTTGCGTCCTGATCGGCTGCAACCAGCTCGGCCGAAACGGGGTAAATCAAACGTGCGCCGGAAAGCACCGCATGATCGCTGCTGATCGTGTTTTCGGTGTCGGAGATCTGGGCCCCCGTCACTGCGATGGTCAGATAGCGGGCTTCGGGCGGAACTGGCACGTCGAACGACGCGAACTTTCCGTCCGCCTTGATCGGTGGCGGAACTATTCCGTCGAAGTAATAAACCGTGTCGTTCTCAGCCACCGTCACGGGCTGGCCATCGAGATATCCGGCGATGATCGCGTCGAAGGCGCTTTCCTTCTGATGTGGCTTTGAGACGACAACCGCAATGTGAACACTGGAGCCCGCACCAAAGGCATCGTCATTGATCCCCGCCCGGTCCCCGCGAAACGTCATTGCGTCACCCGCAGGTATCAGACCGGAACGGCGAATTTCGTCCAGATCAAAGGTAATCAATGCATTCGCATGCATGCCAATGCCCTGCTCCGTCCGTCCGATGCCAGAGCCGCATTTTTGACCCTTTGTTCGAATACCTCCTTCGCTCGACCAGCCGTCGTTGGTGATCTGCCCATGCTGCCTTGAATCGCTCCCGATCGACATGAAGTCGAAGTTGATGCCCTCCGCGATTTGAGTGGAGCCGCCCCAGCCGTGTGCCACGCGATCGACTCCCAGACTCTTCGCAGTCGCCGTCGAACGAAACGGATCAGTGCTCAACGCCGACGACAGCATCGCCGCTTTCTGATCGTCAAACAGATTCCCGAGCGGAATCGTTCCGGGCTCGACAGTCGCCCGATCTTTCGCTGACACAAACGCGAAATTGTCTCCGAACTGCCGAAGTAGAGTTTCTCGTTCCGTCAGCAACGATTCAGCCTGCGATTGCAGCTGCTGAGCGATTTGTGTCAGTCCCGAATCACCGTTGGATTGCTTACTCTTGCGAAACTCACGCCACGCATTTAGATACGGGCGATCACTCGCCACTGCACCGGAATCCGGTTGCTCGCTCAACCACGCGACCCAGCGCTGCAGCAGTTCGCGGTTGAGTTTCTCGTCGTCAGCCGCCTTCTCGATCAGCTTCTTGTCTTTCTTGCGTTTTGGGTCTGTCTCCACAAGTTCCGACGCCGCCAGCATGTATTGCGGAATCATGCTGGTGAGCCTTATCCTCGCCGCCGGAGCGTGCTTTGCCAGTAGCGTGTTGATCTCAAGCTGTTGATCCTGCACTGCCTGGTCGGCTCGCTTTCGTGCGGCCACAACGTCATCCGGAACAGCGGGCAGTTCATGATATTCAGAGCTTGCGAAGATCCCGGCCAGTCCGTAATAGTCGGCCATCGAGATCGGATCAAATTTATGATCGTGGCATCGAGCACACGACACCGTCAGTGCCTGAGTTCCCCGCATCAGAACATCAATGCGGTCATCCCATTCATCGGCCAGCGCTTTGTCCTGTTCGCCGTTGTCCTGGTAATAAACCGGCCCGAGCGCGAACAACCCGAGAGCCGCTCGATGCCGATAGTGCTCCTCGACGTTCAACTGGTCGCCAGCGATCTGCAGTTTCAAAAACTGATCGTACGGCATGTCGTCATTCAACGCCTGCACGACCCAGTCACGATAAATGTATCCCTGCGGATACATCCTCGCCTTAAATGTATGCGCCTGATCTTCCGCAAACCTCGCCAAATCCAGCCAGTATCGCCCCCATCGCTCTCCATAATGCGGCGACGCCAGCAGTTTTTCAACGACCGCTTCGAAGGCCGATTCAGAAGGATCGTTAACGAATGCTTCAACGACTTCCGGCTCTGGCGGCAATCCAAGCAGATCGAAGTACGCCCGACGAATCAACGTCCGCCGATCCGCCTGTTCCGCAGGTTTCAGATTGTTTTCTTCCAGCCGATGCAGCACAAACCGATCGATTTCATTCTTTGGCCACGCCACATCGTGAACCACTGGAGGCTCATGCCTCACCGGACTTCGAAACGCCCAGAAGTCCCGCGCCTTGTCGTAATCGATCGCTGTGGATGTTTTCGCCACCGCATCCGTCCGTGGATCCGGAGCTCCTATTTGAATCCAACGTTCGAAATCCGCGATCACGGAATCCGGCAGCCGTCCTTTAGGAGGCATCTCAAACTCTTCATACCGCAGCGCGCTGAGCAGATGCCCTTCGCCCGGCTTCCCCGGCACGACCGTCGGCCCGGAATCGCCACCCTTAAGCACCGTCTCTTTCAAATCCAACCGCAGTCCGCCCTTTGGTACGTTCGTATCCGTCGAATGACATTCATAGCAATGCGCCACTAAAACCGGCCGAATCTTCGCCTCGAAAAATTCCGCGTCCGCCACCGCTATTTCATCATCGGCACGCAACGACACCACCGTCAAAGTGGCAATGAACATCGACAGAAGCACAAGGCTCTGTGAAACACGTCTCATGGAACAATCGACCTGCAGGAAGGAGAGATTCAGACGCAGGAAACCAAGGCGGGATTTTGTGGGGGGCTGACACGCATGTTAACCAGAATCCATACCCAATTGCGAGCAGATTCCAAGGCCGCGTAGGTTGGACATTCCTGTCCGACTCCTCTGTTACTTCGACGGACAGGAATGTCCATCCTACAGAATCGCATTATCCGCCCTGCTTCAGCCCCACTGGCCCCGTGCCAGTGGCTTACAGGTTTGGAAACTACAACATGGAAGTGACTTGTCCATCGGCAGGGACTTGGTTAGGATCAGCGAGCACCGGCCCATCAAGTACAGACTCACAAAGACGGAAATCTGTATGTCGCCGTCCGAGCCGAAAATCGTCCCGGCATTTAGGTATTTTCTCCGGAAGGCACGTATTCGCGAGTGCCCTCACCGGTCACCCTAGCCATCTCCCCCCGTGGAAAACTGTAAATCCGGAAAATCGATTGCGGGGGAGAGGGGACAATCGCAAGGCAATCGACGGCGTCATTTTTGACCGCGAGAAGTACAATTGCCAAACGTTGCTTCTACCGGCACGGATCGCAGGGATTTCGTCCTATCAGGCGAGCGGAAGAAACAGGATTACCAAGGATATCGCGTCGCCCAGGGAATCCGACCTGAGACAGGTCGCACTACGTAGGCAGATCTGCTTCCCTTGGCGTGGTTCAGTCGCACGGGGCCCGCTCGAGCCAATGACTCGCCGATGGTAAATCCTTTCTTGCCGTCGTCTCACTTCACCGTCGTCTCACTTCACCGTCGGCACAGCCATGACCCGCGGCTGCTTGTCGAAGAACCATTGTTTCGTCAGCGGATTCTGTCGCGTTGGCTTTTGAGGCAGCGTAAATGTGGCTGGCACCAATCCGTCATCCTCAATCATCTGGGTATTATTCGACTCTCCGACACGACCGCCGAACAGTCTTGCCAT
>Ga0154020_10008036_pt1 | contig 12272 bp, 4 predicted proteins | sample Klosneuvirus_201_FD_109709 | JGI IMG/M metagenome (GOLD analysis project Ga0154020, IMG submission 109709) | Active sludge microbial communities from wastewater, Klosterneuburg, Austria - Klosneuvirus_20160825_MG | ecosystem: Engineered > WWTP > Aerobic digester > Activated sludge | place... | reverse complement strand
GGAACATTAAATTCTTCCTGATTTTTCTTATCCGTATAAATTTTTGGAATGGCATCATTGAGTTGCTTTCCGGATTCCAGTACAATTACTTTTCCGGTTTCATGGATGAAGAGCATTCCATCTTTCTTGAAATTCCATACCCCTTTATTTTCCTTTTTGTAGGCTCTTACGATCCACATGGGAAGATCAGGATTATTCACAGTATCAAGAGAAGCAATATGTCTCGCCATCCAGCCTGTCCATTCTATTCCCCACAATTTTTCAAATTGACGACGCATATCGACAGGAGTTGGATAACCGATCGAGTTAAATTCAGCGATAACAGGTTTGTTTTTACTCTTCATTTTCTTCATGAGTAAAAGATCCTTTTCTGTCAATCCACCATAAATACTTTCTGAATTATCATTGATATCTCTATGCGCATACCATTCATTTCCCAATACACCGTAAGTATCTGCGAAATAGGCAATATTGTATGCGCTTGCCAGACTATCGACTTCAGGCTCATCCAATTTTTCAAAATCATTGATCACATATTTTTCATCCTCTTTTGGGAAAAAGCCAAAGTAATCCTGATTGATATCGTAGAAAGAACCGTCAGGTTTGATGTACTTTTCATAATCCAGGATCCAATTGATCGACCGATGCTTGAAACTGTTGGTGTTTAAAACCGTTTTGTCGACAATAAGCATATGCAGCTTCCTCTTAGGGGAAAACTCCCATCCAATCCGCATCCAAAGCGGCGTAGCCAGGAGTATCACGATAATTGTCAAAATTAGCCTGCTTTTCATAGGAGTTTAAAAGTGTAAGATTTGGTATGTAAATGTACCGTTTAAAAGATGCTTAAACGCAACTAAAATGGCCTGAATAGCATAAAAAGATTCACATAAAAGTGTTAAAAACAATGGGACTAATAAAAGTATTTATAGTAGAAGATGATCACTTCCTGGGAAGTTTGATCAAGAAGACGTTGGAAAAACTTGACAACTGCGAAGTCACCCATTACATGACTCCACAAGATTGCATTGACAACCTCCATTTAAATCCTGACATCATTTCGATAGATTATATGCTACCCGGAATGAATGGAATTGAATTAATGGAAAAGATAAAAAACTACAACGACGGTATTCAGTGTATCATGGTTTCCGGTCAGGAAAAAATTGATGTGGTTATTGACACCTACAGAAAAGGCGCTTCAGATTATATCATCAAGAATGACAATGCACTTGTCAACCTGGAGAACTCTGTAAAGACACTTTGCAAGACAGTATATTTAAAACAGGAAAATGATGCCTTGAAAGAGATCGTCATCGACCGTAATAAATACAATAACATCTTAGGAAACAGTAGTCCTGTATTGAAAGTACTTCGTCTGATCCAGAAAGTGGAGAAGAGCAATATCATGGTACTGGTTACAGGTCAAAGTGGTACCGGAAAAGAGTTAGTAGCAAGAGCTATTCACTACAATTCTCAACGTGCACGAAAACCATTTGTGACTGTGAACATGGGCGCCATTCCTGAAGATCTGATAGAAAGTGAATTATTTGGTCATGAAAAGGGAGCTTTTACGGATGCAAGAGACCGCCGCATAGGTAAATTCGAAGAAGCAAATGAAGGAACAATTTTCCTTGATGAGATCGGAGAAATGGACCTTATGATGCAAACAAAACTACTACGTGTGCTTCAAGAGAAAGAAGTTACAAGAATTGGAAGTAATAAATCTATAAAGCTTGATGTAAGAGTAATTGCAGCAACGAATAAAAATCTAGTTCAGGAAGTAAAAGAAGGTCGTTTCAGAGAAGATCTTTTCTACCGACTACAAGGATTTTTAATCCACTTACCTACTCTACTTGAAAGAGGTGATGATGTAGTTTTGTTATCGAAGAATTTTCTTTCTGACTTCTGCAAAGAAAACAGAATGCCAAATATTCAGTTGAGCAAAGAAGCTACGAAATTCTTGATGGATTACGGATGGCCGGGAAATGTGCGCGAATTAAAAGCGGTCATTGAAAGAGCAGCGATCATGTCGGAAAACAATACGATTCTTCCGGAAGATCTTGTCTTTGTGAACTCGTAAAAAATAATATTTGTACCAATAGGAAAATGCTTCCTGAATTGAAATTCCCTTTCAATTCAGGAAGCATTTTTTTTGTTAAACTATTTTGGCACGCCATAGAATACTAAAAATCCCTTCCGGATTAAAAGTGAGGTCGATTGCCTCACCAATCAAGTGTAGTTACTCTACACTTACCAAATACCAAGAAAACCTTACAGATGTAATCCCTTACCCTATTCACGACGTACTTTCCATGGTTAATATCGTAAATCTATATAACCAAAAATAGCTTTAAAGTGAAACCAACAAAGAACAAACAAAAGCCGGAAATGAAACCCAGTCTGAATCAACGTACATCGTTGAGAACAGTGGTAATCATTAGCAGTGGAATATTCGCCATGACAGCCATAGCGCTTACCATAGTGAATATGTCGAATCCATTCAGCTCTCAGGCCAAGACGGACAATTCAATCGAAGTTGTGAAGGTTTCAGACCAGGTATTTACAAATGAAACTACCCTTGATCAACCGGTGCTGATTCAGCAAAAGATCAATGGTGAGCAAACAATATTGATCCGTGATAAGAAAGTAATTAATGCACAATAACATAAAAGCCATGAAAAAAGCATTAATACTAACGCACAAAGAGCAAAAAGGAAACAAAAGGAAGCTGACCTTACAATTTACAATTGTATGTCTTATCAGTTTAACAACCTTTCTTTCAAATAACGTTCTGGCCGGCTCCAAGATCTCCATTGCCTCCGGTAATTGGGAGAATGCAGCTATTTGGAATCCAGCAGGAGTACCTGCAGCGGGTGATAATGTCGTGATTGGAAATTCAACGACTATTACAACAACTGGAAATACATCTGTTCAGAATCTATCTGTTTTTCAAAGTGGCAATTTGACACTTGGACAAGGAACAAGAATGACCATAGCCGGAAATATTACCATCAATGGAAGAATGAACATGAACAAAGGACTGATCACGATCAGTTCAACAGGCAGACCATTCAAGATCACTTCCGGAGGAACTTTCATCTGGGATCCAAACATCAATACTTCTGCAGAAGCAACACTCTTTACAAATTGCACAGAAAATTTTGAGAACAATAGTAATCTGATCATTAAAAACTGGTACAACTATACTATTCCACTTGCCGAAAAAGTAGATGGAAATTTTGGAAATCTTGAGATCAATTCACCGGGCGGAAATAATTCGATCGTTGAATGGAATCAGAACAATCTGTTTGAATCGCACAAGATCTTTGGAACATTGACAATCGATCAAGGTTGGGTAACATTAGACAAATCCGGTTCTATTACGAATACAACAATCGGGAACATCGTTCTAAAAAATATCAATTCAATTTTCTATGCACATAACGGAACTCATTCCGGTTCATTCAATCTGCATTGTTCAAATATAACCAATAACGGTGGAGTATTCTATGGCTTAAATGATGGCAATGGCAATGTTACAGTCCATGTTGCCGGAGATTTCTTCAACATAGGAAATGTAAAGATCATTAATAACACCGGTATCCCTAATGTTAGCAATGGCAATGCTACTCTGAACATCGACGGAACATTTACACAAAACACGGGCGATACCAGGATCCTTTACAACATTGCAACAACAAACTCAGGAATATTCACTGCAACAATTGGAGAGCTAAACTTAAATGGTGGAATTTTCATGGGACAGACAGCATGCCACACAAATGGCTTGTCAGGAACACTCAATGTATTAAGGAACTTCAACATTAATTTCCAAAATGCGAATGACAAATTCAGGGGCACGTCTCTTTCCAGCATTTCAGGAACGCTGAACAACATCAAACTGATCCTTAATGTTGGTGGAAACTTTACTGTCAACGGAAATCAATCGGCTGAAGTGACGAGTTCTGCTGCATCAGGAAACGAAGTGATCACCATCCAGGGAAATTACGAGATCAACGGTTGCAACAATAGTTTGAATTACGGATCACTGATCGCATCTCATAATTTACAATTGAATGTAAATACTTGCCTGAAAATGAATAGCGGAATTCTGGCCCTATCAAAAAATTATGGTTCGCTTTCATCGACCATTGAAAACATGATAATTTCAGGTGGCACAATCTCAATTAAGAATAATCAAGGAAGTGCAAATATTGATATTACAAAAGATCTTTCTCAAACGGGAGGAGAATTTATTTTCCATCACAACCTCACAACACCAAGTGCAGATAATATTTCTGTTTCAATTTCAGGAGTATTTTCTCAGTCTGGCGGCGTGATCAACCTTGACAATAATACTCAGTATACATCAAATGGGAACATACTTCGTTTCAAAGGAACAGCTGTAAATTTTTCAGGGACAGGGAAGATCATGAGAAGCGGCGGTGCAAATACAAATGTATTTGGATCGATCAGTTATCAGTCTCCAAAATTCATGAACTACACAAGAATAGGTAGCACTCAGCTGATTGAAAATGTAATACAAAGAATTGAATCCGGAAGTAAAGTGGTAGTTAAGAATTGCAATTTTCAACTTGCATCGAATAATCAATCCGGAATCAATATGTTGCACATTAAGTCAAATGCAACTCTTACCTTGAATAAAGGACAAATATCATCAAACCAGCAATTCGGATTTTCGAAATTATTCGTCGATTCAGCTGCCACTCTTTCTATAAGCAATCCTTTTGGATTCTTTGATCAAACAAATCGTGCAGCTCTAAATTCAGCTTCAAATTTGAATTACGAATTGCATTCACATAGTATTCTTGAGTATTCAGGTTCAGAAAGTCTGATATTAACAGGAATGTCAAATGCTAATAGCAATGAAAACCTGAAATATGGAATTTTGAGAGTCAATCTCCAAGGTGCAAATTCACCTTGTGCAAGCATCTCGAATAATTATGTCAATATCCGCACAAAATTAGATCTAGTCGCAGGAGGAATAAAACTCAATGCAAATACAATGACCATTGAAAACGGTTCTCCTCAAGCAATAAAAAGAACTACAGGGTACATTGTAAGTGAAGGAACTGTACCGATCAATAATAGCAAAGTCTGCTGGAAAAAACTTTCAACAGGAATTCACGAAATACCATTTGGTACTTCAACGGATAAGATCTTTCCAGTTTATTTCAATGTCACAACAGGAATAGGTAAAGATATTTTTGTTAGCACCCGCAAAACAACGAAAGACAATATGCCTTACCCTGCCATAAACATGACATTTCCGGGTGGGTCACCTTTCGCTGTTGAACATGTTGTTGATCGTTGGTGGTCTTTCACCGGCGACGGTGTTAAAGCTGACATCACATTAACTTATTTAGGAGAAGAAAATACATTGGCATCGACAATGGCAACCGGTCAATTAAAAATTATTCAGTGGACAGGTTCAGGTTGGAATATAACAAATGCAGCTTCGAATGGTGTGAAGAATGGCAAAGGATCCATTACAATGAACAACACTACTCTCCTACCCGATTGGACCATTGCTTCAGTAACGACAGCCTCTATTGACCTTAGTGCTAGATTAGTTGAAGACGTAGTTTCTGTAGATTGGCACATTCAATCTGAAACAGGAATAGAAAAATTCATAGTTGAAAGAAGTGCAGACGGAATTAACTTCAATGAAATTGATGAGATCAGAGCATCCTTTGACAGCAAAATAAAAGATTATACATACGACGACAAATCATTTACAGGAATTGAATTATACTACAGGTTAAAACAGATTGCTCCTGACGGATCATTTATCTATTCTAAAATAGTGAAAGTTGAGTCTAAGAATAATTTAGCAGGAATGCGATTGAATTCAATTGCACCAAATCCATTTAGTAGTGAAATGAGATTAAGTCTGAAATCAGATGTAAATCAAAAAACTACTGTTTTACTCATTAGCAGTGATGGTAAAACAAAATATCAAAAAGAAGTTCAGCTTGAAATCGGTGAAAATGCGATAGAGATCAATGGTCTTGAATCGCTTGAACCGGGAACATATATCCTAATCGTTGAAAGTACAAACGATCGCTTGACTAAAAAAGTCATAAAAAATTAATGCACAACATCCTGAAATATGAAAAACAGACTACGTCAAAATCAAAAAAGAAAACTTAGGGCAAGATTTATTCTTGTTGCCGGAAGTGTTTCTTTTATGCTTACAATTGCTGCAGGCATAATGGTTTACCTGAATGTAAACAATGTCAGTAAAACAAGAGCCACAGCAACCGGAACTGAAGGAAGTGGTGCTAGTCTGAGCAATGGAGACATTATTACAGAATTTACATGGGAAAAAAATCCGGTAACAATAGCAACACTGGGTCCTGATGCGATTTCAGTCAGTAAAGATGCACATTCAATGTCAGGAGGGAGATCCTCGACTGGCGGCTTATCTGCAGGTCCAAATGGAAAAGACATTGATCTTGAAATTGAAGGCACTGAACTCTGGAACCAAGAAGGAATTGATATAAGTATCGATTACAGCAGAAATGAAAAAAGCGGTTCTTTCTTTTCAAGAGAAAATGGATTCAACTTCGGAATGGAAAATGGTTTTATCACAATTGCTTATCGTTTGGAAAATAAAAGAGGCGGAATAGAGTCTTTTAAAACGAAAACAGAATACGAAATTCCGATCGACATGAATTTCAGAACCTATCGATTCATTTACAATCCCTCGAAAGGAAAAGCTGAGATCTTTGTAAATAGTGTTATTGTCTGGTCAAATCAACATACTGCTAACACTCCACTCTCCTGGAAAAATGCCGGAAAGATCATTGTAGGAAAAGGTATGAATGCTGACGGAAAAGACATTGCCATTTTTGATAACTTTATTGTCAGGACAGCCGGAAATACAGCACCACTTGCAGAATCTCTATTGAATTTTATGCTGGAAGAAAAAGAAGGTGGAATAAAAATTCACTGGTCAACATCTGTAAATGACAAGATCAAATCCTTTACAATTGAGCGATCGATCAATGGAGTTGATTTTATGAATGTATCAACCGTTCCTGTAAATCCCGATCTAACCGAAAGCGAAGAATACACGTTTCTTGATAAAACAAAAGCTACAACAGGCATTGTCTACTATAGACTTCGTCAGACATTCACAAACGGCAAGTTCATTTCTCATTCTTTAGCTGCAATTAAAATGCAGAATGAGGTCAATCTGGCTATTGAAAAAATAAATCCCCTACCCTTCGATAAATCATTTGACATTGCATACTTCCTTCCGAAATCCGGAAAAGTATGGATTCAGATCAACGATGATAAAGGGAATATGATAGACACGCAGTCTTTTGATGCTCCGAAAGGAAAAAATGTTCACGTTTACAAGAACGAAAAAATAAGAGAAAGCGGAACCTATACGATCAATATGATCTTTGATAATAAGAAGGTGACGAGATCGATTATTAAAATCTAATGAATAATGTATAATGAATAATGGCGAGCTGTCTTTACTTCGACCACCCGCCATTATTCATTATTTATCATTAATTCATCTAACGTCTTAGGTCAACGTATGTATTCATCTTGATCTCCGTATTCTTGATCACAAGAATTATAAAGTATGTACCTTCCGGTAAAGGATCATTTGAATTATTTCCTCCTGTCCATTCATTATTGTAATTTTCTTTCTGATAGACTAGATTTCCCCAACGATTAAAGATCGTTACGACGTTGTCAGGGTATCTTTCGATTCCACGAATTACCAATTGATCATTTTTACCGTCACCATTCGGAGTTATTCCTGTTGGGATCACCAGATCACATTCTGCATCCGTATTTCTTCTTACAAGTACAGTATCACTTCCGAAACATGTACCATCAGTAATTGTCCATACAATTTGATTATCTCCTAACGTTAAACCGGATACGGTTGCATTTGGAGAAGCAGGATCGGAGAAATTAGCTGTTCCTGATGCCACACTCCACAAACCTGTATACGGTGAATTAAGAACGGCATTTAGAGTCATTGTCGCTTCGCAATCTGCTAAATCTGTTCCGGCAACAGAAACAATTTGTGCCGGTTCAGTAATAACTGCTGAAGAGGATGTAGAACACAAATTTTGATCTGTGATCACAACTGAATAGGTGCCTGGTCCTAGATTTGTAAGCGATGAATCACTTGAAATATTTGGAGTCCATGCATAAGTATATATTCCGAAACCACCTGTTACAAGTGCATCGGCAACACCGTTATTATCACCAAAACAAGTAACGTCAGTTGAATTTAAATTCAATGCAAGAACAGCAGGTTCAGTAATTGTTACACTTAATGAAAGGGAGCAATTAACTGAGTCAACAATATTCACAGTATAAGTACCGGCAACTAATGAGTCGGTAGAAAGTCCTGAATCACCATTCGACCAATTGTATGTTATCGGCCCTAATCCACCTGTAGCTACATTCACAGAAGCAAAACCATTGTTTCCGCCAAAGCATAACACATCTGTTGTAGCATTGATCGTTGACGCAATTGATGTGCCTTGAATGATGTCTACTGAATCGATCAGGCTACAATTTAAGCTATCGGTAACTTGTACTAGTACAAAACCACCCGGTAAACTATCCGCAAAATTTCCAACATCACCATTCGACCAATTGAATTGGTATGAGCCGGTACCACCAGTGACAGTGGCCGTTACAGACCCATTATTTACGCCATTACAATATGCATTATTAACGCTATAGCTGAAAGCAAAAGCACTCGGCTCTGTAATCGTAACACTACCGTTAGAAACACAATTATTTGAATCTGTAACGGCAATTGTATAATTTCCTGCAGCGAGACTGTCTGCAGTGAATGTCGTATCACCATTCGACCATAGATAAGAGAATGGAGCAACTCCACCTGAAAGTGTAGCAGTCGCTGTTCCTTCAGAAGTTCCAAAACAATTATTATTTGTGAATGAATTCACAGAGACAACAGCCTGGGAACTTGCAGTAACACTGACTACATCTGAAAAAGTACACCCCAAACTATCTGTAACTGTGATAAAGTAAAGTTGTGACGGTAAATTAGTAGCTGTTGTAGTGGTTTGACCACCGGTCCATGCATACGTATAAGGAGTGACACCGCCTGTAGGAGTAGCAGTTGCTGTTCCATTATTCAATCCACACGTTGTCGGAGTACTGGTAACAGCTGCTGTGAGTTCAGTTGGCTCAGTTATAGTAAATGCTGCAGAATCGATACAACCATTAGCATCAGTCACATTAACTTGGTAAGCACCTGATCCAAGACTTGAAAGATCTTCTGTTGTATCTGAATTTGTCCACAAATAAGTAAATGGAACAACACCGCCCACCATAGTAAGATCGATTGCTCCTGTATTTGTTCCAAAACAAGCAATATTGTAACTGCCTGCACTTGATAGAACTGAATTTATACCAATCGGTGGCGGGCCGGTTATGATGAAAAAGGTATCGAGTTGGCAACCGTTACCATCAAGAATAACTAAATTTAAAGTATCGGCACCAAGGTCGCATCGCGTAGTAGCTAATAGTGTATCATTTCCATCCCAAACGAATGTGAATGGAGCATTCCCTCCTATCATGTTTAAAGTAATACATGCAGTTGTATCACCAAAGCATGCAATATTGAAACCATTGAAGTTAGGAACAACAGCAAGTAAACTAATTGAATCAGGTTCAAGAATTGTTGCTGAATCAACAACAATACAACCATTACTATCGGTTACAGTAAGTAAATAAGAACCGGCTGTTAATCCGACAGCAGAATCAGCGACATCACCATTTGACCATGAATATTGATATGGTGAAACACCTCCTGTAACATTTGAATGAAGCCCACCATCATTGTATCCAAAGCATCTAACATTTGTACCGCCAATAAATGTATCAGGCAGTAATGTTATATCTAAAGGAATCGGTTCAGTCAAAGTAATTGAAGTATCTTTTCTACAGCCTCTTCCATCTAGAATTGTCAAATTATAAGTAGCTGCTGCCAATCCTACAATGCTATCTGATGTCTGCGAATTAGACCATGTGTAAGTAAAATTATTATCGCCTCCAAAAGGAAAAACCTGAATCGTTCCATTGGCACCACCTGCACAACTTATATTATAGCCTTGATAATCTGAAACAATTGCAGGGACAATAATTGAATCAGGATTCGCCATTACAAAACCTACACTATCCAGACAATTGTTTGCATCTTCTACAATGCAATAGAATGTTCCTGAGGTAAGATTGCCAATAGAGTCTGTTGTTTCACCTGTGTTCCAGTTGTATGTATAAGGAGGAGTGCTTCCTGCCAGATTGATCTTGATGTAACCTGAAGAATCTCCGAAACACAATGGATCATAAATATCAGATATGTGAGTAAATGGTGGTGGCTGAGTAAGGGTGGTATCTTTTTCAATTGAACAACCATTTGCATCGACAACTCTAACCGTAACTTTATCTGCAGGAAGATTTGCAATGTTTGCTGAAGTATCACCTGTCGACCAAGTATATGTAAATGGCGCTGTTCCACCAAATACAGTTACAGTTGCAGAGCCACTTGAATCACCAAAACAACGAAGGTTTACTGCACCTATAAATGTTGAAGGTAAAATTAAAGGTACCAATGTATCGGGTTCTGTGATTGTTAATGTATCTATTTTAGTACATCCATTCAGATCTGTAGTTGTTAAGGAATAAAATCCGGCAGGAATCAAATAAGCGCTATCATTCGTACTTATGTTTGGTGTCCACGCATAAGAATATGCAGGAGAACCACCGGTAACATTGGCAATGATGTATCCACTTGATTCGCCTTTACATGCTACATTTCGTACATTAAGTGTACTTGCCAAAACAGCAGGCTCTGTGATTGTATCTGTCATTGATTGTATACAGCCATTGAAATCAGTAATGACGACTGTATAAATTCCGGCACCTCTGTTGATGATAGAATCAATTGTTGCACCGGTGTTCCATAAATATGAATATGGTGGTGTTCCTCCGCCCACAGTAATTTTTGACTGACCTGTAGTTTGTCCGTTACAAGCTATATCTGTTCCTCCTGGAGTTGTTGCATAATTAATAAACGAAGAAGCCAAGACGCTTGGTGCAGTAATTGTGATCGTAGAATCAAACGAACAATTATTCCCGTCAATAATAGTAACTTGATAAGTACCTGCAACCATTGAGTCTGCAACTATTCCTGTATCTCCATTCGACCATTGAATGTCATATGGTAATGTTCCGCCTGTAGGACTTACAGAAGCAGTTCCATTTGCTCCACCGAAGCAACTTACATTTGTCGTAGAAATTGATGATGCAGGAATTCCTAGTACGATGGCCGGTTGAGTAATCGTTTGACTGATCAGAAAGATACAATTTTTCGAATCTCTCACAGTATCAGTATAATTACCCGGACCAAGGTTAGTGATGGCTGCAGTTGAAGCTCCATTTGACCAACTGTGTGTATATGGCGGTGTTCCACCTGAAGGAGCAATCGTCATACTACCGTTTGCATTATTTCTACAAGTGACATTGTCGAATTGAGTAACGACAGCACTAAGAGCTGTTGGTTGTGTAATTAATATCGATTGTTGACTTGTACAACCATTAACATCTGTTGCTCTTACGGTATAACTGACAGGTCCCAGACCTGTTGCCGTTGCAGTGGTTTGCCCACTTGGTGTCCAAAGATAAGTGTAAGGTCCCACTCCTCCGTATGCAACGACTGTAGCACTTCCATTCGAAGCACCGAAACAAGAAATGTTTGTTGATGCTGAAATTGAATCTCCAACTGCAGTTGGAGGTTCAGTTAGTGTTGTTGATGCAGAATTTGTACAGCCATCATCATCTGTTATTGTAACAGAATAAGTATTAGCAGCAAGGCCTGTTGCTGTTTGCGTGGTTTGTCCTGAAGGTGTCCATAAATACGTATATGGTGCAGTTCCTCCACCACCGGTTGCAGTTATTGCGCCGGTCGAAGCGCCATTACACGCAACATTATATCCCGAAAAAACCGGACTTGAAACGGAAGCAGTAATTACAGGAACATTAATGATGAAAGAATACGTTTGTGATCCGGCATAAGGACAGGCATTATCACGAACGATCACAATGAAAGTATAAGGTTGAGCACGTGCGTCAGCTAATGTTGGAGTCCAGTTAAATGTTCCAACAGGCAACTTCGCTCCTACTGTATTGAAAGTTGCAGCAGAAATTGAATTGTTCCATGACATCACGATCGTATCGGC
>Ga0154020_10008034_pt1 | contig 12273 bp, 7 predicted proteins | sample Klosneuvirus_201_FD_109709 | JGI IMG/M metagenome (GOLD analysis project Ga0154020, IMG submission 109709) | Active sludge microbial communities from wastewater, Klosterneuburg, Austria - Klosneuvirus_20160825_MG | ecosystem: Engineered > WWTP > Aerobic digester > Activated sludge | place... | reverse complement strand
GGGATTTACTTTTGACATCTCCAGCGGCGGGCTGTTTGTGGTCATGTTTGATGACATGCCCGCGGTGGGTGACGTGGTGGCCTTGCGCTTCAGGCTTCCTGGCAGCGTGCACATCCATGTGACCGCGCGCGTGGCGTGGTCCCGTGAAGAATCCTCCGGCAACACCGGCACACTCCCCGGCGTGGGTTTGCAGTTCCTGGACCTGCCACCCGCCGCGCTGGAACACATTGAACGGTTCCTCCGCGCGCGGGAGCCCATCTTCCACGTGATGTGACGGCGGTCAGACCTGCTTGAAGTGTTTGTTGGCGCAGCACAAGGCTGGCGCATTCAGCCAGCGCCGCGCCTGGCGCGACGGCACGCGTCCGAGCAGTACTTCACCTCATCCCAGTTGCGGGCCCAACGCTTGCGCCAGGTCATGGGCCGGCCGCACACCACGCAGGGCTTGCTGGGCAAGGCGGCCTTGTTGCCCCGGAATGTGGCGTTGGGCGTGGTCATTGCTCAGGCCTGGTCCAGCACCTGCCGCACCTTGGCGGCCAGCAGTTGTGCATCATAGGGCTTGGGCAGGAACTCGCCTTCCATCAAACCGTGCTGGGCAATGGCATCATGCGTGTACCCTGAGGTGAACAAGACGCGCGCCTTGGGACACAACGGCGCCAGGCGTCTGGTCAACTCCATCCCGGACATGCCGGGCATCACCACATCCGTCAGGATCAGGTTGATGCTCCCGCCGTCTTTTTCGCACAACAGCAACGCCTCGCCGCCGTTGGCCGCCACCAGGACCTGGTAGCCGGCAGCCACCAGGATGCGGCGCGCCACGTTGCGCAGCGCTGGCTCATCCTCCACCACCAGCACCGTCTCAGACTGCACCGCCCGGACCATGCTGGGAACTGCCGCTGGCGACGGCCGGACGCCGCTGTCCACGCGTGGCAGGTAGACGGTGAACCTGGTTCCCTTGCCCAATTCACTCTCAACCTGGATGCCGCCATCAGACTGTTTGATGATGCCGTAGACCATGGAGAGGCCCAGCCCGGTGCCTTTGCCCAGCTCCTTGGTGGTGAAAAACGGCTCAAACATGCGTTCCTGGGTTGCGCGGTCCATGCCACTGCCAGTGTCCGTCACGGTCATGGCCACATACCAACCCGGCCCCAACCCCATGGGCGCCGCACTTGCTGCGTTGAGCTCCACATCCTGGGTGGCCACCACCACCTTGCCACCCTGGTCCATGGCGTCACGGGCATTGACCACCAGATTCATGATGACCTGTTCCAGTTGGCCCTTGTCCGCCTTGACCAGCGCCAGGTTCTCCTGAAGCTGCAGGACCAGCTCAATGTCCTCGCCAATGAGCCGCTCCAACATGCGGAAAATGGCGTCCACCAGGTCATTGAGGTTGAACACCGCGGGCTGCAGCACCTGCCGGCGGCTGAACGCCAGCAACTGGCGCGTGAGACTTTCGGCGCGCCGAGCGGCGCCCAGCACCTGGCCCAGATCCTCCCGCAAGGGGTCATCCTTGTGGAGGTCCATGGTGGCCAGCTCGGTGAAGGAGAGAATGACGCTGAGCAGGTTGTTGAAATCATGGGCCACCCCGCCGGCAAGCCGTCCCACCGCTTCCATGCGCTGCGCGGCGCGCAGTTGCTCCTCCACCTCGCGCTGCTGGGTGAGGTCCACCAGCACGGTGGTGGCGCCTACAACCTTTCCTGCCACGCGGATGGCGCGGGTGGTGACGCGCACCGCGCGCGGGTTTCCCTTGGCGTCAAGGATGCGCAGCTCCCGGGTCCCACGGGTGCCGGGCCGCGCTTCGGTCTTTTCGCGCAGGCGCGCCAGGTCCTCCGGGACCACAAATTCCTCAACCGAACGTCCCAGAACGTCTTCTGGCTGGTAGCCAAACCGGGACACCGCCTTGTTGACCAGCACAATGCGGTTCTGCGTGTCCGCCGTGTAGATGACGTCGTCCAGGTTGTCCAAAAGCAGGCGGTAGCGTTCTTCGCTGGCGCGCAACGCATCCTGGGCCTGACGGCGCAGGGTGGCGTCACGTTTGACGCCCACAAAATGGGTGAGGACCCCCTGGTCATCCAACACCGGCGTGATGGCGGCGTCCTCGGGGTAGATGGTGCCGTCCTTGCGGCGGTTCATCAATTCCCCGTGCCAGACCTGTCCCTTGAGGATGGTGTCCCACATCTGGGTGTAGAACTCTTTGGGGTGCACGCCGGACTGCAGGGTGCGCGTGTGTTTTCCAATCAGTTCGTCGCGCGTATATCCGGTCAATTCGGCAAAGGCCGGATTCACCCAGTCAATGACGCCCGTGGTGTCCGTGATGACAATGCCCAGGCCGGCCGCGCGCAGCGCGCTCATGAGCAGCCGGGACTGGGATTCGGCCGAGCGCCGCTGGGTGATGTCTTCAATGGTGGCCACCAGGCGCTGCGCGGTTCCCTGTTGATCCCGCAGCAACAGCACATTGACGGACACCCAGACCACGCTCCCGTCCCGGCGTACGTACCTTTTCTCCCGCTGGTAGGCTTCGTGCTCGCCGCGCAGCAGCCGCTCACGCAACGTGGCGTCCACGGCGCGGTCATCCGGATGGGTCAGCTCCTCAACGGTCATACCAACCAGTTGTTCGGCGGTGTACCCGGTGATGGCGCAGAACTGCCGGTTGACCCGCAACATGCGCCCGGTCACCGGGTCCGCCTGGCCAATGCCAATGGGCGCCAGATCAAACAACGCGCGCGTTTCCGCTTCGCGTTCCAACACCTGTTGTTCGGCGGCTTTACGGTCGGTGATGTTGCGGCTGAGCACGGTGTACCCCACCGCCTGGCCGTCCTGGTTGCGCCGCATGGACACCTTGGCGCTCCACCAGGCGCCGGCCTCCAACTGGTAGTCCAGCAACCGGGCCTGGCCGCCGTCCCGGACCTGCTGCATGGTGGCCTTCAACGCGGCGGACAGATCCGGCGGCAGCACCTCGTCAAACGGCTTTCCCAGGAAGGCTTGCGGCGGCATCATCAATGCAGACACCGCGGGGGCGTGCACGTCGGTAAACCGGCCATCCAGTTCCAGGCCAAACACCAGGTCATCCAGGGAATCCAGCAGCGAGGTCAGCTGCTGCTGGGTCTTGGCCGCGGCCAGTTCGGTCTCCTTCTTCTGGGTGATGTCCTCAAAAAACGCCACCGCGCCGCCCACTTCCCCGGTGGGGGTGCGCCAGGGATGTGCGGCCCAGCGGCTCCAGCGCGGTTGGCCCCCGGGGCCCATCACCCGCGTCTCCTCGCTGCCCTGCACTTCTCCCGCCAGGCAACGGCGCTGTACGTCCAACCACTTGTCCTCAAGGCCCGGGAACGCAGCAAAGATGTTCTGGCCTTCCAACGCGCTGATGGGGACGTTGGCGTCCTGTCCAAACTTGCGGCTCACCGCCAGGAAGTTCATGTCCCGGTCAAACATGGCCACGCTCACCGGGATGTTTTCTGCAAACGCGCGCAACGTCTCTTCCGCGCGTTCCCGGGAGCGTTCGGCCTGCGCCATGGCATGCAGGGCACGCCCCAGCAGGTCTGAGATGTCCAGCAACAGCTCTGTGGGTTCACCGGTCAGATCCACCGTCCCTGGAATGCACACCACCACCGCGCCCAGCAGCGCGTCATGGCATTTGAGCGGCAGTGCAATGCCCGTGGAGGACGGCGCACCGCCGGCGGTTGCGTGGCAGCCGTGGCAGTCCTCCTCCAGGAAGACCTGTTGGGCCAGCGCACCGTTGAGGGCCTGCTTCAAACAGTCTGGCGCCTTGCCCGCCAGCACGGCGTTCTTGAGTGCCAGGGCCGCGGCAGGTTCACCGGCCACGGCCACCACATCCGGTGGTTGGGGCGCCGTCACCGCGCACACCACCGCGTGTTCCCAGGGTTGGGCCAGGATGGCGCACGCGCGCTCAAGCAACGCCAGCGGTTCGCGCTGGCCGGCCACCAGGCGGGCAACGTTGCGCAGGCAGTCCGCCAATCCGGGGCGCATCAGTGGACCCTTCTGGAGCACACTCAGGTTGCGCAACCATATTGCAGTTGGGAGACGGGTCAATCCTTGAGCAGCGCCTGGAGGTCCAGGGCCTCCCTGCGCTGCATCAAAAACGCGTCCAGCACCACGGGGTCAAACATGGCGCCGCGGCTCTTCTCCATCATGCCAAACACAGTTTCATTGGGGATGGGACGCGGCCGGTAGATGCGCGCCGAGGTACACGCGTCAAAATAGTCCGCCACCGCCACAATGCGCGCCGCCAGGGGAATGTCCGTGCCGCGCCGCTGGAAGGGATACCCGGTGCCATCAAACCATTCGTGGTGCCCTCCGGCCACGTCCGCCGCCATGTCAAACACGCTGGGATTGACGTCCGGTGGCAGTTCTTCCCGCGCCCGCAGGATGGCCTGGCGTCCCAAGGTGGTGTGGGTGCGCATCACCATCATCTCATCATGGGTCAACGGTCCGGCCTTCTCCAGGATGTGGTCTGGAATGGCTACTTTTCCCACGTCATGCAGCGGGGCGGCCAGAAACACCGCCTGCGCAAACGCGTGGTCCACCTTGCCGTTGAACTCGCGGGTGTCATGCAGGCGCTGCGCAATCAGCCGGGAATACGCGGCCACGCGGTCCAGGTGCCGCCCGGTCTCCGGGTCACGGAACGCGGTGAGGTGCGTCATGGTGCGCAACAGCGCCCGCTGTGTGGCCACCAACAGACGCGTGTGGGTCTCTGCGCCCTGGACCTGTGAGGCCAGGCTGTCCTCTCCGGCGGTGCGCCGCGCCAGGTCCTCCAGCGCCTGGAAGCGCCGGTCCAACGCCCGCCGGGTGACGTCCAGCAGCGTCTGCGGGTCGAATGGTTTTTCAACATATTCGTACGCGCCGCGCTGGATGGACTCCACCGCCGTGCGCAGCTCCCCCCGCCCGCTGATGACCACCGCCACGGTGCGTGGGGACAGACCCGCAGTGTCATCCAACAGTGCGGTGCCCGGCGCGCCGGGCATGTTGATGTCCGTGAGGATCAATGCAAACGGCCCCTGCTGGGCCAGCGCGGTGCGGGCCTCATCCACGCTTGAAGCCGTCACCACGTCCATGCCCGCGCGCGTCAACACCCGGTGCATGGCCGCGCGCACCGAGGGTTCATCATCCACCGCCAGGATCCTGGTCTGTTGTGCATCCACGGGACACCTCTATTGCGGGCTGCTTGCTTTGAAGGTCGGCACGGTTGGCCCACGCCTTCATGGTCCAAGGGACCCGGCGTTGGGAGGCACTCAGCCGCGCACGCAATCCCTGCCGCTGTGTTTGGCCTGGTAGAGTTGCGCGTCCGCCGTGGCGTACAGGCTGGCGGCCGTTGTGTTCCGGTATGCCACCGCAAGTCCTATGGAAACGGTGACCGCACCCGCCGGCAAACCGCCCAGGGATGCCGCCTTGATGGCCTCACGCACCCGTTGCGCCACCGCCGTGGCGCCCTGGGTGTTGGCTCCGGGCAACAACACACCAAACTCCTCACCGCCAAGCCGTCCCACGGTGTCATACGGGCGCACCACCGGGACCATGGCCGCGGCCAGATCCTTGAGCACGGCGTCACCCACCGGGTGGCCATGGGTGTCATTGATGCGTTTGAAGTGGTCCACGTCCAACACCAGCAACGCCGGGGGTTCACCACTGCGTACACTGCGCTGGAGTTCCTGCCCCAAACGCTCCAGGAACACGCGCCGGTTGTGCAGGCCGGTCATGACGTCGCGCTCGGCAAAAAACGTGAGCTGGCGGCTCAGGCGGGCCATCTGGACGTGCAGCTCGGTGCGGGCAATGAGCTCCACCGGATCCGGCGGCTTGGTGATGTAGTCAGACGCACCAAGCCGCAGCCCCATCACCCGGTCCTGCTGGCTGTTGAGGGACGTGAGCATCAACACCGGCAATTCCAGCCTGGTGCGGTGCTGGCGGACGGCGCGCAAAAACGTCAGGCCGTCCATCCCCGGCATGGTGACGTCACACAGCACCGCATCAAGCTCCTGTGCCAGCACCGCGCGCAATGCAGACGCACCGTCCTGCGCATCCACCACCTGCGCGCCCAGCCCTGGGCCGGTCAGGATGGCCCGCAGGGCCGTACGCACCATGTTGGAGTCATCCACCACCAGCACGCGCGCCGGGGCCTCGCGCGCCGGAGACTCTACCGCCGGCCGCACGGCAAAAAGCACGGAGGGAAGCTGTGGGGTGTGCTGCACTGCCGTCTGGCTGACCATGGCGGGCTCCCTGGCAGGCGTTGGCGCCTGGGCCTTCTTCAAAAGAGCACTCGTCACGCCGGATTGGGGCCCTCAAGCCCCACACCACATGCGCCACGTGGATCAGCGCCCGCCCCTGCAGGCTGACCAGCCCCCGTGACGACCCCCTTTCAACAGGAGGTCACCATGCAGCCGGCAACGTCAGCCCCCGCGGATTGGACCCAATGGTGGGCGGAGCGGGGGGCGGTGCGCTCCTTGACGTACTCCCACCTCCCAGCGGTCCTTCAGACCCCACCGCCACCCGTTGAGATCCCCACGGTGCCGCCCGCCCTGGAACGGCGGGTTTCCCTGTTGGACCCCATGCTGGACACCGCCGCGCGGGCCAATGCGGCCACGCTGCGCGCCCTTGCCGAACGCATGCTCAAGGCCGGCTCCGTGCCCGCATTGGACGCGTTGGTGGCTGGGTTGCAGGCGGGAACCATTGCCCCCAGCCAGGCCATGGCCAAGGCCGACAGCCAGGTGCGTGGATGTTGCGCGGTGTTGCGGGCGTTTCCGGGTCATTTTCCAGAAAACCTGTTTCGCCATGATGCGCCCATCCTCACTGCGCAGTCCGTCTCGGCGTGCGCCGCGTGGCTGGTGGAGCTGGGACCGGGTGCTGCGTCTTTGGGGGTAGCAGTGGGTGAACGTTCCCCTGACCGCGCGGCACGTCTGGTGGCCATGGTGCTCTCCCGCCACGCCACCGCGCCCGGCGTGGTGCGCCTGGTGGTGCGCCGGCTGGGGGACGTGGAGCCCCGGGTGGCCTACGAAGCGGCGTTGCGTCTCAACCATTTCCTGGGCGTCACGGATGCGCGGGCGGAGGAAGCCAAGGCCGCCATTCCGTTTCTGGCGCAATGCCTGGCCACCGGGGAGCCCTGGCAAAAGGCTGCGGCGTTGCGCGCGGCGTCCATCATGCCGCGGGCCGAGTTTGTGGGCCCGCTGGTCTCCCTGCTGGGCACGCCGCTGCAGGCGGAAGCGGTGGCCGCGCTGCAGGACATCACCGGCCAGGAATTCACGCGGCCAAAACAGTGGATTTCCTGGTGGGAAGACCACGGCTCCCAGCCGCGAGAGGTCTGGCTGGTTGACGCGCTGGACCAGGCCAATGACACCGTTGCGCGCGGTGCGTTGCGCGCGCTGCAAACGCTCACCCACCACCACCTGGAAGACGCCACCATGGACACGCGGGCGCAACGGCGCGCCGTGCGGCAGCGGTGGACTGCGTGGCTGCAGCAACGCGGCGTTGCGGGCGCGCTGCACACGTGAGCAAACGGGCACCTTGCCCGTGGTGATGGGCGTCCGTGACATCTCTGCGCGGGTCCATCGCGTCGTCAAGCCAGCCTCGGTGGCTGATCATCCGGGACGTCGGTGACGCTGGCCACTTTTCCTGTGTCATCCCGGGACGCCGTTGATTCCCGGCAGCAGCCCAGCGGCAGGGATGAGGCAAAGGATTGAAAGGTGGCAGATTGGTGGGTGTTGAGCCCGCACAGAGGCGGGCTCTACGGTCGTGCGCTTGGCGGCATCCTGGCGCGCTTCAACAGCCCGCAGCTCGGGCCAAGCTGTTCCATTGGAACTCAAACAGGCTGGCCTCAGGCGGCTGGCGGCTGCCCAGCGTCCTGTTCCAAGGCGCTCAAGAAGCGGCCCAGCGCCACGTCATTGGCCTGGATGTGGAATTGGAACCACTTGGTCAACCGCTCCAGCACCCAGCGGCGGAACGTGGGCGTCAGGCCATCATCCAAGAACATCTGCTGGTGTTTGACCGCGTCACGCAAAAATCCCCGGTGCGCCTGGGCATGCCGTTCAGCCAGGGGATAGCGGTGTTTGGCCATCAACGCTTCCTCGTTGGCAAAATGTTTCTCCACATCCCCCAACAACAACGCCAGCTTGTCGCGGGTGGTGGTTGCGTCGTCACTGCAAACCGCAGCCACCACGTGACGCAGCACCTTGCTGAGACCCCGGTGCTCCTGGTCAATCTGCTGGTATCCCACCTGCTGGTACTCCACCCACATTGCCGGCTGCGCTTGCATGAAAACCTCCGCGGTGACTCTGGATGCAAGGTCGGCACCGGGGTGTGGTGTTGGAAGGTGTGCGGCCAGACGCACCTCCTCACAGAAAATCACGACAACAAAGCGCGTCTTTTGGAGTGCTTTCCGCAACGCGTGCGGTGCGTGCACATCATCCGTGGGGCGTAACCAGAACGCCCACATGGAATTTCCTGGCAAGATGTGCCACCTATAAGCCTGCGCAATCCGGGGGGTCACTTGGTCAACACGGGGGATTTCTCTGACTTTCTGGAGCTTGTGCCAGATGCCATGATGGTGGTGGACGCCGGCAGCGTGATGACGCTGGTCAACGCCGCCACCGAGCAGCATTTTGGCATCCCGCGCGCCAGTTTGCTGGGCCAGCGCCTGGAACTGCTGGTGCCGGGTGTTGCCCTTGCCCTGGACGCGGCCTGGGACGGTGAAGTGGTGGCCCGGCGGGGAAACGGTGAGGAATTTCCTGCGTCCATGGTCATACGCCCGCTGGAGCTGGGCGGCACACCCCTGGCCGCGCTCACCTTGCGTGATCTTTCCCCGCAGCGCCGGACCGAAAGGGCCATGGCCCGCCTCCAGGACCTCTCCCGCATTGGAACGTGGAGCCTGGACCTGCGGGACAACACGGGGACCTATTCTCAGGAATTCAAGAGCCTGCTGGGACTCACCGGGTCACTCACCCGCGCCGCGTTGATGGAGCGCATCAACCCCCAGGACCTGGCCCGCCTGCTGGAGCACCGCGTCCACCTGGAGCGGGACACCACGCCGTTGCACGTGCAGTACCGGGCCCGCCATGAGGACGGCACGTGGCGGTATCTGGAGGGGACGGTCTACATGGAACAGGACAGCAGGGGCGTCCCAATGCGCCTGCACGGCCTCTCCATGGACGTCACCGCGCGGGTCCTGGCGCAGCAGGCAGAACACCAGGCGCTCCAGCAGTTGGCGGCGGCCGACCGTCTGGCGGCGTTGGGGCTGGTTTCTGCAAACCTGGCGCATGAAATCAACAATCCCCTGGGCGTCATCACCGCCAACCTCACCTTGGCCTCCGAATGTGCCGCGACGCTTGCACCGTTGGACGCAGGCTCGGAGGCTGCGGTGGAAATGCTTCAGGAAATCCGGGATGCCCGGGAGGCGGCGGAGCGCATCCGTCAGATTGTGAAGGACCTGCGCGCGTTCTCCAGCAACAATCAGCCACCCCAAAGCATCAACGTGAAGACCGCGGTGGAGGCGGCGCTGCGCATGGGCCGGTATGAAATCCAACACCGCGCGCAGGTGGTCACGCAGGTGGACCCGGACCTTGCGGTGCTGGCCACCGAAGCACGCCTGGGTCAGATCCTCACCAACCTGCTGGTGAACGCAGCGCAGGCCATCCCCGAAGGAGCCGCGCACAAACACCGCATCCAGGTGCGCGCCCTGCAAGCTGGCGCGCAAGTCCTGGTGGAAATCACCGACACCGGCCCCGGAATAACCCCCGAGGTCCTGGACCGCCTCTTCACCCCGTTCTTCACCACCAAGCCGCACGGCACTGGCCTTGGCCTCTCCATCACCCGCCGCATTGCCCAGGACCTGCATGGAGACATTGAGGTGGAAAGCACGCCCGGCGCAGGCACCACGTTCCGGGTGCGCCTGCCGGCAGCATCCCAGGTCCCGCCCGCCGCAACCCCCTCAAAGGCCGCCCGCACCTCCGCCCGTGTGCTGGTGGTGGATGATGACGCGGCGGTTGGAGCAGCCATCCAGCGCTCGTTCCGTGGGCGGCATGAAACAAAGGTTGTCACCTCGGCCGCCGCCGCCCTGGCCCTCATTGAGCGCGGCCAGGAATTTGATGTCATTTTGTGTGACGTGACCATGCCCAACATGAATGGGCCACAATTCCTGGCCGCCCTGGAGAAGACCCGCCCGGACCTTGCAAGCCGCCTGGCGCTGATGACCGGCGGGCTGTCCAACCATCCCAGCCAACAAGGCCTGCGGGACGGGATGCGCAACCCGTTGGTGGACAAACCTTTTGAGCTCAGCACATTGTTGGCCCTGGTGGACAAGCTGGCGGGTCTTTGACGGCGTGTCCTGCTCAATGCAGCCAGGGATGTTTCACCGGCTGCGGGTCACCGCGGTAACGCGCGCGGCACGTGCCGCACAGCACGTCTTCAACGCCAGAAAGCGCCGGCGCCAACGCCGCCACCACAAAGTCCCAGTGTTGGGTCTTGGGATGGTTCAGGCGCCGGCAACAACCGCACTGCTGCATCATTCCGTTGCTGCCGCGGTAGGCGTCCAGGGGTTCCTGCGCCACGCCATACACCCGGGCGGGGCTGCCCACGTCTTCCAGACCATAAAGAAGCGCACAACCCACCACCGCGCCGCCGTCATACACCGGGGCAAATGTGGCGTAGGACGTGCGCACCAACGTGGGCGTGTTGCACTGGGACGTATGCAAGAGCGCCGAACGCGAAGCCTGCGGCAGCGCCAACGCCAAGGCCAACAGCCGGCCGTAGAACGTGGCGGCCTCGGCGGAAAAGAACCCGGTCCAGTTCTGGCCCAGCAGCTCCTTGCGGCATGCGCGCGGCGTTGACGGCGGAACCACGTAGGAATCCCAGGCGCGGTTGATGAACAGCAGCACGCCGTCAGGGTCCACGGCGCAGGCCGGGCCGGTCTCGGCGTTCAACGCGGCTTCCACTTCGGCGGTGAACAACATGGGCCACCTCCAGGCGGTACGTTGGGACAGTGCCTGGAAGGTGCCGCTGTTGGAAGGGCGGGCTACACGCCCAGCACGTTGCCCGCTTCGCGCACGCGCGCGCGGATGATGTGCAAAAAGCTGCGCGCGGGTCCCAGGTCCTGGGTATCCAGGGCGGGACCAAAACGTTCCCGCAGTTTTGCGGCGGCCGCGCGCGCTTCATCCAGCGTGGCCGCGGGCGGGACACCCAGCACATCCTGCGGCGTCTCTCCCGCGCCACGCAGCCATTCCAGGGCAATGTCCTCACGCAGCGCCAGCGTCTGGGCGGTGACGCCGGGGGTGCGCCACTGGCCACCCAGCGCGCCAAACACCGAAGCACGCGGCTGGGCGGGCGCATCTGCCGGGCTTTCGCCCACAAAGTACGCACCGGACGCAACCATGGCCAGCAGTTCGTTGACGCCACCGGTGATCATGGACGCCTTGGCCAGGGCAACTGTGGGGTCCCGCACGCCCAGCAGCATGGTCAACAACTGGCTGCGGGGGCGCAGCATGGAGAACATGGCGGCGCGGTCCAGAAACGACGCCGTGGCGTGCAGGGAACCCTGGCCCACCAGGTCCTGCAGGATGCCGCGCGCTTCTTCCCGCGGGACCACGTCCAGGCAGCCGCGCATCACCACTTCCATGGGGTCCAGCCGCACCTGCGTGGCCAGCACCGGGTTGTTCACCATGGGCACCAAGGACCACGTGCCCTGGCTGGAGCTCAGCGCCAGCATGGCCACCCACAACGTCTGCTCTTCCACCGCCTGCGCCACCGCAGACGCCGGTACATTGGCCGCGCGCACCACCGCGTACCCAAAGCGGCACCCGCTGTGTTTCATGATGCGCTGCGCTTCTTCGGCCTGGGCCATGGTGATGAGGCCACTGGACAACAACAACGCGGACAACCGCTCATCCTCCACGCTGCTGTTGGTCCCCACCACCAGCCCATGGGCCAGCGTGATGCGCCGCAGCTGGACGCCGTCTTTGATTTCCAAAACGCCGCTCAGCTGGTTCTGGTAGATGCGTGACGCCACCGCCGCCAGCCCGGCCACCGAATTTTCTCCCTGCATCACCACGCTGCGAATCTGGCTGGCCGTGCGCGTGCGCTGCGCGGCGGCCACCGCGCCGGCCACGCGCACCTGCCGCGTCCCGCTCTTCACCAGCTGCTCCAGACACACCAGCAGGTCCCGCAGCGGCGTGGGCTTGCGGAACGCGCCCTGCAAACCGTTCTTCTCCTGGAAATCCATTTCACTGCGGGAGGACACAAACCCGGACGACAACGCCACCACCGGCAGCGCGGTGCGCGTGG
>Ga0154020_10008033_pt1 | contig 12273 bp, 9 predicted proteins | sample Klosneuvirus_201_FD_109709 | JGI IMG/M metagenome (GOLD analysis project Ga0154020, IMG submission 109709) | Active sludge microbial communities from wastewater, Klosterneuburg, Austria - Klosneuvirus_20160825_MG | ecosystem: Engineered > WWTP > Aerobic digester > Activated sludge | place... | reverse complement strand
TTAAAATTGCTTCGACTTCTTCGTGTGTTTTCATGATGTCAATAGTCTACTTTTTTAGTGCAGCGTCAATCTCTTACAAGTGCCGCCAACAACTAAAACTAAATTTTATGTGAAAAATTTCGGCCCTTGGTCATTGTTATAGTCTTTACGACTGTTAAAAACTTATACAGAAAATGTAATTTTGTATTTACTGAGTCGAATTAGCTAGGCATCGTAATTGCAGTTGAAAGAGAGTATGATAGAAAAGTCATCTTTTAACAAATTGAGATTAGTTGCTTCATTATTACTGAATACCGGGGTAGTTTTAGTTGTTTTAATAATAGGACTTGTACATTCAAACTTAATTTTCCAAAAAAGCTATTTTGAAACTTTCATAAAAGACTTAGCAAAAGTATTAATAACATCAAACTCCCATTCAATAGAAGTTGGAGTTTCGCGTAATCTTGCTTCTTGTATGGAAGGTAATCTCGACTATTCCTCATTAGCTCCTCCTCAACAAGGTGAAGCTTCCAATATTACCCATGCATCTCAAATTGAATCGTCTGAATTTGACTTTAGAAAATTGAATGAATGGTTGCCAGCAGAAATTGCACCGGATGAAAAAGGAGGTGTGGTTATCAATAAAATTGCTGATAAAGGAGTTCAGAGTTTTTTAACTTCAGAGAGTTTTAAAAGCTCGAGTCTTGGACGTTTGAATGAAAAGGTTAAAGAAGAAACAAAAATGGAAGTAAAATTAAGCCGTGGTGGTAAGACAGAGCATAAAATATCAGCTAATCTTGAACCATTTCAACAAGGGGCTAAAGTTGGCTATACAGGTGTTATTGGGCTGGAATTATCATATTATATTCCCAACAAAATTCAAACGCTTAAACTGGTTGAGACTATTTTAGATAAAAAAATTTACTACGAAAATAGTGTCAGTTTAATTGATCGTCATGATCATTTTGGTGTTCAGTGGGATTGGTGAGTTAATTTTTCTGAATCTGGCCAATTTGAATGAAAACTCTTAACGCTAACGACGTCAGTATCACAAAACAGATGCTAAATAAGTTTTTGAGTTTTAGCAAGCCAGCCACACATTTTATAGAGTAGTCTTGCGCCTACATTTCCATTCCATTCATCCTCCAGATTTCCTGATGCGGAGACCTCATTGATATCAAAACCAACTATTTTTTTTCCTGCTTTATGGAGAGAGTACATTAGATAGAAAGCCTCATTCATAGATAGTCCGCCAGGAACTGGTGTTCCTGTGTTCGGGCAAAGAGATGGATCAAGACCATCAACATCAAATGAAATATAGACCTTCTCAGGAAGTTCGCCAGAGATAGCTTGGCATATGCCGTTCCAGGTATGGCCCTCAAATAAATCTCGTTTTAAATCAATGTCGAAAAAAGTTTTAATATCATTAGGGTGCTCTAAAATAAAATTGTATTCTTCTTCACAAAAGTCACGAATTCCAACTTGAACAATTTTTTGAGGCTTAGGGTTGAGTTTAAGAACATTATTCATAATTGAAGCATGAGATTGATGAAAACCTTGATAGGATTTCCTTAAATCAGCATGAGCATCAATATGTAAAATTCCAACTTTACCATCATAATATTCTGAAATCGCTTTTATTGCTCCAAGTGGTGTTGAGTGATCCCCTCCAATTACCACTGGCCATTTACAAAGCTTTAGGGTTTCCTTCGTTTGTTCATAAACCCATTGTGTCATAAGTGAGCAACCCTGATTAATTTGATTGAGCAAACGAGTTTCTAACGCCTTTTGTTCAGCATTTAACTCGGGATTTGAAGTCTTTAAATGAATGAGTTCTTGGGCCAAAGGTTTGAGAGTATTATTGAGGTCTAAAATATGTTTTGGCTCATTCTTCATGTAAATGCCAACTTCATAAGTCTTTCCAATTTCTAAATCAAAAAAATCAACTTGTTCACTAGCCTGTCTAATCAAATATGGGCCTTGAGCGGTTCCTGCTCCATAGGAGGTCGTGACTTCCCAAGGTACCGGAGTGATATGAATTTGTGCTTTTTCGGGAGAACAAGGTATTCCAAAAATTCCGAACTCAGAAGAGCTAGTCGTATTAATATCAAAGTGATTCATTGGCACTCCTTTTATTATTCATCGATCTCACTCCCCATGCGAGTGTGACATAACTGGGTTGAAAACAGGGGGGGGGCGGTGAAGGGGTTCCCTGAGACTCTTCAGACTTGGCTTGATTGACACCATTTCTGACCCAAATTTCAAGTCACTTAGAGTAAAAGACATTTTCGTAGTTGCCATAATATATTCACAATGTCTTACGCGCCGCAAGTGATTTTCACTTAGAAGCTGTTTGAAAAGTACCATCTTCTTCGTTGTTTTTACTTTCGCTTCGCTGCGACGTACTTGGTGTACGACTCGCTCGCTCAAGTTCAACGCCTCGAATATGATACTTTTCAAACAGCTTCTTACTTGATTAACTGATTATTATGATTCAAATTTGATGTTGAAAAAGGTGTGGATAATGAAAGTTTTGAATTCAGAAATACCACGCATTTAAAAATTGGAGAGAATGGAATGTCTATAAAAAATTTAGAAATAAAAAAAGCAATTTTAAGCCTCATACTGATATGTTGGGTGCAATTTTTGAGTTTTGCTTCCTATGGAGTTGAAATTGGAGTGCCTAACCCCAATGCCAAGGTGGGGGGAAACTTCTTAATGAATTTACAAGGAGAGCCCAACACGCTTCATCCGATCACTTCGACGGATCTGTATTCTCGGTATATTCATTATCTCACGGTGGATAGTTTAGCAGATTATAATTTTACGAATTATGAAATGGAGCCCCATCTGGCAGAACGCTGGGAGATTTCAAAAGATGGTAAAGAGTTTACTTTTTTTCTACGCAAAAATATTAAATTTCATGATGGAAAACCGATAACGGCAGAAGATGTTAAATTTAGTTATGATATTATTTTTGACCCTAAATACGAAGCGGCTCATTTGCGACCTTATTACGAAAATATTGAAAAAGTTGAAGTAGTTGATTCCACTACGGTTAAATTTTATACTAAAAATACATATTTCAAAAATTTTGAGCAAGTTGCATCAATGTATATTTTACCAAAACATGTCTATGGAGATGTCAGTAAATATAAAAAAATGAATCGTGATTTGGTGGCAGCAGGTCCTTATAAATTAGAAAAGTTTGATAAGGGAGATAAAATTGTTTTGCGACGCTTCGATGATTGGTATGGATTTTCAGATAAAAATTTTAAAGGCTTGTATAACTTTGAACGAATTACGATGAAATTTATTGCGGATGAAACGCTTTCAATTGAAATGCTTAAAAAGGGTGAGCTGGATTTCACTCCACTTCGTCCTGATGCCTATCAACTCAAAGCAGTGGGAGAGCCGTGGGGCAAAAAAATTCTCAAAGTTAAATATGAAAATTTAGAACCTAAAGGTTGGTATTTTTACGGTTGGAATTTAATTAACCCTTTATTTAAGAGTAAAAAGGTTCGTCTCGCTTTGACTCATCTGATGGATCGAGAATCGATGATTAAAAAATTCTTATACGGATATTCAAAGATTGCAGTTGCACCCATATGGTATCAAAATGCTTACGCACCAACAGGTTTAAAACCAGTTCTTTTTGATCCACAAAAGGCTCAGAAACTTTTGAAAGAAGAGGGATGGGCTGATACGGATAAAAATGGAATCCTTGATAAGCTTATTGATGGTGAAAAAAGAGAATTTCGATTCACGCTTTTGTTCACTAATAAAAATTATGAAAAATACCACACCTGGTATAAAGAAGATTTAAAAAAAGCAGGAATTGAAATGGATTTAAAACTAATCGATTGGAGTGCTTTTGAGCCATTGATTCATGAAAATAAATTTGATGTTATAACTATGGCTTGGGGCGGTGGTGATCAAGATCCAGATCCAAAACAAATATGGCATTCCGAAAGCATCAAGGGTGGGGGTTCTAATTTTATTAGTTATAAAAATCTAGAAGTTGATAAACTCATTGACGAAGCAAGATTGGAAACCAATAGAGAAAAAAGAATAAAATTAATGAAAAAGATTTATGAGAAAATTACGGATGATGCGCCTTACACTTGGTGGTTTAACCCCATTTATGAATTTTATGGAGTGAGCAGTCGAATTCAACGACCTGGAGATGCACTTAAATATAAAGTAGGTTATCAATCTTGGTGGATTGAATAAGTGGATTCTGATAGTAAAAGACCAATTTCTTCGTTTAAAAAGTTCAAATCTATCTCAATTTAGAGGAATAGCGCCTCGTTCGATTTGAATCTTTTCTTCCTTGAATTAGTCTCTTTTTTTACTGAATTCAATTATGATTATGTTGATAATTCCAACTTAGAGCTTAGGAAGGGTATTTGTTAAAATATTTTTTACGTCGCATTTTAATGATGATACCAACCTTTTTTGGAATTACGCTCCTTTCTTTTCTTTTTATAAATATGGCACCTGGTGGGCCCATTGAACAAAAGCTTCAATTCATACGGTATGGATCAGCTGGCGGAGATGGAGGAGGTTCGGGTCGAGCATCAGCTGAAATGAGCAAAGCAATTATTGAAGAATTAAAACATCAATATGGGTTTGATAAGCCACTTTTAGTTCGCTATGGTTTATGGATAAAAAATATCTTTAAATTTGATTTCGGAAATAGTATAACCTACGAAGAGCCTGTTTTCGATGTAATAACGAGTCGTTTTCCAGTTTCGCTTCAATTTGGACTTGCCGCTTATTTTTTTAGTTACTTTTTTTGCATACCCCTTGGCATGATAATGGCAAATAAATCTGGTACTTTCTTTGATCGAAGCACTCAAACTATTTTATTTACCCTCTATGCTGTCCCTCCCTTGATTTTTGGAATTATCTTAATTGTTTTATTTGCGAGTTCATCTCATTTCGATTGGTTTCCCATTGGGGGATTTGTTTCAGATAATTACTCCGATCTGAGTTTCTGGGGTAAAGTTCAAGATCGAATGATGCATTCTGTACTTCCACTGTTTGTCTATGTTTTGAGTGGATTTACAACGCAGACAATGCTCATGAGAAATTCGATGCTTGATGTGATTCATCAGGATTTTATTCGCACAGCAAGGGCGAAGGGATTAACACCCTGGAAAATTCAATTTAATCATGCACTTCGAAATGCCATGATCCCTATGGTGACAGGTATGGGATCTTTTCTTTCTGTTTTTATTTCAGGATCGATAATAATTGAAACAGTGTTTCGATTAGATGGAATTGGCTTATTAAGTTATAAGGCTTTAATGACTAGAGATTATAATGTTATAATGGGAATTATATTTCTTTCGAGTGTTCTATTGATGTTAGGACGAATAGTAAGTGATGTACTCTATATCTTCTTCGATCCCAGGATTGATTTCGAATGACATCAATTATACAAAATTCAATTAATAGAAATCGAATGAGTTCGAATACACGATGGGATCGGTTTAAAAGTAACCGAATGGGCTCAGTCAGTCTTATTTTATTGATTGTATTTATTTTTATTAGTAGCACAGCCGAGCTTTGGTCTAATAGCAAACCAGTTTATTTGAAATATCATGAAAAAAATTATTTCCCTTTTCTTTTTGAATATCATCCTACTGAATTTGGGCGAGATGATATTTTTGTTATGGATTATCAAGCTTTGAAAATAGAAGGAAAAGATTTTGCACTTTGGCCTTTGAATCAATGGGATCCCTATCAAAGTAATGCAAGCTTAACTACGTTTCCTGCTCCTCCTTCAAGCATCAATATTTTCGGTACCGATGATCGAGGAAGAGATGTTTTTGCTCGTATCCTCTATGGCTTTCGTTATACTTTGTTATATGCTCTCGGTGTTTGGGTATTCTCTTACCTTTTTGGAGTAATTTTTGGAGCCATCATGGGATATTGGGGAGGGATGGTCGATTTAATTGGTATGCGTGTGGTTGAAGTATTTGAATCCATGCCAACCCTTTTATTATTACTGACGATGATTTCAATTTTCAATCCGAGTATTTATCTCTTAGTGGTTTTTTCAGTTTTCTTTGGATGGATGAATATTGCAACATATGTTCGAGCTGAATTTTTAACTCTCAGAAAGAGAGAGTTTGTAGAAAGTGCCAGAATTCTGGGCGCAGGAAAAATGCGAATCATATTTATACATATTCTTCCCAATGCACTGACTCCTGTGATCACCTTTTCCCCCTTTATGATAGCGGGTAGCATTTTAGTTTTAACCAATATGGATTATTTAGGATTAGGGCTTCCACCACCAACGCCTAGTTGGGGCGAGTTACTAGGTCAAGCTCAAAAATATATTACGATAGCAGAATGGCTAGTTTGGTGGCCGTCCTTGTTTCTTGTTTTGACCTTAGTACTGCTCATTAATATTGGTTTAGCAATAAGAGATGCATTCGATTCAAAATCTAGTCTCACGTAGAGGCAATATCATTTTAAAACATCCGAATAGAAGATTGAAGTATACAGAGCTGATGAATACAGATTTTTTCCAAATCTGAAAATTTATCAAAATGCTCTCATAAAAAAAAGGAAGAGAGTTAAAAATGAAACTGGGACGCATTGGAATAATTTTTTCAATTTTATTTCTTGTAAGTGTTTTTGGTATGGCCGCAGATCAAATAGATCGATCGATTAAAAAACCAATTTCAGGTGCTAAAGCACCTGTCACTGTAGCGCCTGTGTCTGGTCCATCGAATATTACGAATACATCTGCTTCATCTACTTCTAATTTGGTTGAAGAGGATAAATCACAAGACAATGACAAATCTGATTTTCAAAATGTGGTTGAGGAGCAGCCAAGTGTTAAAGGGGTTAAAAAAAGAGGTGCTTCAGAAGGTCCATCTAGTTTATTTGATGATGAAAAAGGGTTTTTAGCTGGCTTGGATTACCCTGAATTGCAAGTTGTTCCACGGGCTAGTGAACGATTACAAATGGAATCCCAAGAGGAAAGAAATTCATTATTTAGTAGTTACTGGCCCGTGCAATTTTCATCGATTGCACTCATTTTGGCTGGAAGTATGTCGTCGGGTAAATTTAAACAAACGAACCCTACTGATTCGCAAAAAAAGGAAAACCAATTTGCATCTCAGATGGGAACACTTGTTGGTGCGATGTGGTTGGGCGGAACCTACTATTTAAATCATACACTTTCATACAGTCGTTCGATTCCTGAAATTAAAAAAATTACAGGAAAAGATAAAAAAAGCTTACTCCTCAAAGAGCGACTTTCAGAAGAAGCCCTTGAGCGACCTGCCAAGGTAGCTAGTATGATTAACTCATTTTCAGTTTGGACAAACCTTTTTTTGGCATTATATATTAATGAACATTCAAAGCAGGGTATGCCTAGCTATACGGGATTGGCGATTGGTCTTTCCTTTTTACCCTTATTAATTGATAATCGCATTGTTGAAAATTGGGAAAAGCATCAGGAGTATAAAAGAAAAATATATGCGCCGATCACTCGTGTGGATTTTATTATAAATCCTAATTCAAATCAGTTGACTCCACTTTTGGGCATGCAATGGAATTTTTAAATTTTAAAATAGCTCATACTATTGCCTATATTTTTTTTGCTTTAAGCAATTTTGTGTTAATTCTTTTTACAAATATTTTACTTTTAGCTGCAGAAGAAAAAAAAACAGATAATTTTGTTGTGCCAGAGTTTGATACCCAAGCTTGGGAACGTCTTTCGTTTCAAGAAAAAGAAAGAAATGTACTTTGGAAAAACAAAACTCATCCCGAACATTGTGATCCTATTAAAGAATACAAAGAGGCAATCAAATTTTTTAGAATCGAAAAGGGAGATATTAATCCTTCTGAGGCCAGGTCTCGACGTCTGGCATTCGAAATTTCTAAAGGTTGTTTTGGAGCCACGAAGCGCTTTATTAAAGTCTTTTTACTATTAAAAAAATCAGGTGTCGATCATTCTAGAGCAATCGATTATGGAATTGAGTATGCCAAGTCTGATGACGAAACGGTTGAAAATTTTTTTGAACTATTTAAAAAAACATATCTGGGTGAGTATTTTGATTTAGATTACACATCTGCTTTACGTATTAGTTTTGAATTGAGTAAATTATACAAGGGTAATCGTAAACAAGCCCGTGAGGATTTTTTAGAAATCTCTAAATTTTGTATGAAAAAAGAGGGAATTAACTTACCAATCTCAAAATGTGCAGAAATCTCTGTGGCTATGACACGGTTAAGCCAGTACTACCCTGATGGTGTAAGAAATGATTTTTTCAAACTTTACAAATCTTTAAGGGAAGATCGACGTTTTGGTGTATCAGTACTTACTGCAATAAGAATTATATATGAAGTCTTGCCTTATGGGCCAACAGCTCCCAAAACATTTTTAAACTCTTATGAATTTGCAATTGATCCTTCTGGGTTAGCATCTGGAGGAATGGCCGCTGTTAAATTCGCAGTTCAAATGACGAAGCGATCCGTTAAAAACTGGCCACCTCCTATTTATACTCCACCCAAGTTTCCAACACCAAATTCTGATATCCATAAAGGGTATGTGTTAGCGAGTGAATATAAATCAGATGGTGTTGTGAAGCAAAATAATGAAGAAAATAAACAGGCGAAAGGGCAATGAAAAACACTTTCAAAGTTTATTCTTCAATACTTGGTATGCTGATTATCATTGACTCTTTATTTATACCAAAAAGTGTGAGTGCGGTCGATTTGTCATCACAATTTTTATCAAAACGTTCTGTTGAAATTGAATGGGATGAAGTACCTGATGCCACACAATATGATCTTGAAATTTATGACGGCAAGCAAAAAAAGTTTATTAAGACATTTAGTTCAAAATCGAATATTTTTAAACTAAATGTTAAGATGGGAAAGTATTATTTTAGATCAAGAATATTTGATAAATTTGGAAGATCATCAGAGTGGACAGATCTTGCTGAGTTATTGATTGCTCCTCCACCAACAAAAATAAAAAACAAAATACAAGAGAATCAACAATATTTTGCTAATAAAACAACAGGACTTTTTGATTTTCCGATTACTTGGGAAGAATTACCTGGTATTACAGAATACAAAGTAATACTGGAATCACCTGATGGTAAATCAGAACTTGAAACTCTAGTAAAGGGTACTTCCACAGTTTTTAAAGTAACACCTGGTCAACATCGCTTTAGAGTCAGAGCCATCTTATCTGATGGGACTATCGGTGAAGAAAGTGAACCGACCACAGTTATTTCAGTTTTAGGAGCTAAAATTCAAAAACCAATTGTTACTTATCAAAAAGATCAAAAGCTAGGACCCTTAGCTCAATTTAAAAGTGAATTAGCAACGGCACATTTTGACGGTGAACTATACTATATGCCGCTCGAAGGAAAGAACTGGAAGAAAGTTAAAGATTACAGGGATTTACAAAAGCATCAAATACCATTTAATTCTGATTACATACCAGGTAAATATCAGTTGCGAATTCAAGCTAAATCAAAAGGGTTTACACCCTCTGAATTTGGAATTACCGAGTTTATTATAAAACCGCTTGAAGTTGTCATTACTCCAATTCCAGAAGAAGTTAAGTCAATTACGGAATAAATTAGTCTTTTGGATAACGATATTATTTTTTTAATACTAAATTCAAAATGGTTTTGGATAAATTATTTACTCAACGTATATGAGTTTTTGAATGATATTTCTTGAGTTCCATCTTCAGAAATACAATTGAACGCTGAAATAGAAATAACTGGTGCTCTTAGGATAACGGCACTTTTTACTGTAGTATTAATTTCTTCGACTTTTATAATAATTTTGATCGGACAAATGTAATTTATTGTATCTTTTAAATTTTTCACTTTTACATAATAAACTGAAACTTTATTGCAGTTATTTTCATCTAAGAGTAATTCATTACAGGCCGTTTCATCTTCTTCTGATTCAATTTTCCATAAAAGATTGTTAATTAGAAATTGAGAAAAAGCGCGTGATTTCATTTTCATAGCCTCGCCGTCAATTAATGTTGGGACGCTATTGATTGCTTGATTCAATATAACTAAATTAGCTCCGCTTATCAATTTATCTTTTGCTGTATCGAATAAACTATCAATAATGCCAATTGAAGAGGTGGATGGCTTTTTTGTAAGATTTTGATATTGTTCTTTAAGGCTATGCCCTGAACCTTCAGCAGCAGAGATGTTTTGTGTAGCACATACTGTCGTTATAAATATCATAAATATCAATTGTTTTATTTTCACTTTACACCTCATCGTCAAATATTTAATAAATCAATTCTTCATGTTTGTGTTAAAAAGCTCTATTCCAGTATTTATTTGTATCTTTTTTAAAAAAAATATTACTAAAACAGCTTTTATCTATTTGTTTTGCTGTTAATTAATATCAAATTTTAAATTTTTAGAATAGATGTTATTTTTATGACACCCTTCATGTTTTATAAATTAATATGGATAACAAATTTTGGCAATTAAGTGGGTTCTTTATGATTTTGAATGAAATTTATAAATTACGATAGTTTAGTTATGATTTTCTTGAATTTCCTGAAAAATTAGTTAATTACAAATTTTATTGTGAGTATAAAACCAACATTGATGTTCTTAAATCCTTGATAATATTAATCACCACAAAAAACATATAAAGGAGAAGCACCATGGCTGGAGCAGATATAATACCCAATCGATAATGTGACTTGCAAGATACTAATTGTGAAATCGTTGTTTGTGAATTTAAAGAGAAAGAAGTGGTTTTAATCTGTTTGTGATCTAAATTTAATTTTGAATAAAGGGTTTCCCACCCTCCCCACCGCCTGTGAAAAAGAAAATCCCTCCGGGCTTTTTCAAGCGGCGGGGAGAGCGTGGAAAACCCTTATTAGGCAAAAAGATTCTGATTCATATTGTAAGGGTTTAAATTGTCGAGAGTTCACCTCTGTGATCGTTGATTACGATTCAAGACCCTCCCTCTGAATTGCTTATAAACTTTAGCTTTGCATCCATTTTATTACACTCGTTCCAACTCATGGAATTTTCTCCTTGAATAGAAAAGTGTAAACTATGTCTCCGGCATAAAGTATAAAGGTAGTGTCAGGAAGGACATATCATAGATTATATAAATTATATTTTTCTTTTAAATATTTATTATTTTAAGTAAACAATACTTTAAATAATAAATACGAATAGGCTTGCGGATCTTATCCACGCTTTCCACACCCATGAAAAAGCCCGAAGGGATTTTCTTTTTCATGGGATGTGGGAAGGGTGGGTAAGTCCCCTCATCTGTAACCATGAAGGACCACACAGTTGTTATTATCGTTCTCAGATGGTAGCAACTGTGCCAAATTTAACTGGAGACTCCGAATAAATTTGGCCTTAACTTTGGGATGCAGGTCACCTAGCCATTTTCGTACATGAAACCCTGCAACACAGACATATTGAAAAGTTTGCGTTACGATTTTTTTTAAAAAACTATTTGACTGCATCCTAATGCAAAAATACTGATTTTCAGTTGTAAATAGAAACTCTTCATAAACATGAAACCATTGATACTATTAGGTTGTAGAGCAAACTTATTTAAACTTTATGTTCCCGGATGAATCATGATTTTTTACTCTTTTCTTATTCAATCATTGTTCGTTTAAAATGATCAAAAAACCCGTGATAGAGTGTTTCAAACTTAATTCGGTTCAACTTTGTATGCGACGAAGAGGAACTTTCAAAAGAACTTATTAAGTCTGAATCAATTTGTAGAAGGATCGGAGTAAATGAAATGGAAACTCTAACAGAACAATTAAAAAATTATGAAGTAAAAATTCAATCCTTGAAGGATCAAGATTTACTCCAAACCCTGCAAAAACTCTTAGACCGAGAAAAACGAATTGGTGATGCCATTCTTTTAACCTTAAAAGAAATTAGAACAAGAAGACTTTATGCAGCTATGGGATACTCGAGTCTCTTTGAAATGCTAGTAAAACATTTTAACTTAAGTGAATCTTCTACCTATACTAGATTACAAGCTTTAAAACTAATGGATGCTGTTCCTGAAATACAAGAAGACTTAACTAAGGGAGATTTGAGTCTTTCCAATGCTGCCTTAGTTCAAGGATTTATTCAAAGAAATGAAAAGGAGAAAAATCAGTCTCTCACTTTAGAAGAAAAGAAAGAGATTGTGGAGTTAGTCAAAAATAAGTCAAACCGTGAAGCAAAAATAGAATTAGCCAATAAAGATCCTCAAATTACCTTACCACCGGAGAAAGAAAAGCCTCTG
>Ga0154020_10008031_pt1 | contig 12275 bp, 6 predicted proteins | sample Klosneuvirus_201_FD_109709 | JGI IMG/M metagenome (GOLD analysis project Ga0154020, IMG submission 109709) | Active sludge microbial communities from wastewater, Klosterneuburg, Austria - Klosneuvirus_20160825_MG | ecosystem: Engineered > WWTP > Aerobic digester > Activated sludge | place... | reverse complement strand
GTGTTCAGATGGCAGACGCGCATCATGATGCAACCGAGCGAAACGAGCGGCGCGGTCGCGAAACCAAATTCTTCCGCGCCGAGCAGCGCCGCCACAATGACGTCGCGGCCGGTCTTTAACTGGCCGTCCGTCTCGACCACGATGCGCGAGCGGAGATTGTTCAACACGAGCGTCTGGTGGGTTTCGGCCAGGCCGAGTTCCCACGGAAGACCCGCATGCTTGATGGAGGTCTGCGGCGAAGCGCCGGTGCCACCGTCAAAGCCGGAGATGAGCACGACGTCCGAGTGCGCCTTCGCCACGCCTGCCGCGATGGTGCCCACGCCGACTTCGGCCACGAGTTTCACGCTGACGCGCGCATGGATGTTCGAGTTCTTCAGGTCGTGGATCAACTCGGCCAAATCCTCGATCGAATAAATGTCATGATGCGGCGGCGGCGAGATGAGTCCGACGCCGGGCGTCGAATTACGCGTCTTGGCGATGGACGGATTCACCTTGAGGCCGGGCAACTGGCCGCCTTCGCCGGGCTTCGCGCCCTGCGCCATCTTGATCTGGAGTTCCTTCGCGTTGACGAGGTAATGGCTCGTCACGCCAAAGCGCCCGCTCGCGACCTGCTTGATCGCGGAGTTCTTCGAGTCGCCGTTCGCTTCCAACACATAGCGCGCGGGATCTTCGCCACCTTCGCCAGTGTTCGACTTGCCGCCAATGCGGTTCATCGCGATGGCCAGCGCCTCGTGCGCTTCCTTCGAGATGGAGCCGTAGCTCATCGCGCCGGTCTTGAACCGCTTCACGATCTCGTCCACGGATTCGACTTCCTCGATCGGCACCGGCGTCGAGGCTTTGAAATCCAGCAAGCCACGCAGCGTCGCGATGTTCTTCCCGTGATCGTTCACCGCCTGCGAATAATCCTTGAAAGCCTTGTAGTCGCCGTTGCGGCAGGCTTTTTGCAACTTGTGAACCGTCTCCGGGTTGAACAGATGATACTCGCCCTCTTTGCGCCATTGATACTGGCCGCCAACGTCGAGGGTGTGGCCGTTGACCTGACGATCCGGAAACGCGTGACGATGGCGAGACGCAACTTCCTTCGCGATCTCTTCCATGCCGATGCCCTCGACGCGCGTGGCCGTCCAGGTGAAATACTTGTCCACGACGGCTTCATTGATGCCGACGGCTTCAAAGATCTGCGCACCGCGATACGACTGGATCGTCGAGATGCCCATCTTGGAGGCGACCTTGACCACGCCCTTGACCGCGGCCTTCACAAAATTCTTCACCGCCGTCTTGTGATCCATGTCCTCTTTGAGCAGGCCCTGGCGGATAAGGTCGTCGAGCGTCTCGAACGCGAGATACGGATTGATCGCACCGCAGCCGTAGCCGATGAGCAGCGAGAAGTGATGCACTTCGCGCGGTTCGCCGGATTCGAGCACAAGGCCGACGCGCGTGCGCGTGCCTTCGCGGATCAGATGATGATGCAGGCCACTGACGGCGAGCAGCGCGGGAATCGCCGCGTTGTCCTTGTCGATGCCACGGTCAGACAGGATCAGGATGTTGATGCCTTCCTTGATCGCCTTGCTCGCGTGCTTGCAGATGTCATTCATGGCCTTCTCAAGGCCCTTCGCGCCCTTGTCCACCTTGAAGAGGATCGGGAGCGTGACGGACTTGTAGCCCGGCTGGTTCAAGTGCTTGAGCTTCGCGAATTCTTCATTCGTCAGGATCGGCGACTTGAGTTCGATCAAGTGGCAGCTCTCCGGAACCGGATTCAACAAATTTTTCTCTGAACCGATGGTCGTCTCGGCGCTGGTGACAATCTCTTCACGGATGCAGTCAATCGGCGGGTTCGTGACCTGCGCGAACAACTGCTTGAAGTAATTGTAAAGCGACTGCGACTTGTTGCTGAGCACCGCAAGCGGCGTGTCCGTGCCCATCGAGCCAACGGCTTCAACGCCATCGCGCGCCATCGGCACCATGAGCATCCGCAAATCTTCAAACGTGTAGCCAAACGCCTGCTGGCGCTGCAGCACGGTCTCGTGATCTGGCTCAGGAAGTTTACCGGGGTCGGGCAAGTTGCCGAGTTCCAACATGTGCTGGTTCAACCACTGCCGATACGGCTGCTCGTTGGCGATCGCGTTCTTGATCTCCTCGTCCGCAACGATGCGGCCCTGCTCGGTGTCGATGTAGAACATGCGACCCGGCTGGAGGCGACCCTTCTGCTTGATGTTCTCTGGCGGGATATCCAACACGCCCACTTCCGACGCCATAATGACGTAGTCATCTTTCGTCACGTAGTAGCGCGACGGACGGAGACCATTACGGTCAAGCGACGCGCCGATGCGCACGCCGTCCGTGAATGCGATGCACGCGGGACCGTCCCACGGCTCCATCAAGCACGAATGGTATTCGTAGAACGCCTTCTTCTCGTCGCTCATGGACTCGTGATTCGCCCACGGCTCCGGGATCATCATCATCATCGCGTGCGGCAACGACCGGCCCGCGAGCACGAGCAGTTCGAGCACGTTGTCGAACATCGCCGAGTCGCTCCCGTTCGGGTCCACGATCGGCAGAATCTTCTGGATGTCGTCACCGAACGCGTCCGACTCGAACAACGCTTCGCGCGCGTGCATCCAGTTGATGTTGCCGCGCAGCGTGTTGATTTCGCCGTTGTGCGCGATGTAGCGATAAGGATGCGAACGGCTCCAGCTCGGGAACGTGTTCGTGCTGAAACGCGAGTGAACCAGCGCCAGCGCCGTCTTCATCCGTGGATTGTTCAGGTCCGGGAAATACTTTCCGACCTGCTCCGTCATCAACATGCCTTTATAGACGAGCGTCTGGCTCGACATGCTGCACACATACCAATACGCGCTGCCGTCCAGCGTCGAGCAACGAATCTCATTGAACGTCCGCTTGCGCGCGACATACAACCGCTGCTCAAACGAAAGCACATCTTTGATCTCCTCCCCGCGACCGATGAAAGCCTGCCGCACAAATGGCTCGGCAGAAATCGCCGTCTCGCCCAGCGAACTGTTGTTGGTCGGCACGGTGCGCCAGCCGAGGAATTCCATGCCCTCGGACTTGACGATCTTCTCGAACACGATCTCCAGGTTGCGGCGGAACTTCGGATCCGGCGGCAGGAACAACATCGCCACGCCGTATTCGCCGACCGCAGGAAGATTGATGCCGGAGCGCTTGCACTCCTCGGCCAGGAACTCATGGGGAATCTGGATAAGAATGCCCGCGCCGTCGCCGGTGTTGGCTTCGCAGCCGCACGCGCCGCGATGATCCAGGTTCTTCAGGATCTGCAATCCCTGCTGCACGAGGTCGTGCGACTTCTTGCCCTTGATGTTGGCCACGAAGCCGACGCCGCAAGCGTCCTTCTCGAACTGCGGATCATACAATCCCTGCTTCGGCGGCAGATCCAACTGAGGACCGCCGGACTGGGTCTGGTTCTTACTGGTCATGTTCATGACTAAACTGGTTTCAACTACCGACAAAAACTTGCTGCGCGTTGCAACTTTGGGCCGCCGACACAGAGGCGCGTTCACACTCGGAAAAACCTGCAAAGTGGAAGCAATTCCCGCGCCCCTGAATTAACCGGCCCCAACCCGAACTTCGCAAACTCAACGCCGTTCCGCCAACCGCATCATGCACTAGAATGGCGTTTCCGCCAGCGCGGCGCATATCAAACATGCGCGCCGCCCCGGTGTCATCAAAAAACTTGGGGAAAACCTGTTCGTCAGCACTTTAATCCGGGCGGAAAAGGTGAATCAAACCGAACAAGTTGCGCAGAACGGTGCAAATGTTTTGCGCCATCCGAACTGCCACGCGAAATCACCCGCCCGGTTGGAAATGAAAGATTTGCGCCGCGCAGGGCGGCACGTCGAGGTAGAGCCCCTGCCGCTTCAGCGCTTACGGCGAGCGCAGGCGGTAGAAACGGGCGGGACGATTCGTCCAGCTCAGATCGCAGAAATAGATCGAACCGTTGGTAAGCGAGACGCTTTGCAGTGTATCCCACGTTGGCTGCGCCAAGTTCGTGCAGGCTTCCACCACGACCGGAATGTTCGTGGTGCCGGTAACGGTGAAGCCAAACACGTTGGAATTAACCCCGAACGTAGCCGTGGTTATTTGCACCTGCGGATTCCACAGCCGCGCCGGGCGATCAGCAAAACTGGAACTCCATCCTGAGGTTCCTGGGAGGAAATAGAACGTCGCACTCGAATCCTGTGAGAACGCCCAGGCCCCGGCGTTGGGAGCGTTGCCACTTGAGAACACCGTCGTAAGGTTGGTGCAGGCAAAAAAGGCGTAATCTCCGATGCTGATAACACCTCCACCCAGAAATACGTTGGTGAGGTCGTAGCAATAATAGAATGCGCTGGCTGCGATGTTGGTCACGCTGTCGGGAATCGCTACGCTGCCCAGCCGGATACAGCCCGAGAAAGCCCCCTGACCAATCCGGGCTGTGCCGAAGGAAAGTGCAAGGGTCCTTAGATTTTCGCACCCTGCGAAGGCTGCATCGCCGATGCTGGTGACTCCGCTAGGGATGCTGACATTGGTCAGCCCCGTGCAACTGCTGAACGCACTGTCAGCAATGCTTGCGACAGTGTCTGGAATTATGAGGGAGGCCAAACTCGTGCAACGCGAGAACGCTCCGGAGCCGATCGTAGTCAGCCCCGCACCAATCGAAAGATTGGTGAGGCCGGCACAGTTGAAGAACGCGGACCTCCCAAGATTGGTGACGCTATTGGGCAGCGCAATACTGGCAAGGCTGTGGCAGTTGTAGAATGCCTCGGCGTCTATACTGACCAGGCTCGTCGGGAGCGTGATGTTCCTCAGGCGCGTGCATACGGCGAAAGCTTCATAGCCGATATTGACAAGCCCGTTCGCGGTAAAGTTGGTCATGCCGTCACAACCGAAAAACGCTCCTCGGCTGAGGTTGGTAACGCTGTCCGGGAGCGTGACGGCGAGCATGTTGGTGCAGTCCTCAAAAGCCCATTCTCCAATGCTGCCGACACTGCCGGGGAGGATGACGTTGGTCAGACTGGAGCAGGACCGGAACATGTTGAGGCCAATGCTAGTCGCGCCGGCCGGAATTGTGATATTGCGCAGGCTGGTGCAGCCGAGGAAGACGCCGCTCCCCAAGGTCGTGATGCTCGCGGGCAGCGATGCCGAGGTAAGATTGGGGCAGAGCGAAAAGGCCAGGTTGCCGATGTTGGTCACGGTGTTGGGCAGCGTGATGCCTGTCAGGCTGTAGCAACTGCGAAACGCCGAATCCCCAACACTGTTCAGGCCACTAGGCATCGCGACCTCGGTAAGGTTCGCGCAGTTGTTGAATGTCCCGTTTCCGATGGACGTGACTCCGGGTGGAATGCTGACCCCGGTGAGACCGTAGCAATCCGTGAACACGTAATCTTCGAGCTGGGTGACTCCCGCAGGAATCGACAAATTGGTGAGCCCGCCACAACGGCTGAATGCGTGGTTGCCGATATTGGTGACGCTGTTCGGAAGGGTGATCTCGGTCAGCCAGTAACACTGGTCAAACGCGTTGCTGCCAATGCTGGTGAGGCTGGCGGGGAGGGTAAGGTTGGTCAGCCCAATGCAGCCCGCGAAGGCATCATTGCCGATGCGCGGAACACCGTTCGGCACAGTGATGCTGGTGAGACTGGCACAGTTGAAGAAGACCCCTTCACCAAGGGCGTTGACATTGATGGGGATGACGAGCCCAGCGAGGTTTGGGCAGTTGTAAAACGCATAACTGCCGATGTTGGTGACGGTGCCGGGAATGGTGACGTTGGTCAAACTGGCGCTTTCAGCGAACGCCGTATTGCCAATGCGGACCACGGTATTGGGGATCACGTAATCAGTTCGGATGCCAGTGCAGACAAGAAGCGCCGTCCCGTTCTTGTCGAACAACACCCTGTCGACACTGCTGAAGTGGGCACTGAGGGGCTCAACTGTCAGGATGTTCAGGTTGGTGCATTGCGTAAAGGCCCAGTCACCGATGTTGGTTACGGCGGCTGGAATCACAAGGCTCCGCAGTTGCTGGCAGTTGTTGAATGCGCCAACACCTATGCTGGTGACCTGGCTGGGAATGGTGAGGTTGGTCAAGCCGCCGCACCAGGAAAACGTCCAGTCCGGGATGCTGGTGATGCTTGTGGGGATGGGCATTTCCGTCAGCCCGTTACAGGCCGAAAAAGCACCAACCCCAATGCTCGTGACACTGTTTGGGATCACGATTTTGGAGAGGTTGAAACAGGCAAGGAAGGCCGAGCTTCCAATATTGGTGACGCCAACTGGGATCGTGACGTTTGTCAGACTTGCACAGAACAGAAACGTCTCGTTTGGGATGCTGGTCAAACCGCTTGGCAGGGTGACACGGGTGAGGCTGTTGCATTGACTAAAAGTGCCTTGGCCCAGGCTGAGAAGGCTCTCGGGGAGCGAAATGTTGGTCAGGTAATAGCAGAGACTGAATGCGCGACCGCCGATGGAGCGCACCCCCTCGGGGATCACCACATTCTTCATGTAGGAACAATCAGAGAACGCATACTCGCCGATGTTGGTAACGGTGCCGGGGATGCTCACACTTTGTAGCGTCGTGATTCGACCAAACGCGTTGCTGCCAATCCAGGTCACGCCCGGGGGAATGACGACATTGGTTACGCCCGTGGTCCAATAGAACGCCGCGTCTCCAATTCCGCCCACAGGCAAACCGGCAATAGTCCCGGGAATCACTACATTGCCGCCCGGCCCTGTGTAACCCGTAATCGTTATGTTTCCGTTGTTGGTGACGAAATTAAACTGCGCTTGCAGTAACGTGGGCAGCAGCAACAGCACCCCCAAGTAACACGCCCAAAAAAACCACCTTTGTCGATTGTTTCTCACGCAAGATGTCGTTCCTTCTTGAGCCGCAGTCGGATGCTGACGCACCCCCCGAACCGATTCAAGCGCGTTCTCACCCTCGCTTTCCTTTGGAAACCCTCACCCGCCCGGTTGGAAATGAAAAATTTGCGCCGCGTAGGGCGGCACATCGAGGTAAAGCCCCTGCCGCTCCAGATCCGCGCCAACACGCAGGTAGCGCTCCGGGCCGAGCAGGTCGCGAATGGACCAGTGATGGCTCGCGAGATTCGGGATGGTCAACGGCACATAACACTGGCAGCGATGCGGCACCAGGTTCACCACCACGAGATCGAATTCACCCGGCTTCGTCTGCCATTGCACGATCACAAAATTTCGCCACGTCTGGTTGTCCGGCCACGCAGCGCGCGGACGCAGCAACGTCGCCCTGCCCTGCCCCACCGCCGAGGTGCGCAAACAGGCAAGAATCAGGTCATAAATCCGCTTCACCTCGTCGTCCACCTTCTCGACGGGACGACGCACCAGTTGCACGGGAATTTTCGTCCGTGTGCCGGTCAGTTGTCCCTCATGCAACATGCGCAAACCCGGCAGCCCAAGAATCAGCAACGCCACCGCGCGATGTTCCGCCGGGAAGAACACTCCAGCCGCGCGCTGTTCATCGTGATTCTCCAGAAAGTGAACACTGCTCTCAATGAACGCCGCCGAGCTTTCTTCGTAAAGGTGCCGCGTCACCGCCGAGGGATCGTGATAGACGAGTTCGTCGTAGAGGCTCTTGTCGTAGGTGAAATCAAACCCCAGTGTTTGCAATGCTGACTCCAGCCCCCAATACGACTCAGAGATGAAAAGAAAGTCCGGATGCACACGCCACACCGTCGCGATGGCCTCGGTCCAGAACTCGCGCTCGGGCACAGATTCGGTGAACGGGAACTTCGCCCAATGCCGCGCGAAGAGGTCGTTCAAAATCAGCATCGCCATGTCACACCGCACGCCGTCGCATTTCGAGGAGACAAGCGTCAACTGATCGATCATCGCATTGCGCGTAGCGGAATTCCGGTAATCAAGCTGCGCCGTATCCGTCCACGCCGGGAAATTCGGATCCTTCCCATGCGCCACCCAGCGTGTCCCGATGGCGCGCTGCACCGGGAACGTCTCCGGCATCTGCGTCGCACTCTGCACGAACAACTCCGTTCGCTCCTTGACCCAGCGATGATCAATCCCGACATGGTTCGGCACAAAATCCAGAACGAGCTTCAGGCCCGCACCGTTCAGCCGCTTGCGAAAGGCGGCCAGCGCATCATCCCCACCAAGCTCCTCGCTCACGACGTAATCCGCAATTGCATACGGCGACGCGGCCACATCCTCCTCGCGCCAGTCGCGCAACACCTCCGAATACACGCGGCGGCTCATGGCCTCCGCCAGGGCCGCCTTGCGCGCCTTCGGACCGCCCGTCCAGACACCCATGAGCCAGATGTGGGTGAAGCCGCGATCGCGCCAGCCAGTGAGTTCAGACTCGGGAACGTCCGCCAGCGTCAGCGCGTGCCCCGCCGCCGCGGACAACTCACGCAGCCAGCAACGCGTGTTGATTTCGTAGAGCAGCGGATAGCTCATGCCTGAGAAAAACCGAATGTCGAAACTCGAATGCCGAATGATTTCCGATGAACCAATCCTGCATGGGACACCGGGCTCCAACCCGAAACAACCGCTTCGGACTTCGTCATTCGGAATTAACGAGCTAGCTGTTCAAAACCTTCAACGCCTTCTTCGCATCTGAAACGCGCAGCACCATCAAGCCGAGTTTCTCCTTCGGGCCGGTGGCGCTGTAACAGTATTCAATGTTGACCTTGGCACTGGCCAGCTTGTGCGCCATCCGTGCCAGCGATCCGGGCCTGTTGTCGCCCTCGACGACCAGCACGTCATCCTCGACCACGAGCGTGCCGCGCTCTTCAAATACATGCAGCGCTTTCCGGTAATCACTGACCACCAGTCGCACCACGGAATGATCAATCGTGTCGCTCGTTGAGATGGCGAAAATGTTCACCTCGGCTTCGGCGAGCGCATCCGCCAGTCGGGCGAGCGTGCCGGGACGGTTATCGAGAAATAAGGCAAGTTGCTTGGCGATGTGCATAACCCAGTTCCTTTCGTTGCAGCGTTAAACTCTCCAACCGCAAACTAGCCGACCGCACGCCGATGCGCCAATCAAAAGCTTGCCGCCTGCTTCAGATTCCGAGTTCGTCATCCCCCGCCGTCTCATGCTACCTTGCGCCAGAGATGAACATCTTCATCAACAAACGCCGTGTGCTCGGGGCGCTGTTTCTCGCCGCCTCAATCGTGATGCTCATCCTCGGCGAAACCCATCTCAAACACCGGCTCGGTCCAGTCGCCACCTTGATATATTGGACCACCTGCCTGCTTGCGACACTGGGCGCAATCATCTGCGCGCTACTGGACTTGAGCCGTTCGGTGCGCGAATCACGAGCGGAGCATCGTGCCATGCTGGAGCAGGCCATCCATGACATCGAAGCCGAACGCGCCCGTCGCAAACAATCCAATCCCGCCGTGCCGCCGGAATCTCGTTGAAATCGTGGAAAGGAGTGTTTCAATGCCACTCATCCATCCGCACATGGAAACCGCCGCCAAAAACGCCGCCGCCCCGCTCGATGACCGCGAGCGTTCGGCGTTGCTCAACCTGCTCGGCGATGCCGACCCGGCGGTGTTCGCCGTCGTTCGCGACCGTATCATCTCGCACGGCCCGGCAGTCTGCGACTGGCTGCGGCCCCATGCCTTGAGCAGTGACGCCATCCTCCGCAAACACGCCCGCGCCATCCTCCACCATTTTGAAAGTCGCGACGCTGACCGCGAATTTCTTTCCTTCTGTCTGCGTCACGGCGAAGATCTCGACCTCGAAACCGGCGCTCTGAAGCTCGCCGGCACGACTTATCCGGAAATTAACTTCGATGCCTACCGCGCTGTGCTGGATGAGTTCGCCGAAGAACTCCGCGGACGCATCAACCCCGACGCCGCGCCCCGCACCCAGCTCACCGTCATCAACGAATACCTCTTCACCGAACTCGGCTTTCACGGCAACGAGGAAAGTTATTTTGACCCGAGGAACAGCTATCTCAACCAGGTGCTCGACCGTCGCACCGGCAACCCCATCAGCCTTTGCCTCGTCTATTTGCTGATTACGCGTCGCTTGACGATGCCGGTCGCCGGCATTGGCCTGCCCGGTCATTTCATCTGCCGCTATCAATCGAGCCGCGACTCGGTTTACATCGACGCCTTCGATCGCGGCCGCCTGCTGACCAAGACCGACTGTGTGCAATACCTCATCCACTCCGCCTTTGGCCTGCACGAACAATTCCTCACGCCCGTCCCGCCGCGACGCTGGCTGATGCGCATGTGCGGCAACCTCCATCAAAGCTATCTCCACCTCGAACAAGACGCCGACGCCACGCGCATGCAGGGCTACATCATGGCCCTCTCGCGGCAAGGCCCCGCCTGACCAGTCTCATTGGATGTTCGATGTTTCCGCTTTTCCGCTTTTCGCTTTCCACTTTTCCTGGATCGCCCGCCACTGCCGCAGCGACAAGTAAGGATCCACCCGCGCCAGCAGAATGTGTGACCACCGCTCCTTCCATCGTGCCCAGAACGAACGTGACTTCTTCCAAACCTTCTTCTCGACCCGTTGGGAGCGTATCAGCATCGCCTCAAAAATTGCGTTCGCCTGGGCCGTCATTTCGGCCTTCTCAAAACGCGTCATTAATTCGTAGTTCAACTTCAGGCTCCGAAAATCCAGATTCGCCGAGCCCGCATACACCGCGTCACCAACGATGAACAACTTCGCGTGTAACACCTGCGGCTGATATTCGTAAATCTCCATCCCCGCCCGCAGCATTCGTTGATACAAACTCCGCCCCGCCAGTTGTGACAGCGCCACATCGGACTTGCCCGCGAGTATCAGTTGCACCCGCCCGCCGCGACGCACCACCCGCTGCAATTCCCGACGCAGCCGCCACGGCGGCAGAAAATAAGCCACCACAATTCGCACATCCCGTGCCTTCGTTAGATCATTCCTCAATGCCCGCAGCAGTGGACTCGCCCCCCGGCATGGTCCGCTGAGGAGCAACTGCCCTGCTTCGTCCACGAGCGTTCGCTTCGCGCCCGACTTGCGCAACCGGATGAACGGTCGATGCCGGAAATCCGCGAGCGCGAACAGACCATCAAAGGTCATCTCCAGTTGCACCGCGAGCGCACCCGTCACGCGCAACCCCAAATCACACCACCCGCGCGTCACGCCGTCGCCCTCGTATTCCTTCGCGATGTTGAACCCGCCGATGAACGCCACGCGCCCGTCGCAGGCCAGCAGCTTGCGATGATTGCGGATGCCCAGACGCCCAAGTGAAATCGGGTTGAACACCCGCACCTCCGCCCCCGCTGACCGCAGCGGCTCCCAGAACGAATCAGACAACTCCATTGACCCAATCCCATCAACAAGCACGCGCACCTTCACGCCGCGTCCTCTCGCCCCGATGAGCGACGCGCGAAACCGTTCGGCCAGTTCCCCAGCCGCAAAGATGTAAATCTCCAACGCCACCGACTCCACCGCCGCATCAATCGCCGCCAGCATGGCGGGAAAAACCGCTTCGCCCGAAGTGAACCACTGTGGTGAACTGGATTGAGTTGAATCCACGCCCCGAGTCTAACGTGCAGCCCGCAACCGAAGCAACCCACCGCGCGCTGGCGAACTCTCAAGCTTCGCCTAGAAGTTGCGCATCCCTGCTGGAGTCCGCCTTATCGCGACAGAATGCGGTAGTATCGCTGAGACGCATTCAATTTCAGACCGCTGTCCTCAAAGTTCGTCCGTGTAACTCCCGCTCCGGGAAGGACGATGGCCGGGCTGATGATCGAGAATGGGCCTTCCAATGTTGTCGCCGCCTCCACGAAATTCGTCGTCCCTCCCGTCGTTTCCCACTTGAGCTGCACCCCGCCATCCGACACCGCAATGGAAGTGATCCGCAACTGCCCCGCAGGAGGCGCAACCCCATCGAGCTTGTTCGGCGGAATATTGATGCCCACTTCGGAGCTATATGCAGACGAGCCAATCCAGTTGCTAGCGCGAATACGATACCAATACGCGCCATTTCTATCCGTCGAATAATCAGCGTAAAATTGGTAGTCGTAGTAGGGTTGCATAGGATTTGAACCTCCAATCCTTTGCCACGTGCCCGGCTGGCCACTGGAATCAGGCGCGCGTTCCACGTGGTAGGTTTCGACAAATCCCGCCGCCGGATTCCACTGCAAATAAACCAGGCTTGGATAAACCATCGCCGTCAAATTCCCAGGCGGGCCGGGCGGAACGATAGCCGCCCTGACCGCGCCCGAATAGTCCGAGCTACCCAGCGGACTAAACGCGCGGGCGCGATACCAGTTGG
>Ga0154020_10008029_pt1 | contig 12276 bp, 14 predicted proteins | sample Klosneuvirus_201_FD_109709 | JGI IMG/M metagenome (GOLD analysis project Ga0154020, IMG submission 109709) | Active sludge microbial communities from wastewater, Klosterneuburg, Austria - Klosneuvirus_20160825_MG | ecosystem: Engineered > WWTP > Aerobic digester > Activated sludge | place... | reverse complement strand
TTGAGGCGCGCACGCACTTCCTTGTGGCGGAGCAGGTAATTGTTCACGTCCTCAATGGATTTGAATTCGTGCGGGCCGTGTTCGCGCGGCACCACGATCTTGGGATGGGTGCCATCGAAACTGTCGAAGAAGTTTATGTATTCAAACTTGTTGATCCAGCGGCCAAGGCCCAGAATGTTGTAGGGTGTCGGCGACAGGAAGGTGATGGGCGTCTGGTTCTGCCGGAAGTAGGCATAGATTTCCGACAGGCTTGTAAGTTTAGTTTTTTTTGCAGCTTTTGCCAAAATTGCTCTCCCCAACACTCAAGTGGAGGAAAGTTAAGCCCAATTCACTGGATTAGAAAAGACGCCTGGTGCATCGGAAGACGATATATTTAGCGGTGTGCGGCGGCGTGGGCCTGTTCAACCGGCTTGGCAAATTCAATGGCCACGCCGTTTTCCAGATAGCGTACGACGCGGCCGCGCATCTTTCCCAGCATGACATAGGTGCCCAGGCTTGGCATCACGTCTACCGTGATGCCAGCGCCCGAAACGGAAATGTCAATGACTTCGCAGTTGTAGACCCGGCCATCGGGAAGGGTGATCTGGGACTGGCTGTCGCGCGGCTCAAAGCGCGCGTGCCTGCGGCCCTCGTCGCCCTTCGGAGAGCCGCCACCAAGCCATTTGATGCGCGATTCAAGTTTTTCGAGGCGCGCGCCCTTGAGCGCGAATGAAATGAGAAACCCCCCGGGAACAGCCTTGCCGGAGACCGCTTCAATGCGGCCGAGTTCCTCAAGATAGGCGACAATCGGCAGCCCAATGTCGGGAATCGTGCTGGTTAGAAAGGTGGCGCCCGTGGTGGTCAGATTGGTTACCTGGCAGGGATGCTCGGACATATCGGGAAGCATGTAACGGCCAAAAAGCGTTCGAGCCTGTTCAGGGCGTGCGGCCTCACTGTGTTTCTCGGCGGTTGCGCTCACTTCAGAACCTCAAGCTGCTTCCTGCCACGGGGTTAGCCGTGTGCAATTCTGGTATCAATCATACAAGCTCTGGTAACCCTAATCTCTGCCTGTAAAGGGCAAGTTAAGGAAACCCCATAAAATGCCTAGGGCCGCCCGCCCCTGATAAGGGTCAGGCCGGGCGAGGTGATCCGGGGGCTATCCAGGCCGGCAACCAGCCTGTCGCCGGGCAGCGGCTCAGTCCAGATGGAACGGGCGGCTGAAAGCTCCAGCCCGGTGACGCTGTCATAGCCCAACTGGGAAATGTCGCGGAGCGGGAAAATCCCGCCAAATACATGAAATCGCGTACCATTTTTGGCAAGAATGGGAAGGCCCAAGAGTTCGGCGCCGATCACCTGACCGAGATCGGTGGAGAGCTGGAAACGCACCAGACAAGGCTGCAGTCCGGTCACCACGGTATCAAACAGCTGTTTCAGGGTATTGCGCTCAAAGCCGCCCCATCCGGCCAAGGCGTTGGTTGAGGTAAGTTTCTGGCGGTAAAGCTGGCATATTTCGCTGCCCGCCAGGCGCCATTTATAGCTCTGATGGAGGTGGTCGCGCTCCAGAATGAGCAGATTTGGCACGATAGGACTTATCTGCCTCAAATCGAGATCATCCCGGCCGGGGGCCGCCTTTTCGCCACGGATCTTTTCCCAGAAGCTGAACAGCGCGCGGGTGCCGGGATGGCGTATATGGGCATAGGCTTGGCTTGCGTCTTTCGAGTCGTTAACTAACATTGCGTAACCCCAAGGGCTGAGGCCCACCGCTGCCTGTGCCAATCGTGAACTTTCAGGTCCAGTGTTGCAGGGGCCATGCCATTCGACAGGAGAAATGCATTGATGAGCGAGCCAGACCCGGTGAAGGATGAGCCTGTGGCACGGGAGCCACTTTTCCGGGCGCCAAAAGTTGTCCTGATTGTGATTGCCATCCTGGTTGCGGTGCATGTTGCAATTCAACTTGGCGGACAGAACTGGCAGATCTGGAGCCTCTATGCTTTTTCGTTCATTCCGGCGCGGGTCTCCGGCGCTGCCCCCTTTCCTGGCATCTGGGGATCACAGGCCTGGTCGTTCGTGACCTACGGATTTCTTCATGCCGACATGATGCATCTGTTCTTCAACAGCCTCTGGTTCCTGGTTTTCGGTTCGGTGGTAGCCCGCAGGCTTGGAGCCTTCAGGTTTCTCGTGCTGACGTGCGTCTCTACCATCGCCGGTGCGGCAGCCATGCTTTTCATCCATTGGGGCGAAGCGGCTATCATGATCGGCGCATCGGGTGCGGTTTCGGGCCTGATGGCAGCGGCCATTCCGCTGATGTATGGCGAAGGGCTTCGGCTTGGTGATACCTACCGCAGGGATATAGCAACCGTGCGGCCCCTGCGGCCCCTGGAAATCCTAACGAACCGGCGCGCGCTTATTTTCACCCTGGTGTGGATTGCAGTCACTTTGTTTTCTGGCGCCAGCGGCTGGACAGGCGGCTCATTCTTGGAGGAGGCGCGTATTGCCTGGGAAGCGCATCTCGGCGGATTTGCGGCAGGCTTAGTGGCCTTTTACTGGCTGGACAGGCGGAATTGATTTACCTTCTGCTCAGGCGTGGTACAGTGAGCCTCAGAACGTTCAAGTATCGGGAGGTGTGCATGTCCGTATCCCATATCCTTGGTGTCAAAGGCCGCTCCGTCATAACCGGCACGGCGAAGGAAACCATTCAGAGCATCGCGCAAAAACTGTCGCAGCACCGCATTGGCGCGGTGGTCATTGTTGACGAAAAAGAAGCGATCGCCGGCATCGTTTCGGAACGTGATATTGTGCGGGCCCTTGCCGAAAACGGGGCAAAATCCATGACGATGCCTGTCTCCGGAGTGATGAGCAAAGCGGTGAAGACCTGCAAGGCCGGTGACAGTGAAATCGAATTGATGGCGCTGATGACAACGCACCGGATCCGCCATCTGCCAGTGGTGGACGGAGGCAAGCTTGCCGGCATGATTTCGATCGGCGATATCGTGAAGTTCCGCATTGAAGCGGTCGAGCGCGAGGCGGAAGAGATGAAGAGCTACATCGCTTCGGCGGGATAAGGCCTATTTCCGGTAGACGAAATCCGGATCAAACAGTTTCTCGTTGTCGATGAACTCGAGCTCGCCATTTACGATCTTGCGGTAGAAGCATGATTTGCGGCCCGTATGGCAAGCGGCGCCATGGCCTTCCGGCGTGACCTTGATCTGCAGGACGTCCTGGTCGCAATCGGTGAGAATGCTCAGCGCCGCAAAAGTCTCGCCTGACGTCTCGCCTTTTTTCCAGAGGAGCTTGCGCGAACGGCTGTAGAAGTGGATCTGGCCGGTGACGAGCGTGACATCGAGGGCTTCGCGGTTCATGTGGGCGAACATGAGCACGGTTCCGTCGCGCGCATCAGTAACGATGGCCGGGATCAGGCCATGCTCATCGAACTTCAGGTGAAGCGCCTTCGTTTCATCGAGGGCGGAGGCAGCCATCAGAGGGAGAATCCGCCCGAAGGCGAGCGGACCAGTTCCATGAACCGGGCCTGCATGGCCGGGTTGGACTTGAACTCGCCGGTGAACTGGGTGGTAATGGTTGCCACATTGCGTTTGCCGATGCCGCGCATGGACATGCAGGTGTGAACCGCCTCGATCATGACGGCGGCGCCGCGGGGCTTGAGGCTTGCGCAAATGGAATTGGCGATCTGGGCGGTCATGGTTTCCTGGGTCTGCAGGCGGCGGGCGAAAATCTCAACAACGCGGGCCAGCTTGGAAATGCCCACCACCTGTTCGGTTGGCAGATAGGCCACGTGGGCGCGGCCGACGAAGGGGGCGATGTGGTGTTCGCAATGGGACGTGAACTCAATATCGCGCAGCATGACGATATCGTCATAGCCGCCCACCTCGGTAAAGGTGCGCGAAAGGGTTTCGGCCGGGTCCTCATTATAGCCGCTAAAGTACTCGTTGAATGCCTTGGTGACGCGGCGCGGCGTATCCAGCAGGCCTTCACGGGCCGGGTCGTCCCCGGCCCAGGCAAGAAGGACGCGCACGGCGGCCTCGGCCTCTTCCTGAGACGGACGCATAACCTTGGAATCGCTGGTTTCGCGCTGGAATTTCTTGATGATAGCGTCCATTTTGTCTCTTTGATTTTGGGTACTAAATTGACTTTACTAAAGTTTCTGGTCTTCCCATATCATGGGGGGTAAATTGAGGCAAACCGGCAAAGACCCTTGGTTAAGCAATACCGACGCGGATATGTGAATGATTAACGAGATTTACAACAGGAAAATCCTCGAGTTCGCGGCAGACATTCCGGGTTTGCAACGCTTGGCATCGCCAGATGCCACCGCGGTGGCCCATTCCCGGCTTTGCGGCTCACGGGTGACGGTAGACCTCAAAATGAAGGATGACGTGGTGACCGACTTTGGCCAGGAGGTGAAAGCCTGCGCCCTGGGGCAAGCCTCCTCGTCGGTCATGGCCCGGCATGTTGTTGGCTCGACGGCGGCGGAGCTGCGCAAGCTCAAAGAACAGATGTATGCCATGCTGAAAGACGGCGGTCCGGCGCCCACGGGTAAATGGGCGGATTATGAGGCTTTCATCCCGGTGCGGGATTTCAAGGCGCGGCATGCCTCGACGCTGCTCACCTTTGATGCGGTTACCGATGCCATTTCCCAGATCGAAGCGAAAGCCGAGGCCGTATGAGCAAACCCTCCAAACTGGATCCAAAGTCAATCACGCCCCGAACGGCGACCGTTTACCCTCCGGAGTTTGCCGGCGCCGTCAAAGGCCGGGAAAAGAGAGCCCTTGGGGACTTCTTTGGTCTCACGCAATATGGTGTCAACCTGACAACCCTGGCTCCGGGCGCATGGTCCTCCCACCGGCACTGGCATGAAAATGAGGATGAATTCGTTTTCGTCGTGGAGGGCGAAATCACCCTGATCGATGACACCGGTGAACACCTTCTGACACCCGGGATGTGCGCGGGCTTCAAGGCGGGCGTGGCCAATGGCCACCATCTTGCCAACAAGAGCACGGCGGCCGCCAGCTATCTGGAAATCGGAACGCGGGCTGCGCTGGAGCGGGCCCATTACCCGGATGTGGACATGCTTTTTGCAAAAGACGGGGCGAAATCCACAGTCACCCGGCGCAACGGTTCGCCGTTCTAGCGTTTCTTGCTTTCGATATCGGGAGCCTTGGGAAAGCGCGCCTTAAGATCACGATCAGTGACACTCATGTGGTTGCGGGTGTATTGCTCGGAGGCATCGCGGAGCGGCTGGAAGTCCCAGTGAAACTGACCGCCGCTTTTGAGCGCCTCAAACAACATCAGGCGGGCGCGCTGGCTTTCGAGCACGGCTACATTGATTCTCGGGATATCAAATTTCGCCACCACTTCCGCATGAAACTTTCTGGCGAGAGGATGGCTTTCGGCCAAATTGTTCAGTTCGTTGGGGTCGTCGACGAGATTGTACAACTGGTCCGGGTCGGTTGGGCAATGGATGTATTTCCATGGCCCGCGCCGGAGCATGTACATGGGCGCCACGGTGCCTTCGGCCAGATATTCGCCCCAGGCGGTTGCATTTGGATCCTCGGCAGCGCCGCCAAGGAGGGGGTAGAGTGAGCGGCCATCGGTGTGGCGGGCGAGTTCGGCCTTTCCGTTGGTTGCCACGTCAACCAGGGTTGGCAGAAGATCGGGAAGGGAAACCGGTTCCTTCACCCGGCGCGCCTTGAATTTTTTCGGCGCACAGACAATCAGCGGAATATGGGCCGATGGTTCGAGATAGGACATCTTGTACCAGAGGCCGCGCTCACCGAGGAAATCGCCATGGTCGGACGTGAAGACAATCACCGTGTTGTCAACCTGGCCGGTGGCTTCCAGCGCATCGAGCAGTTTCCCGATGAGACCATCGACATAGGTAATATTTGCGTAATAGCCATGGCGCGCGCCGCGGATATCGGCCTCGGTGACGGTGTATTCCTGCATGGCGGAGACGTCATAGAGGCGCTTGCTGTGGGCATCGAGTTGATTGTGCGAAATGGCGGGAACGCGCGGCAAGTCGATATCCTCGTCGCGGTACTGGTTCCAGTATTCGGCGCGCGCCGCGTAGGGGTCATGCGGGTGGGAAAAGGAGGCCATCAGGCAGAAGGGCTTGCCGGGTTCAAAGCGCGCATAGTCATAGATCTTACGCACGGCGAGAAACGCCACTTCATCGTCATATTCCAGCTGGTTGGTGATTTCGGCAATGCCGGGCTGCAAAACGCTCGTCATGTTGTGGTACCACCAATCGATGCGTTCCTGCTTCAGGCGCCAATCCGGGGTCCAGCCGAAGTCGGCAGGATAGATATCGGTGGTCAGGCGCTCTTCCAGCCCATGCAGCTGGTCGGGGCCGACGAAATGCATTTTTCCGGAAAGGCAGGTCTTGTAGCCTTGCAAACGCAGGTAATGGGCCCATGTGGGGATGGACGAAGGAAACTCGGCGGCATTGTCGTAGACGCCGGTGCGCGAGGGCAGCAGGCCGTTCATGATGGTGGCGCGGGCTGGGGCGCAGAGGGGACTGGAGGAGTATGCGTTCTCAAAAACCACGCCGGATTTGGCCAGGCGGTCGAGATTCGGGGTTTTGGTTACCCCGTGGCCATACGCCGCGAGAAATTGCGCTGCCATCTGATCTGCAATAATGAACAGGATATTGGGTTTCGTTGAGGCCATGATGAAGTATCTGCTTCTGTTTCTGATCCGAACCTACCAACTCACATTGTCGGCACTTATAGGCCGGCGCTGCCGCTATTTGCCGACCTGTTCGGACTATGCCCGACATGCGATTGAAAAACACGGGGCGTGGCGGGGTTTTTTGCTTGGCCTGGCGCGCGTCTCGCGCTGCCATCCGTGGGGCGGGGACGGGTTTGACCCGGTGCCCGAGACCTATGAAGGACCGGAGTGGCGGCAAAAGAAAAGGGGCCCGTGAGGGCCCCTGATGATGGGTTTATCCGGGTTTACCAGCCGAAGTTGTAGGTCAGGCCGACGCGGACCATGTGCATGTCGTCGATGGACTGGGTGGCGTCAAGCGTGGTCAAAGCCGCATCGGTCATGCTGAAATCAGCGTCGTCCAGGCCGACGTAAAGGTACTCAAGCCGGCCGCTGAGGCGATCGGAGAAGGCGTGTTCAAGACCACCGCCAACTGTCCAGCCGTAAACCCAGGCGCTATCGCTTTCGGTGCTTGACATGACGGCGCCGAATTCCATGTCGACCGCGGCCAGACCACCAGTGAAATAAAGCAATGTGTTGTCGAGGGCAAAGCCGGCACGGGCGCGAAGTGTTGCAATGTTGTTGAAGCTCAGGTCGGTGTCGATTCCGGGCTCATCATTGGTGGCAACGGTGCCGCCGAAAGCCCAGTCGCCTTCGATGCCCATGACAAAACTATCCATCTGGTAGTTCCAGCCACCGAGAATGCCGCCGGCATAGCCAATTCCGCTGTGCTCGATGTCGGTATAGGTGGGAACGGCGCAGGGGACGGCCGCGGTACAAGTGGCATCGTAGGTGCCGTCAACGGCAATCGCCGCGCCGAAGATGCCGAGATACGGTCCCGACCAGTCAAAGGTTGCCGGCCGCAGATTGTCTGGCGGCGGTACATCGAGATCAGCGGCGAATGCCGATGATGCCGGAAGCATGATTGCAACCGCGAGACCGAGAAGAAATCTATTCATGTCGTTACCCAACCCATTTGTTACGCTGTCGTTCGGGCAGAACATGAAGTGTTAAGGTTAATACGCGGTTATGGAAAAACTAAGAGCTGGTTAATATGCAGGCTTTTCGGGGCGGGCTTGACCGAAGGCAGCGTTTAAGGCCATAAGCGCGGCACCCAAAACCCATCAAACGCTTACCTGCATGTGTTGGCAGGAGTGAGCAGGAGGACAGCATGATTACATTGACTTTCCCTGACGGCGCCAAGCGCGAAATCGAACAGGGACTGAGTGCCGCACAGGTCGCGGCCGGCATTTCAAAATCACTCGAGAAAAAGGCCGTGGCCGCAGTGGTCAATGGCATGCTGGTCGATCTCAATGATCCGATCACAGCCGATGCCACGCTGCAGATTGTCACGCGCGATGACGCGCGGGCGCTTGAACTCATCCGCCATGACTGCGCCCATGTGCTGGCGGAAGCGGTGCAGGAGCTTTACCCGGGAACGCAGGTTACCATCGGCCCGGTAATCGAGAACGGCTTCTTCTATGACTTTTTCCGCAATGAGCCGTTCACGCCGGAGGACTTCGCGCCCATCGAAAAGAAAATGCGCGAGATCATCCAGCGTGACAAGCCGTTCACGAAATCGGTGAAGACGCGCGAGGAGGCAAAGGAGTTCTTCCGCAACAAGGGCGAGATGTTCAAGGTTGAACTGGTCGATGCGATTCCCGGCAACGAGGACATCAAGTTCTATGACCAGGGCGGCTGGATAGACCTGTGCCGCGGCCCGCACATGACGTCGACGGGCAAGATCGGCAGTGCCTTCAAACTGATGAAGGTGGCCGGAGCTTATTGGCGGGGCGATTCGAAGAATCCGATGCTGACGCGGATCTACGGCACGGCCTGGGCCAGCGACAAGGATTTGCAGGCCTATGTGACGGCTCTGGAAGAAGCCGAGAAGCGCGACCACCGCAAGCTGGGCCGCGAAATGGACCTGTTCCACTTCCAGGAAGAGGGACCCGGCGTGGTGTTCTGGCACGCCAAGGGCTGGACGATTTTCCAGCAACTCATTGCCTATATGCGCCGGCGGCTGTCAAAGCTCGACTACCAGGAGGTGAACGCGCCGCAGGTCCTGGACAAGAGCCTTTGGGAAACGTCCGGGCATTGGGGCTGGTACCGTGAAACCATGTTTGCCGTCACTTCTGCCGGTGAGGAAACAGGCGACGAGCAGGTATTTGCGCTCAAGCCGATGAACTGCCCCGGGCACGTGCAGTTATTCAAACACGGTTTGCGGAGCTATCGCGAGTTGCCGATGCGGCTGGCGGAATTCGGCAACGTGCACCGCTACGAACCATCGGGTGCGCTGCATGGCCTGATGCGGGTGCGGGGGTTCACGCAGGATGACGCCCATATTTTCTGCACGCCGGAGCAGATGGCGGATGAATGCCTCAAGATCAACGATTTGATCCTTTCAACGTATAAGGACTTTGGTTTCGAGGAAATCGTGGTGAAGCTTTCGACGCGGCCGGAAAAGCGCGTGGGGACAGATGCCGACTGGGACCGTGCCGAAGACATCATGCAGAAGGTGCTGCTGCAGATCGCAGAAGCCTCGGGAGGAAAAATTAAGACGGCAATTAATCCGGGCGAGGGAGCCTTCTACGGCCCCAAGTTTGAATATGTGCTGCGCGACGCCATCGGCCGCGACTGGCAATGCGGCACCACGCAGGTGGACTTCAACCTGCCGGAGCGGTTCGGCGCATTCTACATCGGCGCCAACGGCGAGAAGCATGTGCCGGTGATGATCCACCGGGCCATCTGCGGCTCCATGGAACGGTTTCTGGGCATTCTCATAGAACACCATGCGGGGCATTTCCCGCTGTGGCTGGCGCCGGTGCAGGTGATGGTGACGACGATCACCTCCGAGGGCGATGAATATGCTATCAAGGTTCGCGATGATTTGCGCAAGGCGGGTCTCCGCGCCGACGCCGACCTGCGCAACGAGAAGATCAACTACAAGGTGCGCGAACATTCCCTGGCAAAGGTGCCGGTCATCCTGGTGGTCGGCAAACGCGAGATGGACGAGCAGGCGGTGAACATGCGCAGGCTCGGGAGTCAGGACCAGAAGTCGATGAGTCTGGCAGATGCGATTGCTGCGCTGGTGAGCGAGGCGACTGCGCCGGATTTAAGATAGCTCCAGTTTCGGTTACAAGCCTGATACTTGAACGGTCATCATAACCGCGACATATGTCTCCCATGGAAATAGGGATGTACACCTTCGCCGACATGGGCCCGGCAATCTCGGCGGGAGAGCGGCTTAACAACCTGCTTGAGGAAATCGATCTGGCCGACAAGGTCGGGCTTGATGTCTATGGGGTGGGCGAGCACCACCGGCCGGACTATGCAGCCTCGGCCCCCGTTATCGTGCTGGCGGCGGCTGCGGCGCGGACCAAGACAATCCGGCTCACTTCTGCGGTGACGGTCCTGTCTTCCGATGACCCGGTGCGGGTGTACCAGAATTTTGCGACGCTTGATCTGCTGTCCCATGGCCGAGCCGAGATCATGGTGGGGCGGGGATCGTTCATCGAGTCCTTTCCGCTGTTCGGCTATGACCTCAATGACTATGACGTGCTTTTTTCGGAGAAGCTTGACCTGCTTTTGAAGCTGCGGGCGCAGGAGCATGTGACATGGTCGGGCACAATCCGTGCGCCGCTCAACAATGCGGGGATTTATCCGCGGGCCAAGCAGAACCCGCTGCCGGTATGGGTGGGTGTTGGCGGCACGCCGCAATCGGTGGTGCGGGCGGGCACGCTGGGCCTGCCTATGGCGCTTGCCATCATCGGCGGCGAGCCCGTTCGTTTCAAGCCCCATGCGGATTTGTTTCGCGAGTCAGCCAAGCGGGCAGGGCACAGCAACGTCCCGCTCAGCCTCAACATGCATGGCTTTGTGGCCGATGATGCCAAGGCGGCGCGCGATACATTCTTTCCGGGCTACGCCGAAGTGATGACGCGCATTGGACGCGAGCGGGGATGGCCGCCGACGACCCGGGCGCAGTTTGAAGCGTCCTGCGGGCCGCAGGGCCATCTCATCATCGGCAATCCCAAAGATGTGGCGGACAAGATCATCGGGCTGCACCGGACTTTCGGGAACGAGCGCATTCTGGTGCAGATGGGCCTTGGCTCCCTGCCGCACAAGGATATGCTGCGGGCAATTGAACTGATGGGCAAGGAAGTTGCTCCTTTGGTGCGCTCTGCGGTTGGAGGACAGGCATGACTTTGCCCCACATTCCCGATCCGATGCCGGGCGATGCTGTTGCCGCCGATGCGCTGCCCATCGTCATCATCCCCAGGGTGCGCGATATTGGAGATTTTGAAGTGCGCCGTGCGCTGCCATCGGGTCAGCGTCAGATGGTGGGACCGTTTATCTTCTTTGATCAGTTTGGCCCCATCACGATGAAGGCCGGCCAGGGTCAGGATGTCCGGCCGCACCCGCATATCGGGCTTTCGACTGTCACTTGGCTGTTTGACGGAAAGATGTTTCACCGCGACAGCCTCGGATCGGAACAGCAGATCGCACCTGGCGAACTGAACTGGATGACGGCGGGCAAGGGTATTGTCCATTCAGAGCGCACTCCCGTCGACGAACGGATGCGGCCCCACCAGATATTTGGCATCCAAAGCTGGGTGGCATTGCCCAAGCAGCACGAAGAAACCCGGCCCGCCTTCGAACATGTGGCGATGGCTGATTTGCCGCTGCTTTCGGATAAGGCCCGCGAGGTGCGGGTTGTTGCGGGCTCCATTTACGGCGCGACGTCGCCAGTCAAAACCCATTCTGACCTGTTCTACGCGGACGTGAAGCTGAAATCGGGCGCGCGCCTGCCCTTGCCGGTGGAGCATGAGGAGCGCGGCATTTACATTGTGGAAGGATCGCTGGAAATCGGCGGCCAGGCGCACGGCGCCAACCAGCTTCTGGTGTTCCGCGGCGGTGATGCCATCACGCTCACGGCGCGGGGCGATGCGCGCTTCATGATGCTGGGCGGAGAGCCGATGGACGGCCCGCGCCATATCTGGTGGAATTTTGTGTCGTCTTCCAAGGAACGCATTGAAGCGGCCAAGGAAGACTGGAAGCGGGCGCGGTTTGATATTGTGCCCGGTGATGAAAAAGAGTTCATCCCGCTGCCTCCTGCATGAGGCAGCGGGATGCAGGCATTCGTCAAACAGTAATCTGGCTGCCCACTTCCACCACGCGGTCGGTTGGCAGGCGGAAGTAGCTGCTGGCATCATTGGCGTTGCGGGCCAGGCCGATGAACAGCTTGTCCTGCCAGACGGGCATGCCCTCGTGCTTGGACGCGCGCACGCTCCGCCTGGACAGGAAGAACGAGGTTGTCATGATGTTGAACTTCCAGCCGAGCTTGCGGGCGAGGCTGAGGGCCTTTGGCACATCGGGAGTTTCCATGTAGCCATAGGTGATGATGAGACGGCTGAAGAGTTCATTCAGCTTTTCCATCTTCACCCGATCCTCGGGCGCCACGCTTGGACTATCGCTGGTGCGGATGGTCAGTACCACATTGTTCTCATGCAGCACCTTGTAGTGCTTCAGGCTGTGGAGCAAAGCGGTTGGGGTGCTGTCGGGGTCCGAGGTAAAGAA
>Ga0154020_10008028_pt1 | contig 12276 bp, 12 predicted proteins | sample Klosneuvirus_201_FD_109709 | JGI IMG/M metagenome (GOLD analysis project Ga0154020, IMG submission 109709) | Active sludge microbial communities from wastewater, Klosterneuburg, Austria - Klosneuvirus_20160825_MG | ecosystem: Engineered > WWTP > Aerobic digester > Activated sludge | place... | reverse complement strand
GCGTGCTTCAAGCGAGTATCGACCCGGGCGGTGGTCATCAGAAGTATCTCTTCGTATGTCGAGATGTTTTCGTCGGTGGCGAAGAGGAGCAGCTCTCGGATGCGTGCCGCAATCGCTCCACTGCCGGGCTCACGAAGCTGCTCGACATCGAGCTGGAGCACATCTCGCATCCACGTCACCAGACCCTCAACGAGCGTGCTCTTGCCAGCTCCATCGGAGCCTTCGATGATGACGAAACGCGGCAGACCTTCCCAGAACTCCCTTGAGTAGTCGAACTCAGTCATCGTCACTCCCTTCGAGCGTCAGAGTCGAGTAGTCGGGAATTGGACGCAGGGGCACTGGCGCCCGATAGCTATCCTTGTCGGCCCGAGGCAGCATCATCTCGGCATTCCAGCCACGAATGACCTGATTGAGTGCGTCGCTGGTGTGGTACTTCGAGCGATCCCCTCCATAGGGACGCGCAACAGGGCCCGTCTTGTAGAAGACGATCTGGGCGATCCGCTCCCCCACCACCAGGAAGAGTGGCTCTTGGTTGAAGTTGTGGATCTCCATCGTCCAACGAGTTGCGTAGCCAGGATCACCCCAGCCAGCGTCGATGCACACCGCGATGCCGTTGCGGCCCCACGTCGAGCGAGATTGCATCGACGTCGTGCCGGGCGGCAGGATGCCGACGAACTCGTGGGTGTGTGCGAGAATGCGCTCACCTGGATAGATGGGGATCACTTGCGCAGCTTGCGGGATGCCATCCATCAGCTCGATGCCCAGCTCCCTGCACAACGTAGCGTGGATCGATGGGCGCTCGAACCGGAAGAAGCGCGTGATCTGCGCCGGGTCCCTTGGGTTGTAGAACGGCGACTTGTTGGCATTCGCCACCCAGAAGCCCTCGCCACCCAATGTGACATCGAGTGAGCTGCCGTTGATGTTCGCCGGCACCAAGGGATGGCAGATGATGTGTCCGCGGCGAATGGCCGCAACGATCTCGGTATCCGAGTAGACACCGCCCGTGACAGTGTCCGGGGCATCGGCAGGAGCGTCATCGCTCATGGAAGTAGCCTTTCGCTAGAGAATGTAGGAGGTACGGCTCCTAGTGTAGCAATTCCTCAAGCGTGCTCAAACCATAACCACTAAAGAACCCGCCAGAATAGCGGGTTCTTTAGTGGATTCTCCGGTAGAGATTATTTAGCAGTCAACTCGGCAGAGTCGATCTTAAGACCTGGGGTCATGGTTGCTGCCAGGGTGATTGATCGAACATACGTCCCCTTCACGCCAGCTGGTCGATTGTGATGGACACACCCCAGTACAGCCTTCACATTGCTGGCCAGATCGGCATCTGAGAACGAAAGCTTGCCAGCTGTGGTGTGTACAATTCCATTTGCATCGTTCTTAATTTCCAAGCGACCCTTCTTGATTTCGCTAACGGCGTTAGCTGGGTCAGCAGTCACGGTGCCACTCTTTGGTGATGGCATGAGGCCCTTCGGTCCGAGCACCTTGGCGTGTCGACCAAGTTGCGCCATCATATCTGGAGTCGCTACGAGGACGTCAAAGTCGAAACTTCCCTTACTAATAGCATCTAGTAAGTCTTCGCTATTGACTGCATCAGCACCAGCTTCCTTGGCTGCAGCCGCTTTCTTGTCGTCACTTGTCAGTACCGCTACGCGAACAGACTTACCGGTACCAGCCGGAAGCACAGTCGAAGCTCGCAGCATCTGATCGGCCTGGCGTGGGTCGATATCGAGACGAACATGAACTTCAAGCGTTGGGTCGAATTTTGCCTTCGAAGCAGCCTTAATAGCAGCAATAGCTTCGTCAACAGTGTGAAGCTTTTCGAGATCCAAGGCTTCGCGCATAGCTTTTTGATTCTTCGAGTATTTCTTGACTCGTGGCTTCTGCTTAACCTTTGGCGCATCAGCCTTCTCGAGGTTAGCTTGCTTGCGAGCCTCTTTTTCAGCTTCTTCGTCAGCTTCGCGCTGGGCTTTCGCTGAGTGCTTACCAGCTTTTGTAGTCTTTGCGTTAGCTTCTTCGACTACGATTGGCGTTTCAGTGACTTCAGCATCAACCGTATCGGTAGCAGTCACGTCAGTGATTACCTCTTCATTAATACCTTCATCGGTCTTTGGGGTGTCGGATTTCTTTACCATAGTTTTCTCCTTGTGGTGCATGCGGCGAACCAGTCGCCTCCCACGAGTTAAATGTTATTCTGCTTCGACTTCCACGCCCATCGAACGAGCGGTTCCGGCAATCACTTTCTTGGCGGCTTCGATGTCATTCGCATTCAAGTCGTCGATCTTCTTCTCAGCGATCTCAGTGAGCTGCGCCTGAGTCAGTTTGCCTACTTTATCCTTATTCGGAACGCCACTTGCCTTCTTGAGACCAAGCGCCTGCTTGATCAAGGTTTTGGCAGGTGTGCCCTTCACTTCGAAGGTAAAAGACTTATCTTCATAAATGTAAATTTTTGTTGGACACTGAGCGCCCTTCATATCCTTCGTCTGATCATTGAAGGCATTGATGAAATCCATCATGTTAACGCCGTGCTGACCCAATGACGAACCTACCGGTGGAGCTGGCGATGCACCGCCTGCGGGAATCACCATCTTGAGTTTTGCGCTAATTTTCTTCTTCTCTGCCATAATTGTTCTCCTTCCGTGGTGCTAGCGGCGATTTTCTCGCCTCCCACGTGTATTAATGTGGACTTTAGACTCGCTTCACCTGAAGGCTATCAAGCTCAACCGGCGTTTCACGGCCGAACATCGAGACGAGTACTTTGATCTTACCCTTCGATTCATCGATTTCTGATATCTGACCGTCAAAGCCTTTAAATGGTCCGTCGGTGATATTCACAAGCTCGCCTACCGTATAATCAATCGAAAATTTCGGCTCTTCGACGCCCATGCGCTTCTGGATAACCTTGATTTCGTCATCAGCCATTGGACTTGGCGCAGTACCAGTGCCAACGAAGCCGGTCACGTTTGGTGTATTGCGTACGATATACCAAGAGTCTTCGGTAACGACCATATTCACGAGAATATACCCTGGGAAAATCTTGCGCTCAACAATACGGCGCTTACCATTCTTGATCTCAATCTGGTTTTCCTTCGGAACGATAACATCAAAGACCTTGTCCTTGAGACCGAGCGTATCAATACGGTGGCGCAAGTTTTGAGCAACCTGGTCTTCATATCCAGAGTAAGTATGAATAACGTACCAGTGAGAGCCAGCGGGTGATTGTTTCATAGTGGTGTGGGTAAAACTTTCCTTAGTGATGTGATCAGGCCCCTAGCTGGTTTAGCGAGTAATGAGCTTCTCTAAACCTAGCCGGAACACATAGTCGAATATCGCTAGATAGGCAGCAACGAGTGCTGTAAAACCAAGTACTACAACCGTAAGTGTCGTGGCCTGCTTGCGCGTGGGCCAGATAACACGTTTGAGCTCATCAAGAGAGCCTGATATGTAGCGCTTTACTTTCTGCATCGATAATAAACCTTGTCTATCTGAAAACGGTTCGTTCTCTAGTATGTACTATTGCCTGGGACCTTGTCCACAACTTAAAAAAGCCTCGGCGGGCTTTAGGCTTATATAGTTTACCTGATTTAACAGATGTAGTCAAGAGTACAAATTTAGCGCAAAAAATCACTCTCAATCGCTCTTGGCAAACGCTCGATCGTCCGATCATATTGTTGGCGAGCGAGCTGCCAAGTCCCCACACTGAGCCCGATAAGCAATGCCGCGTACACCACGACCAATAAGCCAACTTGCCAGGCAATGGTTCGCTTGCGCTTTGGATTATGCTGTCCAGACATAAATTTTGAGACCTGTTCAGGATAGGCCCGAGCAGCTAACCAGCGGTAGCCCCGCGGCCAAAAGTCGACACTCCAAATGGTAAACGCCATCAGCAACGACATAACAAGCGCACTCGATACTGCGAGCAGCAGTAATCTGCCTAATGTCGTCGTAATCTGCAGTATCCCGTAGGCCAAAGTAGCCCAAGAAACAGCTGCAACAAGCAGACCCGTAAAGCCCACCAAGACGAGCCACAGCAAGCCCATCGCGAAGGCCGGCAACACATTGCGAAAAATCAAGCCAAGACTCCGGACTATTACCGAGCCAGCGGAACGGTTCGTGAGAGCCAACATTACCCGGGTGAGCGGTCGATGAATGGCCAGCACCAGTAACAGTAGTGCACTCACAATCAGCAGGATATTCACGACTAAACTCCACTGAGCTCCACTCTGAGCAGAAGCCGCCGACAAACTAGCACGAAGCGAAGCCGACAATCCAAGCACCACGGCAGAAGCAACAAAGACTTCAAACAGAGCAACCCACACCAACCGCCATACTTTCCCTGCCGCCTGCCACCACAGAACATCTGCGCTCACCGGTCTATTATCGGCACGCCTTGAAGCCAAGCCATACGAGACCGAAAGACACATATGTCTCACAAACCAAATAGCGCCAAGCAGCGCCGCAACGATCCCGATATATGCCGCCAGTTCACCAAATGATGTTTTCTCCAACCACCCCACAAGCACACCATACATCTCAGACAGAGGCCGATCCTGAAGCCGCGATAGAAAAATGAGTAATGCCGGAATAATTACCGCAAGCCACGTCAACGGAGATAGCAGTACGATCCCAAATGCCGCCCAGACACCAACCCCGTCGCGACTATCAGTAAACGATGCCCGCACAACATCACGCCAGAGCGAGCCCCGACTACGTTTTTCAGATTCGCTTCTCTGCTGGAGGGGTAAAGTCGGGTGAGAAACATTATGGGGATGCAGTACCTGCGCGGCCTGCAAACGAGGATCGGGGTGCATAACAGCTTGGTTATGACTGGTGACATGCACGGCTCTTGGTAAGGGTCTTTCTCCAGGTCGAGCTGCATGAGTCCGTGACGCCTGGCCTGGTCGTCGGGTAGCGCGTGGTTGAAGTGGGCGATGCTGCGGTCGACCGAGAGAATCTCCGGTATCCAAAGAATAGCGAATGCCATCAACCGTGACGATACGCTTAGGACGAAGTTTTGGATCAGGGGTCATTCTTTTTGCGAGTGTCCTTTTACGACTGGTGTGCCGGCTGGTGTCTGATATACGCTCCACACCAAGCTAAGTTTCTCGATACGGTTCAGACGAGTTCTGCCTGTAAATACATTATACTGCTTTTGCTTCACACGTTCGAGGATAGATCGATAGAGCCCGCTCGCCGCCCGTACCGGTTGCTGGTATTTTTTATCAAGAGCCTGAATACCTGGTTCAGACTTCTGGTAAAAATCCTCCGCACGATCCGCCAATAGGCGAACCGCCGCTTCAATTTCCGGAGTAGTGTGCTCCGACTTCAACATACTCGGGGTAACACCAACCTGCTTCATCACCGACTGATGAATATATACACGACCCAGAGTGAGATCGTGATGCACATCGCGCACAATATTCGTGTATTGCATGGCGATGCCAAGCGATTTTGCTGCCTGAAAAGTTTCTGCTCTCCGGACGCCAAGGATCCGAGCCGAAAGTAGCCCAACTACACCAGCCACCAGGTAACTATATCGATCCAGCTCGGCAATCGTCTTCGGCTGTCGAAAATCAATATCTGAGCTCACCCCCTCGAGAACCTCACGTAATTGCTCAAGTGGCAGCTCATAGTGAGCAATAATCTCGCGTACTGCAGGCCATATCTCGGCAGGTTCGGGGGTACTCGCACCGTCCTCAAGTGCTGCTCGCATTTGCGCCAAGCGCTGAAGCTTCATAGCACGGATCAGATGAGGGTCGTCAGCAATATCATCGGCAACACGACAAAATGCGTATAAGACTTGAATGTCACGCCGGATCGTCGGCTCAAACAATAACGACGCCAGATAAAATGTCGAGCTAGCGCGTCGCGTAATCCGACGAGCGGCTGCATAACTCGCGGCGAGCTTGGTCATGTGCTCCGCTGTGTGAGGTAGTCTGTCAGCTCAGTAAACAACAACGGCAAAGTACCTGGCAGCGCGAGCTTAGAAATGGCATTTTTCGCAGCATCAGCTTCCGCCTGGGCCATAAATATCGTTTTGGCTTTGGCGCCATTTTCGGTGAGGATCTTGCGCACCATTTTGAGATCAGGCTGTCCAATGTTCGGGTTCGCAAATTTCGCACGTAAGACTGCTCGATCCGCTTCACTCCCAAACTGCATACCATAGTGCATAAGAAGCGTTTTCTTTCCTTCGCGCAAGTCAGTAATGGTCGGCTTACCAATCTCACGGGCACTCCCAAACATGCCAAGCAAATCGTCCGTAATCTGGAAAGCTACGCCAGCATGAGTACCGTAGCGCTCGAGGATGTCGAGGATAGTATCATTTGCCCCAGCCAGTACAGCGCCTGAGCGCAGGGGCGCAACCATTGAGTAGTGCCCAGATTTATTGACATAGATCTTACGAATTTGCTGCGGCGTCAGCTTTGGGGCAAGGGCTGCAAAGTCCTCTACGAACTGACCGCCCACCAAACGGAAATGCATCTTTAGAAAATCCCCAAGCAACCGATCTCTCGTCTCCGGCTCGGTCGGCAGTGAACTGATCAGCTCAACGGCAAGAAACATCGCCGCGTCACCAGCCATCAGCGCCGCATTACGAGCATGCTTATGAGCGACCGATTCCGGATGGCTACGCTTGAGCGCCCGCTCATACACACCGGCGATATTGAGCCCACCGTAGCGCTGATTATCTTGATCCATAATATCGTCATGAATCAGTGCGCCCAGATGATAGATCTCCCAGGCGAGCGCGAGCTGAGCGAAGGCCTGCTTGTCCTTACCGCCACCGAGTTGATAGCCCAGATGCACCATAAATGGCCTGAGTCGCTTACCGCCACGTAAGACGAACTTCTTCATCTCACCAAGCAATTTCTTGTACTGGGCATCTACGCGTACCCCTTCGGCCATTTTGTGATCAAAAAAAATCGCCAGCTCACGATCTGTGAGCGACTTTACCTCTGCAATTGCAGCCTTCAGTTCAGGAGATACGGCCGTTTTTGACATCTGTTTGAATCCGTTCTGCGACCAGCTTAGCAGATAATGTCACCATAGGTACACCACTACCGGGATACGTCGATGCTCCAACGAAGTACAGGCCCTTCACATCGCGACTCACATTATGTGGACGGAAATATCCAGACTGGAAGAAATAGTGGCTCAAGCCGAAAGCCGAACCATCGGTGAGGTTAAACCTTGTAAGAAAGTCTTCTGGAGTAAAGACAGCCTCTGACTCAATCTTGCCATTGAGATCTGCCCCCAAAACCGCCTTCATGCGTTCGATCACGCGCCTCTTCACCTGAGGCACGGCTTTTTCCCAGTCGACTTCGGAGTTTAGATTCGGCACCGGCACAAGGATATACACCACGTGCTTACCTTTCGGCGCTAGCCCTGGATCGGTCTTCGTGGGGATATACACATAAAACGCTGGATCCTTCGGGAGTACTTTGGCCTTGAAAATTTGCTCGAGATTGTGCTTAAAGTCTTCAGAAAAATAGACATTGTGGTGTAAGAGTCCATCCAGGGGTGCATCAACCCCCCAGTAAAACAGCATCGCGCTCGACGCCTGCTTGAGACTATCGACCTTCTTATCGGGGTAGCGTCGTCGATGCTCAGGCGCAATCAAGTTCTTATAGGTATATGTCAGATCAGCATTCGAGACCACGATATCAGCGGCTAGATGGGTGCCATCCTCCAGAACGACTCCGGTCGTACGCCCCTGGTCGATGGCGATGCGCGACACGCTCGTCTTCGTCTTGATCGTTACCCCGAGGTCTTCACAGAGCTTCCCGAATGCACGAGGCAGTGAATGCATACCCCCTTTTGGATACCAAATACCCAGCCCAGTCTCCATATAACTGACGACAGAATATACGGCCGGAGCTTCGTACGGGGTCACACCCAAATACATCGACTGGAATGAAAAAAGCTGGCGCAAACGCGGATCGGTAAAGTATCGCGACACAAAGTTATACAGCTTGTAGAGCCCACGACCACGCAAAAGCTGCAATCCTGCCTTCAAATTAATGAAATCCGTCAGCGAATCGAAGTTCTTATCAATGAACTGACCGCGGGCTATGCGATAGATCTTCGCCACATCAGCAAAGAAACGATAAAACTGCTCTGGTGCCTTTTCGTCGATCTTGGCAAGTTCTTTGGCGAAACGGGGCAAGTTCGAACTGACTTCGATTTTTTGTCCATCCGGGAAAAATACCTGATAGTTTGGCTCGAGCTGCTGCAAATCAATATAATCATCAAAATCTTTACCGCAGTAGGCAAATGTGTCGTAGAGAACATCGGTCATCATCAGGATAGTGGGGCCCGTATCAAAACGGTAGCCATCCTGGTCGATGCGATGTGCACGACCACCAAGTAAGGCCTCTTTCTCGAGGAGAGTAACCTGCCAGCCGTCTTTGGCGAGGCGAGCAGCCGTAGCCAGGCCACCGATACCGGCACCAATCACAATTGCTGTTCGTTTCTTGTCTTTTGTGCGAACCATATTGCAAGCTAGTATACTATAAGCAATGGATCTACTGTACTCCCCTTACACGTATTCTCTGATTCTCCTAGTCAGCCTCTTTGGGCTCTGGCTATGTGACCGGCGCTGGCGCTTAGTGGCTTATCAGCCGTCGAGTGGTGCTAAACACGCCACCATCACGACGCTCCTCATCGGTGTGAGTTTCTTTCTCGTCTGGGATATCGCTGGTATCATGCTCGGGATCTTCTCGACCAATCCGCGCTACGTGTTCGGACTGAATTTCTTCACTCCGAACCTGCCTATCGAAGAAGTCTTATTCCTCACACTCCTCATATATGTGAGCCTCATCAGTGTTGTGGTAGCTGGACGCTGGCAAGCCAAGCGCGCCCGCAAGTCAAAAGATAAGCCCGAGAGACGCAAATCATGACCGCAACCTATCTTCTACTCAATCTCTTCTTTCTCTTTCTTGCCTGGCTATTCATGGCACGCTTCAAGCTACAGCCAACAAAGCCCCGACCCGAATTCTTCCTCGCGCTCATCGCCTTATACCTGATGATGCTGGCATTTAACACCTACTTAACAACGCTACCGATCGTTCAATATGACTGGCAAAAAACTCTCGGTCAAAAAATAATCAGCTGGCCAATAGAAGATTTGGCCTACTTGGTGGTAGCATTATATGCAGCGCCGCTTCTTTGGGAGCGACTCAAGGAGTACTATGACGAACAAACCACACTCGACCAACCAACATCAGTCAAAAGCGCAGACAAGCCACGCAAAGCCCGTAGCAGCAAGGCCAAGCGCAAAGCCCGACGCAAGCATCGGTAAGCAGCTCAAGCAAATCTTTGCAGCCAGCCGGCCTGTGAGCTGGATTAACACGGCGTTTCCTTTCGTGCTCGCCTGGTTCTCAAGTGGTGGAGCCTGGAATTCGCCACTTTTCCTCGCTGGTCTCGTCTACTTTCTACTTCCCTACAACCTCCTGGTGTATGGCGTAAATGATATTTTTGACTACGAATCAGATCTGAAAAATCCTCGCAAGGGTAGCTTAGAAGGCTCAATTGTTGCCCCCGAAGCTCGGGGTCGGCTATGGATCGCCATCATCGTAACCAATCTCGCGAGTCTGGCCTGGCTTGGTTCACAAATCGATACTACGGGTAAAATCGCCCTGGCTGCCATCGTTTTCTTCGCCCTATCCTACTCGATCAAAGGGCTTCGCTGGAAAGAAGTGCCATTAGTTGACTCAATAAATTCTTCTCTTCACTTCGTGCTACCTGCAGTATTTGGATTTTTGGTGAGCCCCATCGGAACGATTAGCTGGATCCCGATCGTGGCATTCTTCTTGTGGGGTATGGCTTCGCATGCAATTGGAGCCATCCAAGACATCATTCCCGACCGCGCCGGTGATATCCGCTCTATCGCTACTCAATGGGGCGCCAAACGAACCATTCGGCTCACCTTTTGGCTCTACATCGCTGCCAGTGTCCTCACGGTGTTTGTGGCTTGGCCAAGCTCGCTACTCGCCGGCTTACTCGTAAGTATTTACGCCCTGAATGCAGGAATGTTCCTGAAATATCACTCCGATGCTCAATCAGCCAAGTTTCGGCGAGCATGGACTAACTTTATGTGGCTCAACATCGTGGTTGGCTTCTGGCTTACCCAGCTGTGGCTCTACGTTGCCGATCCCTTCCAACTCGGCCCCTCACGCCTCGATTACATTCTGGCGTTCTGTAGTCTCTTTGCGATTGCTCAGCTTGGACTGATTTTCCACAACCTAGCAGTCTTCCGTCGACCAAAACCTAAACGACTTGATGAATGGCCACGCCTCACTATCATGATGCATGCCTATAACCAAGCCGAGAACATCTCCTCGACTCTCCTCGCCGCGCTTGGACAAAACTACCCCGACTTCGAAATCCTTTTCACAGATCTCGACTCAGATGATAACACCGCAAAAATCGCTCAAAATTTCTCAGATCCACGACTAAAAATTCTCACCATTGACCCAATCGAGAAGGGCTGGGGCGTGAATGCGTGGGCTGCTGACCAGCTCCTCAAGCAGGCCACCGGCGAGTACACCGTGCTGATTTCAGCCGACACAGTATTGATGCCAAATGCCCTGGCGCAAATTGCCACCCTGCTTGAAGAAGAAAAGCTCGATATCATGTCCCTATTGACTGCCGACCAAAACAAATCCCTCGCCCAGAAGGCCTTACTGAGTCATAACCTCTACCTTCTGCTTGCCGCCTACCCAGGTGGCTGGCTACAGGAACACCATCCCGAACGCTCAACAGCGCATGGTAATATCATTGCGCTGCGGACCAATGCGATTCGCGAACGTGGCGGATTTGCTGACGTCAAAGCTAGCCCGCTTGAAGACCAGGAACTTTTCCACCGAGCCCAGTCAATCGGCCTGCAAGTCAGCATGTATCGTGCCGCCGATCTTGCAACCAGCCAGAATCACTTGGGCATCAAAGAAATTATTGATGACGACATTCAACGACTCTACCCAGCATTGCGATTCCACTTTCCACTCGCCATCTTTCTCACAATCGCCGGCCTCTTTGTTTTCTCAGGTCCACTCGCAATCCTCATTTACGACGTGGTCTTTGGTGGTCGTGTGCACGTAACCCCAGCGCTCATCGCTATCGCAACAGCCCTGCTGACACGCATCTTTGTCGCAGTTGAGGCCAGGCAGGATATCCCAGCACAGCTACTCGCGCCAATTACAAACGTCATTATGATGGGACTACTTTTTTACTCAATGATCCAATATGAGCTACTTAAGCCCCGCTGGAAAACTCGTACCAGTATCGTCTAACAGGTGCACTACAGCTCAGCTCGCGCAGCAACTTTCGGCAAGGCAAAAGAGATTCCATAAAGGGCGATTCCAACTGCGCCGATCAACACAACTGTCCAGCGCATTATCAGACCGACTTCCCGCAAAAAGGGTGCGATCGCAGATTCGACGAACTGCATCGGAATCGACGCAGATGCGAGCGAACCAGTACTCGGGAGCAAGCTCACAATTAGGCAGAATACTGCAAGCAACACCGCTACAATCAGGCACGCTTTAGCCGGACGTCGCAACATCGCCCGTCCGTCCCGTCGCGAAATCCAAACCAACATAATAAGGCCACCTATCGTCAGTCCTAAGCCGATCAGCAGCATAATCCGGGCCGCCACAACACCTGACTTTATCTGCGAGAGCGCGGTATCGATCGGCGAGGTCTCGGGCTGGACTACCGCATTAGCATCTGAGCCAGATAGTGTACCTGTAGTAGTGCCCGCTAAAGCCTGAGCTTCCGTAAGATCCAGCTGATCGGGCAACAATTTGCCAACTTGCGAAACAAGGGCCAATTTCTCGATCGCGGTAATTTCAGCGGACTGCAAAGAGCGCACTATTTCCTGCTTGATTGATGAGATATTTATGACCAATTTTGGTGGTGGTGTTCCGGCTGGCTGCTCGATCCAGCTAACGACATCAACAAGCAATGGTTGGGTGATGGTCTCCAAGCGCTCGGCTGTAATTGCACCCTCTATTGCAGCATTGACTACTCCTCGATACTGTTCAGGCACCGCGTCTGATGATTGTATAGTCGCTCGTGCTTGTCCCGCCGTGTATTCATATACGCCGGCTCCGGAGAAGATATGACTCAGGCTCGAGGCCGACGTGATCGTCACTAAGACGCTCCACGAGACAGCAAGAGTTAGCAGTCCAGACATCACGACGAACATGAGAAAATTTTTTGCTGCCTTCATAACGTAACTACTATTGTGTCATAGTCAACGCCTCCCCACCAAGT
>Ga0154020_10008027_pt1 | contig 12276 bp, 7 predicted proteins | sample Klosneuvirus_201_FD_109709 | JGI IMG/M metagenome (GOLD analysis project Ga0154020, IMG submission 109709) | Active sludge microbial communities from wastewater, Klosterneuburg, Austria - Klosneuvirus_20160825_MG | ecosystem: Engineered > WWTP > Aerobic digester > Activated sludge | place... | reverse complement strand
TCAAGGCGCTCGCCGCGCTGCTTGAATCTTCACTGAAGGCGCACTCGGCGACCGAAGATGATCTGCTGTTTGCGCCGCTGGATCATTGCATGGAACAACTCGGCCAGTCGGAAACCTTTCACGACGAACACGAGCAGATCGACCGCATCCTGGAAGAGATTCAGCAGGCCCGCCAGGTTGCCGCCGCGAGAAAACTTCTGAAGTCCGTCGTGCTCGCCTCGCGCAGCCACTTTGACAAGGAAGAGCGGTTTGTCTTCCCCATGGCGGAGAAGACGCTAAGCAGCCAGACGCTCGCAAAACTGGGGGATGCCTGGGCCCGGCGTCGGGAACAGGCCCCAGTCTAGAGTTGCCAGACGCAATCCGCCAGGAGCCAGCACATTCATTGGTTGAAGCGGCCGCGCTTGCCGGACCGGGCATCGCAAAAAATGAGGCGGCGCTCTTCAGCGCCGCCCCCAACCCAACCAACCTTGATGTCTCCCAACCCAAAATCAGGGAACTACAACGCCAAGTATGTTCTGGCGGGGAACCGGTCCATAGACCCGGCTGTCCGCTGAATTTGCGCGATTGTCGCCCATTACAAAAAACTGTTCGCGACCGCAGGGGATTTTCTCGTGATCATAGACGTGGTAGCTGTAGGTCCGGGTTCCCGGACGCAGGTAATGTTCCTTCAACCTCATGCCGTCGATGAGAACGCCGCCACCGCTCAGTTCGACTGTCTGCCCCGCCACCGCCACAATTCGTTTGATGGACAGCCCGCCGTCTTCCGGATCCTTGATCACCACGATGTCACCCGATTGCGGTTCGCGAAAATAATACTCCACCCGGTTGAGCATGAAGCGCTGGGAATTCCTTAACGTGGGATCCATGCTGTCACCGTCCACAACCACGGTCTGAAAAACGAAATGGGTCGCAAAGTAATAGCTAGTAACAGCCACCACTGTGGCGCAGGCGAGCTGGATGACTTGCTGGATGGCGGTTGGGCGTTTCGTCGGACTCGACGCCCGGAACATCCACCCCCGCTTGGCTGGACTCTGCAAACCCACGTTGTTGTCATCCATTCCCATGCTTGCCTCGCAATTTGAGAACCGTTTACGCACAGCAAGATGCACTACAACAGAGGGAATGGACAATTCGGTCGAATACTGATTGTTGACCCGGGGGAAAACACTGGGAACAAAACCGCGCTCAGACGGGCGCAAGAAATCCAATCCCTCTGCGCTAGGCCAGCACCTTGGCAATCGCCTCACGGAGTTGTTCCAAGCGAAAGGGTTTGCTCACGAGGACATCAATGCCGCTCAACGGAGCCCTAGTGCTCCCGGTCAACACCTCAACGTAGGCTGTAATCATGACGATGGGCTGTGTGGGGTTGCGCGACTTGATGGCGAGCGCCAGTTCATCCCCCTTCATGGCGGGCATGGAGTAATCTGTGATCACCACGTCGAACCGCCTCTGGCTGTAGAGCGCGAGCGCCTCCAATCCGCTGTTGGCGGTCGCCACCTCGTGCCCATCCAGAGTCAGCAACATCTTGAGCGCGTCACAGACATACGCCTCATCATCGACGACGAGGATACTTCGCGGGAATGTGTTGGTTTGAGCCATAGTTGGCCGACCCCGGACGCTATTCGTTAGCGGCTCGAAATCCAATCTCAAATGCGAAAGCCCCGTCCAGAAACTTACACAAAGTCACACGCACTTCGTAAGTTGCAAGCCCTCACGCAACAACTTCTGCACGCCGGCAGCGGAAGCGGATTCCGCATAGATGCGCAGCACCGGCTCGGTGCCCGAACCGCGCAACATCAGCCACGATGAGTCAGCGGCGACAAACTTCACGCCATCGTAGGTGTGAACTTTCGTCACGGGCGACTTCAACAGTCGTTCCGGCGGGTTCGCCGCGAGATAAGTCATCAGCGCCGGGCGCTTCTCCAGCGGAAAATGAATGTCCTTCCGGTCGTAGTGATGCGGCCCGAACTCGCGCTGCAACTTCGCCACCAGTTTGTTCACTGGCACACGTTCCATCGCCAGCATCTCCAGCAGTATCAGACCCGCTGCGATGCCGTCCCGCTCGGGAATGTGCCCGGCAAAACCGATGCCACCACTCTCTTCGCCACCGAGCATCACCCCACCCTTCACCATTTCGCCGCAGATATGTTTGAACCCCACCGGCACTTCCTCCAGTTGCAGTCCTTGCGCGGCACACATCTTGTCGAGGAGCGACGTTGTGGTCAGCGCTTTGATGACCCGGCCCTTTTCGGTTCGGTTGCGAATGTAATGGTTCAATAGCAACGCAATGATCTGATGAGTGGAAAGGTAACCGCCCCGTCCGTCCATGCCACCCACACGATCCGCGTCACCGTCAGTCACGAGGCAGATGTCGTGCGGATGCCGTCGCAGCCAGCCGGAGCTGAGCCGGTAATTTTGTTTCACTGGCTCAGGATTGATGCCGCCGAAATACGGATCATGCTGGCCATTCAACGTCGTCACACGGCAGGTCGTGCCCTTGAGCAGTTCCTCGAAACATCCGGCGCCCACGCCAAACAACGCCTCATGCGCGAACCGCAGCTTCGACTTCTTGATCAGCTTGAAATCCACCAAGTGCTTGAGCGCCGCATAATGCGCCGGCTTGATGTCGCGGATGCGAACGCGCCTCGATTTCACCGCAGTTGCAAGTTCGATGCGCCGCACGGGATTCCGGTCCAGAAAAGCTTCCACCGCCGAACACGTCTCCGGCATCGCCGGCCCGCCGTAGTGCGACTTCAACTTGAATCCGTTGAAATGTGGCGGATTGTGGCTCGCAGTAATCACGACACCGCCAATGGCGTGAAGCTGCTTGACCGCATATGAAATGGAAGGCGTGGGCGTCGGCTGCGGCGTGAGCACAACTTCATAATCGTTTCCCGCAAAGACTTCCGCCGTGATCGCCGCAAACTTGTCCGAAAGAAAACGCCGATCATATCCAATGACCACGCAGCGCTCTGTTCCGACAACTGGATTCGCCGCCCAGTAATCCGCCGACGCCTGCGCCACACCTGCCACGTTCTCGAAGGTGAAAGTATCAGCAATGACGGCACGCCAGCCGTCCGTGCCGAACTGGATGGGCGCGCTCATATCAGTTGCAGCGTGCCGCGCTTGTCCGTCGCCGCTCTTATCCGGGAATCTTCGACGGCCTTGCGCATCTTCTTGACCGCAGTTCCAAGGTTCCGGCTGGCGAGGAGAGCAGTGCCGCTCACGAAGGTATCTGCGCCAACGCGCGCACACTCTGCTGCTGTGGTGAGGTTGATGCCACCGTCCACTTCAATGCGATAACCCAATTCACGTTCACGCCGCCATGCCGCCGCCTGCTGAATCTTCGGCAACGTCTCATGGATGAACGACTGTCCGCCGAAACCAGGATTCACCGTCATCACCAGCAACGTATCGACTTGATCAAGATGCGGCTGCGCCAGCGCAATGCCCGTCGGTGGATTCACAGCCAGTCCGGCCTTGATCCCCAGCGACTTGATTTTCCAAAGCAACTGCGTGACGGCTTGCTCGCCGAGTTCAACGTGAACCGTAATCTGATTTGCCCCCGCTTCCGCAAATGGCCCGAGGAGAATTTCCGGCTTGGAACACATCAGGTGAACGTCGAAGAAAATCTTGCTGACGGGCCGAAGCGCCTTCACGACTTGCGGACCAAAGGAGATGTTGGGCACGAAATGCCCGTCCATGATATCAAGATGGAGCCAGTCCGCGCCGGACCTGGCAATGCGCTCCGTCTCCTTGGCAAATTTTCCAAAGTCCGCGGCCAGCAGCGAAGGCGCAATAATCATGCGCTAACGCTATGAATACGCCCGCGTCGCGTCAACCGCAGCAAGCAGTGATTGTGTATGGAAAAGAAAAAAGCCGCCCGAAGGCGGCTGAAGTTCACGCGGGCGATGGTGCGGGCGCACCCAGCCCAGGAATCGTGGGTGGAGCCGGCTTCGGCGGGGGCTCAGGCATCGGTGTGCCAGCCGGCGCACCTTGCATCGGGCCGGGATCGGAGCCGGGTTTGGGCGGCAGGGTCATCAGCTTGCCCGTGCGGACGATTTCCGCCACCTGCGAACCATCCAGCGTCTCGTATTCGAGCAGGAGGTTGGCGATCAATTCCACCTTGTCGCGGTTGTTATAGATCAGGTCACGGGAACGCTTGTAGCCCGTGTCAATCAGGCGACGCACTTCATCGTCAATCTCGCGGGCCGTCGCCTCGCTATAGGATTTCGGACGTGAAATCTCACGACCGAGGAAAACGTATTCGTCATCGCTGCCATACTGGACCATGCCCAGCTTGTCGCTCATGCCGAACTGCGTGACCATCGCGCGCGCCATGTGCGTGGCTTGCTGGATGTCACCCGCAGCCCCGGTGGAAATATCCTGGGCAATCAGTTCTTCGGCGATGCGCCCCGCCATCGTCATCGCAATGAAATCTTCCATCTCCTTGCGACGGCGGTTGAACACGTCGTCCTTCGGCAGCGACATCGTTGAACCGAGCGACTGTCCGCGCGGGATGATTGTCACCTTGTGCAGTGGATGCGTGTGCTCCAACATTACATTCACGAGCGCGTGTCCAGCCTCGTGCCAGGCCGTGTTGCGCTTCTCCTCCTCCGTCATCGCCATGCTGCGGCGTTCACGACCCCAGCGCACTTTGTCGCGAGCTTCCTCCAATTCCCTCATGCCGACGTTCTTCTTGTTCAACCCAGCCGCAAGCAGCGCCGCTTCGTTCAACAAATTCGCCAGTTCGGCGCCGGAATAACCCGGCGTTCCGCGTGCGATGATCGAGAGATCAACATCCGGCGACAATTTGATGTTCTTCGCGTGAACCTTGAGGATGCCTTCGCGACCGCGCACGTCCGGCAAATTCACCGTCACCTGGCGGTCAAAACGACCGGGACGCAGCAGCGCCGGATCAAGCACATCAGGCCGGTTCGTCGCCGCGATGATGATGATGCCATCCGTCGTATCGAAGCCGTCCATCTCCACCAGCAGCGCGTTCAACGTCTGCTCGCGCTCGTCGTTGCCGCCGCCGAGGCCATGACCGCGGCTGCGACCCACCGCGTCGATTTCATCAATGAAAATCAAACACGGCGTGTTCTTGCGCGCCTGATCAAACATGTCGCGCACGCGGCTCGCGCCAACGCCGACAAACATTTCCACGAAATCTGAACCGCTGATGCTGAAGAATGCCGCGTCAGCCTCGCCAGCAATTGCCTTTGCAAGCAGCGTCTTGCCCGTTCCGGGAGGCCCAACCATCAGCACACCCTTCGGGATGCGACCACCGAGCCGTTGAAATTTGCGCGGGTCTTTAAGGAACTCCACAAGCTCCTTCGTTTCTTCGATCGCCTCCTCGATGCCCGCCACGTCCTTGAACGTCGTCTTGTTACGCTCCTTCGCCAGCAAGCGCGCACGGCTCTTGCCAAAACTCAGCGCACCCTTGCCCGCCATCTTGATCTGACGAATGAAGAAGAACCAAATCAGGCCCGCGATCAGGAGAATTGGCAGCAAGTTGATTAGCAGCGAAAACATGACCGTGTTCGGCTGATGCGTCTTCACCTTGTCCGAAGTCAGCAGCCAATCGTCCAGCATCTTCTCCGTGAGCAACGCATCCTTGACGATGAAGGCCACCTCCACCTGCTTGCCATTCTCGACGACGACCTCACCCTCTTTGTCGGTCTTGTAATACTTGCCAACGATTTCGGCGGACGGCAGTCCCTGTGGTGTGTAGTTGATCGTGGCCGTCACAATCAGGTTGGACTGCATCTTCTCGACGAACATCCGTTGCGAAATCGGCGGACTATCCGCCACTCCCACCTTGTCCTTCACCATCATCAAGGCGACGATGCCACCGAGGATGGCGATCCACACAATCCATGTGCGCGGTGGCACGCGGAATTCGCCCTCTTTCTTCGGCTCTTTATCCCCGCTGTTCATTTTTTTATCGTCAGCCATGTAATTAGTCGGGCGAAACTACCATGCGCCCGGGCCCACTGCAACCGTCCATCACGCTTGTTTCCAGCGCAATTCCAATAATCTACGCGTTTCAGGCGTCACTTTGCACCCCTCCCCAATGCGCCCCCCTCCGACCCAAAACACCTCCCCGCGTTCACTCTCCGCCAGAACTAGCTGCCGCCGCCGCGCCGCAGGCACCTTTCGGTTCGTGAACCAATCCTGCAACTTCGTCGCACTCGCCGCCCCAATGGGCTGAAACCGGTCCCCCGCCCGCCAGTGTCTGAGCACCAACCGGGCCCCCACCTTGTCCGCATCGAAAAACTCCCGCGCCACTGCAAGCTTCGGAGAAAAGGCCTTCGCCCGCCGAAAAACTCGCCAGGTTAGCCGCAGCTCGGCGAAGCTGACTTCAATGATTTGCCGTCCCGACTTCTGTCGGGTCCCCGACAACGCAACAATCCGCTCACCGGATTCAAAACTTGCCGAGTCTGTTTCTGCGCGCCGCACAAGGCCAGACACATCAGACACCAACCTAAGGTCTGGACCAACGCTAACTGCCTTGTTCGGTTTTGTGCGCAACTCCTCAACCAGTTGGAAGTCCGGCTCTACGCCAAGCGCGCGAATCTGCAATTGAACTACCCGCCGCTGCACCGCGACGGGCAACTTCGCGAAAGAGACGTTCGGAGTTCCGCCTTCAGGCGGCTTCCCCTTCAGCCAGTCCGCCGCCGCCTTCGCCACAAAGTCCGCGTCCACTCCCACGATCTGCATTGAGCGCAAAATATTTTTCCCGACGGACGGCTGCCGCTTCCGCAGCAACGGCAGCAATTCCAGCCGCACCCAGTTGCGCTCAAACTCCACCGAAGCATTGCTCGCGTCTTCACGGAAACGAATACGCACCCCACGGGCGAACGCCGCGATGTCATCCTTCGTGAATTCAAGTAATGGACGAACTAACGAAATGAACCGATCCGCCAGCGAAGGATTGCGTGCCTTCATGCCGCCCAATCCGTCACCGCCTGCGCCGCGCAACAACCGGAGCAGGAACAACTCGATTTGATCGTCTGCATGATGCGCCAGCACGACCGTCCGCGCCCCGCGCTTCCGCGCACACCGTGCCAGAAACTCGTGCCGCAATCGCCGCGCAGCCATCTCGATGGAAACGCCCTGCCCCGCCGCCACCTTCCGCACATCTGCCGCCGCCACGTCGCACGGCAGCCCCAGCCGCCGCGCCGTGGCGCGCACCAACCGCTCATCCGCATCGCTGCTGCGCCCGCGCAGGCGATGATTAAAATGCGCAACAGAAATTTTCCAGCCGAAGTCTTGAGCAAGCGCATGAAGCGCGTGCAGAAGCGCCATCGAATCCACGCCGCCGGAAACCGCCACCACCACGCGCTCACCGTGCTTCAGCAAACGCTGCGTCGTGAGATGTTGCTTGATACGTTCCAGCAGGCCGGTCACACCGGAAAGCTATCACGGCAGGAGACGAGGTGACGAGCCTCTAACTTCTGCCTTACCCCCCGAAAGAGGCGGTGAAGCGTATCAGTCCGTGGTGCACCCGGTTCTGCCGACGACGACCCGCGTTTGGAAACGGCCTGGATTCTCGGTGACGCCTTTCAAGAAACTGAGAGGCGCGCCGAAGCGAACAGATGGACACTCTCGCCTTGTTTCAACGGCTCATTTGCCAGAAGCTGCGCCGCAAGTTTTCCATGCCCAGCAACTCAACCGAGCATCGCAAGCTGGCGGCCATCATGTTCACGGACATGGTGGGTTATAGCGCGCTGTCACAGCGCAACGAGGCGCTCGCACTCGAATTGATCCAGGAACATCAGCAGGTGCTTCGTTCCGTCTTCCCGAAACATCAGGGCCAGGAAATCAAATCCACCGGTGACGGCTTTCTCGTCGAGTTCGCCAGCGCGCTGGCCGCAGTGCAGTGCGCGGTGGAAATCCAGAAGTTGATGCGCCAGCGCAACGAAGGTCGCTCGGCGGAGCGGCGGGTGCTCATCCGCATCGGCATCCACTTGGGCGACGTGGTGCGGCGGGAGAACGACGTGTTCGGCGACGGGGTGAACATCGCGGCGCGCATCGAACCGCTGGCCGAGCCGGGCGGCGTCTGCGTGTCGCGCGCGGTGTATGAGCAGATCGAGAACAAGATCGAACACTCACTCGTGCAACTCAGCAAGCCGTCGCTGAAAAACATCCAGGCGACGGTGGAGGTTTACCGGCTGTTGATTGATGAGCCGCGCGTGGCACGGCCAGCACCGCAAGCGAAGTCGCGCTCGGGAATTCCGGTTGTGAGTGTGGTGGTCGTGCTGGTTGTGGCTGTTGTGATTGTCTTCCTGAAATCCCGCTCGCGATCGGCAACCTCCGCGCAGGAAGCAAAAAGTTCTGCGGCAACAAACATGGTTGCGACCCACGCGACGAACACACTCCCGTTGCTGGAGGCCAGCGTGCGGCTGCTGCACTCGTTCGGCCCCACCAATACAGAGGCTGTCAATGGCTGGGGAAAGATCACGCTGGCCAGTGATGGATTTCTGTATGGCTGCGCAACGAAGATTGGCCCAGGCGGCGCCGGTTCAATTTACCGCGTCCGGACGAACGGAGCGGATTACGCGGTGCTGCACTCGTTTGACTGGACCAATAACGGCGCGGAACCGACGGGCGGCGTGATCGAAGGGCGGGACGGCGCGATTTACGGCACGACGTTTCGCGGCGGGGAAGCGGATGCGGGCACGATATTCCGGATCGCAAAAGACGGCAGCGATTTCCGCGTGCTCCATCATTTCAAAGCCACGGGCGATTGCCGTTATCCACAATCCGAGTTGCTGCACGCGCACGATGGACGGATCTACGGGACGGCCACGGCCGGCGGCGGGCAAAGGTTGGGCGGCGTTTTCCGAATCGCAACGGACGGGACCGGTTACTCGATCACAACGGACTTTTACCACGGCCAGCCGGACGATCCACGCCAGCCGGTCGGCGGGTTGATTCAATTGCCGGAAGGCGCGATGTTTGGCACGACGAAATTTGGCGGCGTGCGAAATCACGGAACGGTTTTCCGGCTGGATGCGAACGGCAAGCTCGTCGCGGTGCGTAGCCTGAATTTTGGAACGGACGGCCTCATGCAGCCAGAAGGCACCTTGCTTCGCGCGAGCGATGGAATGCTTTATGGCACCTGCACGCTAGGTGGCGCTGGCAGTGCAGGCGGCGTGTTCCGGCTTTCGCCGGACGGCAGCGGGTTCACCGTCGTCCGTGCGTTCGAGTTGATGACCGATGCGCGGCAGCCGAGTGCGGGTCTGGTGGAGGCGGCAGACGGCTCGCTCCTGGGCACGTCCATGCTAGGCGGCGAGTTCAACAAGGGAGCGGTGTTTCGAATCACCAAGGACGGCAGCGGCCACCAGACGCTGCACAGCTTCGCCGGTCCACCAAACGACGCGGCCCGGCCCCGCTCGCCGCTCGCCGCAGGTGCGCCCGGTTTGTTTTACAGCGCGACGCTGATCGGCGGCAGCAAGGGTTACGGCGCGGTGTATGAACTTGCCATCCCGGCGCTGGCGCGGTCGGCAACAAACGCTGCCCCGCATATTCGCTGACGGCGACAGCCGCAACCTCACGGCCCCAAACGGACGCGATAGTAACCGCCCAAATTCGTCGCGCCGCCGATGTGAACGTAGTTGGTCGCGATTTCATTCGTGCCGCCGACGGAGATCAAGGGGCTGAGGTCGATGAAGTTTGTCGTCAAGCCTCCCGCGCCGCCGGCCTGGGATTGAACAACGTAACTGTGACCGCCCACCGCAGCCCACGTCAGCTCGAAGTTGTTGTTCGTGCGCACGCCGCTCAACAGCCGGAAGCGCGAGGCCGAGTTCGTTGGATTCGTTCCCGCGAGAAGTTCGTTCAGATTGGACATGCCATCATTGTCGGAATCGACGGCGGGATCGGGCAGCAGATTGCCGAAGTATTGCACCTCCCATTGGTCGAGCAGGCCGTCGTTGTCGTAATCGGGAACGGCGGTTTCCACTCGAAGGTTGTCGAAAAGCGCGAAGTTATCCGCGCCGCCGATGGAGGAAAACGCGTCGTTGTAGCCGAGCAGGATGTTGCCGTTGGTGAAGCCGGAGGGATTCGTGTATTGCGCGATGACGACACCATTGAGCAGCCAGGTGATCTGGTTTGTCAATTGACGCACCTCGGCGCTGAGCCAGCCGAGCCCGGCGCTCCCGGCGGCGGTGGTGGAGGACGGCAGCACCTTCGGCGGGAACAACGCGGCGAAAGCGGCATCGGCGTTGTCGAACAACGCGCCGAGCAACGGCTCGGGACCGAAGGTCATCGTGTTGGTGACGAGTAAAAACGGAATCGCGTTCGTGCCGCCGCCCCGGAACACGGCGAAGTCGCGCAGTGTCGCTGAACCGGAACTCACCCCGCCATCGCCATCCATCGCAAAGAATAGTCCGTCGCTGTTCGTCAGGCCGACGCGGTTGGTGATGGCGCCGGAATGATTGATACCGAAGAGCGTGTGCTCCGTGGCCGTGCCGTTGTTGGCGTGATTAATCCACAGATCAAACTTAAGCGCGTAGCTGCCGGTGAATGTCTGGCTCAAGGGATACAAGTTCACCGCGGCGGCGGCGGCGGTTCCATCTTTGTTGACGGTGAGCGACAGCGCTTTGGTCGTGCCGTTCGTGGTGTTCGGTGCAACGGGGATGTTGGTCGGCGAACTGACCCCGGAATAATCGAAACCGAAACGCGCGGTGAAATCAACCGGACCGGTGGCGCCATTGAAGAAAACTCTGAAGCCATTCGTATCGCCGGGGCTGGTCACGATGCTGGGGCTGGCGTAGCCATCGAAGTTCTCCAAGTAAAGCACGACGCCCTGGAATGGGGGCGTGGGCGGATTCACTGTCAGCACCGCCACCGCGCTCGTGACGCTGCCGGCGGCGTTGGTGATGACCACGGTGTAGGCACCTGCATCGGCGAACTGCGCGTTGGTGCGCGTGAAGGCGTTGGCGGTCGCGCCGGAGATGTTCGTTCCGTTGAAGCGCCATTGATAAAAGAATGGCGTGGACGTGCCCACCGAAACCGTCACGGAGAAACTCGCGTTGTTGCTCACCACCACGGTGCGATCCTGTGGTTCGGCAACGATGCTCGGGGCCACCGGGCTCGCCACGGCGGGAATCAGGAACGAATCGAGCAGTTTGAATTCGCTGTGGCAGACGTTCAGGTCGAGCGGCGTGACGCCACCGGAATTGCCGGTGTCGCTGTATTGCCAGAAGGACCAGTTGTTGAACACGCCCGTCGGATCGGCGAAGCCCTGGCCGGGCGGTTCGTTGGTGGAGACGTCAATTCCCGTGATGGTGCGCAGCCACAAGTCGTAATTGGCGAGACGGCTGTCGAGTTCGTTGTTCGCATAAAACTGCGAGCAGTAAACAATCGGCGCCGCGTTCGAACCTCGATTGAGCACGATCTCGTTCGCGAAGGCGATGACCCAGTCCGTCAACTCGGTCGTCGTGAGTCCCGAGCCGGTCTCCAGATCGAGCACCGGGCGCAGATAGCCAGGGCCGATGAGATTGCCGGCATAGGTCAGGAAATAATCAGCCTCCTGAATCGCGCCGTTAGTGGTCGGGCGCAGTTCCGGATGCGCAAAGTGATAGACGCCGGCGCGCAAACCCGCCGCCGTGGCACGCGCGGCATTGTTCTCCATGGCCGCATCCAAAACGCTCAGCCCTTCGGTGGCCTTGATGAATGCGAAACGTTTGCCCTCGGTGAACATCTGGTTCCAGCCCGCTTGCGAAACGCCCGTCTCCCCTTGGAAGTGCGAGACATCCACCCCGAAGTCACGCGGCGGCACCAGATAAATTCCAATCGAGCCATCGATGAGCAGCCGGTTGGTCCAGAACAACCCCGGACTCAGCGACGGCAGCACGAGCGTGCTGAACCCTCCGGCGTAGCTCGCGCCGGCGAAGAGTTTGAAGCTGTCGCCGTTGGCAAGTGTGCCGCCCAGGTTCGTCACGATGAGCGTGCCGCCGTAGACAACCGCGCCCGTCACAACCAGACTGTCGTTGGTGAGCGCGGCCTTGTTGATCTCAAAAATATTCGTGCTGCCGGCAAGCAGGTTGAGCGCGCCGTTCACGGTGATCTTGCCGACGGATGTGCCGGGCGAAAGCGTGCCGCCCGACCGATTGGTGAGGTTGCCCGTGATGGTGCCGTTCCCGATCAAAGAGGCGTTGCTGGCGACGACGAGATTATTGGCGAAGAAGTTCGTGCCGCCCAGCAATTGAAGCGTGGCCGCGTTTGTGCCGTTGCCAACGGTGAAGACGCGCCCGTTGTTATTGGTGG